>Ga0182021_10001357_pt1 | contig 27877 bp, 17 predicted proteins | sample 612E3MmetaG_FD_120493 | JGI IMG/M metagenome (GOLD analysis project Ga0182021, IMG submission 120493) | Permafrost microbial communities from Stordalen Mire, Sweden - 612E3M metaG (Illumina Assembly) | ecosystem: Environmental > Terrestrial > Soil > Wetlands > Permafrost | place: Sweden...
CTTTCGAAGCAAAGGATTGTCGTGGAGATAGAGCTGACCGACCGAAAGATAGTTAGCGGCACGCCAATAGGCATCCATCTTGTGAAGCAGTTCAGGGGTAAGAGGTTTTGTCGTCATAGTTTAATTTCCCCTTCTTTTACTGTTGGATCTTAAAAAAACTTCTTAAAGTTGGCGGCGCGTCACCAGGTATCCATCTTATGGAGCACTTCCTGGGTGAGCATGTTGATTCTCACAGAAACGTCATTCAGATGACCGTTGATTCTTTGCTCCATCTCAACCGGAAACCTTGGCGCAGGTTCTATAAGTTTCTCGCTGTATGCGTTGAGCATAATCTCTCTAAATACTGGGAGCGCAATCCTGCCACCAGTTTCTTTTGCTCCTAAGGTACAGTTGTCGTCAAAGCCGACACGGACAGCCACGGTGATTCCTTCGGTACCGTAAGTGGAGCCTACGAAAAGCGCATCCCTAAACTCGTTCGTTGTTCCCGTCTTTCCCATCACCGCGAACGGGAGACCGCGGGAGTCCAGATCATGAGCCGTACCACTGGGCATGCGCACAACACCGCGTAGACCTTCCTGAATGAGCGAAAGCGCGTCGCCCTCGACATCGACCGAAGACGACTCGTGTCTGCTATCGGCCATCACTTCGCCTGAATCAAAAACAATCTTCCGGATTACATACGGTTGGGAGAGAGTTCCCGACGCGATCGTGCGGTACGCATTGGCAAGTTCCAATAAATTCAATTCGGACGCCCCCAAGGCCGTCGAAGCATAAGAATGCAACGGCGTGTGTATCCCCAGATTGCGCGCAGTCTTCAGGATGCTGGCAATGCCGATCTGCTCAGCGACCCAAATCGCAGCGGCGTTTCTGGATTGCGCCAGTGCCATTCGGAGTGTGATCTTGCCCTTGAATTGACCATCGCAGTTTGAAATCCATTTCGCATTCTGCCCTTCATCCATCGAAACAATGATGGGAGCGTCGGGCACCATGGATTCAAGATTAAATATGCCTGTCCGAAATGCGGCGAGATAGACAATGGGTTTCATAGTGGATCCAGGTTGCCGTAATGAATTCGTCACGCGGTTGAAGTCACTGTATATGCTGGAGCGGCCTTTGTAAGATTGGCGGCCGCCGGTCTCTGCAAGGATACTCGCATCGGAGTTTCTAAGCACGACTACTGAGCCCTGGATCAAGCCTTTGGCGTCTGCGTGACGATTCTCATACAACAACAGACCGTGCTCCAAGGCTTGGTTCGAAATTTCCTGCATCCTGGTGTTCACCGTCGAGTAAATTTGGATGTGTCCTTGCAACAGATCATTTTCGTTGAGATCGGCTCGGCGACCTTTGAGTTCTTCCAGGACATTATCAACGACTGCGGACGCCCCGATCATCTTGTCCTTGCGCTGTGTGACCGTCTCAATTGGGCGCTGCATAGCCCCCATACCCTGATCCGGAGAAATGAACCCTCTCGCCACCATAAGCGCCAGTACTTGATTCCTGCGCTGCAAGACTCTCTGGGTCTGGCTCGCATTGGGCCCATAGTAGCGAGCCGACTTCACGGCGCCTGCCAACAACGCTGCCTTGTCCGCATCCTCTGCGGTAAATGTGGCGAGAGGACGGCCAAAATAGTATTCTGCTCCCCTCGCAAACCCGTACTGACCGTTTCCTATGTAAATCAAACTTGCATATCGGGCTAAAATTTCTTCCTTAGCGCGACGTTTCGAACCGAAACGTGCCTGCATCTCTTCTTCGAGCCATAAAGACATCCGTATCTCTTCCAGCTTTCGAAACAGCATATTGACCGTTCGCGCACCGATCACGTACGATAACGCACGAGCCAAAGCTTGGCTGTGCCGAAGCTGATCGCTGTTTTCTTGAGCCATCATGGTTTTGAGAAAATATCCACGCACGAGCTGTTGGGTAATAGTCGATCCGCCCTGCGGGAATATCGCCGCACTATTGACCTCGTCTCGTTGTCCCATCTGTATAAGACGCCCCATCAGATTCTTGATCCTGATTTTGCACAATACCCGAGCAAATCCGAAGAAGTCAACTCCGCTATGTGAGAAGAAGTTCTTGTCCTCTGCAGCAATGATCGCGTCACGAACAATGGGCGGAATGTCCTCATACCTTGTGATCTGACGGCATTCTGAGGCCATCGAAATGAGCGGCCGGCCGTTGTCATCGTAGATGTGGCCGATGGAAGGAATATCAAACCGATTGAATGCCTGCAGGTCAGGCAAATTGGTTCGATCAAAACAGATGGAATGGATTCCCACTGCAATCAGAGTGCTCACAATGATTGTCGTACAAACTAAAAAACAAACGACAACATGCTTCCATGATAGTCTGCCGAAGAGTAAAAAAGCATGATGCACTCCATCATGACGATCACGCACCAGTTTCAAATGCAAATCCCTTTCGAGTTTAAGACGAAGCATTAATAACACCGACCACGGCCATACACTCCAATGTTAAGCAGCACATTATCGTAGAGATAGAGCTGACCGACCGACAAATAATTGGCGGCGCGCTAGTAGGCATTCATCTTGTGGAGCAGATCCGGGGAAAGAGTTTTTATCTTCATGGTTCAATTCTCCTTTTTACAACCAAACCCGTTAACGCGGAAAACCATCTTACATGCGATTATCTGTTCTTAGTTGTTATTGTCACACCCTTTTCGATTCCGGTTTTTACTTTGTTTCGTGTTAATTGAAAATTCTTGTTCCCGTTCTGTAAGAGTTTGATCATTCCTTCATTTTCAGCAGTCGCGTGTTGATGGCCACAATCACCGTGATTGCAGACAGCTGCAGCATCGCTGGTTCGGTAAGTTTTCCTGCATAAGAGTTTACTTCCATCGTTCTCTCTTTATTATTCTGAAGACTTTTTTGTTAAGGCTTCCATCAGCTTGTCGAATGGCGCATCGAATTTCTTGATGCCTTCATCTTCAAGTTGCTGGGTCACCTTGTCGATGCTAATCCCGAGTTTCGGCAATCGTTCCATTATCCAGGAAGCTTCCTTGATATCTTGATCGAGGCGTGATTTCGGATCACCGTGATCACGGTAGGCGTCGATGGTTTCAAGCGGGACCGTGTTTACGGTGTTTTGTCCGATAAGCGCCTCAATATATTTTACATCGCTGTAGTCCGGGTTCTTGGTACTTGTGCTGGCCCAGAGCAGCCGCTGTACGCGAGCACCCTTATCAGTCAGTTTCTTAAACCTATTACTGTCAAATATCTCCTTGTAGATTTGGTAAGCCATTTTCGCACTAGCGATGGCAATTTGTCCACGCACCCTTTTTGCGAGAGCTGTCTTCTGGCCGCCTTGCGCAATGAGTTTTTCCAGCAACGAATCCACCGATGCATCGATACGACTCACAAAAAAGCTGGCCACCGATGCTATATGATTCACTGGCATCCCTTGATCCGTGCGCGCTTCGAGACCTGCAATGTAGGCTTCCGTAACCTGTCGATAACGAGTCAACCCAAACAGTAATGTCACGTTGACATTGATTCCTTCGCTGATGAGTTGCTGGATAGCAGGAAGACCTTCAGATGTCGCAGGGACTTTGATGAAAACGTTGGACCTTTTCAATGATGCCCACAATCGGCGGGCTTCTTCAATTGTACCTTTAGTGTCATGCGCCAGATGGGGGTTGACCTCCAGGCTGACATATCCATCTTCGCCGCCGGTTTTTTCATACACAGACCTGAACTCGTCGGCAGCGTTCTGTACGTCACGCTGGCTGAGAGCTTCATAAATTGCTTGAACATTTTTATTTTTGACAGCTCTGTCACGAATATCCTGGTCGTAAATATTGCTTTCCGCTATTGCCTTCTCGAAGATGGATGGATTCGAGGTCATCCCACGCAATCCATCATCGTCGATCAAACGTCGAAGCTTGCCACTGGAAATCAGATCACGTCGTATGTAATCCAACCAGATGGACTGACCGAGCGTTCCCAATTCTTTCAAAGGATTGTCTTTTATGATCTTGTCTCCTTGTTTTCCAAGTTCGCAACTTTGACCATGCGACGTTGGAATCGCTCAATGTCGCTGAACTTAGCCTGAAGAAATGTTTGATCCAATTTCCATGCGAACGCATGGCCGGGCACGAAACCACCAAGGCAGATCATGTTCATGTCGTCGTCTTCAAACCCTTGATGAGCCGAAAAAGTTTCATGAATTAAGCTCGCACGCACACCTGACACTTTGTTGGCGACAACACTCGCCCCTACGCCGCTGCCGCAGATGGCAATGCCGCGGATCACCTCCCCCTGAGTGACTGCACAGGCAAGAGGCACAACAAAATCTGGATAATCATCGTCCAACTTCCGCTGTCCGTCGCCGAGATCAATCACTTCATGAACGGCCTCTTGCAACATCCTGACCAGGTATTCCTTTAGCTCGTAACCTCCGTGGTTAATACCGATCCCGATGAATTTCGGCGTCTTTGGCAGGATCGACCTGAGATCAGGCATGTTTTCCTTGGGGCAAGGTCAGTGTTCGTTGCATACATTCTCCAAGCTGAATCCAAATTCGCACGTAACGATTGAATGTATCTTCTCTACATCATCTGTTATACGTACAATGACCGCTTTCCTAAAGTCTATATATCCACATTATTTTTCTAAGATTTCTTTTTCGTCTTTTCGATTCACTCCAAGAACGAGGACAACACCGCCAATTATCATTATTCCGATTCCGACGTACGGTTGCCAATTTACAGTTTGGTGTTTATCCTTTGATATCTCGAGTATCCCCAAGTCCGCGACCTTCTCTCTAGTCACGTAGGTGAAAACTGAATAGAGTGTCAAGAATAGACCAACGATGAGAGTAATGATGCCAGCTTTTTTCAAGATTGTGATCCCATACAAACCCATTTCACGACGCATTTTCCTTAAAGACCAAATAATTCAACATTCATATATGAAAATCGATGCACCCCCTCGAGGGGGAAAATATTCTCACACTCTTCTTCTATATAAATTTATAGAAAGGATACTACTAATTTATGTAATCGAGAATCGCCTAAAAGGATGAAAGAGTAATTAATTCTTTTCGAAGACCAATGTTGATAATAGACTAGACAAAATCTGATTTTACAAAAGGAGTGTGAAGGTTCAGGGAAAGCATAGTATGGACCCGTTGATAAGTCATTCAGAATAATCTCTGAGATTAATGAAATAATTAAGGAAAGAGTTTTGTTTTCAGATGAATAGGAATCTGATTCTAAAGATTCCAACAGTCGAATTTGTCGAGAGATTTCATTATTCTGCAAAAATGAAGATAATCCCCGTTTTGTGGTGGTTATCACAGTCGGAAGAGTGCTATCAGCAATCTTTCCCGACATTACATGTCCTACCTCCACTGCGCACTATGCCATTTCTGAAAAGTTTCGGCTTCTTTTTAAAATAGCCTCGCTACAAACCCACGAATTTAAATTACTTCTAAAATTAAATCTTGGATGCTCGGAATAAAGTCCTGTTCTCCCGGACGTTTTTCTTTTAGTAAGTTCTGGAAGAATGACCTTCTAATTTTATCCCGAAAGTTTTTGCACGGTACATTCAAACGTTACGATTGGGATAAATGTTGAGTAAGAACATTATTAAAAGTTGTATATAAACATCAATCCTGTCAGAGTTATGTGCAAGCCGTACGGTTATTTTTCTGCAATATGATGCAAGAGACTTCTAAAATCATTCTCTACAATTTTCCCGATAGCATGCCCGATCAATATGTCTGCCACAACATCGGAAAGCCAATGGATGTTTGTCGAAACCCCAACCCCAATCAATAAATATATGTAGACATGATTGTGGACAAACGTAGGATAAAAAAAGGCATCCATAATAATGAATACCTCTCTTGTGGACAGGGAGGGAATTGAACCCCCGACACATGGATTTTCAGACCAACCCTGTGCAAATATTCTATCGAAATCAAAAAGAATTTACCACTTTTACCACTATCTCATCAGTACAGTGTTAGCACACTGTTAGCAGATGAATTGTGAATTAGCATAGTAATTCATTTAATATTTGTCAAGTACAGAAAATGGATTTTAGTCCAATTTGTTTTTTCGAGGTCAAAAAGAAAATATTTTCATTCACTCTCATCTCATCAAAAAGTATTAGCATATTGTAGGTGAATTATATGCAAGTATATACATTTCTAATCCTAATTGTAGGAATCTCGTTGCAAAAGGTAAAGGATACTAATCTTAAAAAAAAATTGAAAGTGATATATCTATTTCATTTGTACATAATATTCGAATACTTTTTCTTCATAATCTCATATAGTGTTTTAGGGTCGTTGATATACTCGAATATAATCCACCACCATAGTTTGTGGAAATGTTGTGAACTCATTAGGACTTCCTGGCCAGTTCCCTCCTACCGCGACATTCAGTATAAGATGGAATCGTTGATTAAAAGGGGCTGATGCTTTTAGATCAAAGTACTTCATACTATCAACAAACCAACAAATTGATGTTGAATCCCATTCAATTGTAAAGACATGAAGATTGCCAGCAAAGCTGGCAGAATCAATCGGCAACGAATAGCTGCCACCATTTTGGGCGTGATTACCAAATGAATCTGCATAGTGGATTGTCCCGTACACCTTCCAGGTATTATCGCCAAGACATTCCATAATGTCGATCTCTCCACTTTTTGGCCATCCTCCATAGAGATAATCAGTCGGAAGCATCCAGATTGCAGGCCAGAGACCTTTGCCATAAGGAAGCTTTGCACGAATTTCAATATGTCCATATTTCCAATCGCCTCGGTATTTTGTCCGCATCCGGGCAGATGTGTAGTGTTTATCCTGATAATCTTCTTTCATGGCTCGCATGACGAGTGATCCATTTTCAACATAAGAGTTTGAATTCCGTGCGGTATAATATTGTAATTCATTATTGCCGCCGCCATTTCCATCGACTTCGTACTCCCACTTGCTCGAATCAACTATGGTTCCGTTGAATTCGTCGTTCCACATTAATTTCCAGCCAGGCAGTTGAGGGATAGAATCATTAATAACCGTTGTCGGCTCTGTGATATTATTGTCTCCTTTTTTGCATCCGGCAATAAATGCAAACAAACATATCATACTTATGAGAGATAGAATAATCTTCAAAGCAGAAGTACCTCAAATTGGTTTTAAAATAATTTCCCTTTATCTCTTGATAAAATATATGGCATAATTATTTCAACAAAAGCATCTTCTTCTGAAAGATGTGCCGGTTGTTCTGCTCGTCTGTTGCTAATAACCGATACAAATACAATCCACTTGCCAGCCGATGACCATCCATCATAATTCGATAATAATCCCGTTCCTGCTGTTCATTAACTAATCGCATTACTTCCCTGCCAATCATATCGTACACCCTCAAGGTTACTCTACACACTGCCGGCAATTGATAGCTGATCATTGTCGTTGAATTAAAAGGATTCGGATAGTTTTGTTGCAGTTGATAATCCGAGGTATCTTGGGTGTGAGCGTTTACATTTGTAAATTTTAAATAGTTCAAATTAAACCCGCCTGCCAAGAAAGATATTCCAAGTTGGTGTATCCCAGATGTAAGTGAATATTGGCCGGCACTCATCGAACTCCATGTCTGCCAGCCGCCGGTAGATGGAAGAGTCAACATGTCTGAAATAAAGTTTCCATCCATCTGTAATCTGAACTTGCCTCCTGTCGCATTTGCAGCAAATCGTACACTCACATCGTAGATTGCTGTTTCAGCGACATTTACTGTAAAATTTAGGAATTCTCCATTATTGATCCAGCCAACGTCGTACCCATCCGTTTGAGAATCAGAACAACTTTCAATATCCACTCCATCATTTCGATAGAGACCTCCAGTATTCCAAACACCATTACTGGTACCTCCAGAATTTTGATAGTCTTTATCTCCATAGGCAATACCATTTTTTCCCATATCATACTCAGTAGCGAATACATAGCCAGGAATCTTGAGATTTGAAAATGGAACAGTAGCTGTCGTATAGGGCAGTCGGAATATCGCATCAATGACATCACGACGAACCGAACAATGATCGATATTTAAATTCATGACTTGACTATTCAAGGCATTCACTGCGTCCTGAACACCCGGCTTCGGCACTTGATTATTCCAATATTGAAGAAGATTATTATACCCTGCCGTCATTGGGGACGATAGCAACGTTGCAGTGGATTCAATTTTCTTGTGCGGCCACCACGACCAGCCAATTTTGTTCGCTTCAAAAAGTGCAATGCAATCTGCGAACCATTGGTTTGAATTCTCGCCTGACTCCCCGCACCAAAGCGGGACATTGGTAGAGTTGCGAAGATTGATGACCCAATTAATGGAATTCTGGTCGGTTGCATTCCAATACTTGTGGAAGCTATACACCATATTCATATCCCATGGCGGCGTAAGTCCTGTGAAATCATTCGCCCATTGATTTCCCTCAATGAAAATGATATGGTTCTGGTCAATTGTTCGAATGGCATTTGTGATTGATATGTACAAATCTCGCAATGGTTGGTTTACAGATCCGAGATCCCATACAGTTTCATTCAATAAATCGTATCCACCAATCCATTGTTTATCAGCATAACGCCGTGCAAGTTCCTTCCATAAATCCACTGTTTGTTGTTGGTATACCGTACTCTCCCATAACGACGGATAGCCGCTGTAGTCGCTGATGTTGGCGCTGTTCTGACCACCTGGTGCGCAATGTAAATCTAAAATAAGGTATAAATGATTCGTCTCACACCAACTAAGCAGACTGTCGATCTGTGCAAACCCCGATTCAAGAAAAACACCGGTCTGTCCTTTGGGCGTCAGTAATTCATAATGCATGGGTAAGCGGATGGAATTGAACCCCCATCCTGCAAGAGAATCAATATCTTTTCGAGTCACATAGTTCTGTCGATAAGACTGAAAAAATTGATCCGCATTCGTTTGACCTACTAACGCAACAATTTTATTTCGAATTTCCGTTGGAGAATTTGCAAATCCTGCAGTTTGAAGCATATATCCTTCCGGTACGAGCCAGCCTCCAAGCCCAATACCTCGGAGAATCATTTCGTTTCCATTGCCTTTAATGATCTTCGTTCCCGATGTTCGGAGATATCCTTGAGCAACGAGAATTCCGTTTGCAATACAAATGCTTATGATCAAAAAGAATACCAGCTTTACAAGTTGCAACATTATTGTATTGTAGTTTAATAAGTTTATCATTTGATTTCTCTTGTCTAGCAGCTACTTGATGAGAACCATTCTCCTGCTTTGTAGTCGTGTTCCAGATATTAAAACTGCAACATAGATGCCGCTTGGAAATGCAGATGCATCAAAGCTCACCTGATAGAGCTTTCCAGGATTCGCAATTTGATCAAAAAGGTTCACTACCTTCTGACCGAGCACATTGTATACATTCAGTGTTGTGCGTACTCTTTGCGCAAGCGTAAATTCAATTATTGTGCTGGGATTAAATGGATTAGGATAGTTATTAAAGAGAGAAAAATTCTTTGGCTGAGTCATGATATTATTGCGAGAATTTATTCCTGTGGAACTGGACCCGTGCACCTGCATTTCATAAATTGAATATCCCCACTGTGTGGCACGCTGTATCCCGAGCATTTGTATCCACCGTGCATCAGCAGATAAGGAAATCTTTTCAATTCCGCCCGTACCGTTCGTCTGATGGAAACCATCTGTCCAGTTAGAAGCGTTCGTCGAAGTCTTAATATAATATTCCTTCGCATACGCCGATTCCCAAAAGAGCGTGACGTCATCAATATGATAAACCGAATCAAGATCGACGGTGATAGATTGTGGATCGCTGAACGCAGACGACCAGCGTGTTCCCATATTACCATCTACAGCATTAGGTCCTCCTAATCCTGCACTTTCGACTGAAGAAACTACTACCGATTTATTCAAAGCAAGATCAACCGGCGGTTGAGGATAGACAGTCAATTGAGCCGAAAAAGAATTATTGTTTTCCACGCATTCATCCATGGTGTTATCAGGATCGACAGTGGCACCGATACTATAATTACCAATCTCATCTGCCGTCCAAGAATTATTGCTATTAGGCCCTGTATTGCCACAAATCAAAGCCATGCCACCTGCTGGAATCGAACTAGTAAAATTATCAGACCAACTGACTTGTTGACCGTTCACACTGAACGACATCTTAACGGATGAACCAGCTGTTGTCGGAAAGGTACCCTGATTTTTCACTGTGGCGTAGAAGATCATTTTTTGTCCGGGTAATGGAAAGGGCGGAACAATTTTGATATTAGTGATAAGCAAGTCCGGCTTTTTAGTTCCACCAAGAACTTCGAAGCTGCTAGAAAGAGGCAGATTGTCTGATGAACCTCCGGCATGAATTACGAATTGACCAGCCTCAACTTCATAAGTATTACTTGTTTCATTGTAATAATAGAGTTCATCGGCAGTTAGTGTAAATTCAATTGTGGTGGTTTGACCAGGATCGAGAGTGAGTCGTTTGAAAGCCTTGAGTTCTTTCACTGGCATTGCTATAGTTGATACAGGATGGCTTAAATAGAGTTGAGCTATTTCATCTCCGGTACGTGTTCCGGTATTTGTTACATCCACGTGTACTTTCACTAGTTCCCCTGGTGCCACCAGCGTTGGAGATATTGTCAGATTTCCGTATGAAAATATTGTATAACTTAGTCCAAAACCAAAAGCAAATTGCGGCACATATCCCATCTTATCGTACCAGCGATACCCGCAGCCGTAGTCATCATTGAAATTGTCATTCCATGGCGGAAGTTGTGAATCATCTTTCGGCATTGTCACCGGCATTTTCCCACCGGGATTGTAATCTCCAAATAAAACATCGGATAGTGCATTGCCACCCTCCTGACTTGGATAGAACGCATAGACTAATCCTTTGATCGTATCGATGCATCGACTCAGACTACACACTCCACCGCTGAAAATAGCAACGACGAGATTTGGATTAGCAGCCGCAAGCATGTTGATGAGGTCTTGTTGTTTACCGGGCAAGCTTGTCGAACTGTTATAGCGATCGGCACCTTCACCCTCCTGACTAGGGTCAAGTCCACCACAATAAATAACAATATTTGCAGTGCGCGCACAATTCACCGCTCCGGCAAACCCGCTGGTATCACTACTATTAATATCACATCCTTTTACATAGGACACTTTGCTCATGCCAATTTTATTTTCTATCCCTTGTCTTGGACTTACACTGTAAAAAGGTGTCACGTATGAACTCCCGCGGCCATCGATTTGTGCAACTGCAGCACTAGGACCGATGAGTGCCACGGAATTGATACTTTTGCTTAATGGAAGAATTTGATCCTTATTCTTGAGCAGAACCAACGATTTACGTCCGGCCTCCAAACATAATTGCTGATGCGCTGAACTGTTGACATCATCTGGATTCCCAGGCGGTTGATAATCGAGCATACCAGCGAATATTTTCGTTCGCAACACGCATCGTACAGCTTTATCAATCACTGAGTCCGGAACGGTACCGGTACTCACCATTAAAGGAAGATCGTTCGCATACTTATTTGAACCCATACAAATATCGCAGCCAGCGTTAATAGCTAAATCTGAATGAACAATTGAACCCCAATCAGAAACCACATAGAACGGAAATCCCCACTGCATTCGAAGAATCGTCGTCAATAATGTATGATTTTCAGCACACCATTCACCATTGATTTTATTGTAAGCATTCATCACACACATCGCGCCGCCTCGTTGAACCGCCGTGCGGAAGGCAAGTCCAGCTGGTTCATTTAATACACGTCGTGCAGCAATAATATTATTCGTCGTCCGGCCATTCTCTCGATGATTAGCATTGTAATGCTTGATCGTTGCAATGCATGGCGTTGATTGGATGCCTTTGACAACTGCGGTTGTGATTTGAGCACAAAGATAGGGATCTTCCCCGCCCGTTTCCGGACCACGACCGTTACGCGGGTCGCGATCAATATCAAGACACGGCCCGAGCGCCTGATGTTTTCCTTTGCCGCGGAATTCCTCTCCCATCGCTACACCAATACGCTGTGCCAATTCAACATCCCATGTGGACGCCATACCAATACCAACAGGGAAGCTTGTCGCACTGCTGCCATTATCATCACGGACACCATGAGGCCCATCCGCCATTACGAAGCCCGGGATTCCAAGACGTGCGTTGTTGGTCGTATTCATTGAACCTTCTTGATGAAGTTGCAGGATTTTCTCCTCCATTGTCATTTTACTAAGCAGTGTGTCGATTCGTGCTTCAACAGTTTGAGCGCTCATTTTGAAGATACTCAGTAAAATAAGCATCCCTAAAAGCGTCAGCCTCATTGAATTCTTATTTATCAGGATCGATATATTCATATTTTTTCTTTTTTTAAGGATATCTAATACATTATTGTTTATTCGTGTTCATGACAACGCCTTTGTATATCCATCATTCAAGCGACAGTTTAAAATCGATTAAAACGAATGAATTCGTCAAGAGCCATTCGTCAACTATGAATTGAGAGAATATTTCAATCCGGCTGCCAGAATATATCGAATAGAATTCTTAAACAGCTATTTTAATTCAATGATTTCCGTGAGCCGGATATCTTTCGATGAACTGCCAATATGAATTGCATATTTTCCCGGATCAACAGTCCATTCCTTCTTTTCCACATTAAAGTACGCGAATGCATTCTTGCCTAAACTGAAATGGACATTCTTTGCTTCACCTGTTTTGAGAGAAACTTTTTCGAATGCTTTTAACTCTTTCACCGGTTTATCAACATCCGATGCGATATTCCGAACATATACTTGAACAACTTCTTCACCATTGTACTTGCCTGTATTTGATACATCCAACGATACCTCAACTTCTTGTTGACCAACACTGGCATCCGTTATTGTCTTTAGGTTCTTATATTCATAAGTCGTGTAAGACAAACCGTAACCAAATGGAAAGAGCGGTTCAATATTATTCTTCTCGAAATGTCTATAACCAATATATATCCCATCTGAATATTCCGTTACACTGTCCTTCGCTTTATATGTGGAATAGGCAGAACAATCTTCCCAGCGCTTCGGGAATGTCATCGGTAATTTTCCTGATGGATTGTACGAACCTAAGAGTACATCCGAGATGGCGTAACTCATCTCCTGTCCGCCGAACCATGCCTGCACGATAGCCTTGACATTTCCAAGCCAGCGATCCATTAAAACAGGTGAACCTGTATTGAGAACAACGATAGTGTTCTTGTTCACTTTTGCCACTTCTTCAATCAGCGCATCTTGATTTCTCGGTAACACTAAATTATCTCTATCGCGCCCTTCTGTTTCTATATTAGAAGCATTTCCCATAAAGAGGATTGCAATCTCAGAATTCTTCGCGGCTGCCAATACTGATTTCATCGGATCGTAGTCCGGTGCTGACCAACCAAGTTTCGCGACTGCACTGCCGCGATTCTGATAATATTCAATTCTAATCCTGTATTTCTTATTTGTCTCGAATTTCTCCCTGATGCTTCTTGGTTCCGGTGCGTGATCGTTCCAATAATCTATTACCAATGTATCATCAAGCCAGAGACGAACACCATCATCACTTATGAATTCCAAAGTATAGTAGCTGGTTTTCGGAACCTTCAATTTCCCGGTCCATCGCACAGAGAAATTATTTTCAGGAAATCCTGCGTTCAAGCCAGTCTCGTCAAAATTAAAATTTATCATTGTATCATTCCGAACAAAAGCTGGTTTTCCCTTTAATTCCATATTATCAAAATATTCTCCAAATAAACCTGGCTCCCCGTCGTTCGTTTCAAGATATCTTGATTCGATAGGAAAGCCATCGCCTTCAAGTTGCAGTCCACCAGCATAATTGATCTTAACCCTATCACCAATCTTGTTTTTCAATATTTCCAATGGACTCGGGGCTTTCTGTGGATCAACCATGGAACTTCCGCCACCGCCAGTTCTACAGACCATCGCATTAGGACCAATAATAGCGATTGATTTGAGTCTCGAAAAATCTAACGGAAGGATATTGTCTTTATTCTGCAAAAGAACAATCCCTTCTTTTGCTGCTTCGAATGCAGTCTTGCGATTCTCCAGCGAACCAATTAAATTTTCATCCTTGAGACTTGGTTTTTCAAAGAGTCCAAGCGTAAAGATGACACGCAAGATCCGTCGTACTTTGTCGTCAATTGTGGATTCTTTCACTTCCCCCGTCTTCAACGGATTCGCTAATGTACTGTTATTCAAATATGCACCCATTGGCATTTCCAGATCCATGCCGCTATTGGCTGTTGGAATAGTGCTATGGACAGCGCCCCAATCAGACATGACCATCCATTTATATCCCCACTCTCTTTTCAGTTTGTCAATCAGGAGACCATCATTCTCGCTTGCATAGTGACCATTGACTTTGTTATATGCATTCATCACACAAAGAACATTTGCTTCCTGCACAGCAGCTTTGAATGCAGGTAGATAAATTTCATTCAAGGCCCGTTCACCGACTTTTACATCAACAAACATTCGTTCATATTCTTGATTGTTGCAGGCAAAGTGTTTTACTGTTGCCGCAACACCTTCGCTTTGGACTCCTTTGATATATTCGATTGCCATGCGGGCAGTAAGATATGGATCTTCACCATAACTTTCGAAATTTCTGCCTCCTTGTGGGATTCGGGCAATATTCACACAAGGTCCAAGAATGACGTGGCGGTCATGCCCCTTCACCTCGCGTCCGATTGCGGCGCCGACTTTATGCGAAAGTGCTGGATTCCAAGTTGCTCCAATACAAATTCCTGATGGAAAAGCAGTTGACTTTTCCCATCTAACGCCAAGCGGGCCATCAGTCATCCGCAGTTCTGGAATACCTAATCGCTCGATAGGTTTTGTGGCAAATCCTGTTCCACCTATCAGATTAATCTTTTCTTCGAGAGTCATTTGACTCAGAAGATCGTTTACACGTTCTTCTACAGATAAATCTTTATTTCGAAACTTTTCTTGTTGTGACATTCCATACGTCGGAAGAATTAAAAGAAAAAGTGCAGCGGACAGAATCGAATGAATTTTCATAATGTGTGATTCCTATGGAATTGTTTTTGCAAGTTGTTCGTATTCCTTAATCCAATCCCACTGCTGCATGAGAAGAGGGATGGCAGTCATCATTCCTCCGAAACCCATAAAACGCTGTGTAAACATTGGGATCGACGACGGCCTGACCAATTTCAGTTTTTTATAATCAATACTCACTTGTTGTTCACGTGCGAGTTTTGCAATATAACGATCGGTAGCCTGCTTCCGCTTCTCAATCGTCAATCGCTCCCTGACGTTCCGGCAGAGCGTATCAAAACCGACGACCGCTTCCTTTGTACGCCGTTTTCCGAGGACAGTGAAGAGTGAATAACCATCTTTCAATTTGACCGGACCGACAAGTGTTCCTGTATCTGCAAGCAAAGCACGGAAACCGATTTCGGGATGTTGGAGGATTACAAAGTAGCCAGACTCACCCCCATTCTTCACCCACTCCGCACGTATGGAATATTGAGATACCATCTCCGCGAGTTTATTTCCGCATTGAAGTTCATTGATTATCCGTGTCATAACTTCCTGAGAATAGGTTAAAATTTCGCGCACGTTGACCTCATAGTATCGACCAAAAATTTCTTTGGTCTTGAGGAGATGCTCAACGATATCTTCATTAGTGACTTTGACACTATCGCGGACATCATAATAGAGCTGGCAGGCAGCCCAATAACCGGTCCACAATTCCAAATCGCGTTGGACCGGTGCGGAATTCTGAAGGAGTTGTCTGCGACCTTCACGTGCAAGCAACTCATTCCCTACCAAATGTTTCACTTCCTCATTCAGCTCCATTTTGAATGAAAAACCTTCCAATGATTTTGAAATAAAGTTTTCATAGCGGAACATTTCGAGTAATTCCCCGAGCGTCATGTTGCCACCAGTGATGGTAATAAATGTTGTGTCAAGATATGGCTTCAGCCGATAAATGAGAACGTCTACCATCTCCGACGTAACCATATACCCGCCATCTCTCTGATAATATTTTGGCCCAATTTCTCTCCGCAACGCAATAAGAGAATCTGCAAATTCATTGAAGATATTGGAATCAGCTACCGCATTCTTCGACGAAAGTACAGCAAGCGAATAACGTTCGCCTATATCCTGTTCGTATCGTTCTTTCAGGGTTTTATCGACTTTGCGGCTACGTTCATCCAACGTCATCTTTATTGACTCGGAATTCATAATCTTATCGAGCAAATAGAGTACAGACCAACCGAGATTATGTGAATAGAATGGTTTAGATACTCTGGAGTTACCGATAGAATATGCAGCATTTTCGTATGCTGAATCCGGACCTCCAAAACGGATATAAATCGTATCGATCTCTGTAAACAGATCTCTTCGTAATCCTTCAAGAATATTCTTTGTTTTACTTGCGCGAAGGTGTTTTGCGAGAGCCTCGCCTTCAGCTTCCGAGCGAACAAGAAACGCAATAACTTTGAGCTTCCATTCAAAACGATGCATCCCTGCTATTACCTCTTCCGCGGTTGGCTTTGCATTAGCTTCAACTTCACGTTTAAAGAGCTCGTCACGGATAAAGAGATTCTCGAGCTCGTGATGCATTAGTTTGGTGACTACATCTTCAGACACACTTTTACGTTTCGCTTCATTTGCAAGCACCTTTTCTGCAATTAAAGCCATCAGCACCTTCACTTTCACAGAGTCCATTTGAGATGGCCTATATTTGCGAGGGAATGGTATTAATTCGATACGCTCAAGGAGATCGCGCGCTGTAATAGCGCTCAGACCTATTCGAGCTAAAGTGTCTTGCGGTAAGGCCTCTCGTTCCTGTGACAGGCCCGAAAAATATGCAACAAAAGAGATTGAAAGAATGATGGCTACTCTATTAATCAGTTTCATTACAACCTATCAATGACTGCATTTCGTATGCAACGAGAATATAGAGATATGTATAATCGCGGGATTATTTTTGTAATGGGAATACAGTGACTTTTTGTTTATTTTCGCTCATTTCCTCACGAGGCATTCACATCCAAGAAGGTTTTTTTTCTCCGGATCATTCCGATACTACCTTCAAGGACGATATCACAATATCATTCAAACAGGTATAAAATCCAAACAAAAAAAATACAGATGTAAAAGCAATAAGTGCCGCTGCATAATTCACACCTCAATGACTCGTCGATTTCCTCACCGAGTTATTGTTTACTATACAACTCGCCATCAACTCCTAGTTTAACTCAATTGTTGGCTATGAATTACACCAAAATGGTTTTTCAATGTTGTCATTGGAGCAATAAACACATCTATTCTCAGAACTTCACCTTTCCGATTGAATATTGATGTGCTCAGAGACTCCTCAAGTGTAAGTTCTCGAATCTCTTTAATGCTCCCATTATTTTTTGTAATACGAATTTTTTTATCACGCGAAATATGGTAGATAATCGGAAGTTGACAAAACGTGAATATTAGTGTGCCCTTTTCCAAGTCGATACTATTTTCGATACCATCAATAGTATAATAACGATAGGACTTCGAAGTTTTTAAGAATTCTTCTTTTCTTAAAAGGATAGGACGGAAAGTAAGTTTGCCATTCTCAACAAGAACTCCCAATTCAACAAATCGCGAAATAATATCTTCTTTTACCTGTCCGCTCATTCCCGGCTGCTGAACCCCCATGTTCCCTGGAGTATGAGAATACGGATCTGTTGGAAAAGCTCCATAAATAGAGGGTGACTTATGAGCACCAATACCCTCGCTGATTTCGTAATAATGATTCATCAAACGTTTTTTTATCGTAGCGTTTTCGTTGTTCTCTTCTGCTCGAGTAACATTTTCCCCAACGGCAAGCAGCAGCTTAGAAACCATATGCCAATAAATGCAACCCAATCCTTCATATTTATAAAAAGTTCCTGAACGCCCGGTAAACGATTGATGATCAAACAGGCGTTCATAAATATCTAGAATGAGTTCCTTCTCTTTCAGTACAAAAGATTGATATTCGCTGCTTCGCAGATCTTCGAGAGCTGTTTTCAAAATGTCCGCATTCCGGAAATCACTATGAAAGTGTATCCCACCATTCGGGTCAATAATAATGATTTGTCGATTCCCATTCTCAATAAGTTTCTTCAATAGGGCGGATTTTTCGAATTCTTCCTTTGGAATATTGTTTTTTTCTACAAATCGTGGCAATTGTCGATCCGGATATAATAAGAAACTCGATTGATCTTTCCGATATAATGCACTTGCCCGAAGTGCCTCCAACACTTCTACAGAATCTGTTGCAGAAAGATAACCAGAGCTCAGAACCGCCACCTGCCCTTCAAGCATTTCATATAAATGACGAATAGATATTCCCTCTCCAGTATCAACCTTCATCAGGTTGTACGCATGATAGAGATTGTCTTTACGCTTGTTCGCTTTAATGGTGTGGTCGGTGTGCTTTAACGAAAGATCAAAGAATTCTCTCAGCTCAGAAACGGTTACCTTCCTCCTTCTTTCAGAAAGACCTTTCGAATAGATTTTATTTCGATAGTTAGTTCCAGCTTGACCAAGTTTTTCAAGAATACCTTTTCGATCTTTATTGGAAATCGGTCCATCCAATAAAGTCAGATGTGCTTTGAATGTTTCAGTAATCGTGGCGAATAACTCAGCCACTTCTTCCGATATTTGAACTTCCGATATCTTTGAAGATTGGAATAGATCGCGCAATAATGCCAAATATCTTCGCAGATAATAGAGGGTAACCATCGAGACTCCCGAACCCACCAAGGCATTGTTAGCGTCGTTCCAATCTGGACGTTGTGTATTCATCCAAATTCCAGCTTCAGGAATATAATTGGAAAGCTTCGCTAATATCGAAACAAGAATCTTTTCACTTAAATTGACATGGATGATCTCTCCATGCTCGTTTGCGAGAAATTTTCCGTCTGTTCCAAGCCGTTCCACACGTTTCTCAATCTCACGCTCTAATGCCATGTCAAAGTCAATTGTCTTCCGAGGATCTTTGATTAAATCAATATATGGTTTTATTCGATAGGGGACATTTGCATAGGAGAAGATATCCTTTACCAGGAATTCATGAATCTTCCCGGGATGGTAATGAGCCGAGATTTCCAACAGTTTAACCAGATAAATTATTTGATGATCACCCCAATATCCGATATACGACCAGGCATCATGCGGATCGAGCACCTCCCAATCGAATCCATCTCGCATCACACGGTACGGATTATATCCATCGGCGGTGGATGCATTGACAAACTTTGCGATCATCCCTTCGACATATCCGGGGAAACTCAACGCTAACGCTTCCCAATTCTGGAAAATATCACGCCAATTCCCCTGATACTTCAGTACTTTTTTCCCGTGTTCATCTTTAATTTCTATTGAGAAAATATTCCATGGACGGCTAGGATCACCATGGCGCCGACTAAATGTGAGCGGCAGGTATTCATAACACAATTTTTCAAGATCGACTGAATTGAGAACAACTATCTTCGATAATAAATCGGGATGAGATATTTTTTCAGGAAGAGTCTGCAAGAAGTTGTTGTATGTTTCGGCTAAAAGAATATTTGTGGTTCTTATGAAGGAAATAAAATCGTCTCTATCAACTGAGTAACCAGTATCGAAGAAACCACCTCGCATAACATTATACAACGTATTCGAATAATGGCGAGAACAGGTCAGTGTATCTTCCGTCATTTGAAGACCATCAGCACTGGCAACGATCTTCACGAGGTTATCTGTACCATTTGTAATATCATCCATGAGTTGTTTGGGAATGTTCTTCCCCTTTTTAATCAATTCAGATAGAGCAGCAACATGAGACGCATCTTGATTGACATCGGCAACAATGAACCATTCCTTCTCTTCCCCTTTGGCCAAAGCAAATTCTGCGTCAATGAAATATGCACCTCGTGAAGCTCTGATATCGGTTTCTTGTTTGACGGGCAATCCTTTTTTGAATGCATCCAATTGCAGAGACGAGACAAGCCTCTTAGAACTCTTTAATCCAACAGACCAAACTGTAGTTGCTTTCAAGGCCTCGCTTGGCTCGGCTCTGTCTACAGGAATCGAGCTGAGTATAAAAAGCCCCAATCCAGAATCCGTTTGCAATTCATTTTTCTTGTAACCATCGACAAGTGTACTATATTCCAACTGGAATCTTCGATTTAGTCCAGAAGGAAGCAAGTTCTGTATTCCATCCAATATCTTTATTTCTATAGGACCACGATTATGGTTCTCGATTTGGGATCGTTTGATGAAACCGTACTTTTCACTGTTGAACCACGCATATCGGAATGTAACACGTAAGTCTTGATTGATTGCTTCATAAATCAATTTATTGCCAAAGACATTTTTGTACAAATTTCTTTCTGTTCGATAGATGGCATCATAAATCTGCGAAAAGGGTTCCCATAAATATGTTTCCCCCCCCTTAGTAAGAAATAGGACAGTCTTGCTGCCGGTGTTCTCTTTCGAATCATGAATTCTATCATCAGTATAGTAGGGAAAAAGAGCGTTGTCTGGGTTTTTACGTCCTGCAGTCAATCCTCCATTACTTGAGACAAACATCCAATGATCTGACGAACTTACAATGCTCATGAAAAACGGTGCCATTTGATCATAATTAGAAATTTTATAAAATTTCTCTCCCTTGAGGTCGACATAGTTGCCCACAACTTGACGCTTCTCGACTTTCAGATCAGTTTTGCCAACAAAAATGGATTTTCGCATCATTTCATATTCATCCTGTGCAGCACAATCTTAGAAATTGCCAAAAAAGGAGTGATTCGTTCTTTCATTTCTTGTCTTCATAACTCGGAGATGTTGGTCCACTTGGCATAAGCTCCGGATACCACCGCTGCATTGCTAATTTCGCCTCCCGTTTTACAGAAAACAAGCCCCAATGTCCCTCCGTGCCATTACCTTTCCACGGTTCGTCAAAGGCCTCAAAGAAGAACAATGTGACTTTGTTTTTCTGTGCCCAAGTATTGAGTTCTTCGAAGTAATGCTTCTGTTTTTTCTCGTCGCCTGCCCTTGGTGCATTCATATTACCGACGGTATAGGTTGCCCACCCAGCTTCGCCAATAACAATGGGTTTATTGGGAACAGCTGCTTTCACCATATCAAATAATCTTATTGTGACAGCAAATCCGCTATCGATATCGTGTTTTCCCCACAGAGGATACATATGTGTAGAAACAAAATCAACTTCGTTTGCCAATTTTGATCCCTTTTTAGTCCAGAACATGAAATCATCATCCACCGTCACGGGTACATGAATAGCGGCCTTGACCTGTTTGACGTACTGAATAACTTTATCTTCGGGTACTTTATGATCAGACCAATCAACAAGAATCTCATTGCCAACACTGACAGCGATAACAATATCTTTGTACTCGTTAGCAAGGCGAATGCACTCTGCAATTTGTTTGGCATTGTTTGCCTCATTGCCAGGCTCAGCACTAAGCCATGCACCCAACATCACGTCAAGATGGATTTTCTCCCTTCGAATTACTTCCAAGATGTCTCTACTGTGCTGATCAGAACCATATGTACGAATCAGTATCCAATGCTTTTGCAATATCTTGAAATCTTCAAGAATCTGTGCTTGAGAAGGGCATTTGTTGGAATCGGGGTTTTGACCCTCTCGGTATCCGGAATAACAGATTGCATTACCAAACCATTGTTGTTGGGTTAAATCAATTTTTGTATCGTCATCCTTCTGACATTTTAGAATAGCCGGAATACAAATTAGCACCGCCAAATAATATTTAAAGAATATTCTTGTTTTCACTTCTCACCTTTATGCCTATTCTTTTTTTCTAGCAGATAGATCCTGTTCAATTTTTTCCATCATCTTGTCATCTAACACATAGAACCACACTGCAGCAGCAGCCAAGAGACCGGCAACAGCAGGAATAATACTCATCATCAAGCGGATACCATCTTGTGCCCCTTCAGTTTGCACAATATTTGCGATAAAGCCGAAATAAGCCAATAACCATCCAGTGAATGCACCACCAATAGCCCAACCTAATTTTTGAGCAAACGTTGCCGCAGAAAAAACCAGGCCTGTTGCACGCCTGCCCGATTTCCATTCCGAATAATCTGCAGTATCTGCGTACATAGCCCAAATTAAAGGAGCTGTAGGCCCAAGAATAAATGAAATGAGAATATGCAAGGCGAAGATGAGTACAATGTTTTCCTTAGTTATGAAATAGAATAAGATTGTAAGAATGCTGACAATCGACCATAAGATCATGTACAGGGTACGTTTCCCGAGCAGCTTTGATAAATACTTCGTTATCATGACTCCGGCGATGGCGGCAATCGTGCCGCTTACCATAAAAGCGGAAGTTAGGATTTCATTACCTATATAGTACTTGAAATAATATATGATCGATCCTGAGCGGATGGAATTATAAGAAAGCGCAAATATACCAATGAAGAACAGTACTATCCACGGCCGGTTGTGAAGAAGGTCCCGCAGATCGTTTTTAATCGATGTTTTTTGATCTTTTGGCGGACGAACTCTCTCCCGAGTGTTCAAAAAAGTAATAATGAAGAGAACGACAGCCACAGCAGAAAACACTACCATCGTCCATTGGAATCCAGTCGCCTGATCTCCTTTCCCAAAATAGTGTACCAGCGGAAGAGTTGTACCTTGAACAATAAATATCGCAACAAATGCAAGAACAAATCTATACGAAGAAACACTTGTTCTTTCTAGTGAATTGGGCGTCAGGACTCCCATCAACGCCGAATAGGGAGTATTGATCGCAGTATAGGCTGCCATCATAAGTGTACTGGTAATATAGGCATAGATTATTTTTCCGCTTACACTGAGGTTGGGAGTCGTAAATGTGAGCACACCTATAATACCGATTGGTAATGCCATCCAGAGAAGATAGGGACGGAATTTCCCCCACTTTGTATTTGTCCTATCCGCGATCACACCCATAATTGGATCAATACCTGTATCCCATATCCTTGTTACCAGCAACATCGTTCCTGCTACTGCCGCAGAAATACCGAACACATCAGTATAGAAAAAGAGGACAAAACTCATAAACATCTGCCAATAGAAGTTCGACGCTGTATCACCAAGCCCATAACCGATTTTTTCCTTTATCGAAAGCTTTTGCGAGTCATTGTCCATTAAATTCTCCAACTATAGGGTGATGAGGAATATTATTTTTAGATTTCTCGTTTGATAAGAAAGGTTACTCAATAATTACAGTCTGAAGAGCATTACCATTAATTTTTATTGAAACAGATTTATTCCAAAGCAGAACGGTATATTCCACCGGATCATCTTTTTGATTGAGAAGGGCGATCGCAATCGTTCCGTCTAGATTCTTACACGATGTGATCATCAAATCTTTTAATTCTGATGATACACCTATTCTATAAGCTCCCGGTCTAAAATATTTACTAAAGTGCTCCAAAACATAAAACAGCGGAGAATAAAAGACTTCATCTGTTTCTGTTTTTGCTATTACAGGCGCAATACACCAATTTTTAGCGTGATTCGGACCACCTTGAGTATCTAACACCATATTCCAATCAATCCAACCGACTAACCAACTATTCAGTCCGCCAATAATATCACGAGCGTATCGAAAGACCGGAACATATTTGGGATGAAGCGGTTTATCTGCCTCTGCAGCATACTGATACCCCCAATCCTTTGCTTCCTTTTCCCAATACCATTTATCATCCTGCCAGCGTGGAATCTCAGAATCAATGCATCCTTCGGTATTCAATATTTTCTTGTCCGGAAATTTTTGATGAACGTAATTCAGAACATCGGGATACCATTCAATGGAACTGCTGTACCAGTGCACAGCAGTTCCCCATACATTTTTTGCAATTTCAGGATCGGTCAGAAGTGTATCAACCCACGGTTTCACATTATCACGATTGTGATCGTAAATGAGAATCTTTGTATTCAGATTATCTCTTTGAAACTGCGGAACAAGATGGTTTTTGATAAACTCTTTCATACTCGCAGGCGTGAATATCATTGTTTCCCACTGTCCGTTATTATTTTCCGGTTCGTTTTCAACCGTTATTGCCCAGATGTTTATCCCCTGTTTTGCGTATTCATGCAAATATTTGCTGATGTACGAAGCCCAAGTAGAATAATATTCAGGGAGTAAAGATCCATTATTCCAAGCCTGATTGTCCTTCATCCAGGGCGGAGCTGTCCATGGCGATGCAAGAATCTTGAAGTTCGCCCCTTCACATTTCATGGCATCTTTAATCAACGGGATTATATCTTCCATATCTCTCGCAATGCTAAAATTTTTTAATTCTTTATCACCGGGGGTATTAGCATATGCGTAATTCATTGTTGAGAAATCGCAGCTATTTATATGCGTCCGCGTTAGCGTATATCCTGCTTTATCAGATCGAAAATATGCATCAATAACCTCTTTTCTCTTTTTCGGACTCAGTTTGTTCAGTACATACGCCGAGGATTGTGTGAACGCACCTCCAAACCCTTCGATCTGCTGGTATAAGGTATCAGGAGATAAGGCGATAATCGGAAGCCTTGTTTCCTTTGAGATGAGCAGTGAAAGAGATTCCTTGAGTGCCATTTTATCGCCACTCTTTGAGGTTTGATATACTTTTGCTGTTTTGTATTCTTTCATTTGAATATTCTGGCTATTTGCAGTCATCGTGAGTAAACACCAGAGCAAAATTACGACTATCATTTTCATTGAGCATCCTTTTTTAAGATAAATAAGTTTCTGCATTACTGAACGAAGTGATCCTTCGATAGTATGATAATACACTCCGGAAGAAAAATAGGTGCTCGTATTAATGCGAGCGTTCCTTTCCTACCCGGTGCTTTTATACAATACTCTGCATCTATGTAAGGTTTCTGTGCAATTGCTACGTATGCACAAATCGATAGAACCGAAAGTGATATAAAGAATTGTCTTTTCAATAAACTCCGGCGCATATCCTTAAAACTAGTTTTTCAATTTTGTTCAGAATAATATATGCACCATTTCATTGACTTCTAGAAATTTATACCTAAGGCAATTTTCTGCACATACTTAAGACGGTTAAAATCCTGGTACGCGTAATCAAATGTAAATTGCAAATTACCGATCAGAAATTGCTTCACACCCAGACCGAGTGTGAGTCCTTCCTCTGAATCTTTCTGAAAGAGTGACTTCATTCCTGCCCTGAGATATAGAAAATCATAAAAAACGTACTCTCCCCCAACATTCATACACTCGAAGTTATCACTCGGATGCATTGCATCAACTGCGAGGGTCATTTTCCCCAGTATTCCAATCGGAACATCATAGGAAATACCAACTCGGAAATTCAATGGTAAATCCCATTGATCCGTTGCCAGATATGCCGGTATATTGCCGTTATTGCCTGCCGTTGACAAATCAGGATCGTAAGAAACCAATGCATTTTCACCTTGTATTTGCATCTTAGAGCCGAAGTTGGATATTGACATTCCGAGCATGATACCTTTAAATGGCGTTATGTATTTCACACCCATGTCAATTGCAATTGCGCTTGCACTCATCTTCCAGATTTTTTGATAGATGATCTTCGGATTGAATCCGATCGAAAACGCATCAGTCAATTTTAACCCATATGTCAAGCCTACAGCAAGGTCGGTAACGCTAAAAACTTCACCTGTTCCATCTTGTTGGTCGACTGTGGTCACTTTCATGTCTCCATAGTTAGAAACCGTAATATTCAAACCAAGCGCACCGTATGAACCGAGAGACGTGGTAGCACCGATGTACTGGTATTGAAGATCAGCAATCCAACTTGTATGGTCAATAAGCACCTGGATTCCTTGCAAATCAGCTATCCCTGCAGGGTTCCAATACATAGCACTTGGATCGTCCGCAATTGCTACAAAGGCGCCTCCCATGCCGAGTGCCCGCGCACCTTGCGCAATGGAAAGAAATGGCGCAGCTGTTGTACCGCGTTTTGAGACATTGCTCGTTTGTGCGGTAGTGAGCGCGCTGCAGAAGAAGATTATTATCAGAATGCATTCAATTTTCATTTTCATAATGCACCTCACTTCACTACCGCGAATTTGCCGATATACTGACCAATGCTAGGTGCATCGACATGGAAAATATAAAGACCATACGCAATATCCATTCCGTCATCCGACACGAGATTCCAAGACATTGAGCCATCCATGGGCGACGTATTCTTGTAGAGTGTTTTCACCAGAGCACCAGCAATCGTATAAATCCGTATCGTGCACTTCGCCGGCAGTTTCATGAATTGGATGAGACGATCGCCACGGCCAGTTGAGAAAAGCGTACGCGATTCCCACTTTGCTGTGGCAAAATATGGATTGGGAACTACTGTTATTTGACTCAATTGGGTCTTCGCTGTACCATTGTCTGTTTGAGAAGCAATCATCTTAAACGAAAAATAATCGCCTGAAAGGAATGGTCGGAATGTTTTGATAGCGAAACGATCGCCTGGTTGCGGCTCTTTGACCACCCCAAACGGTCTGCCATAAGAAATTTTCCACGTCCACTTGAAGTTCCTGTTGTTCACAACTTGGTCAATAATTCGAATTGTATCCCCCACGGTTAATGTGCCGGAGGTATCCATGTCCTGAACGATGAACTTCGCTTGGACCCAATTGCTGGAAGTATCCTTTTTGAAGATGTGGAACTTGACCGGCATTCTTGGATAGGTAATATCTCCCAACGAAAATGCAGAAGTATCCACAAATGTATTGTCCCATCGTATTTCATAATCTGCCGGCCATGCGACTCTATTAGTCGATATAAAATCTTGCGCTACAAGAATCCTTACATTGCTTGACCCGACAACCCAGCCTGTACCGGCATAATTCACCGCAATCGAATCGTTCAGAACAGAGAGAATCATGCCATCGAACGGGCGCGTGACCTTGCCATAGCCTATACTCGTCGTATCCGCGCCAAGAATCAGTGTATCCGTGACATTGTTGCGCGTTCTATAAATATCGAATGACTTTGTCTGATAAATCGGTATAGTCGTATCGGATTTAAATTTCACTATATATTGATCGCCGTCCTGGATTTGCGCAGGATTTAGGATTATCAACTTCAAGCTGCCTGTTCCTAAACCCTGAGCTACGTGATTCATGTCTCCGGTCGTTTGCGATGGTCGATAACCCGCGGCCGGTTTCTGGGGTGTCACGACAGCGCAATTGATGTCAACAAACTTGATATTCCCTGCATAATCCTGTGTAATGATTTTTGAACATTCTGTTGGCTGTAACGGTTTCCCGTTTGGTGTCGGTCCTCCTTTCGAGTATGAACATACCGCGTAATAATACCGAATACCATTTTTGACCGTTGAATCGATATACGAATGTTGTAAACCATTATTCGAACCGCGCCAGAACCGAGCGCCATTGATACCAACCGGATCCGGTCCTGCAATGCTGTCCACAAGATCAAATTGTGCAATCGGCTTATAGTATTTAGGATTGCCCTGGGAATCCGTAATTTTTTTAACATCGTCAAATTCCGGTTCCTCACTTCGATAGATTGTATATCCTTCAAAACTTTTAAAATATCCCTGTGCAGGATCTCCGTTTTGATATCCATAGAAGCGATCTGTTGATGTTTCTGCGATATTATCCCAATAAAGAGAAACTTTCTGATCACTTGGAACGGCTGTAAGATGTGGAGTGTATGGCGGTTTCGTGAATTGATAGTTCGCGTTATAAATATCTTGTACTGTTACTTTGTTGAAAATGAGAGCATCCAAATTATCACCAAAAATAAGCGCCATAGAAAATCGTTC
>Ga0182021_10001358_pt1 | contig 27871 bp, 28 predicted proteins | sample 612E3MmetaG_FD_120493 | JGI IMG/M metagenome (GOLD analysis project Ga0182021, IMG submission 120493) | Permafrost microbial communities from Stordalen Mire, Sweden - 612E3M metaG (Illumina Assembly) | ecosystem: Environmental > Terrestrial > Soil > Wetlands > Permafrost | place: Sweden...
CTGGTCGGGGAAGTCACGGCGCAGCCGCCCGGAGATCTGCTCCGGGGACTGCTTGTCGTTCAACCCGTCGACGACCCCCAGCCACAACGGGCTGCCACCGACCAGCTTCGGGTTCCCCGACCGTCTCCGGGCCGTCGCCGCCGCCCGCTGCGCATCCCGGGCCCGATACACACCCTCGACCGCATGGGCGGCGATCTCGCGCGACACCGTCGACGCGGCGACACCCAGTTCGGCCGCGATCGCCCGATACGACCACCGGTCCCGCAACCGGACCTGGATCACCATCCGACCCGCCACGTCGAGGCGACCGTTGCCGTCGACGAACGGCCCTGCCGGAGCCTCCGCCATCGCCCGCGGTGGCTCCATACGTCGCTGACGCAGCCCCGCCAGACCACCCAGCCTGCCCCTCTGCAGATCCATGCCTGCCACCTTGGCCCAGCGCTGAACCGCATCCGACGGAACTCCTACACGACTCGCCGCCTCCTGCCCCGACAACCCCTGCCGGACCAACACCAACGCCTCGTCCCGCACCTGCACCGGATACATCGCACCACCCCTGCCTCAAGGCGTTGCGACGACGACCTGAGCCCGCCGCGCGATTCTGCGCCTTGGGCTAGATCGGGTATCAAAACGAGGATGTTCGCCAGGAGTACTGGCTGGCCAAGCCGTGCTGGCGTCTCCGCCCCTGCTGTGTGGCACTGGGGACGAGGTTCATTGGGCCTCGCTCCGTGTCAGGGGGACCGCTGATAGTTTTGCGCCACACGACTGGAGGACCTGATGACCGACGCCGCGCTCCCGACTTTCGGCCCCGGGAGACACCTGCTCTCGGTGAGTCAGCTCGATCGCGAAGGGCTCGACAAGCTGTTCGCCCTTGCCGAGTTCGTGACGCCGATCGCGGAGCGGAAGACCGTCTGTACAGTCCTCGACGGCGCGGTGCTGTGCAGTCTCTTCTTCGAGCCCAGCACCCGTACGCGGCTGAGCTTCGAGTCGGCCTTCCTGCGCCTCGGCGGCGAGGTCACGACGACCACCGGCTTCACGTTCTCGTCCATGGCCAAGGGGGAGTCGATCGCCGACACCTCCCGGGTCGTCTCGGGCTACTCCGACGTGCTGGTCGTCCGTCACCCCGACGAGGGCTCCGTGGCCGAGTTCGCCGCAGCCTCCCTCGTCCCGGTCCTCAACGCCGGTGACGGCGCGGGGGAGCACCCGTCGCAGGCGCTGCTGGACATCTACACGATGCGCAGGGAACTGGAGGCTCGTGGCCGCGAGATCGACGGCTGCACCATCGCCATCGTCGGCGACCTGCGCTTCGGCCGTACGGTCCACTCGCTCATGAAGCTTCTGGCCATCTTCTCGGACGTCACGTTCCGGCTCTTCGCCCCGCCGAGCCTCGAGCTGCCCGACTCGATCGCTGCCTTCGTACGGGACCGCGGCCACACCGTCATCCATTGCGACTCCGCCGTCGAGGCGGTCTCTGGAGCCGACGTCGTCTACGCCACCCGCGTCCAGCGTGAGCGGATGACAGAGGAGCTGCCCCCGTCGTTGCGCGGCAGTCTGCTCGACCGCGCGATGCTGCAGCAGGCCGAAGCGACCGACATCGTGATCATGCACCCGCTGCCACGCGACTCGCGCCACGACTCGTACGACCTGTCGCCGACCGTGGACGACCTGCCGGGCCTCGCGATCTTCCACCAGACCGACAACGGCATCCCCGTACGGATGGCGCTGTTCCTCACCGCTCTGGGCGTCTCAGCGGAGGCCGTACAGATGACGCTGCGACAGCGCCCGTGGGACGCCCGACTGCGCTGGGAGAAGTGACGGGGTCGATTCTGGGCATGCTCGGCTAGCATGCTCGACATGACGTTGCCTCTTCTCGTGCCCCTGGAGTGGCCGATCCAGCACCCGTCGGCGATCGCCTACCTGGTGCTGCTGGTGCTCGGGCCCCTGGCGGTTGGCGCGGTCATCACGCTCATCGGTCTCGCGCCGACGTGGCGCCGCAGCCTGGAGAAGCCCGAGCCCGCGACCGAGGTCGTCCGCAGCGACTCCTGACGCTGGATCGGACATGGCACAGTTGTCGCCATGACGACGCTCGTTGACTTCTGGTTCGACCCGCTCTGCCCGTGGGCATGGATGAGCTCGCGATGGTTGCTCGAGGTCGAGAAGGTGCGCGACGTACACACCACCTTCCACGTGATGAGCCTCGCGGAGCTGAACTCCGGGCGCGACCTGCCCGAGGAGTACCGCCGGATGATGGACCTCGAGGGCTGGATCGGCGTGCGCGCCTCCATCGCCGTCGAGCAGAGGTACGGTTCCGAGGCGCTGCGCAACTTCTACACGGCCCTCGGAACGCGCTTCCACCTGGGCCAGGAGCCGAAGACGCCCGAGACCGTACGGGCCGCGCTCACCGAGGTCGGCCTCGATCCGGCGATCGCCGACGAGGCTCAGACTGAGAAGTACGACGAGGCGTTGCGCGCGTCCCACCACGTGGGCATGGACCCCGTGGGCATGGATGTCGGCACGCCGGTCATCCGTGTCAACGGCATGAGCCTCTTCGGCCCGATCATCTCACCGGCTCCCAAGGGGGAGGCGGCCGGCGACCTGTTCGACGGATTTGTCAAGGTGACAGCGTATCCGGGCTTCTTCGAGCTCAAGAGGACCCGTACCGTCGGGCCGATCTTCGACTGAGGTCCGGATTCACGGGCACCCGGTCGTGACGGCGCACGCAAAATGGATTATGTTGGGGTCGTAATCAATTAGGGCTGTACTCACTGAAGGAGTCCCGCATGCCCACTGCCACACACGACGACAAGTTCAGCTTCGGTCTGTGGACCGTGGGGTGGGAGGCGGCGGATCCGTTCGGCCCGACGACCCGCCCGCACCTGGACCCCATCCAGAGCGTGTACAAGCTGGCCGAGGTCGGCGCGTACGGCATCACGTTCCACGACGACGACCTCGTCCCGTACGGCACGAAGATCGCCGAGCGCGACCAGATCATCGCGGCGTTGAAGAAGGCGCTCGACGAGACCGGCCTCATCGTGCCGATGGTGACGACGAACACGTTCTCCCATCCGGTGTTCAAGGACGGCGCGTTCACGTCGAACCGTCGTGAGGTGCGCCGGTACGGGCTGCGGAAGGTCATCCGTCAGGTGGACCTGGCCGCCGAGCTGGGCGCGAAGACGTTCGTCATGTGGGGTGGCCGTGAGGGTGCTGAGTACGACGGCGCGAAGGACCACAAGGCGATGCTCGACCGCTATGCCGAGGGCATCGACACCGTTGCTGCGTACATCGTCGAGCACGGCTACGACCTGCGGATCGCGATCGAGCCCAAGCCGAACGAGCCCCGAGGCGACATCCTGCTGCCGACCGTCGGGCACGCGCTGGGCTTCATCGAACGGCTCGAGCACAAGGACATGGTTGGCCTGAACCCCGAGGTCGGCCACGAGCAGATGTCGAACCTGAACTACACCGCCGGCATCGCCCAGGCGCTGTGGGCCGGCAAGCTGTTCCACATCGACCTCAACGGCCAGCACGGCCCCAAGTTCGACCAGGACCTCGTCTTCGGCCACGGCGACCTCACGTCCGCGTTCTTCACCGTCGACCTCATCGAGAACGGCTTCCCGAACGGTGGGCCCACCTACACCGGGCCTCGCCACTTCGACTACAAGCCCTCGCGCACCGAGGACGTGGATGGGGTCTGGGACTCGGCCGCCGCGAACATCCAGATGTACCTGCTGCTCAAGGAGCGGGCGCTCGCGTTCCGCGCCGATCCTGAGGTGCAGGAGGCCATGGCGACCAGCGGTCTCTTCGAGCTAGCCCAGCCCACGCTGGCCGAGGGCGAGACGGTCGCCGACCTCATCGCGTCGGGCCCCGAGGACTTCGCCGACATCGACGTGACCGAGCTGGGTCGCAAGGGGTACGGACACGTACGCCTGAACCAGCTGGCGATCGAGCATCTGCTCAACGCCCGCTGATGCCTCTCGTCGCCGGGGTGGACACGTCCACCCAGTCCTGCAAGGTCGTCGTCTGCGATGCCGACACGGGTGCGGTGGTGCGGCAGGGCCGCGCCAGCCATCCGGACGGGACGGAGGTCGCCCCGGCGCACTGGTGGAACGCACTGCAGACCGCGATCGCCGAGGCAGGGGGTCTCGCCGACGTGGCGGCGATCGCCGTGGGTGGTCAGCAGCACGGCATGGTCGCGCTCGACGAGCAGGGTCGCGTCATCCGCGACGCGCTGCTGTGGAACGACACCCGCTCCGCACAGGCAGCGGCCGACCTCACGGCCGAGCTCGGCGCCGACCACTGGGCGAAGGCCACGGGATCGGTCCCCGTCGCTTCGTACACGGTCACCAAGCTGCGCTGGCTCCGGGATGCGGAGCCGGACAATGCCTCGCGGGTCGCTGCGGTCGCTCTACCGCACGACTGGGTCTCGTGGCGTCTGGCGGGCTATGGACCTGAGGGCGAGTCGCCGCTCGGGCCGAAGCTCGACGCGCTGGCGACCGATCGCTCGGACGCGTCGGGCACCGGGTACTTCAACGCGACGACGAACACGTACGACCGGGAGCTGCTCGTCCGCGCGCTCGGCCACGACGTCATCCTTCCTCGGGTGGCAGGACCGGACGAGGTCATCGGGACCGTGTACGGGACGTCCTGCGTCATCGGACCTGGGGCAGGTGACAACGCCGCGGCCGCGCTGGGCCTCGGGCTCGAGGTCGGCGACGTCCTGCTGTCGCTGGGCACCTCGGGCGTCGTCGCCGCTGTCACCGAGGTCCAGAGCCATGACGCGTCCGGCCTCGTCAGCGGGTTCGCCGACGCGACCGGACACTTCCTGCCGTTGGCGTGCACGCTGAACGCAGCCCGCGTCCTGGACGCGGCCGCCGAGCTGCTCGGCGTCGACCATGACCAGCTGGCCGATCTGGCACTGTCAGCGCCGTCCGGTGCCGGCGGTCTGGTCCTCGTCCCGTACCTCGAAGGGGAGCGCACCCCGAACCTGCCGAACGCCACCGGTGCCCTGCACGGCATCCGGCTGGAGACGGCCTCGCGCTCGTACCTCGCGCGCGCGTTCGTCGAAGGGATGTTGTGCGGGCAGGCCGACGGCCTCCAGGCACTCGTGGCAGAGGGACTCGTGGCCAAGCGTGTGCTGCTCGTGGGCGGCGCGGCGAGGTCGCGGGCTGTACGGGAGATCGCACCGCTCGTCCTCGGTGTCCCGGTCGTCGTCCCCCCGCTCGACGAGTACGTGGCACTCGGCGCGGCGCGCCAGGCCGCGTGGGTCCTCAGCGGAGCCGCCGAGCCTCCCGCATGGGTCCGGGCCGACGAGGAACACTACGAAGGGGACCTCGACGACGCCGCGCATGCTCGCTACGCCCAGGCGCGCGACTCGTTCCTCGCACGACCCTGAAGGGATAGCCATGCAGAAGGTGCGGATCGGCACAGGAGCCGTCACCGCGGAGATCTGGACGCTCGGTGCAGCGCTCAACGCCGTCTGGGCGCCCGACCGCGACGGCACCATCGCCCAGGTCGTCCTGGGCCATACCGACGAGGCCGAGCGGCTCGCGTCAACGGCCTACCTCGGTGAGATCGTCGGCCCGTACGGGAACCGCATCCGCGACGCGCGGTTCGCCATCGACGGCGTCTCGTACCAGCTCGAGCGCAACTTCCTCGGCAAACACTCGCTGCACTCAGGCTCCGCCGGGTTCCACCGCCAGGAGTGGGCGGTGGCTGAGGCCGACGCCGACCATGTACGGCTGACGCTCACGTGGTCCGACACCACCGGCGAGCACCCCGGGCCTATCCACGCGGCGGTCACCTATCGGGCGGAGGGCAACGCCCTCTCGTACGACATCGAGGTGAGTACGGACTCGCCGACAGTCGTCAACGTGATCAGCCATCCGTACCTCAACCTCGCCGGTCAGGGCACGGTTGCCGATGAGGTGCTCACGGTCGCGGCCGACACGTACCTCCCGGTCGACGACGAGCTGATCCCCACCGCGGACGCGCCAGCGCCTGTCGAGGGCCGGTTCGACCTCCGGAACGGGCAGACGGTCGGACAGATCATCGGCGCAGGGGGCGTTGACCATTGCTTCGTGCTGGGCGGTACGGGGCTGCGGCAGGTCGCCACACTCGTCGACCCCGCCTCGGGACGCAGGCTCGACATCGCGACCGACGAGCCGGGGCTCCAGGTCTTCGACGGCAGGGGACTGGACGAGATCGGCTACCCGGCGTATGGCGGCCTGGCCATGGAGACCCAGAACTTCCCGGACGCGCCGAACCGTCCCGACTTCCCGAGCACGCTGCTGCGTCCGGGCGAGGTGCGTACGTCGCGCACCGTATGGCGCTTCTCGACGATCTGATTCCCGATCAGGTGTGCGGGCCCAACCAGGCGCGCGCGGCGGTCACGAGTGCGGCCACACCGGCGCCCAGCGTCGGCGAGATCACCGGTGCGTACAGCGACGAGTGGTTCGAGGGGATGCCCGACATGACCCGCATCATCCCGACGGCGTCGGTGACGCCGGCGAACGCGGCCGGGTCGGCCCCGCCGAGAACCCAGTAGACGCACGGCACGCCGGCCGCGGTGGCGAACTCGCCGACGTCCTCGCTGCCGGTGACGGGTCCGGGGTCCATCACGCCGGCGGCTCCGAAGACGATGCGCATCGCCTCGGCCGTACGCGCCGAGGCCGCCGGGTCGTTGACGACCGCCGGGAACGCATCGGTGTGCTCGAAGTCGGGCTCCCGCGGCGCGCCGGAGGCGGTCGCCTCGGCGCGGACGATGCGATGGATCGCCGCGAGTACCGTCTCGCGCACCACCGGGTCGTACGAGCGGACGTTGATCTGCAGCTCGGCCGTGTCGGGGATGATGTTGACCTTGGTCCCCGCGCGGATCACCCCGACCGTGACGACGGCCGTGTCGCCACCGGCAATCTCGCGGGAGACGATCCCCTGCAGCCGCATCACGGTCGCGGCCGCCATGACGACCGGGTCGATGCAGGCCTCGGGACGCGACCCGTGGCCGCCCTTCCCGTACAGCGTCACCTTCAGCGAGTCGGTGGCCGCGTACGCGGGCCCGGGATGGATCGCGATCAGGCCGGCCGGAATCGGTCCGACGTGCTGGCCGAGCACGATGTCGGGCGTGCCGAACCGCTCGTACAGCCCGTCGGTGATCATGGCCTTGGCGCCGGAACCGACTTCTTCCGCCGGCTGACCCACGACCATCAGCGTGCCCGTCCAGGCCGGGTCGGCAGCGAGCTGTTGCGCGGCGCCGAGCAGGCAGGTCATGTGGACGTCGTGGCCGCAGGCGTGCATCACGCCGACGTCGGCACCGTCGGGGTCCACGCCTCGCGCCGTACTGGCGTACGGGAGCCCCGTGGCCTCCTCGACCGGCAGGCCGTCCATGTCCGCGCGCAGCAGGACGACAGGTCCCTCACCCCGGCGCAGGATGCCGACCACGCCGGTGCGTCCGATGCCTGTGGCGACCTCGTACCCGAGCGCCGTCAGCGACTGCGCCACGATCGCTGCGGTGGCGGTCTCCTGGAACGAGAGCTCGGGGTGCTGGTGCAGGTGCCGGTACAGGTCGGCCAGCGCGCTGGCATCGGACTGCGGCGTGATGATCGGCCCCTCCATGGGGGTTCCTTCCGACGAGACGACGAGCGCCCGGAGGCGACGCCCGTCACATTACGCGGGCTCGTCGGGGCCCACGGTCGTTCCCGGACTGTCAAGCCTGTGAAGCAGTTCTGAGTACCTGGACACGATGTTCCCGCGAGGGCCCGGTTCCTGCCAGGATGGAACCCATGCGCGTTCATATCGCTACCGACCACGCCGCCTTCGAGACCAAGCAGTTCCTCGTCGAGTCGCTGCGTGCCAAGGGCTACGAGATCGTCGACCACGGAGCCACCACGCTCGACCCTGACGACGACTACCCGGCGACCATCATTCCCTGTGCCGAAGCCGTACGAGACGACCCTGGTTCGCTCGGCATCGTCCTCGGGGGATCAGGGAACGGCGAGCAGATCTCGGCCAACAAGGTGAAGGGCATCCGGGCCGCCCTGGCGTACGACATCTCGACCGCCCAGCTCGCTCGTGAGCACAACGACGCACACATCGTCGCTCTCGGCGGCCGGATGCACACGTTGCAGGAGGCACTTGGCATCGTCCTGGTGTTCCTCGAGACCCCGTTCTCGGAGAACCCTCGCCACCAGCGCCGCATCGACCTGATCTCCGCCTACGAGGCGACCGGCGAGATCACGCCTGCGTGACGGACCGTTTCCGGCGACGGACGACCTCTGCGGCGACCTTCGCGGCGTCGGCGAGATCCTTCGGGGTCGGTTGTGAGACGTCGCGTGCGCGCATGGCCCGGCTCGCGGATACCAGGCCCGAGACCCCGTCGCGACCGAGGCGCTGCTCGGGCTCCTGACCTGCCATATTCGAGAGCGTACGTCGCTGTCGGTCTCGCAACCTAGGCTGTCGCCGGAAAGGGAGGCCTCGTGCCTGAAGGACACCACATCCACCGGCTGGCGCTCGATCTTGAACGAGCGTACGGGGGCCGTCCCGCGCGCGTCTCGAGCCCCCAGGGCCGCTTCGCCGACGCCGCAGAGCTGCTCGACGGGACCGTCATCGAGCGCGCCTATGCGGTTGGCAAGCACCTGTTCGTACAGTTCGCCGGAGACCGCGTCGTCCACATCCACCTCGGCCTGATCGGCAAGCTGCGGCCGTTCCCGTGGCCGGGTGGGCCAGGGCAGGTGCGGTTGCGGATCGGAACTCCCGACACGGGCGTACACGACCTGTCCGGACCTCAGACGTGCGAGCTCATCTCGCCGGATGAGGCGGAGGCCATCGGAGCGGCATCCGGTCCCGACCCCCTCGATCCCGACTCGGATCGCGAGCGCGCCTGGCTGAAGCTCCACCGGTCCAGCAAGACGATCGCGGCCCTGCTCATGGACCAGTCGATCTTCGCCGGGGTCGGCAACATCTATCGGGCCGAGGTGCTGTTCCGGGCGGCTGTCGACCCGTTCCTGCCGGGCAAGGACCTGCCTCGCGCCACGTTCGACGCCATGTGGTCCGACCTGGTCGCCCTGATGCCGCAGGGCGTGATCGACGACAGGATCGACACGGTCAGGCCCGAGCACAGCCCGGAGGCGATGGGCCGCGACCCGAGGGTGGACCGCCATGGCGGGGAGGTGTACGTGTACCGGCGCCACGAGCAGGGCTGCCTGGTCTGCGGCACCCCTGTACGGCTCGAGCTCCATGCCGCCCGCAACCTGTACTGGTGCCCGCGCTGCCAGCCGTCCGGTGCGGACGGTACGAAGAAGCGCAGGGCCCGTACGAAGCGCTGAGCCGCGACCGGGGGAGTCATCACACGTCAACACGTGGCCGGGCGGGCACTGACGCCTGCTGCGTGGCTACGTTGGCGTCATGACTCTTGACGCTCCGCGCCAGATCCGTACCGATCGCTCCGTCGCGGAGGTGTACGACTACGGCGCGCACGTGTGGTCCTGGGCGCTCGACGGTGAGCCTGTGCTGTGGACGAGCGCGGAATCGGTGTTCGAGCAGGGCAAGGCACTGCGTGGCGGCGTGCCGATCTGCTGGCCCTGGTTCGGCCCTGGCCGCACCGGGGACCTCACACCCGCCCATGGGTTCGCCCGGATCAGCGACTGGTCGCTCGACGGCAGGGTCGACGTCGCGGATGCGGAAGTCCTCACGTACGTCCTGGGCCCTGACGACGCGCCCGACGCGTTGCCCGGCGAGCGCTGGAGGGTCACCTATGTGGTCAGCATCGGCGACGACCTCGACCTCGCACTGACGGTGGAGAACAGGGGCGCCACCCCGTTCTCGTACGAAGTGGCGCTGCACACGTACCTCACGGTCGGCGACGTCCGGCAGGTGGCGATCGCGGGCCTTGACGGCGCCCCGTACCTCGACAAGGTCACGAGAGCGCGGGAGGTCCAGTCGGGCGACGTCACCATCACCGCGGAGACCGACCGCGTGTACGACCGAGCAGGCGAGGTCGTCGTCACCGATCCGGTGCTCGGGCGGCTGCTCCGGATCTCCACCGACGGTGCGGCAAACACGGTCGTGTGGAACCCGTGGGTCGCCAAGGCTGCAGCCATGCCCGACTTCGGAGACGGCGAGTGGTCAGGGATGCTCTGCATCGAAGCCGGGAACATGTTGGAAAGCGCTGTCACCCTCGAGCCGGGGGCCTCGAGGACCGTTCGCTACCGGCTGGCCGTCGAGGGGACGTAACCGTTTCCAGCTTTTCCGTAACGATTCATGGCCAAGTCTTGGCAAGCGCTTGCAAGACGTGGTCACAGCCGACGGAGAACTCGTACTATCGACGCGAAGGGGTACCTCGAACATCACACGGAGGATCAATGACGACCCGCAGAACCTTCCTTGCAGGAGCCGCAGCCACTGCGTCCGTCGCCGCTCTCGGCGCGTGCAGCAGCTCGAATACCGGTTCCGCTACACCGACTGCTGACGACACCAGCCCTGTCACCCTGCGCTTCGCATGGTGGGGCAACGACGTCCGCAACAAGAACACCGCTCAGGTGATCGCGGACTACATGAAGCTCCACCCCAACGTCACGATCACCGGCGAGCCCGGCGTGTGGGCCAGCTACTGGGACAAGCTGTCGACGCAGGTCGCCGGCAACAACGCCCCCGACATCATCCAGATGGACGAGCAGTACATCCGCGACTACACGAAGAAGGGGATCCTCGCTGACCTCAGCAAGCTCTCCATCGACACGAGCAAGTTCGCGAAGGGCCTCGTCGCCACCGGTACGGTCACCGGCAAGGTCACCGCGCTCTGCGCCGGCATCAACGCCCTCTCGATCGTCGCCAACCCGGCCCTGTTCACCAAGGCGGGCGTCGACCTCCCCGACGATAAGTCCTGGACCTGGGACAGCATGATGCAGCTGTCCGCCGACCTCACCTCGAAGCTGGGTTCCGGCCACTACGGCATGTCCGGCGCCCTCTTCGGCGACTCCGTGGCTCGCGCCTGGATGTTCCAGAAGGGCAAGAGCCTGTTCACTGACACCGGTTTCGGCTGGCAGCCCGCGGACATGCAGTCGTTCCTCGAGCTCATGGTGAAGTACCAGGCCGCGAAGGCGATCCCGTCCGCGGCAGAGAACGCCCAGGACTTCAGCACCGCCCTTGCCCAGCAGATGTTCGGCGTCGGCAAGGTCGCCATGGTTCTCACGTGGTCGAACCAGATCGCTGCTCAGCAGGCTGCTGTCGGCACGGACTGCAAGATCCTTCGGCTCCCGTCGCAGACCGGCGTCACCAAGGACTCCGACCTCTGGTACAAGTCGGGCCAGTTCCAGTCGATCAGCGCGAAGTCCAAGAACCAGGCCGCTGCGGCCAAGTTCCTCGACTACTACTTCAACAACCTCGACGCAGGCAAGGTCATGCTGGCCGAGCGTGGACTGCCGCCGAACACGGACGTCCTCGCCTCGATCAAGTCGTCGCTGGGCAACGCCGATCAGAAGGCTGCGACCTACATGAGCGACATCGCCGGAGAGCTCCACGACCCGCCGGTACCGCCGCCCCCCGGCGCCTCGACGTTCCAGGCCATCATGGAGCGGTACGTCGAGAACGTGCAGTTCGGCAAGATGACGCCTGCCGACGCCGCACAGAAGATGTACGACGAGGCGAAGGCTCAGCTCAAGAGTTGATCTGCGTCCCGTAAGGCATGGAGGGCGTGGGGCTTCGGCCCCACGCCCTTACGCTTTCCCCCGGGTACAGGGAGAGACGATGACGATCACAGCTGCGCATCCGGAATCGGCCGGTGACGGATCCGTACGCATCGGCGCCTCGGGCCCGACGATCGGGATCGTGCTCCCGCGACACGCCATCGGTGCAGAGGGGTCCGATGCCCTCGACTGGGTGTCGCGGACGACGACTGACGCGGATGAGGTCGAGACCGAGTACGCCTCGGGCCCGCTCCGCGCGGTCGTACAGCACGACGGCGGGGATTCGTCGTGGCGCATACGGGCCAGCCTGGCCAACTCCTCGGACGACCCGGTCTCGGTCTCGACGGCCCTGCTCGCCGTACGTCCCGGCGACGGCCAGGCGTGGGTGTGGGCGGCAGGCTCTGCCGGGCTGGTGGTGCTCGTCACCCGCGACGGCGACCTGTGGGCGTTCTCGCTGAGGCGCGGGACGCTGACGCGCCAGGCAGGCGACGTGGTCTGGCTCGAGGCCGGTACGTCGTTGGCGCCCGGACGCCGCGTCACGATCGAGCTGGTCGGTCGCAGATGCACCGGCTGGGACGAGGTCGGCTCGATGCTGCCCGCATGGCTCCCGCCCCTCGCCGTACGTGGCGGGGAGCCGATCGACCTGGCACTGCCCGACGCCGGCGTCGTCGCGCCTGGCTGCACGGTCGGCGAAAGGTCTGACGGTACGGAGATCCACGGCGAGGGCCTGCAACGGGCGAGCGTGCACGGCGCGTTCGGTGAGGTGCACCTCGACCTCGCTTTCGCGCCTGCGTTGACCGAAGCCGTCGATGCGGCGGCCAGGCAGCTCGCACGCCTGGTCAGGGAGGTTCCCGGCGCCGTGCACCAGCTGGACGACACCGGTCCGGAGGGACGCGCCCGCGGGCTGGACCGTACGGCCAGACGCCTCGTCGTGCTCCAGTCGGCGCGCAGCCACGATGCGGCCGACATCGTCCGGGGCTGGCTGTTGTCTGGTGTCACGGACCTCCTGGGGTCAGGCGGTACCGCGGGGCCGTTCACTCTCGCGGCCTTGGCGGGGGAGGCGCAGCGCCGGGACGACCCGCAGGCCCTGCAGGCGCTCCTCGACGCGTTGCCGAGCGCGGAGGCCCAGCCCGGAACGGTGCTGGCGTTGACCCGCGTCTGGGCCGTGCTCTGGGGGCTCGGACAGGATCCTGAGCCTGTACGACAGGCGCTGGCGTGGGTCTTGGCTCAGCCGGCACGTACGAGGCTGGAGGCGATCGAGCGCGCACTGGTGACGGGGAACAAGGATGCCGCCGCCGAGCTGCTGGCAGCCCTCGGGGGTGGCCTTCCCGGTGCGTCCGTGCCCGAACCCGAGGTGTGGGAGGCGGCGTACGAGGTGGCGCTGGTCTCTCTGATCCCGGACGAGGATCCAACCGCCCCCCGTGTCGTACAGGCTGCGGAGATCGCTGCTCGCCGACTCACTGCGCAGGACCCGAACGACGCGGACGTGCTCGCGTGGCTGCTGCTGGGAGAGCGCTGATCAGCTCCGGTGCCACATGTACGGCACGGTGGTCGTGATCGGGATCATCCCGCACGCCTCGAGGATGACGCGGCTCATGACGGTGCAGTCCGCGTACAGGTAGCGGGCGCCATATGCCTTGGCCTCGCGGGCGCGCGCCTGGGTGAGCGCCCTGTACACACCGTGGCGACGCCAGTCCTCGCGGATAGCGCCGCCCCAGAGGCCGGCGAAGTCCGTACCAGGGACGCGGTCGAGGCGGCCGCTGCCGATGACCTCGCCGCCGGCTTCGGCGAACCACAGGTCCACGTACGGGTTGTCGAGGCGGCGCAGCGTCATCTCGACCATGCGCGGGATCGGGCCGAACACGCCGTTCTGGAAGTCGACGACGCGCTCGACATCGGTCCGGATGTCACCGCCGTCGCCGACCCGATGCAGTTCGACACCGTCCGGGACCGGATCGTCGCCCGCGAGGCCCTCGATGAGCCCGGCCATCACGGTCTCGCGCTCCTGCGGGCGGAGCCCGTGGTCGGCGAGCAGCGTGCCGAGGTTGCGTGGGTCGTCGTGGTCGCGCGTCTTCCACTCGAACTCGGTGATCTGGGGATCCGAGGCGAAGCTCGCGACGGTACGGGTGATGAGGGCGTCGAGCTCGATCGATGTCAGGGCGCCCAGACTCCGGTACGTGACGAACCCCCGGCTCGGCATCCGCGCGATCCACAGCGGGCCGTCCGTGCGCACGTCGTCGAAGTCCGAGACCTCGACCGACTCGCGCAACTGGGCGTCATACGCCGCGAGGAGACCGTGCCGCATGAGGCGAACTCTAGCCAATCCGAGGGATGGCACCGTTGCTCCTTGTCGATCCGGTGCTGGTGGGTCGATGGAGCCCCTCGTGTGACGAACGATCTCAGGCCCCGATCGAACCGCCGGTGGACCCGTCGAAGCGACGTCCCAGGACCATCGTGTCCTGCTCCTCGTAACCGAGCGCACGGTAGAAACCGACGACGGCCGTGTTGGTCCGGCGGATCATGACGTGCACCTTCGGCATCCCGCGGTCGATGATCCATTCCTCGGCGGCAGTCATGAGCGCGTGGCCGATGCCCTCACCGCGGTGATCGGGGGCGGACGCGACGTAGTAGACCCAGCCTCGGTGACCGTCCACGCCGACCATGGCGGTACCGATGAGAGCACCGCCCTCGTCGTACGTGCCGAGCACGGCCGACGACGGCCCCTCGACGGCGCGCGAGAAGTCGGCGTACGGGTCGTTCCAGGGCCTGGTGAGGCCGCACTTCTGCCACAGGGCGATGGCGTTGTCGGCGGCTTGCTGGTCGAGCTCCACGATCTCCACGAACCGCAGAGTAGCGATCGAGCACTGGAGCGGATGACGGGAATCGAACCCGCATGATCAGCTTGGAAGGCTGAAGCTCTGCCATTGAGCTACATCCGCGTGGCCTCGGGGGCCGCAATGATGCTACCGGACCGAGGGCGTGGGCAACCACAGCGCTGGTCGCTGACATGGTCGTTCGGTACGAACACTGGGCGCGCACCGTCTGAGTAGGGTTCCGCACATGGTGCAGGGGAACGCGTTGGTGCTTGGGGGCGGCGGGGTCACGGGAGTCGCGTGGGAGACGGGGATACTCGCGGGGCTCAGCGAGGCGGGCCTCGATCTGTCGGACGCGGACCTGCTCGTCGGTACGTCGGCTGGGGCGGCTGTGGCAGCACAGCTGGGGAGCGGTACGCCGCTCTCGGAGCTGTTGGAGGCCCAACGGGCGGGTGCGGCCCGCGAGATCGCCGCGACGATCGGCCCGGCGGTTCTGGCCCGCTACGTCTGGACGATGCTCACCACACGTGACCCGGGGGCGTACGGACGGGCCATGGGTCGGTTGGCCCTGGGCGCCAGGACGGTCAGCGAAGCAGACCGTCGATCGGTCATCGCCTCCCGGTTGCCGTCGCACGACTGGCCAGAGCGCGCCGTCACGATCACGTCGGTCAATGCTCGTACGGGCGTGTTCCGGGTGTTCACACGGGACGACGGGGTCGCTCTCGTCGATGCGGTCGCCGCGAGCTGTGCGGTGCCGGGCGTGTGGCCGCCGGTGAGCATCGACGGCGAGAGGTGGATCGACGGCGGCATGCGATCCGCCGTCAACGCGAACCTCGCGACGGGTTGTGCCCGCGTGGTGATCCTCGCACCGATCACCTCAGGATTCGGCGCCGTACAGTCCGTGGGGCAGCAGGCCGCGGCGCTCCGAACCGCGGGTTCAGAGGTCGTGGTGGTCAGCCCGACTCGACAGGCCAAGCAACGGATGGGGCGCAACTCGCTCGACCCTTCCCAGCGGGCTGCAGCCGCCGAGGCCGGCCATCGCCAGGCCGCCCAGGAGGTCGACCGAGTCGCCGCCGTCTGGCGCTGACGCGACGCTCGAGATCGTTGAGTTCTCGCTAGGCCGGGTCCTCGTTCTCCGGCTCTTCGACGAGCAGGTCGATGTGGATGCCCAGCAGTGTGCCGTCCGCGGCGTAGCTGGCGAGCACGGGGTAGAAGCCGTCGCCCCATCCCGAGTGGGACAGTACGACGTTCTCCCCGTTGGTCGCCAAGGGCATCTCGACGTTGGCGGCTCCCGGGATGAGGTGATCGCGCGAGTCCATCAGCGCGAACCAGGAGTGGTCCTCGCCGCTGTCGTACACGTCCTCGTACCAGTCGCCCTCCGGCATCGCGGTCGGGATCGCCGCGGCGTCGGCGAAGCCCACGGTTCCGGCGTCGACGCCGATCCCGAAGTACTCACCGGCTGCGCCGGCGTCGAGCCACTCCTGGTCGGTGACGCCCTCGGGCCGTACGTTCTCGACGACGACCGGATCGCCGTCGTGGATGATGACGCTGAGGTAGGACTCCCTCAGGTGGCTGCCGTCAGCCTCGTCGCTGACGTCGGCGATCGTCACCTTGACCGGGTACGTGCCCGGCGGGATCGCAACCACCAACCCGTTCCCTAGCATGACGAACGGGTCGCTGGCCTCCAGCCTGCCGCTCGGCACGCGAAGCAGACCTAGATCGTGCACGGTGCGTACATGCTTCCAGCCGGGTACGCGGCCGGCCCTGAGCGCCAGGAACTCCCGAGTCTCCATAGGACGAAGCGTACGAGCGGGCACTGACACTGTGCAGGGGGCAGCCGCGATTGGTCGCGACTTCTACCCATCCGCTCCACTGAGACTTACCGGACCTGCTCGGCCTTCGCCTTGGAGTCTTGAGGAACACCCGTCTGATCAGCGGGGAGCAGCAATCCCGTCATTCAGCGACCTCTCAGGATGACCTTGCCATTCTTCGATCATGGACTCTGCTGAGCGATCAACCCGGCGACGTCGGTTTCGTCTACGTGCTGCCGTCTCGGCGTTGGTGCTGGCCGCAATCCTGGGCGGCGTGTCGGTGCCGTTGGCGTTGGCGGGTGAGGGGCCGAACAGTCCTGCTGCGGCTGTCGCGGAGTGGGCGAGGATGCATGGGCTGGGCGGTGTTGTCACCCTCATGGAACGGGTGGCTTACGCGTTGAACCCGCCGCGATCAGGCGGGACAGTGGCTGGCGGGATCGAGTCCCCGACCCCGGTGAGCGTCGCCACTCCGACTGGCGCTCCTGCGTCAGCGTCCGCCCCTGCTGGGCCAGCGGCGCCTGATCCCCTGACGCTTCCGGCCGGACTGACCCCCTTGCCGGGTGAGGGCCAATGGAGGTCACTGGCGATGGTCAGCGGGAAGACGGCCGCGCAGGTGGCGCAGATGAGACCCGACGCCGTACACACCTCGTATGTCGTCTCGGTGGTCTGGATGGATCCGTCGCTGCTGACGTTCGCGTTGCACCCGGGGACGCAGGTGCCCGGTGCTGTGCCGGGCGCGGCTTCTCAGCTCATCGGCGCTGAGCGGTCGGCGGTCTGGGCGACGTTCAACTCCGGCTTCCAGATGAAGGATGCCCAGGGCGGCTATTGGCAGAACGGTCTGGCTGTGGTGCCTTTGAGCGTGGGAGCGGCGTCGATGGTGTTGACGTCGGACGGTCGCCTGTCGGTGATGGCGTGGCCGGGCGGCGCGCCCCAGGCCGGTGTGGTGGCGGTCCGCCAGAACCTTTCGCTGTTGATCGATCACGGGGTGACTGCGCCGTCGGTCAACAGCAAGGTGACGTCTGACTGGGGAAAGACCGTCGGAAACGCCGCGTACGTGTGGCGCTCCGCGGTCGGCGTCCGCGCGGACGGCACCGTCGTGGTGGCGTGTGGTCCCGCGCTGTCGGTGGCGACTCTGGCGGGCGCGCTGCAGGCGGCGGGCGCGCAGACTGCGATGGAGCTCGACATCAACAAGGACTGGACCAGCTTCATCACCTATCAACAGCCCGGTGCTGTCCCGCACCGTCTCACCGCCGATCAGATACCTTCGGCGAACCGATACCTCACGCCCTCACCGCGCGACTTTGTGGCGGTCTCTCCGCGGGGGACTGGAGTGTGAGCATGAAAGAGCTCCAGGTCAGCGCGATCACCTTCGGCAGCCGAGCTCCTGTCGCGAGGTTCCTGGCAGCCGGGGCGGGCTTGACGCTCGCCGCCTGGGGGCTTGGACTCGCGGTGACTCGCTTCGGAGCGCCTGCAACCGGGGAGCTCTCGGTGGATCTGTTCCTGGCGCAGCATCGGAGCGTGGCGCTCTCGCAGGTCGCGTTGGTGATCGACGTGCTCCTGGGCGTTTCTGTCGCACCGATAGTGCTCGTGGCACTCGCCGGGCTCGTAGCGAAAGTCTGGCACTGGGTCGCCGGTGTGATCGTGCTTGTGGTGACCGGAGCGGGATGGGTCGCCGCGGCCATTGGCAAGTTGCTCGTGCACCGTTCCCGACCGCCCGGTGGTGTGTTGCATGCGCTGGTGTCTGAGACCGGTATGGATAGCTACCCATCGGGCCACACCGCGTTCGCGGCCGGGCTTTTGGCCAGTGCCGTTCTGATCACATACATCTACGGCCGCTCCGCGGTAGGCACTGCCGTCCTCGGACTACCGGCACTGTTGGTCGTCGGCGTCTCCCGGATGTACCTCGGCGTCCACTACGTGGCTGACGTCCTGGGCTCTTGCCTGGTCGCCAGCGCATCAACCCTGGTGCTCATCGGCACGTACAATGCGGGGTGGCGACTGCTCAGGTGGCGGTCCCGTTCCGTCTCCTTGTCTGGTGACCCTGTTGAGGCTGCTGGTGGTCTGCCAGCGTTACCCGCCGAGAGCGAAGTCTTCAGCCGACCGGCCGGGGTCGAAGGTGACCTGCGTCACCCGGTGTCGGTCGAGGCTTCCTCGGGACAGGTCGGAACGCTGATGGACATGCTGGGGGGCCACGATGCGGATACTCGTCGTTGAGGATGATCCGGGCATCGGCGAAGCTCTGCGGCGTGGTCTCGTACGTGACGGTCATGTGGTGGATGTCGAGACGGACGGCCGCGGGGGTCTGTACGCGGCGACCGAGAATCCCTATGACGTGGTGGTCCTCGACATCATGCTGCCCGGGTTGAACGGCTACGACGTGCTGAAGGGGATTCGGGCACGTGACAACTGGGTCCCGATCCTGATGCTCAGCTCCAAGGATGGCGAGTACGACCAGGAAGACGCTCTGGATCTCGGGGCCGACGACTACCTGGTCAAACCGTTCAGCATGGTCGTCGTCACGGCCCACCTCCGTGCGCTGGCGCGCCGGGTCCCGACGGAACGCCCGGCCAGCCTCACGCTGGGAGACCTCGTGGTCGACTCCGGTGCGCACCGCGTCACCCAAGGCGGAGCCGAGCTGCATCTGACCGCCCGGGAGTTCGCCCTGCTTCGGTATTTGGTGGCCAACCCGAACACGGCGCTGAGCAGGCACATGATCTTGGAGAACGTGTGGGAGTCGTTCTACGACGGGGACCCGAACGTGGTCGAGGTGTACGTGGGATACCTGCGGCGCAAACTGCTTGCGTCCCCCAACTCCCCGCAGATAGAAACACTGCGTGGCGTGGGCTACCGGATCGTCGAGGCCTCCGCGCTGGGATGAGCACAAGGGAGCTCGACGACAAGCCGTGCCCCACCAAGTCCCACAGATGAATCCACCGTGACTGTTCCGCCGTGAGCAGCAACGACGTCACGTACGATCGCCAACCCGAGACCGGAGCCGCCCGTATCCCGAGCGCGGCTCTCGTCGAGACGTACGAAGCGTTCGAAGACTCGATCCCGATCAGCCTCACGCACGCCCGAACCGTCGTCCTCGACAACCCACAGCGCAGAAGCGCCCACAGGGGTGGCTGTGATCTTGACGGTCGTCCGGGCGTGACGGGCCGCGTTGTCGCACAGGTTCCGCAGGACCTGGGACAACGCCATCCTGTCCCCGATCACCCGCGTCGCCGTGATGTCCGTGATCACGGTCAGTGCGGTTGAGGCACGAAGCCTCCCGACCTCTTCCCACGCAAGGTCGTCCAGGTCGACATCCTGCCGGGCCGCGGCCACCCGCCCTCCATCCACACGGGAGAGGAGTAGGAGGTTCTGCACGACGTCCGACATCTGGCGGGCTTCGGTCGTCAGCATCGGTTCCAGCTCGCGCCAGGTCTGCAGCGAGTCGTCGGTACGTGCCACCTCCAGCAAGCTCGACAGGCCAGTCAGCGGTGAGCGGAGCTCATGACTGGCGTCGGCGATGAACCTCAGTTGCGCCGATCGCGCGGCCGACAGTCGGGCCAGCATCTGGTTCATCGTCACAGCCAACGCGGCCACCTCGTCGTGCGTGTCCGGGACAGGGACCGGATCGTCCAGCCGCGTGGCGGTCAGGCGAGCGACCTGGTCACGGATCGCCTCGACCGGCCGAAGGGCACGACCAACCAGCCACCACGTGATACCACCGACCAGTACCAGAATGAGCGGCGACAGCGCCACCATGATGATGGCCGTCGTCGAGACGGCCTCATGGGTGGGGGCCTGGGCAGAACTCACCAGGACCACGTAGTCCTGACCGCCATACCGAACGCCCCGCGCAGAGACGAGCCTCGGAATCTGGTCTCCGAACGGCACCCACCAGTACTGGGCTCCTGCTTGGATCGCTTCGCCGGCCGCTGGGTGCAGGTCCGACATCGCCACAGAAGCGGGAAAGCTGCTGAAGACGACCTCCCCGGAGGCTGTCACCACCTGGACCCTCAAGAGTTCGCTGAAGTCCTGAGCTTGAACGCCGGAGGGGCCTCCCGCGGCAAGAGCGTCCGCGGCAACCTCAGCAGCGGCGTCGGTCGAGGTCCCCAGGTGCGCCACCAGAGAGCGGTTGAGAAGGTTCGCGAAGGTGAGTATGCCTAGAGCCAGCGCCACGGCAACACCCAGCACTGAGACAGCAACCAACCGCTCCTTGACCCCTCCGCGTCGCCAACCGCGCCCCATCCTGGTCCCACCACCCTCGGTGTCGCCATCGGTGAGGACGGCCACTGATCGATCTGACGGTCGCAACCTTCCCGAAGGCCACGGATCGAGCCTAGACCGCGACTTGGCCAGCAGGTTGCGCGTATGTGGGAAGGTCAGAGAGGCATCTTCCCTGCTCTGGTGAGGCTGCGAGCCCGATCATGAGGATCGCTAGGAGTCACACGGGAGCCACTCCTGGCCAGAGTCTCGGTCGTGCGAGCTGTCGAGGGGCGTACGGGTACGCCTTCCAGGGCGCGCCGAGAACCTGTTGACTCGACACGGATCGCAGACGAGAGGACGACGGCACCACCTCGTACAACGAGGAGATGGTCGGTGAGGCAATCAGGTCCGTACGCGACGATGTCGTCATCGCCACCAAGTTCGGCGACGTTGATGGCGAGGGCCTCTGGGGCAGAGGCCTTGGCCGACGGATGGTCCAGGACGCGTGGACCTAGCCGGTGTTGCGATCGGTGAAGTCCGCCGTTGCCCCCGTGCCTGCCTCTGACGCGAAGGGCCCTTTCGCGTCAGAGGCTGTTGTGGTCCTTACCAGTACCTCTAGGCGATTGCTGGTGCTGCGTCGGCGTCGATGACAGGTTCGTCCCTGCGTGGTGTGGGCGCCCCGGGGAGGGCCAGGGTGGCGAGCAGTCCGAGGAGGATGACCCCGGCGGCGGTCAGGACGGTCTCCCGGGTCGCCGTGACCATGGATGATTCGGCAACGGCTTGCAGGCCGGGCTGGCCGGTGATGCTGCCGAGCTGGGGTATGACGGCGCCGGCGGAGTTCTGCACGACGGACACGACACTGGCCTGTTGCGACGTGGTCAGCGACGAGTGCGTGGCAAGGCTCGACGACAGGGTTGTGGCGAGGGTGGAGATGAAGAGGGTGCCGAGCAGGGCGACGCCGAGTGCGGAGCCGAGTTGGCGGACGGTGCTCTGCAGCCCGGATGCCTGGCCGCTCTCGTTGATGGGGACGTCGGCGAGGATGACGCCGGTGAGCTGCGCGGTTGCCATCCCGACGCCCATGCCGTAGACGAACAGCCACCCGGCAATGGCCCACGCGTTGATGCTCAGTCCGACGCTGAGGCCGAGCCCGAGGATGGCCAGGGCCTCGGCGAGCAGGCCGACCCTGACCACGCCGCGTGCTCCGATGCGGTTGGTGAGCTGCGGTGTGACCCCGGAGCTGAGGAAGGTACCGATCGCGAGGGCGAGGATGACCAGACCCGTCTTCAGAGCCGTATATCCCAGCGAGCCCTGCAGGAACAGGGGCAGGGCGAACAGCATCCCGAACTCACCAAGGGCAACGACGAGGGCTGCGATGGAGCCGTACCGGAAGCTCCGGATCGCGAACAATCGCAGGTCGACGAGAGCCGGCTTTCCGGCCTTGATGCGTGATCGCTCGTGGAGCACGAACAGCAGGGTGCCGCCTACGCCGACCAGGAACGCGACCGGTACGGGGGAGATGTCCCAGTTCCATTGCAGTGTTCCGAGGCTGAGACGGTTGGAGGTTGATGTCCACCATCCGAAGCGCTGTCCTTCGATCAGGCCGAAGACGATGGTGCTGAGGCCGACGACCGACAGGACGATTCCGAGGGTGTCGGCGCCGCGGGTGGCGTGCTCGTCCTTGGTCTCGGGCACCCAGGCCAGCGCGCCGATGAGTACGACGATCACGACCGGGATGTTGATCAGGAAGGCCCACTGCCAGGTGTACGCGGTGGTCAGCCATCCGCCGACGACGGGTCCGACGGCGGCCATGCCGCCGATGGTTGATCCCCAGATCGCGAACGCGATCCCGCGCTCGCGGCCGGTGAACAGCGCGTTCACTGTTGACAGGGTGGCGGGCAGGATCGCGGCACCTCCGATCCCTTGCACGAGGCGTGCGGCGAGGAGGGCGGGGGCTCCGGTTGCGAGGGCGGCCAGGATGCTTCCGGCGCCGAAGAGCAGGATTCCGATGATGAGCAGCCGCCGGCGTCCGTACCGGTCGCCGAGGCGACCGGTGGTGATGAGTAGTGCGGCGAAGACCAGGGCGTAGATCGAGTTGACCCATTCCGCGTCCGCTGAGGTCAAGCTCAGGTCGCGGATCAGTACAGGCAGGACGACGTTGACGACGGTGGCGTCCATGATGACGATCGAGACGGTCAGAGCCACGATCGGCATCGCCCACCATCGCCGCGGGTTCAGCGCCGGTACCACGGTTGCGGCCGTCATCGCTTGACGACCGGTGCGATGAACGCGGCGATGGCGACGACGCAGCCGATGGCCATCATGAACGACGAACCGGGGTCTCCGTTGGTGCTCAGGAAGGCTGACCCCCCGCCGAGAGCCACGACGACTCCGAGCAGGCCGACGACGGTGGAGATGATCCAGACCCCTGCGTGGGAGCGGATCGCATCAACCAGCATCCAGAGGGCGAGCAAGGTGATCGCGGTGCCCAGGAGCAGGTGCGCGTTCAGAAGCATCAGCGGCGCCGACTCCGCCCAGGCGTTCCCGGTCTTGGGAACGTCCAGCCACAGCGCATCGGCCATACCGACGACCACTTGGAGGAGGAGGGCCACGAGCATGGCCATTCCCAGCACCGGCAGGCGGCGGCGCGTCCGGTCTGGGCGGTGGAGGTTGGCGAGCTCATGTGTAAAGTGATCCTTGCTCTCGATCTTGCTGACAGATGTGTCGGTATCTTACAGAGAACAGCCCAGCGGTCAAAACCGGACGCAAAGGACCCGACGGAAGGGGAGATGCCAATGCCGAAGATCTCCGCGCCCACGGTCGCCGAACACCGGTCACGGCAACGCGCAGCGCTGTTGCGATCCGCGACGGAGATCCTGGCGACCCAGGGGATGGGCGCCGTCACCCCCGCTGCCGTCGGAGCTGCCGCAGGTCTCGCTCGGCCCAGCGTCTACCAGTACTTCTCCTCGGGAGGGGCCATCATTGCCGCGATCATCGAGGATGTGTTCCCCCGAGCGAACCAGATTCTCGCGGAGTCTCTCGCGGCCGCGGTCACGCCGAGCGAGCGCCTCGACGCCTACATTCGCGAAACCCTCCGTCTCGCCGCCGAGGGATACCACCGCCCCGCATCTGCCCTTGCCGGCGCGACCCTTCCTCCGGAATGCCTGACCCGCTTGACCGAGCTCCATCGAGAGCAGGCCGCACCGTTCATCCAGGTGCTGTCCGAACTCGGCGTGCCCGACCTGCCCGTCACCGGGCCACTGCTCGCGGGAATGATCGAGGTCGGCATGACCATGGTGGAAGGGGGACAGTCGCTCGCGGTCGTCACCGAGCGGACCAGGACCCTCATTCACGCCGCGATCACGCTCCCCGAGGGCGAGAGCCCTCCGTAGGGATCAGGGGCTGTCCCTCGGAACCCGTGTCAGAGAAGGCGATGAACTCGGTCTGTTGGCCGTTAGGGTGTGGCCTCATGTGGTGCACAGAGGCACCATCTTGGGATACCTGAGGAGTAGACATGGCTACGGATTGGGCCGCAGACATCAAGAAGTACGCACCGGACGCGGATGACGCCGTCATCGCGAAACTACTGTCGACCTACCGGCTGGCACTGGGAAACAAGGACTCAGCGTACGTTGCCGCCAGCGACCCTGCTGAGCTCGAGACGGTGCGCAAGAACTTCCTCAAGGGCAAGCTGGGCCTGACCGACGACGACGCAGCCCTCGACGCCGCCATCAAGGACGTCACCACTCTCATGAAGGCAGATCGCCTCAAGAGCCGTGCCACCGTCTACTACCTGCTGGCGGCGAAGTTCGGCAAGCTCGACGTCTTCAAGTGACCCCCGGGCCCGGTCCCCGGGAGGGGCCGGGCCTTGGGTCCTGCCCAGTCTTTGAGGGGGGAGAGAAGCTGGTCCGACGGATCCTTGTCGTCCCTGGAAGCCTTGCACCTTTGCGGTGTGCAGTTGCTCATCTTCGAGGAATCCCCGTACCCCCGGAGAGTAAAATCGGGACTCGCGTTGGGGGACGCGTTGACGCCGGGACCAATGCCGAGGCGAGCACTGGCCCTTTGTGCGTCGCAACCGGGCAGAGACACCACGGCGTCCTGTCCGGCGCCCAGACGCGGTCATCAGGCCAAACGTGTGGTGGTTGGTTTAGTGCCAGATTCCGAAGATCTGTTGGTGGTGGGCAGGGGCTTCGAACTCACGGAACACCGCCAGCGCGACATCGGCTGGATGGATCGACTTCATCCCGCCTGGGAAGGTGTCTGCGGTCGTGTAGGTTCCGAGCCCGGGACCGTCCTTGATCCACGGGCAGCCGACCAGCGCCCAGTCCAGGGAGCTGCTCGCCACGATGTCGAGGGCGCCGTCGTGATCGCGGATCCCGTGGCCGACCGGCGTTCGACGCATGATGAAGAGTGTGATTCCGCCGATCCTCGTGTGGGGCATCTCGGCGGTACCGCTGATCGCCAGGTACCTCGACGTCTGCGTCTCGTGGCAGAGCGCGACGAGGGCGCGTGCCGCGTCGGTCACCACTGTTGAGGGCTTGAGGGGGTCGGTGCCGATCAGGTTGACCACCGCGTCCCAGGTGCCCGAGCGGAAGGACGATCTCAGGGCGTCATCGTCGTAGATGTCACCAGTGAACAGCATCAACGATGGCGACGCGGCAACCTTCGACGGGTCCCGGACCAAGGCTGACACCGTGTGCCCAGCGGCCAGTGCCAGCTGGAGGAACTCTTTCCCGACCCGACCGGTCGCGCCCAGCAGGAAGATATTCACGCCAACACAATAGGCAAGACAGTCGTGATCGACGTCGAAGCCAACAGGCTGGTAATGTGTGTGAGTGCTCACTTACATACGGGGATGTCCATGGGTGTGATCCGAACCGATCGGCTGACCCGCCGGTTCGGTGACCTGGTCGCCGTTGACGATCTGTCGGTGGAGGTTCCCCGCGGTGGAGTCACGGGCCTGGTAGGGCCCAACGGCTCAGGGAAGTCGACACTGATCCGGATGCTGCTTGGTCTGATCCGCCCATCGAGCGGCACAGCGGACGTGCTGGGCCATCCGATCTCCCGCCCTGAGGTGTATGCGAGCCAAGTGGGCGCCCTGGTCGAGGCGCCAGCGTTCGTGCCAGGGCTGTCGGCCCGGGCGAACCTGAGGTCCTTGGCCCGACTGCGTGGCCTGCCGGATGTGCGGGTGGAGGACGTGCTGATGACTGTGGGATTGATGGGTCGGGAGCAGGAGCCGGTGAAGAGGTTTTCGCTGGGCATGAAACAGCGCTTGGGCATCGCGGCCGCGATGCTGCCCGACCCGCAGGTGTTGGTGCTCGACGAGCCGACCAACGGGCTCGACCCCGCCGGCATCGTCGAGATCCGCGGGCTGCTCCAGAGGCTGGGGGAGTCCGGACGCAGTGTCATTGTGTCCTCGCACCTGCTGGCGGAGATCCAGAGTGTCTGCGATCACCTGCTGGTCTTGCGGTTCGGGGTCCTGATGTACGCGGGCCCCATGGCAGATCTGCTGCAGCGGGCAGAGAGCCACATCGACGTCCAACCAGAATTCGACTCTGACCTGGAGCGGCTGCATCAAGTACTTGTGGACGCCGGTTGGACCGTGACCACCGACTCGTCAGGCCAGCTGCGTGTGCTCGCTCCACTGGCGGCGGCCGCCCAAGTGAATCGGGACGCTGGGTCCGGCGGGGTGACGCTGCGCGCCATTCACGCCAGGCAAGACGACCTGGAGAGGATCTTCCTGGAGATGACCGGCACGAACGACGATGAACTCGCCGCTTCGCGCGCGGCGGCTCTGCGTCCTCCGCACGATCCGGGGGCCACCAGCAATGAGGCGGACCGATGAGCGGCCGGCACGCGGTTGCGGATCGTATGGGCAACCACCGTCCAGGACTGCTCAATGTTGTGTCCAGTGAGTTGCTGCGACTCCGCCGGCGCGGGATCGCTCTGGGCTGGCTCGGGCTGACCACGGCGATGGCCGTGCTGATCAATGTCGTGATGTTCCAGATCGTCAAGAACGGCAGCCCCCCGCCACTCAACGGCCCTGGCATCAACTTCCCAACCGCCACCACGCTCCTCAGCGACAAGGGCATCGTCGCGGGGCTGCCCGCGGCGTCGTCGATGTTTGGCGTGGTGGCGCTGTCCTTCTGGGCTCTGGCGACCTCGACGGACTACAGCACCGGCCTGGTCCGCGTCCTGGTGTCCGCCCAGCCCCGCCGTTGGCGTCTGGTCATGGGCAAGTGGATGGCGCTGGCCCTAGCCACTGCACTGACCACCGTTGTGGCGCTCGTGGTGAGCCTCATGGTCGCACCGATCGCGGCCCGAGCGGCAGGCTTCACTCCGACCGCGTGGGGCACCAACCTGGGCCCGGACTTGGCAAGCGCGACAGTGAACCTGTTCTGCGCCCTGCTCGTCTGGGGCACTATCGGGCTCGCGCTGGCGACTCTGACACGCTCGTCCGGGATCGCTATCGGCGTCGGGATCGGCTACGTCCTCCTCCTCGAGACGGTCATCAAGGCCGCCGTCAGCAGCGCCGGCCGATGGCTACCAGGCACCACGATCGCGGCGTTGGCCAACGGCGGAACCCCGGACCTGACATACGGAAGGGCCCTCGCGCTAGGCCTCGTCTACGTCGTCGTGGCCCTGGGGGCGGCATTGGTCGTCTTTACCCGGCGAGACGTCACGGACTGAAACCCACCTACGATGCCCATGACCGTGATCCGATGACGACAAGGGGTGGAGTTCGCCGTGACTGCGCGAGGTGACCACACCAAGGCCAAGCTGATCCATGCGACAACCTCACTCGTTGCTCAGGTCGGCTACCACGGAGCGACGACACGTGCCATCGCCGATGCGGCAGGCGTTTCCGAAGGCACGATCTACCGGCACTTCCCCGACAAACGGGCGCTGTTCTTCGCCGCCATCCTCGAGACTCAGGAAGAGCTCGTGCACTGGATGAGCTCCCTTCCTGGCCAGGCAGGTACTGGAGATCTGACCGAGATCCTTGCCGAGTGCCTCCTTCGTCTGTCAGCGCTGCGACAAACGGTCTTGCCCCTCGAGCTCGCGCTGGCGGCTGACCCCCAACTCGCAACGCAAGGCCACGTCATCGACCTCGGAGGAGCTGTCGCCGCCCTGGGAGGACCTCCAGACCAACTCGCTCGGTACCTGGCCGCCGAACAACGGCTCGGTCGGATACGTCCCGACGTCGACCCGGTCAAGGTCGCCATCATCTTGCTCGCCGCTCTGTTCGCCCTGGCGGTCAGCCCGATCGCCGACAGCGAAGTCACGGCGGCTGACGTCGTCAAGGTCCTCGTAGAGGGAATCACGTAGGCGCGCCGGTCATGGCTGACGTAGTCGTTCTCGACCGAATCCGCGACAA
>Ga0182021_10001359_pt1 | contig 27870 bp, 28 predicted proteins | sample 612E3MmetaG_FD_120493 | JGI IMG/M metagenome (GOLD analysis project Ga0182021, IMG submission 120493) | Permafrost microbial communities from Stordalen Mire, Sweden - 612E3M metaG (Illumina Assembly) | ecosystem: Environmental > Terrestrial > Soil > Wetlands > Permafrost | place: Sweden...
ATAAGCGTTGAGGGCCAATGACGCTCCCAACATCGGAGTGGCGGTTATTGTGGCGAACGAACCCATACCAGACTCCGCCAAGGTTATGGCGCAATCGAAGAATACCACGAACAAAATCGCACCGATCATCGGCTTCCATGTCTTTTGTATCGGATAGTTCGCTTCCTCCGCGAATTGCGGAATCACCTCGAAACCGAAGAACATGGTGACCATCAGTGCTGTTGCGGTAAACAGACCGTCAGTCCCGTTCTGAAGGAATGGGGTCAGGTTAGCTGTCGAGTACTGGGGGCTGATGAAGAAAAGCAGCGAGTATCCCAATCCAACGACCGCCAAGATAATGAATATCCCATATTGGACGGCTGTACCTAGGGTGACCTCCCTGGTGTTGAGAAGATACACGCAAACAGCGATCGCCAGGGCAATCCCGATAAAGGCCATATTGGTCATGTCGGGCCACCAAAGGTATTGAACGATGCTCATCAAGCTTTTTAGTTGAAATGCCAGAACGGTTGTGTATGACAACATGAGCGCCCAATTGGCCCAATAGGTAGCTTCTTTTCCGAACGCCCTATGTATGTAAACATACGAACCTCCAGCCTGTGGGAACATAGCCGTCAATTCCCCATAGACCAGGCCGATCGGTATGCAAAGTATTCCTAGTAACACGAATGCCAGAGCGATCGACGGTCCGGTCAATGATATCCACCAGTTCGTCATGACCAGCCAAGGTCCCACGATCGATGAGACAGCAAGAACGAACAGACGCGTTCCTCCGATGCTCCTTTTCAGTCCACTTGTTTCATCTGCCATAATATTCCTCCTAATTCCCCATCTAAGCATTCCGGCAGACATAGGTAATGTCTTACTAGAATGTCTCAATAAGTTTACCTTTGTATTACATTTGTGTGCATATATTACTTTCTCTAATCAATGGTCTGTCAATTTCAAACGAATTTCGATTGCCAGTGGGTCAGGAATCAGACTTAACTGGGTTAAGAAAAGAGCATCTCAAGCCTGAAAACGGTGCGAGAACGGCGGGCCAATGCCGAATTAAAGAGGCGCTTTTAGTGTTTAATCTGTGTAGCTTCCTTCCATACTTCGATGTTCTCTATCGGTGTGCCAGGTGCGATATCGCAACCGGCGCCTAAGACAAACTTCCTGCCTTTAGTGTTCTTGACGCACGATCGACACGCCCTCTTTACGTCGGCTGGACTGTGGTTGTAGAGTAACGAAGGTCGGATATTTCCTAGCAGTGTCACTTTGTCACTGATCATCTGCTTCGCTTTCTTCAGATTGACCTGATAGTCTATCGAAAAGACATCGGAGCCTATGTCCACCACACTGTCCAGTCGATCACTAGTGTCACCGCAGATATGGGTCAGGAGCTTACCTCCGTGATGCTTTATGACCTTTCCACATTGTTTCATGAAAGGTTGGGAGAATATCTCGAACTCGCGCCTCGTGACCAGAGAACCAGATGCGGTGGGATCGCACAGCATTATTCCATCGACCCCAGAATCCATCAGATATTCGCAATAACCTTTCAACGTCTCCGTGGCCAGATTCAGCATGTCCATCACGAACGCCGGTTCGGATACGATATCCAGCATCAATGGCTCCACTCCTCTCAATTCGCCAATCAGGGTGAACGGGGAGCAAATCGAACCATATAGAAAAGTTTTAGATCCGATTGATTTCGTTATCGCTTTGGACGCCTCCATGGCACTAATGAAACGATAATCCTCACTCGGTTCTGGGACAGAGATCTCGTCCAACGTGCTCGGTCCGCATATTAATCGGCTACCGGTCGGAATCTCGCCGAACTCGGGAACCCTGACATTACATCCGAGTGCCTCCACGGGCGAAAGCCAATCCCACATCGATTCCATCGCGTCAAAGCCGCATCTTCGATTGATCTCGATCTGTGCTCTTGCAGCAATGTTCGGTTTTTCGATTGAATCCTTGATGGTTATGCCAGCTACTCCGAGAGCCCAGTATCCTTGGAACGGAGGGCATATCGGTACTCTGTCAAGGTCATCTCCTTCTATGGAAGCCAATATTCTCTCTCTTGAAGTCAGTTCGGACATATTTCCTCCAGGATTCGTTCTCCTTGTTAGGGCCAATGTTTTTGATGACTCTTTATTAATTTTGCCTAGATAGAAAGTATTGATAAATACTTACGAATAGTGTCCAATAGATTTACGTTTCAATTACCATTATAATACGAATGACCTCCACATTCAAATATTAATAAAGTATAATAGTTTAACTGAATAATCAGGTGAGATGTTGGAAACCCACCCGAAGAAGCGCAGATCGACCAAGTCTGAACCTTCACATTCGGCCGGCGATGACAAAACTGCATCAAGGCGTGGTCCAAAGGAACAGACAAAGGAAACGGCGGAAAAGAAAGGGCCGAGCACCCATGTTGTGAACCTTCGGGTACCGATGCAGATAGTGGAAGATATCGATTATTGGGTCGATACCAAGAATTACAAATCACGATCCGAATTCGTTCTGGCTTCGATTCGCTTCTATCTTGATTACATCGAGTACAAGGAAAGTTACAATGTCCGGACTTTCCAAAGAGGACAGGTAGAAGATATGCCTTCATCGCGTTTCGATCGGCTGAGATATTTGCGCGGATCAGAGAAGTAATCGGGGCATTTATAAGGACGCTGAGTTTACATGGGTTACTTCAATCTTTTTTTCCTATAGATGGATATAGTCAACCCTTTGAAAGCTTATGTCAATCTGTGCGAACATTAAAATAGGTAAATCGCAACCACGTTATGAAAGCAAAATCGTCTGTCATCATACAGTTCGTTTTTATTTTCTCATAGAGTGAATATCGTGACAACTTTCACAGATTTACAGATCTCCGAGAAGATCATCAAGGCAATGAATAGCATGGGCTGGAACGAACCAACTCCCGTGCAGATAGCGGCAATACCTGTGGGACTCAAAGGCAGCGACATGTATGCCGAGGCTCAGACCGGGACGGGAAAGACCGGCACATACGGGTCCATAATCCTGCAGAGGATCAAGCCCGGCCTGAGGGTACCTTCCGCATTGGTGCTAGTTCCTACAAGAGAGCTGGCCAACCAGGTGTTCGAGGAGCTGTCCAAGCTTTCTCAGTTCACCGGCCACAAGTGCGTCGCCATCTATGGCGGCGTCGGCATCGGGCCCCAGATCGAGAAGCTCAGGAGGGGCACGGACATCGTCGTCGCGACGCCCGGTAGGATCAGGGACATAATCGAACACAACGACATCGACCTCTCGAAGATATCAGTCCTCGTTCTGGACGAGGCGGACCGCATGCTCGACATGGGCTTCTCCAGGGACCTCAACTTTATCCTGGGTTGCCTGCCAAGGAAGAGGCAATCGCTGTTGTTCTCGGCCACCATGTCGAGGGAGATCAGGGCCCTGGCGATGAGCCACATGGTCAACCCCAAGGAGATCCTGGTCTCTAAGGACGAGCCGGTCCTGGACCTCACCAAGCAATACTATTTTATCGCCGACAAGGAAGTGAAGCGCGACGTGCTGTGCACGATCCTCGACATCGCACACCCCAAGGCCATGGTCTTTTGCGCCACCAAGCGCAAGACCGACCAGCTGACGAAGAAGCTTCTGGCCGACAACTACCCCGCCGGCGCGATCCACGGCGATGTGGCGCAGAACAAGCGGGAGAAGGTCATCAAGGCGTTCAAGGACGGTTCGGTCATGATCCTTGTAGCAACGGACGTCGCGGCACGGGGACTGGACATCTCCGACGTCGACTACGTCATAAACTACGACTCGCCGATGGACCCGGACACCTACGTTCATAGGATCGGAAGGACGGGACGTGCCGGTAAAGAAGGCATATCGGTATCGCTGTTCCTGCCGGAGGAGCGCGGCATGGTCCGGGACCTCGAGCGCCGGACGCACAAGCGCATCGATCCGCTGGAGATAACGGTCGTTCATAGGCCGGAGCCGGAGATCAAGAGGGTCGTGCCGGTCCAGAACGTTCCGAGGGGAAGAAGTCCGTCAAGGCCGACGAGGACGCACAGACCAGACTCGCGGTCTTCGGGGCAGCCGTCGAGGGGAGCTCCAGGGGCGCGGTCGGACGGCGCCGGGCAGAGATATTAGGCTGAGATAGACATCCAGCTCCATGTCTGAAGATACGGTCGGTTATTCGCGTCCAGATCTGACTTCTGTTTTAGTAGGTTCAACCTATCGGCGCCTGATCCGTTCCCCGTATATGCTCCTAAGAAGGCTCACATAGTCTTCATTCTCGTCGGTCCTGAACTCATGTTTCGCCACTCCGGAGAAGATTTCAACATCGAACTCATTCTTTACGCAATCCTCGTCTTGGGATGATCTGCTGAATCTTATTCTGATCTCAGAGATCGAACCATTGCCAAGTTCGAAATTCTCCGGGGTCTCAGACAATATCGATGAAGGGCTCATGCTTAGGAACCTTGTTGTGTATCCAGATGAATATTCGCTCATCTGTCTGGATATTTGCCCCAAATAGCCCCTGCCCTGCGCCTTCGCCTCGTTCCGTGACATTGTCATTGATTCGTTGATCATTTGATTTGTTAATCGGGCGATGATCAACCGGTAATTCGTCACCACTCCGACGTAGGCGTCGTATCTCCCGAACGACTTCATCTGTCTGAACGGGATCGCCCCGAGAATGACCTCGTTGGAGGCATTCCCAGGTTTCTGAGGTGGACTTGATGCCGGTGATCGATTGTCTATTGGCGGGGAGCAATTCGGAGACGGTGGAGTATGAGGCGAACTCACGGTCTGCTCCGGCTGGGTTGGAATGTATACTGGAGCCCCGCAAATGCCGCAGTATCTTGAATCTTGGCCGATCATGGATCCACAATTTGTGCAGAAGGACATTTGACCACGCAGAATGAGATCGGGTCATTAGCTCATATTTTCTTGTGAACAAAGAAGGCGTGAAGATCTAGTCCACCCTGACCTAAAACCCGGCCCCCCTCAGGTTGTTAACATAGAGCCGCGCGCTTCAGTTCATCTGTCATGACAATTATCTATCATTTGCCGCTGAAACATGTCCTCTCTTTGATATACCACCCCCTCAATCGAACGATATATCATGTTACGGAGATCGCTAACCGACGGGAAAGAACCTGATCGAGACCTCGGTCTAGCCATCGGCAGAAACGGAACCACTTCAATGGTCGGTCTATTCACCTCCTGGCCAAGGGGGCGGGGATAATGATACGGCGGCGCCGAATGCGCGTTCTCTTGGTGGAGGACAACAAAGCCGACGCGCGCTTGGTGCAGGAACTATTGAATCAGACCGGAATGCCCACCCAAGTAACGTTGGTGGGGTATGGAGAGATGGCCATCCAGGTAATGGAAAAGGCCGAAAATGGTGAGGGCAAGGCGCCCGACCTGGTCCTGCTGGACATCGACCTTCCCAAAAAGAATGGTTATGAGGTACTGGCCTCCATCAAGGACTATGCCAGGGAGGCCCACACCTACATAGCGATGTGCTCGGGCTCAAGTTCATACGAGGACGTCAGGAAAGCACAGTTTGACGGAGCCAATGCGTACCTGATCAAGCCGACGGGCGTGGAGGAGATGGAGGAAATAATAACCCGTCTGCGCAACATCCTTGTCTCACTGGACGAGGAATCCAGCTCGGCTTTATATTGTTGAAAGTGAGAAGGTCAAATTACCGAATCGTATAATGCATTGTTCTTTTCCGATGTTTCCTCACTTACAGAGCCGAAAGATGGTATTAACACTGCATCGAGTCCTAATATGAGGGCTTGAGTAGTGTTTTATTGCCTCTGTGCCCCCTTAGACGACATCCACAACCTAACCCTTCTCCCCGAAGAATTTTGGTTCGGATATCTATGTCGGTGCAGAGGTTAATATCGTGTTCTCAATTCTGTATCCAGTCTCCCCGTTAAAGCGAGGTCGAATCCTCAATTTGGCATTCTAGGAAATGCTTTAATTCTGATCGATCAATGCCACCCGTAATTGGGCATCTTTTGTTGGTAATCGAGCATCTATTGTGTATTTTATTTTTCTAATGTTCTCTGGAGTAAAATTGTTTATCTCAAACATTTTCTTCAGATCTTTTAAAAACTGAATTTCACTTTCACATCTTCCAAAACAATTACTATCAAAAATAACCTTGTCCAAGGAATTTTCGATTCTCTTGATGCGTTTTAGTATCTCATTGCGACTGTACTTAACGTTTCCATCTAAATCATCTAGCTTGATCCTGATCCTTATCAACAGCATTTTAATTTTATTTTCCATATATCCCATCCCCTCTATTTCTACTTCAATTCTTCATTTTCCAAACAGTTTTTTTATAATTCCCGTTCGGGTATTAACTAATGGCCAATATGTCTGATATGTCTTAGTTGTTTTGTGTGCGCGGTAACTATGTTGCGGTTCTTCCAGTCTATTTCTCCGCCATGACGATCGAAATTACCGATCCAAGCCCCCATTATCCCGATCTTTCCTCGGCCAAGATGATATGTTCTATGACGATCGTCGCACCTACAACCAACAGGTGATCGACCGGGGCAAGCACCGATATCCCATATTGGTCCTTTAGCGATACCCATTTGCGATGAACGCTAGCGACCCGTTGTCCCCCGACTTCCATGCTATAATCGTGGTTCAGGAAGTCGCCATAAATTCGCATCAGTTCTGTACCTTCTTTCTCTATCCAGAACTCCTGACCGATGAGCTTAATAATCTTCTTCCGAATTGTACCAAGTGGGAGGCCCGTCGGGTCCGTGATGGTGAATTGATTATGGAGGGTGAGGACCTTACCCTCGATCTGCATTATCTGAGCGCCTGACCGGGGATCCTTGACCTGGAAGATGGCAGGGATCTGGATGAAGTTCCCTTCCCCTTCTGCTAATCGGGTCCCCGAACGATCTTCGATATCGTAATGCTCCCTCAAGGAGAGTATCCTCTTTTTCATCACGATCTCGTTTGTTTCGAAGATCGTTGGACCTGTCCAACTGTTTGGGCCGCTTGGAATGTTCGATCCGGTCATATCATAGCATCCGATGACTGAGAGTAGTCACATCCATCTGTATAAAGCCTTCAAATGGCAAGTGCAACTACGTCCACCACTGAGAGGTACTGCCTTCTCAAACAGAAGGTCACGACTTCTAATCTGATCGAATTATTGAAAGGGCTTGGTTCGGGAGCTCAGATTTGGTAAAATTGGCAGGCCAGCCTCGAAAGATAAGGCCAAAACCAAGCCGAACCTGCTTCGAAGAATTTGAATCAATGGTTGAAGATGTTTCGGAAAAACCACTAAATAGCGGAACGGGATTGGATTAGTATATCGATGTTCGAGCAAGACAAGCATTATGAGGCCAGGGAGGCGGCCCGTCTCAAATACAAACCCGAGCGGATAGAGAGACTGCTGATAGATGAATCCCCGCCAGATTCCTTCAGGAGGTTCTTCTATTCCGAGAATTCCCGGAAATATGATCACCTATACCTTTCGACCATGAAGGTCCTATATCCAGGCGTAGGAAACAAGGAGCTCGGCGCAAGGAAGGAAGCGTTCCTCCGGAGCTTCATGGAGAGCGGATTCTATCTCATCGACGTGGTCGATTGCCCTCTGCCCCAGACCGCCAACTATACCAAGAGGAGGAAGACCGTCTGGGACAATCGACATGCGCTGGTCGAGAAGATGAGAAAGCTGGTCACGGACACGACAGAAGTGATCTTGATCAAGGTGACGGTCTACGACCTGCACGACTTCCTCAGGGACGAGGGGTTCAATGTCATCAACAAGTGCGCGATCGAGCTGCCCGGCAGTGGCTACCACAAGGAGTATCTCGGGAAGCTCGGCAGGCTGATCAAGCCGCTGTCCGCCGAACCCAAGGCATGGCCGTCATAGGTGCATCATTCGTCGAACAGAATGCCTGGGCAGAGAAATCGGAACGCTTGGATGACTCTGCCAAAGCTCACACCATCCTTTTCATAAAATCCGTTGGATCGGTTAGGATGATCAGGTACCTCTTTCCGGTTCTGTCTGTCATCAGTGCTCCAACCGGTAAGATTCATTATGATCTCCATGGTCCAACCGAATCCAGGTATGAACATCTGGATAAATCGTGTCTTCCATGTTCGAACGGTCGATATCTCCTAATTTTGAAAACCCTGTTAACGTGCTGGTCTACAAAGACTCAAATGGCCTTTGCCTCTTTCTCAAGTGCCTGCAATTTCTCCGAGTCGCCTAGGACGAGCAACATATCATTTTCTTTGAGAGTGAAGGCTGGATCGAAAATACTGGACACTACGGTATCATCGCGCACAACTCCGATTATGGTTGCGAACTTCGAGACCTCTTGTAAGCCCTTCCCGATAAGCTTGGATGTCTTGAATATCGAGAATTCTGCGATCTCCTTCGTTCCTATCTTCTCGGAATATACCACACCGACCAGATTCTTAGTCACCGCCGACAACGCCAGCAGGCGGCCGACCGTGATTGATGCGGATATGACCACATCTGCTCCGGCGGTCTTTGCGGTTTCGATGAGGTCCTGGTCGTTGATGACACTGACTATCCTGATGTCGGGGCGCATCTTCCTCACTGCAAGGATTATTAGCATGTTTCTGGAATCTTCATCTTGAGCCGCTATTATGATGGATGCTTTGTCCAGCCCGGCCTCCTTTAATGCCTTGATCGGGTGGTTTTCATTTTCTAGTACGACGAAGGCTTTTTGCTTTAGCAGTTCTTTGTATATTTCTGGATCCCGGGTCACGATGGCGTTATCGAAACCCAATTCATCCAATTTCTCGGCCACGTATCTGCCGAGATGACTGTATCCCATTATGATGGCGTGATCTTTCAGCTTCTTTACCATTCGTTCCTCTGCCGCGCCTTTGGCAAGGTCGCCGTTCCTTAATGCGTTAAAGCTACTTTGCAACAAAGATGTACCTGCCCCTACTGATATGATTATCATTATGATTAAGAGCACCGCCTCGGCGGAGTTCATGGTGAAGAAATTGCCGCCGTTCGGAACATACAGCCCGATGGTAGTGATGGTAGACACCGAAGCGAGAAATGCACTGATTATTGGCAGATGCTCATAATATGAGAAGATCGCGGCTCCGCAAATGATCATAAAGGTTAGCAGAACGAGCTGCTGATACGCCTCCTTTATGAAAACGATCGGACCATAAAGTAACTGGTAGAACCTGAAACTAAACTTGCGGCTTTGTTTCTTTTTCCTCCTCCTTTTAGGACTTTCATCAACGATGGAATCGGTGTGGTTCGTCAAGTATCTGCTCCTTTTATCAAGATTGTGATTATCCTGTTAATTTATTTCGCCTTCTTACAATCAATAGACCTACTACCAGATAACAGAATGTATCAGTATGGGGCGATAACTTGAAAATTGAAAAAGTAAAATGTCGACTTGCATCGGTATGCCACAACCATTACGGGACCGATTGCACTTGGATGACGTTTTTCAATCCGATGATGGCTTTAATCACCTTCGTGATCACGGCATCATCGAACTTCAGTTTCCTGGCGTCCTCGAAATGGAGGCTGTAGTTCCGGTACTTTCCGCCGACCGGCTTGAAGTTCGCGGTCAGAAAGAGCTGGGCGATCTGCCTGAAGTTCTCGCTGCTCATCTGCAGGGACTCGGGTATCCATTGCCTCCTGGTCTCGATGATGTCGCTCTTAGTATGGTCCAGCCTTCCCCATATCTGTACCAGCTTGATCTCTTCCCCGTTCAGCTTCATGCACACATGGAAACCGAACTCCGTCGGCTTGAGGTAAAGGTCGTGGTCCTGTTCCAACATCTTTAGGATCGATTCGACCATCCTCTTTCCGTTTATGCCGCTGGTGGTAACTACTGGACCGATGATTGAGCGAATTTCATCGGATACGAATCCTCCATTGTTCTCAGTTTCCATATGCTCTCCTCACATACTACTTGCTTAAAACCTTTCATTATTTGCTGCGAAAGAAGATATCATTAAATTGTGGAGAAGAGACTTGACCAATAATTTGAATAATTTTAATGGTAATGGAATATTACTTTATGCGAAACGCCTTAAAACAACCAAGAGTTATTTCTAGTGGCTTTATTATAATATTAAAAAATACTATATTAATGTAATAAAATAACTATTAACATAATAAGTACATTATAAATATATATTAAAAATCCCCCTTTCCAGAAATAACAAGTTTATTGAACGTTCATCACCAAAAAACCTGAGCCCTATTAAGGGCCAATTCGAGTCATCGTCAGTCTCTATCCGAACTGCGGCATACGGCTGATGACCATGATGACGATGTGCCCTTGGATGCGGATCCATCAACATCTGACCAAATGGATCAATGCCCACCTGCATGAGCCAATTCTGACCGTCCAGGACGAGCCCATAGGTCGAAGGGGTGGTTATCATCGTTCGCGGCCCGCAATCCGACCTGGACACCATGGCGATTTGTGTAGGAGGATTAAGGTCGGGTGTGGCTGTTATTCAATTCATGGTTAATCGGAAACTAACTCTGTTAAAAAGGGAATAGTAACGAGCAATCGATATACAATATACTAAGTAATAGAACCTCAAACGAAGAATATTGGAATGATTGGATTCATCAGTAATGTCTCTGTGACAGATGGGGGCCCGAACGTTTCGGAGTTGTACGATGGGTTCATCGAGATCGAAGAAGGAATTTCGGTGGATGGTACTTTGACGGATAATGCCTTTATATGGATAATGCTCCACAGTAATGATCTCATTGTCCCTGCATTCCAGTTAATACCTGAAAAAACTGTTCAGTGCGCCTTAGAGCTCCGGGAATCTTACGAACATGGATGGAAGATCATCAAATTGAGAGGATTGGGGGAATGCACATGAATAATACTCTGGCAAAGAGAGCTCTGCTGATGATCGTTCTAATTTCCTTGATTGCCCTGATCTTCGTTTCTTCTGTATCGATCGGCGTCGTGCAGGCGAGTGGACCGATATATACGACCCATTCGACCATGCGCATAAACAGCAACGGTGATCTAATAACCCTAAAATCATCAGGTGGGTGCACTGGATCAGGGACCGTTAGCGACCCATACGTCATTAATGGATATGACATAACCGGCAACGGTGTCATATGCATCTATATCGGCAATGTCACAGAACATCTGGTTATTGACAATTGTTATTTGCATGGCAACAGTTACGGCATCGAACTGGTCTCCTCTAGCAACGTCACTATATCGAACGACAACTTCTACGCCAACACTGTTGATGGCATCTATCTGAGCTCCGCGAGCAACAACACTGTATCAGGCAACACATTCAGCTACGATGACATTATCGACATTGATTTGTACAATTCAACCATAAACGTCATAAAGGACAATGTTTGCAGCGGCAATAGCAATCACGGAATATATCTGCAACAGTCAGGTAGCAACATCTTATCGAACAATAGTTGCCTGGACAGTTTCGCCTGCGGCATCATGCTGTCCTCATCGAGCAACAACATCATATCGAACAATACTTCCAATGCCAACGGCAACAATGGCATTCATCTGGCTTCATCAAGTAACTATAACACCATATCGAACAACACCTGCAAAGGAAACGCTGCTGATGGCATTCACCTGACTTCCCCGAGCAATCACAACACCATTAGGCACAACAACTGCAGCGGAAACAATCACGATGGCATAGAGCTGTCCTCATCGAGCAATAACAGCATAGCGGACAACAATTGTAGTGGAAATCATGATTACTCCATCTATCTGAATTTCTCGAACAATAACCGCCTGTATGGGAACGTTCTAATTGAAAACCGGGGAGCCTTGTCCGTTTATAACGCACTGCATGTCCAGGCCTATGACGATGGTAAGAATACCTGGAACAACACCGCTATGGGCAACTATTGGAGCGACTGGCAGACCCCGGACGCGAATCATGACGGCATCGTCGATCATCCATACATCATCGATGGAAGCTCGGGGGCGGAGGATTATCATCCGATGGTGATAGAAAACGATTTCGTCTCGATCGATATCATCTATCCTGTCTCTGGGTCGTTCAACAACACCGGAAGCGTTACGGTAATGTGGATCACCACCGATTCCGGACCTGGTATCGCCCAGACCGAGATCCAAGCTGATTATGGCGCATGGAACATCGTGACCGGTACCCGCGACACACTAAGTCTATCCGACGGTTCCCACACTATAACACTGAGGGTGACGGACAACGATGGTGACGTAAACACCACCTCGGTGACTCTCACCGTCGATACGCTGGCACCATCCGTGGTCATCGACTCGCCGACCTCCAACTCGTACAACAACACCGGCAGCGTTACGACGAAGTGGACCGCCATCGATAGCGGTTCCGGCATAGCCAAGACGGAGATCAAGGTCGATGCTGGATCATATAGCATCACGACCAGTACCAGCGATCTGCTGACCGGCCTCTCCGGCGGTTCCCACACCGTGACCGTGAAGGTCACCGACAATGCCGGCAATGTGAACTCGACCTCGGTGACGTTCACCGTCGATACGGTCAAGCCCGCTCTGAACATCGTTACCCCGGTCCCGGGCTCATGGTGCAACACTACCAGGCTCAATGTGACGTGGATGGCAAGTGACTCGGGTAGTGGCCTGGTCTATTTCTGGGTCTCCCTTGATCATGGTCAGAAGATCAACGTGACCAGCGACTATATTGTACTCACTGGTCTGACCGATGGGCAGCACACCGTTGAGGTGCATGCTTACGATATGGCGGGCAATTATAATGACACCGTCTGTATATTCAATATAGACACGGTCAAGCCGACAATCGACATTATCGCACCGATCGGAGGCGAACTGCTGAACTATTCCAAGGTTGAGGTTTCCTGGAGTGGCAGCGATAACGCATCGGGCATCGCCGATTACTGGGTCAACATTGATGGCGGTGTTTGGACAAATGTGACGAAGAATATGTCATATTCTCTCGTTTCACTCGCCGATGGCCAACACATTATCTCCGTGAAGGTTGAGGACAACGCAGGAAATTCCAATGAATCATCCGTGACTTTTGTCGTCGATACCATCGCTCCAACAATAACAGCCCATTCCCCGACTGGAAACGATGTAACTATTAACGATTCCCTCAAAACGACAATATATGTTTATTTTTCCGAGACGATGAACCTCAGCTCTGTTCAATTTAGAGTCAATGGTGTGAATTGTACGTTAAACTGGGCCGGCAACGCGACCTTTATCACGCCCTTTAGGCTTCCATACAACACGACCTATTTTGTTAACGTTACCGGTGAGGATCTGGCCGGCAACGCGGTGGGATATTCCTGGTCGTTCACCACGATGAAGAACGAAGGAACGATCGATGGTATTATCAGGGATGCAAATGGAGCTCCCATTGCAAACGCCACGATAACATTAAGCAATGGCATGGTCGCAAAGACCGATGCATTTGGTCATTTCTCCTTCACTAATGTGACTACCGGATCTTACAATATGTATGTGAGCAAAGACGGCTACCAGACCATAACTCAGAACGTCAATACAACTGCTGGACAGACGAATTACCTAGGTTTGTTGAATGTTCAAGCTAATTCTGCCCCCTTAGACTTGGAAATGATTATTGGGATACTGGTCGTCATAGCAGCGGTGCTAGGGGTGGGCGTCCTGCTATTGCGTAAACGGAAGAATTAGTCCCTAATAACAAGGAATCAAAACGATGATTGGCAAAACGATCATCATCAACTAACCCGAGCTATTCGATTTTAAGTGCCCGAGGTGTGGAATAGTTTGGAGAATGGTCACTAGACGATACAACAAATTGGAAGGCCACAAAATCAAACAGGCAATGAGAGATGTGTGTGCAGCACAACGGCATCCGATCATATTCTAGAAAACGAGATCGATTCGTTCGATAGCCCGTCGATCCCTTTATCTTGGTCGAGTTCAATATTTCTACGAACAGAAATGAACGCTGTCCTAAATCTTATCCAGGACCGCCGATCGGTCCGAGTGCCCTTCGACCCGCATCGCCCCATCGCTAAGGAAGACCTGAAGACGATACTTGAATCGGCACAGTGGGCTCCAACCCCTCACAACATGCAGAACTTCGAGATCTTGGTCGTGGACGACCGAAAAGTCCTGAAGAAGTTGGGCGACATAGAATCTTCAGTGACGGAGATATTTCTCCGAGAGAACTTAGAGCAGCTCTCGTTCTCGGAAGAGGAACTGAGACGAAAGAAGGTTGGAATACTTGGCACGATGTTCCCGCCATCCTTCCGTGACCCAAAGAAGTTCAAAGAGGTCGCCAACGAGAGTCCGCCCCAGCCCCTTACTTACGCCATTAGTGGGAGTCCTGTCCTACTGATCGTGATCTATGACTCAAGGAAGAGGGCGCCCGATTCAGAGGGGGATGTGCTCGGACTGGTCGGCCTTGGCTGCGTTATGGAGAACATGTGGCTGATGGCCACGTCTTTGGGAATCAGCGTCCGCATCTTGAGCGACCTCGGCGACAAACTTGTCGATGTGCAGGTAAAAAAGGTTCTGAACATTCCCGATCATATGAACGTGGTGTATGGCCTGAGATTGGGCTATCCTATCTCAGCAACACCTAAACTGCTTCGGGTAAGAAGGGATTTGAAGGACTTTACCCATCACAACGGATATGCAAACCAGGGTTTTGAATGAGAGTTCGTAATTGAGGGATGCATCATGAAAGTTACAGGCAACACGATATTGATAACCGGTGGTGCGACAGGGATAGGACTTGCTTTGGCCGACGCGTTCCTAATGAACGAAAACGAGGTCATAATTTGTGCTAGGACGGAGGAGAACTTACGAAAAGCAAAGAACTTATTCCCAGAACTGAACACAATGAGATGCGACGTTTCGGTGGAGGCTGAGCGGGTCAAACTGCATGACTGGGTCATCTCTAACTTCCCAGAAACGAATGTGTTGATAAACAACGCGGGGATCCAGAGAATGGTCGATCTAAGGAAGGGAACCACGGACCTGCTGGGATACCTGCAGAAGGATGGTTCAGACGAGATCGACATCAACTTCAAGGCCTACGTGTACCTGGCCGCACATTTCATTCCCGATCTCATGAATAGAAAGGAGGCGGCGATCATGAACGTAAGCTCTGGACTCGGCTTCATTCCCATCGCCTCCATGCCTGTATACTGTGCCACCAAGGCGGCCGTGCACTCCTTTACTATCTCACTTAGGCATCAGCTGAAAGATGGCCCGATAAAGGTCTTCGAGATCATACCCCCAACGGTGAACACCGATCTCGACAAAGGTGCGAGGGACAAAAGAGGTCAAACGGACAGAGGCATCCCTCCGGACGAGGTTGCCAAAGCCACTCTTATCGGGATGGAGAAGAACGATTACGAAATCGGAGTAGGCATGGCGCAGGGTCTCAAGACCGGTGCGAGAGATAACTTTGACCAGATCTTCTCGAGGATGAATCATTGATTGACTTTGTAGGCCAGTATGATAAAGGCCTAAGTGCCCTTCACCAGGGCAACCGCTCGGAAGCTTGAAAGCCAAGATAACAGTCAGAGATCAGCTGCTTCGTTCTAACAATAACAACGTTCTCGATCCCGCACTCGGGACAGGGTATGTCCTTCCATTCTCTTCTTGCTACGAATACCAAGACCGAGTGGCATATGAAATAGGTTGCCTCAAGAGGTGGGCGAAAGCGAATTGACATCTGGAAGTTGCGAGTCCACCCAGGCAGAATAGTTCATTCCAATTCGATAAATACTCGTCTTTCAAATATTCTTGTTATGGACTTATTAAAAGCTCAACCTAAGACAGATTATGTCTGGGGTCCTCTCAGGATCCTTTTGGGGTGGTTATTTCTGTGGGGCTTTTTGGACAAATTGTTTGGACTAGGCTATGCCACACCCTCCAGCGGTTCTTGGATAAATGGAGGTTCACCCACAGCAGGCTATCTCAAGTATGCAGCTGGAGGGATATTCAAGGGGTTCTATAACAGCATCTCAGGCAATGCGTTCGTGGATTGGATATTTATGCTCGCGCTGCTGGCACTGGGCGTGGCCCTCATTCTTGGAATAGGAATGAGGATAGCCACATACGGAGGAACTCTGTTACTTCTGATGCTTTGGTCCAGTAATGTTCCGCCGACCGACAACCCACTGATCGATGAGCACATCATCTTTATCTTCGCGCTGTGGGGTCTTTATCTGATCAAGGCAGGACATATATTCGGATTGGGAGATTGGTGGGTCAAGACAGGATTGGTCACGAGGTTCCCGATCCTTGAATAAGGCCAAAGGGAGGGATTGAAACAAAGATGGAGCGGTGGGCCGTTGGGATGGGCGCGAAACGGAAATATCCAGATCATTCGCTCAATCATATGCCAGGAAAAAAATTCCAGAAGATGCCGCCTCCATCAATTCTTCTCAACCTAAGAACTCGAGGATGTACCGAGGTTATAACTAAAGGTCTCACATTCTCGAATGCAAGTCGACCTTTAGGTAACTGGGGGTGGTTTTAGATGCAAAAATCGTACTGGCTTGGCCTTATCGGCGGATTTATAGGAATTCTAAGCGGGGCGCTAGTGGCGATCACCGGATATTACGTTTCATCGATCGATTCTAGTGTATCTTCCGCTGACCTATACATTCTATCCGCAATTGCGATCTTCTTTTCCGTCCTCGGAATTGTCGGCGGTCACATGCATCATGATAAGAGGATCGGAGGAGTCCTGATGATAGTCAGTGGCATAGGGGTCCTTATTAGCATATCATTCCTAGGAGTACCGACCTTCATCCTTTTCTTACTCGGGGGACTGTTGCTCCTATCAGACGCGATGAAAGAGCGCAGGATGGGGCACCCTTCATATCCGATGTATCCGGCTACCCGAACGCCTTACCGCGGGCAAAGCACCTATCAAAGTAAATCGACATATCAGGCACAGGGTGGAATGAACTCCTGCCCCAATTGTGGAACGCCTGTAGAGATGGCTGGACAGCAAACGTGTAGGAAATGTAAGTATAGATTTGGTTGAAATAGATAATCAGTGACGAGAGATTTTCTTGCATAATGGCAACTCTCATGGGAGGTTAGGGAGAAGTGTGCCTATTTCTTTTTTGGAGAATCGGTCAAGCTCTACCTGACCACGAAAGGGGAAAGGAATGGGATTGGCGGGCCTTAGGGAACATATCCTTCGAAAAGATAAGGAGATCCAGGTCGATGTCGATCACATTTACCATCGGATTCGAGCGGATTCTCCATTAGATCTATCTACAAATGGTAAGAAACCTAGGGAATAACCAGCCGGTCCTTGATCTCCTCTCCACCGAATACGAACAGTCTCGGTTTACCTCCTTTCAGCTCGACATAGGTGTTGTGTATGACCGCATCCGTCACCCAGGAACCGGTGTTGATCAGGCTTTCCCCCTGATTTATGAACGGGTGATGCGTATGGCCAAAGATGAGAAGCTGACTATTTTTTCCTCGAACCTCATCAAAGGCCCGCTTTTCGACGATCTCTAACTTTTCCTCCTTGAGCCTTTCCTCCGGCCCGTCATTGAAGCTCCTTTGCGTCCTTTTTAGCTTCTTCTCCAGATGTTGGGTGAAGACGGTATAATGCAGGTCGGTGAACTTCCGGGTCAGATATACCCATAGCTCCTCTTCCTCTACCCCGTCGAAATCTGACATGAGATGACAGATAAGCTCCAAGGCTGGCTTTATGAACCTTTTCTCATGTCCATATTCGAAATCGTAACCATGCTTGAACCGGTAGGTATATTCGCCATCCACCAGCTCCAGGTCCTTCTTGAACTCGAACGGGTAATGATAATGTGGTGCCCGATTCTTCAATTTCAGGAGATGATAATCATGGTTACCGGCCACCCAATGAACTTTTAGCTTATTCTGAAGCTCCTTGATGATCAGCATTGTATCCATGTTCTCCAGGAACACTCCTGAGGCGTCCCTCCGCCACATGTCCACGATGTCGCCCAGGAGGACGAGGTCGGTCACCTCGGTATCGTCCTTAAGCGCGCTGAGAAAAGTGTTGAACGAATCCTTGTCGCAATGCTCACTGCCTAAATGGACGTCGGAAACGACTATGATCTTGATAATATCACCACGAAAAAGAGTTCATTTCTCGATATTTAACCTAGGTGCATGTATGATGGTTCTAACTGCTCGGCCTAGATGCTCAGAGTCACCGGATATATCCCGCCGTTCTCTGGAGTCACAACGACATGACTGCTCTTCTCCCCGAAGAACCCTCCATTCGACGTGGCCGATATCAGCGCCGTGTACTCCCCGGTCTGATTTTCAGGGAAGAACACCGTTAGGGTCTGGACTATTGAAGAACCCGATGTCAATGTCCCATCGGCCACCAGGTCCGAATTAATATAGAGCGAGTAATGTACATCAAAGATCGAATGGATCGAATGGATGGTGACTACCACTTGAGCGGAGGCCTGACCCGGCAGCAATGTGATATTGGCCGTCGGATTGGGGCTGTTCGAGCCATTGGTTGGGCCCACGCTCGGGGCATTGTTCGACGTGGTGGACACCCACGCCAGCGCAACCACTATAACAATCAGGACAATGACCAATATCGCTATTATGTGAACAATGCCAGAATGGTCCATTTTCTTACTGAAGCGAATAGGTTCACCCTCCTCGATGTCACGACCTACAACGGAAAAACTAGTTAAAAAAGCATTTCGAGAAAGGCGAAGCTGTAGACGAAGGAACTCATATTATCTTTAATGGACGTTATTCGTCTTTTGGACCCTTCTGGGTTTGGACCAGAATCCTTGTCATCCATCTACAATATCATTGTAAGATATGGACCTTGAATCTTGCTAAGTGTTGATCTCAAATCAGTATCATCTTTATCCGTACCAGCTACGCCGCCATCGCTCTCTGGAAGCATAATAACGGGTTTGGGTCACAAACGATAAATACCGAATCCGCCTTTTCGGAACTTTGTACTCTCAGTGTACTATACACTTGGTGTACTTTGATTTCAAAAAGGTTGGGCCGAAGAAATGGAGCGTGACGAGCGAATTTATGCCATCGCGGATGATATGTTCCAGACCATACCTTTGCTCCACAGGAGGGTTATCAGACCTGACGCTTGTGGCATCAGCCCCCTATCCCCCAGAATTTCCGTGCTCTTGGTGGTGAAACGGGAAGGTCCGATTTCTATGACATCCATCGCCCAGGCACTCTCCTATTCCAAGCAGAACCTGACCAAGATTGTCAATCAGCTGGTCAAAGACGGATTTGTGGAAAGAAAATCGGATCCATCGGATCGCAGAGTACAGAATATCGTATTGACCGAGAACGGAAGATCGTTGATGAAGGAGCGAAGGGAGAGGATGAAGAACAAACTGATGGAGGACCTCTCCCATCTGAACGATGAGGAACTCGACTATCTGTACGATACGTTCGAAAGGGTCAAGACGGCTCTTCCTAAGCTTCTGGGCAAAGAGGGACCAGATCAGCTAAGAAGATGATTAGATAACGGTTTTAGAACGTCAAAAACAGAGTCGGAGATGTGTGAATGCAGGCTGTAAAAACGATCAGATTGTCTCGGCATTTCGGTAAATTCATCGCCGTAGACGATTTGGATCTGTCTGTTGAGGAAGGGGAGATGTTCGGCCTGCTGGGCCCCAACGGGGCGGGCAAGACAACCACCATAAAGATGCTCACCACCCTGCTCCCGCCATCCTCTGGCAGCGCGACCGTGAATGGTCTCGATGTAGTCGAACGATCTTCTCAGGTCCGCAGATCGATCGGATATGTCCCGCAGATGCTCTCGGCCGATGCCAGTCTGACCGGTTATGAGAACCTGCTCATCTTCGGAAAGCTGTACAATGTGCCTCACGATGAATTAGAATCACGAGTGCGTAAAGCCATTGAGAACATGGGACTGAGCGATTTCGGGGACAAGCTGGTAAGAACCTATTCGGGAGGAATGATCAGGCGACTGGAGATTGCCCAATCGACCCTGCACCATCCTAAGGTCCTCTTCCTGGATGAACCGACCATAGGGCTAGATCCACTGGCTCGGAGGGCGGTTTGGGAAATGATGACCAAATTAAGACAGGATTATGGGACCACCATCTTTCTGACGACCCATCTCATGGATGAAGCAGATGCCCTGTGCGACCGGATCGGCATAATGCACAAGAGCAAACTTGTGGCCCTTGGAAGCCCCAAAGAGCTAAAGGAAAAGACGGGAGCGACGACCCTTGATGAGGCCTTCGTCCGCCTGACCGGGGACCCGATAGAAACTGGAGGAAATTATCGTGACGTACAACGTGGACGCCAGACCGCTCGACGCCTCGGCTGAACCCGCGATAGAAGGGGACAGCACTCCCCTGGCCTATGTGCGGGATTTCATAAACAAGGTCCTGATAATCACCGAACTGGAGGCTCGTAAGCTAAGACATGACCCAGCTGACCTCCTGACCAGAGCGGTGCAACCGGTCCTGTGGCTCCTGGTCTTCGGAGAGGTTCTGACCCAGGTGCGGGCGATCCCTACCGGCGATCTATCATACCTCGCGTTCATGACCCCCGGGGTCCTGGCCCAGAGCGTACTGTTCATCTCCATATTCTACGGCATATCCATCGTATGGGAGCGGGACCTGGGCATCGTCCAGAAGTTCCTGGTCAGCCCCACCCCCCGCACGGCGATAGTGGCCGGAAAAGCGCTTTCCGCAGGCCTGCGCAGCCTTTCCCAGGCTTTGATCGTCTTCGTCCTGGCGATCGTTCTAGGCGTGGGCGTTACAAGCAATCCGCTTAATATCATCGGTGTGGTCATCATAGTCCTTCTGGCAGCGGCAATCTTTGCAACCCTTTCACTGATAATCGCGTGCATGGTGAAGACAAGGGACCGGTTCATGGGTATCGGACAGATGATCACCATGCCCCTGTTCTTCGCCAGTAACGCCATATACCCCATCTCCTTGATGCCCGATTGGCTCAAGTTCATCGCCTATGGGAATCCCCTAACGTACGCGGTCGATGCACTCCGAGGCTTGATGGTCAACGGGGGAGTGAGCGAGTATGGGATCTTGATCGATGTTTGTGTGCTGGCCATAACCGCCGCGGTCCTGATGCTCATCGGAGGACGACTTTATGCCCGGGTGGGCAGGTGATAGGATCTAAGCGAGGATGACGAAATGACAAAGAATGGAACAGGGACCCCAGACAACGTCAAGACGGACCATGCTGGAAAGGTCAAGGGTTATGAATGGGTCGTCCTTTCCGTGACCACGGTGGGGGTGCTTCTGGCCTCCATTCAGGAATCGGCACTGCTGATCTCCCTACCGGACATGATGTCCTCCTTGCACATGGAGTTCCTTACCGTGATGTGGGTCCTGCTTTCCTACCTACTCATCACCACCGTCATGGTGCCTATCTTCGGCCGGCTTTCGGACATGTTCGGCCGCAAGCGATTTTACATTTTAGGATTCTCTCTGTTCACCATCGGCTCTCTGTTGGGCAGCTTGGCCCAGCCTCAGTTCCAAGGCTGGGACCTCGTCGGATATCGCATCATCCAAGCATTGGGCGGGGCGCTGCTGTTCGCCAACGGGACGGCCATGGTCGCCGACGCCTTTGACGCAAGCCGCCTTGGTTTCGGTCTGGGCGTCAACATGGTGGCAGCCGGGGCCGGCATCGTGCTGGGTCCGGTCGTCGGCGGTGTATTGTCCCCCCTGGGCTGGCAATGGATATTCCTGATCAACGTGCCCTTCGGCGTGGTCGGGACGATATGGGCGATCATCCGTCTGAAGGAGCCGACCCGAGTGCCTAAGACCCAGACCTTCGATTGGGCCGGCAGCGGGACGTTCCTGGTCGGGCTTGCCGGGCTCTTGATGGGGGTATCCTTGGTGGCGTTCCCCCTGGTCGGTTCTGACGTCGTAGATGCTCTCTTCGTCATTGGAATAATAGGAATGGTTTCATTCTTGGCGGTCGAGCGCAGAGCAAAGCAACCGATGATGGACCTCGGTCTGTTCCGGAACCGAGAGTACGCGGTGGGTAACTTTACCAATCTGCTTAATGGCCTGTGCAGAGGGGCAGCACTCTTCTTGCTGATATTCTTCCTGCAGGGTCCTTACCGGGAGGACCCTCTCACGGCCGGTCTCAGTCTGATCCCCTTCGGGGTCACGTTCATCATTGTCGGTCCATTGTCCGGTCGGGCGTCCGATCGATATGGGCCCCGTAACCTGACCATCCTAGGTCTTGTCCTCACGGCAGCCTCTCTGCTGGGATTGGCCTTCATTGACCAATCAACCCCGTTCTGGTGGCTTGCCGTCCTGATGATCGTGATGGGGATGGGCGGTGGCTTGTACAGTTCCCCCAACAGCAGTTCCATAATGAACGCCGTGCCGCCTGATAGGCGGGGAACAGCGGCCGGTACCAGAATGATGCTCATGAACACCGGCCAGATGTTCAGTTTGGCCCTAGCCTTCCCGCTCGTTCTCACCGGGATCTCTCAAACCGATATGATGAAGCTCTTCCTCTATGGGGGTGGCATAAGTCCACAGGCAATGACCATATTCGAGAATGGGCTTCATTCAGCTTTCCTGTTGTTCTTCCTGGTCGCAATCGTGGCAGTAGTGGCCGCACTTTTCCGACCCAAACATCAGGCGGTCCGACGATGATCGATGGAATATGACGGATTGCTGCATCCAAGAAAATTCAATGACCTAGTTAAACTCTGGAAGCCTGATCGGATGGCGATTCACCCAGTGCGTTTTCCACGTCCACCGTCATCCTTACCCTGCCGATCCTCTTGAATATGTATTTGACGGCGTTATTGTGCTGCTCATCGGACATCGAGGCCATGGCATCCTCCACGAATATCTGCTGGTAGCCGTACTCGTAGGCGAATCTTGCTGTGCTCTCCACCCCATAATCGGTCGCTATTCCGCACAGTACGATGGTATGGATACCTCTCCTACGCAACTGTAGCTCCAGTTCGGTCCCGTAGAAAGCCCCCCACTGGCGCTTCGTTATCACAATGTCCGATTGCGCCGGAACGAGCTCGGGAACGAATTCGGTCCAGTCGGGAGAAGGAGAGATGGGCCTGGTGAAGGTCACATCACTGATGACCTTGATCGCGGTTTCTTTCGTGCCGATAACGTGGACCAGGAAGACCGACATATTGCACTTGCGGAAAGCGCCTGCAAGCTTTGCAGCGTTCATTATCACTTCCTGTGAAGAGTGTGGCCTTAGGGCAGGGTTGGACGCGATACCCTTCTGCAGATCGATGACCACTAGGGCGGTAGTGTTCTTGTCGATGACCAATTCTTCTGACATGAACCGTCATTACATAATCCACCATTTTAAGAAATTGGCCACTTTTGCATTCAAGTTGCGTAGAGACCTAACATAATTGAGAAGTCGCAGTGAACAACTAATATCAGGTCGGGAGATGATTTCAACATTGACAGGTGATGACCATGGTAGAGATGTCAGTGGCCGAGGTTGGCAGGAGATTGGTTAGGGCGGGCAGGCTAAGTTCGAAGCCCCTCTGTGTCTATGGAACGGAAGAGGTCGAACCCGATTGGGTTCCGACCGGTAAAATAGACTTTTGCTTGGTGAAAGTGTTCTTTAGATTGGCCATGGGTAGCTCTCGGCCAGCATTTGTTGGTACCGAGGCCCTGAAAGGATGTTGTCCAGGTGGGGCGACGCACTTGGGATTGATCAAAGCTCCCGGCGGATTAAAATATTTCATATCAACGGGTGATCCCTCCTTTCGGGGAGGAGAGGCCGAATATCTGAGGAAGAGCCCTCAGATGGTGGAGGAGTCGAACCATATCTCGGGTAAGATAACTCCATTGGCCAAGAACATTGTGTTCCGACCTTGCGCAGACCTGGAGGATCACGATCCCGGAGTGGTCAGCGTGATATGCCTGGGCACAGCCGAGCAGATCAGGAACATCTTCGCTCTGAACTATTTCTCTTCCGCGGACATATTCGGCTCCATCGTGGTGCCATCCGGCTCAGCCTGTGCGACGTTGGTGACCTACCCAAGCGGCATGTCTGCCAACGCTCCTCGCGATAAGTTGTTCGCAGGTCCGACGGATCCGACCGTCAACCGTTATTTCCCACCCGACTTCATGGGTTTGGGCATACCCCTCAAGGTGGCCAAAAGGATATGCGAGCCCATCGAGGAATCCTTCGTGGTCAAGCGACCTCAGGTCGCCTATCCAGAAAAACGGGACGTTTTGGAGTGAATTGGTTCAATCTGGTCCATTTTGTCGAGGGTTGGACGGTCTGGGGGACAATGTTTCGGCCCATTGTTAGAGGGCGGTCTAGAGCTCGCTTGCCGGTCCTCGATCACTCTGCTCTATTGCGGAGTTCTCGCACTTAGACGTGTGATCTCCATGATCACCTAGAAGTATTGACTTAAAGATCAAACACTTTAAAATATCCCTGACTTGGTGGTATCGATCATGGACGAAAAAAGATTTAGAGCGGCTTTGGTGGCGATGACCCCCGATGCAGATCCATCGAAGCACAGAACAGTTATCAAAACACCGCTCTATGAATTAACGAGCATCCTGGTCAAGAACGAAGATGAGGCAATACGAATTTGCAAGGAACTGGTCCAGAAAGATGGTGTCCAATCATTCCTTTTATGTCCAGGATTCACCAATAAGGGAGTGGCCCGGGTATCGGAAGCAGTAGGCGATAGTATATCGATAAATGTGGCCAGGGGCGATGGGCCGAGCAATGCCATCGCTCACAGGATTATGAGTGAGGTCGGTTTCTTCGTATAGATGTTTTGAACTCTTAAAATATGCAATAATAATTTAATAAAGGCCCTCAAATGGTTGAACGCGGAGTGAATAATAATGGTTAATACGATGAATGAGGAATCTATCGGTAGAAAATCTACCCGGGTGAAAGATAAGGTCATCGTCATAACCGGTGCCAGTGATGGCATCGGAGCCGCAGCCGCTCGGCTACTGAAGGCCCAAGGTGCCCAGGTCGTCATTGTCGGCAGATCGTCCCAAAAGACCAAGAAAATAGCAGACCTGATCAATGCGCCATATTATCTTGCAGACTTCACAAGGTTAGATGATGTGCGTAAACTGGCCTCGGAACTCAAAAAGGATTTCTCAAGAATTGATGTGCTGGCCAATAATGCCGGTGGAGTTATGGGGGAACGTACCCTGACAGCTGATGGGCACGAAATGACCGTCCAGGTCAATCATCTTGCACCATTCTTGCTGACAAATCTGTTGCTCGATAGGCTCATTGCTTCCAGAGCAAGCGTTATTGCGACAGCGAGTTTCGCTCATAGAACGGCAGGAAAACTCAATCTGGACGACTTTGAAAGCGAACATGGCTATAAAAGAACGAAGGCCTATGGCAAGGCAAAACTGATGAACATTCTGTTCACGAGAGAGCTGCACAAACGATATCATGATAGAGGAATATCGGCCGCTGCCTTCCACCCAGGCACTGTGAGAACTAGCTTTTCCTCCGAGTTTGGTGGTAGTTGGAACATTATATATGGCTCCTTTCTGAAACGCTTTTTGATCGATCCTTCCAAGGGCGCCGATACGATGGTTTGGTTGGCCACAACTGATCCGGGCAGAGATTGGCAATCTGGTGAATATTACCATAAGAGAAAGGTTGCCAGAGCGAGCAAACAATCATACGATTCTAAGCTGGCAAACGATCTGTGGGAACTATCAGCAAAGATGACCACTGTCAAATAACATAAATGATGAAAAGTCGAATGAGTTCCAAAATCCAACAGATAATCATGAAGGCAAATTGCCGAAATGGAAAAAGGAAAAAAAGTGGACGTTAATCTATTATGGCTTGCCTTAAGGTCGATGACAATTGATCAAAGAATGATTTATAGCCATCACCATAAGAATGACTGTTGCGCGGGGCTACAATAAGTAAAGCTAGAGGACAGAAGGCCCTAAAAAAATTTAGAAATTCGAATCAACGATTTATTTAATAAGAAAAATGACATTCGTGCCATCACTGGGATGACAAAAAGTGCCTACCTTGGAACTAAACGGGGTATCCTCAGGGTACAATAAACAAGTCGTCCTGCACGATATCGACTTCAAACTTCAAGAACCTTCCATATATGTTGTCCTGGGGCCAAACGGTGCGGGTAAGACAACCCTGTTTCGGACGATCGCGGGAATCTTAGAGCCTTTCAGCGGTACGATACTTCTCGATGGCCAGAACACGACCGTTTCAGCGCAGGCAAGAGCTAGAATGGGCTATTCCTCGCAGTACAACGCCATGCCCGAAGAGATGACAGTATATCAGGCTCTCAAGTTCTATTCCGGCATCGAAGGCGGGGATCCAGAGAAGGCTATTGAGCTGCTGGACCTCGACCAATTGAAGGACAAAAGGTTCTCGGATCTTTCCCAGGGACAGAAGAAACGGGCGGCTATCGCCAAAGTGTTCCTGAAAGAAAGAGACCTATACCTTCTAGATGAGCCGACCGCGAATTTAGATCCTCTGGCGTCCAAGGAAATCCGAGATATAATCTCAAAACTAAGCAAGGACAAAATGATCCTTTACTCTTCTCATAACCTCTATGAGGCCACCGACATCGGAACCTATCTAATCCTGATCAAAAACGGCTCGGTCACGATGCTCGACAGGATCTCGAACATCAAAGCAAAGAACTACCGAGTGGGTATCAAAACAGCGACCGACATCACTGGCATTGTCGACGCCAAACGTGAGGGCGATTACTACGTTTTAAGAGTAACAAGCCCGGAGGAAGCTGGGCTCGCCCTAAAAAAGATCGTTGAAAAAGGTGTGTTGGTCACTGAAATGCGCCAACTAGATAATCCGTTGCAGGAACTGTTCGAGACGCCCAGCACCGGAGAAGAGCAGGAGGCCACGAAAAATGAAAGGTAATGTGGTGGTCTTTGCCAAGCGCAGTCTAAACTTAAGTAAGACACAAGCGGTGATCGGATTATTCTTGGCAGTCATTGGGCTTATTACTATAGTCTCGCTCACTCTTTTCGCAAGCACCTCAAGTGCGTCGTACTTTCTCCTTTCCGTTTCATTCCTGGCCATTGGGATCGTGATGTTCCCAATGCCGGTCTTACTGCTCTATGTATATGACAAGAACAACGGCGTCTTGGAGCATTTGCTTTCTATTGGATGGAACCAAAACGACATCTTTAAGCAATATTTGAAGGCCGCTCTCTTTTTGTCATTGACCGTCTTCGTCTCCGAATCCGTCGTCGTTCTGATCGCATGCGCAATTGCCGGGTCACTGGCGGTCTTTCTATTGGACGTATTGATGCTGCTGCTCACAGCATTCCTCGGTCTCTCCGTGGTCTCATTTGTCATGATGGCGATGATGGCCTTTAGTTCATTACAGAAGCAACGAGCAGGCGGCAACGCTCCTCTCGCCATGGGGCTTGGAGGTGTTTTCATATTACCCACCTTTTATCTGGTATTTCTGGGATTCACCTTGGAGTTCCTCATCATTCTGTCAATCTCCAGTTTGGCGGGTGCCCTGTCCTTGACTTTGCTGGTCCTGTCAAGCAGGCTGATCAGAAGAGAAAAAATGCTTCCATGATCCGGTGTATTGAGTCAATATAATGCCGATCTCTTTGAGGCTAATCTAGCAATAACATTGAAATCATGAGTTAACCAGTCATTTCGTTCTCACCGTCCAGAAGAAAATAGGGAATGCAAGTAACGATAATAGGGTGAACAATCAGTGCGAACATGACAGCATAAGGCTCATGCTCCACATCAGGAAACCCTCATCACGCGGAGCAGAAAGTATGGGCTGAAGCTCAGAACCCGGTATTCGTTCCCGTCATGACCACGTTCTAGGCCC
>Ga0182021_10001360_pt1 | contig 27862 bp, 22 predicted proteins | sample 612E3MmetaG_FD_120493 | JGI IMG/M metagenome (GOLD analysis project Ga0182021, IMG submission 120493) | Permafrost microbial communities from Stordalen Mire, Sweden - 612E3M metaG (Illumina Assembly) | ecosystem: Environmental > Terrestrial > Soil > Wetlands > Permafrost | place: Sweden...
CAACTGGGCGACCAGCACCAGCGCGCCGACGGCGACCGGCAGCATCCAACCCGGCAGGGCCGCCGGCCGGGCCGCGGAAGATCCCCCCCCCGGGTCGTTCATACCGGCCGCACCCGGCGTTGACCGCTCAGCTGCGCCCGGAGCAGGGCCACGACTTTCCACAGGCCAAATGCCGCGCGATATTTCCAGCGCACGAGCGCCGAATTGCGGGGATTGAAATGCTTCAGATAAACGTCGCGGTTGGCGTCAAAAATGGCGCGCGCCATGTGGTCGTAGTCCTTCGCGACACTCACGCCTTTCAGGTGGGTGATCTGCAGCCGGCCGTCGTAGACGATCCGGTAGCCGGCCCGCGCCACGCGGATGCACAGGTCGAGATCGTCGCCGTACATGAAAAACTTCTCGTCGAAGAGCCCGACCCGCTCCAGCACCTCGCGGCGCGCGAGCATGAAAGCGCCGTTGATCGCACCCACCTCGTAGGTGCCGTCGGCCGGCAGATGCGTGAGGTTGTAGCCGGCAAACCGCCCCGAGCGCGGGAACGCCTCCGCCAGTCCCGTCGCACGGCAGAAGCCGTCCCACAGCGTCGGGATCGAGCGCCGGCAGGCGAGGTCCATCGTGCCGTCGGCCAGCACCAGCCGGGGCGAAAAAAGCCCGATGGCCGGCTCGGCGCGCACGCGGGCCACGCCGTGCGTCAACGCCGCAAGGTTGCAGACCGTGTCGGGATTCAGAAACAAGACGCACTCGCCCGAGGTGTGGCGGTAGCCCAGGTTGTTGGCCCGGCCGAAGCCGAGATTTCCGCCCGGGGCGAGATAACACACATGCGGAAATTCCCGCCAGACGAGTTCGCCGGTGCCATCACCCGGCGAGTTGTCCACCACGACCACCTCGACGCCACGGCCCCCGAACGTGCGCGGCAACGAGGCCAGGCACGGCCCGATCTCGTCGCACGACCGGTAGGCGACGATGATGATGGAAAGGACGGGCGCGGCATCCATGGGGGCAAATGTGTTTGCGACGGGGATAAGCCCCCGAAATCATGGCGGCAAACAAGATTGCATCCACCGGATCATGGCTCCGCCGTTCTTCAGCGTCATCGTCGTCTGCAAAAACCCCGGGGCGCGCCTCGCCGACGCGCTCGACAGCGTGTGGGCGCAGCAGGAAGTGGCCCTCGAGCTCGTGGTCGTCGATGGCGCGTCGAGCGACGGCACCGCCGCCTGGCTGGCCGCGCGCCGCGACCGGATCGCCACGCTCATCAGCGAACCCGATGGCGGCGTGTACGAGGCGATGAACAAGGGCCTGGCGGCGGCCCGGGGGGAATGGGTGCTGTTCCTCGGCGCCGACGACCGGCTCGTCGGCGACGGCGTGCTGTGCGAGGCGTCGAAATGGCTCGCGCGGACGAGCTCCGGCGTGGCGGCCGGCGAGATCGCCTACGATGACGGCCGCATCTACAAACTCGCCCGCCGGATCAATCCTCTCGCGCGCAACTTCGTCCACCATCAGGCGGCCTTTTTCCGGCGCACGCTCTTTGCGGAGCACGACGGCTTCGATCCGTCGCTCACGATCGCGGCGGATTACGATTTCAACGTGCGCCTGTGGAAAGCGCATGTGCGCTTCAAGCCGTTCCCCCTGCGCATCGCCGCCTGTCGACCCGGCGGCTTGAGCGATGCCGGTCGATGGCCCGCGTACGGCGAGGAAATTCGCGTGCGCCACCGCCACTACCCGGCCTGGCGTTGCTGGTTCTGGGACGCGTTGAGCGTGGCCCGCTACCTGCGGAAAAGAATCCTGCGCGGCCTCGCGGGCAGCCCATGAAGGCGAGCCCCCCGCGATGGTCGGCCCGCGGTACGTTGCTCGTGCTGCCACTCCTGTTCGCGCTGAACGCGCTGTGGCTTGCGCGGGAGCGCGGCCCGCTGTGGCTCGGACAGAACAGCGATCCCAGCTACCAATACCTGTTCAACTCCCTGCTGATCCTCAACGGCCAACCTCCCTGCCACATCGACCATCCGGGCACCACGGTCCAGACCCTCGGCGCGGTCCTCCTCTCCGCGACCACGCCCGGCCGGGACCGGGACGAACAGACGTCCGCCATTCTCGCCGATCCGGAGCGCGCGCTGTGCCGTTTGCACGCCTTTTTCCTCGTCTTGAGTGCCCTGGCGCTGGCGGTGGCCGGTCTGCTGGTGCTGGAGCGCACGGGGTCGGTGGCGCTCGCGTGGGCGCTTCAGCTCACGCCCCTACTGCAGCCCGGAACTTATCGCGCCACGCTTTACGTCGCCCCGGAGGCGCTGCTCGTACCGCTCACCGTGCTTTTCCTCGCGCTCCTCGCGGTCCGCGAAACCACCCCGGAATCGCCGGCCACCAATCGGCCGGAGATCCTCATCAACATTTTTCTCGGCCTGCTCGCGGCCGCCGGACTGGTGACAAAAATCACGTTTGCCCCGCTCTGTCTGTTGCCGCTGCTGGTCCAACGGTCGTGGCGCGGCGCCGCCTGGACCGGAGGCGCGATGGTGGCCGGAACCGCGCTCTATCTCGTGCCGATCTACTCCCAGCTCCCGCGCATGTTTGCCTGGTTCACCCAGCTGGCGACCCATCAAGGCATCTACGGAGGAGGCGAAGCCGGATTCGTCGACGTCGCCGCTTTCCCGAAAAATGTCCTGCTGCTGGCGATCTCCGACCGCGTTTTCGCGGTCGCGATCGTCGTCGGATGGGTTGTGGCCGGCGTGGCGCTGGCCGGCCGGCCCGGCGGCGAACGGCCGCGCCGGCTCGTTCGCCTGGTGCTGATGACGACGGCCGTGCAGGTGCTGGGCGTGTTGCTGGTCGCGAAGCATCCGCGCCCGCACTACCTGCTGCCCGTGGCCCTGCTGAGTGCGCTCGACTTGGTGTGGCTCATCCAGCTCGGGCGCGAGTTGCCGCTGCCTCGGCGCCGGCGCCCGCTGCTCGCCGGCGCGGGCGTGGCCCTGGCCGCCGCGACTGTCCTGGTCGCCGGGGATGTCGCCCGGCTGGGTCACGAGCTGCACGCCGCGCGCGAAGACCAGCTGCGGCAAACCCGCCGCACTGACGAACTCACGTCCGATGGCATCCGCGTCGATTACTATCGAAGCTCGTCGCTGCCCTTCGCGCTCTATTTCGGCAACAGTTTCGCGTGGCGGCTCTACGGCGGACGGTTGGAACAACTCCACCCGCACCGCGTGTTCTTGAACATCTCCACCGGCTGGCTCGAAAGCTTTTCCCATCGGTTGCCACCCACCGAGGTTTTTGGCGCCAAAAAACTCTACCTGGTGGGCACCAGCCCGATCGAACGCCTGCCGGCCGGAGTGCGCCTGCCGCCCGGCTGGCGGATGACGCTGGTCGAACGCGACGGCGATACGATCATCCACCTCCTGCAAAAAGCCGACTAAGTCGGGCGCGCCCCGCGCCGGTCGCGCAACGCTGCCAGACCGCGGCCCGACCAGCGTCCGAGCCCGGCCCGCAGATTGAAAAACGCGCCGCCGACGCGCAGCCAGTCGCCGCCAAACAAGATTCGCAGCGGCAGGGTCCGCCAGAATTCGCGGCCCCGCCGCGCCGGCTGGCGCGTGAAGTCGAACCCCGGCCGGCGCGCGGTAATCTCGGCGCGGGCCGCCACCAGCGCCCGCCAGTAGGGGCCGTAGAGCGCATTGCGCAGCCGCCCCGGCATCACGCCGTAGTCGAGCTGACCCGACTGCCACCACCAGTCGCCGCCAATCGGCCGAAAGCGCGCGAAGTGAAAAAGGACGAGCGGCTGGCCATCGATCTGCACCTGTAGCGGCGCTCGATGAGCGCCGTCCGGCCGGCGGCCGCCGACCGCCGCTACAGTGATAGAAACTTCGCAGCGGTGCCCCGCCCAATTCCACGGCGCGAAATTCACCCCCGGATTCTCGAGCACCAGCACCGTCGCGCCGAACCGCTCCGGCCAGGCATCGAGATATTTTTGATCGGCATAGCGCCCCGCTTCGAGCCGGTCGTGGCACCACTCCAGGCAGCGCTTGCGCCAGTCGTCGAGCACGGCGCGGCCGGCAGCATCGCTGCGGAACGACAAAACGCCGACGTTGTAGCGACCGTGCCGCTCGTAATGCGCCCGCAGCGGGGCGGAAAAGCGGTGCGGCGTGATGAGCACGCTGGCGCCGGCGGCATCCATCGCGGCGAAGATCGGCGCGGGCGCGGCGAAGAAAAGCATGTCCGCATCGAGGTAGGTCACGCGCCCGATCTCCGGGTGCTCCGCCAGGAGCCAGCGCGGCCAGCACGGCGAAAGCGTGAAGTAGTACTCGACGCGCGAGCGGTCCGCCTTCGCGGCGGCGAGGTCGGGATCGCCCGATTCCAGTTCCGCCAGCGTCACGACCTGCATCCCCGTGCCGCCGGTTTCACGCAGCACCTCCGCCGTAAAATCGTCGAGCGCCAGCACCCAGATGACCGCAGTCAAATCGTGCGCCGCGAGGGACCGCCAGAGCGCGAGGCCCTGGATCAGAAACCCCCGGTCGAAATAGGTGCAGTAGTGGTTCATCGCACGCTCACGCCCGCCGCAGTCGCCGCCCGACCATCGCCGGGACGCCGCGCACCATCGCCCAGCGCAGACTCCGGGTGCTCGCCGCCGCCATCGCCCCGAACAATTCGCCGCCGAAGCGCTGCCCGCCCGCCGCCGCCACCGTCAGCGCGTAGCCGTGCTGGCCCGTGATGGCGGCGAACACCCACGCGAGCAGATGCCCCCGCCGGTCGAGCGCTTCGGGCCGGGCGGCGACATCGCGCAGAAACCGGGCATTCACCCACGCCGGTGCACCCGGGCCCAGCCGCCGCACCCACGGCACCGCGCCCGCCCCAAGGCGCTCGGCCAGCAACGCCGGCCGGCCGCGCGGCGTGCGACCCACCGCCAGCTCCGCCAACCAGAAGGGCTCGCGCGCCATGGCAGTGAGGATCTCGGCCAGCTTGTCCTCGCCCTCATACGCATCGATGAGCCCGGGCTCGAATTCCACGGCGAGCATCCGCGCCCGCCACTCCTCCGGCAGGCTGAGGTAGAGTTTCAGGTCGAGCCCCTGCGTGTCGCATTTCAACCAGTCCACCCGCCCCAGCCTCTGCTCGGCCAGGGCGGTCGCGAGGGTGGTGGCCGGCAACGCCCGCGTTTCCGTCACGTCGAAAAACTCCGCGAACGCCCACTCGCCCAGCGCGGCCGGGCGCGGCCGCAGCGTGCTGGAGCACTGCGGCGAACGCGTCAGATGCAACGCCTGCGATCCGTCCGCCGTCGCCTGCGGCACCGCCAGCCCACGGCAAAAGATCCAGCGGGCGAACTGCCGCTGCGCCGCCGCGAGCGGCGCCGCCTCGCGCGCGTCGGGCTCGAAGCCAACGCCGATCGCATGGCGCGCGATCCGCCGCCACGCCGGATGCACGCCACCCGCCGCGCCCACGTCCACCAGCACGGGCGGCGCGGACTGCAGTTCCGGTTCCGCCAACACCCGATCGATAAGGCTCATGACGGGTCCTTTCGGCGCAGCAGCAACCCGGTGGAGCGATACTGGCCCCAACCCACGGGCCAGACCTCCTCGGAGGCAAATTCGCGGACGATCTCGTAGCGTCCGGTCAGGCACGTGAGCAGCCGCTCACGATTGAAAAACCACACGGGATAGCTCGCCGGATAAATGCCCGGCGGGACGTGCTGCACGCGCAACCGGTCGGGTTTTCCGCGGTGCAACGGCAGGTTGTTGAAGAGCAGAAAACGCCAGCTGCGCGCGACCCAATCCCCAAGCGTTTGCCACGGATCCTCCAGGTACTGGAGCGTCGTCCCGCAGAGTAGCACATCGTGCGCCGTTGCCGCCTCGGCTTCATCGACGCTCGAAAAAAACCGCACCGGCGTGTCGGCCAGGTGGTTTCGACCGGTCGCGACCAACCGCGGTTGCTCCACGACGTCCCAAGCCAAGTCCGGGATGCCGGTCAGCCAGACGCGATGCCGCCAATAGGTCGATCCGAGCGCTCCGCCGAAATCGAGGACGCGCAAACGCTCGGCCGAACAATCCCGGACGACACCCAAGGCCTCCAGCAAGGGCCGGTCGGGGGCGGGATCAGGAAACAATACACTATCCCGCTCGAACGCCGCCTGGCCCTGACGAACCGCCAGGGTTGCGGCCAGCACCCGCTCGATGATCGCGGGGTCGTCGTAGCCGGTGGCCGCAGCGCACGCGTCCGTCCAGTTCGCATAATCGCCGCGAAACCAGCGCCAGCCGAAGGCCGCGCGGGCGAAACGGCGCAGAGCGGGAGGCGCCAGACGTTTCCAGGTCGGCTTCATTTTGCCGGACGGCCCGGGGTCGCGGAACGCAATCTGAGCAAGAGCCACCGCCAGAGCGGCAAGCGCGGATTCGCCTCCCGCCACAAACGGCGGCAGTCGTCGTTTTCGCGTGGTTCGGGCCAAGCGGTCGGCACCGGCGGAGCCGGTCGCAACGGCGGATTGGCCCAATCGGTTGCGCCCGCCGCATTGGTCGCCGTCCCATCGAAACCGATGTGCTCAACCATGCTCCAGGGCGGTCGCACGCACAGGCCGCCGTGTTGCAGGTGGTGGTAGAGCCAGCGCACGGCCCAGATGTTTTTCCGCTCCTCCTCCCGGGCCATCGCCGGCAGGTCGGAGCCATGGGCATCGGGAACAATCGCGCGGGCGGTGGCGGCGCGCATCTTTTGGAGCGCCGTCTCCTCTGTCATGCCCCGCCAGGCCCGCGCCCAGGTGCCCCAAACCCAACATTCGGCGCGGGCGTCGAAGTACGGCCGGTCGCCGACGTCGCGTGGCGTCACCCGCGGATGCGTCCACGCCGTTACGCTCATCATGCGCTCGTCGCCCGCATAATGCGCGAGCGCCGCGCCAAGCCACGCGTACGTACCGGGCACGGCGATGAGATCGTCTTCCCACACGATGAACGCTTCATGCTGCGCCGCCACCTCGGTCACGCCCGCGAGCACGTTGCGGCCGAGACCGAGATTTTGCGGCCGCTCGACCAGACGCACGTCCGTCCAGTCGATTCCGCGCAGGAGCAGCCGCGTCGCGGCGACGGCGGAAGCATCGGCCGCGCCCTTGGCGCCGTCGGCAAACGCATGGATCAGCGGCACCGCGTTTTCTCGCAGGCAGCCGAGAACCCGCCGCAAATGCTCCGGCCGGGCGTAGGCGAAAAGCACGACGGGAATGGCGTTCATGCGGCGCGGGCGTCAGAGGCCGAGGACATTCTCGCGCCGGTAGAAAACGCTGGTGCACTTGCGCTCCACCCGGCCCGGCGCCAGGCCCCAAAACTCGACCGACAGGAAACCGGCTGCGGTCAGAGCCGCCCGCGCCGGCGCGTATTCCGGCCGCTCGCTGTCGTCGAGCACAAGCACGCCGCCCGGCGCCAGCCGTCCGAGCGCGGCAGCCACGCCACGCACCCGATCGCGGCCGTCGACGCTCACCAGCTCCGGCGGCGGCGCGCACTCTGCGATGGCGCCCGCGTAGGCGGCGGAAGCGAGCTCCCGCACGAGCAGGCGGGCGTTGGCGGGCAGGCGGGGCCGCAGTTGCGCAGCAAACGCCTCGTCGTGTTCCACCGCCAGCACGGAGCGCACCCGCGCCGCGTAGAACAGGGTCGACGCCCCCGCGCCATATTCGAACGCCTGCCAGTCCGCCCGGAGGCGCGGCGCGATGAAGTCGATGAACGGCAGGGTGGCCCATGGCAGCGGTGCGCCGCGCGCGTCGACCACCGTGTCGCCGAGCACGCTGCGCACCCAGCCGGTTTCGGCGAGGTAGCCCGTGGTGGCCAGCGTGCCGAGCTTGCGCGCCAGGGCGGGCCGCGCGAGCAGGCGCAGGAAACGCCAGGCTTTGCGGGCGGGCGAAAGAGGCCGGAGAGGGTCAGGCGCGTCGGACATAACGGAACCAGCGCACCGGGATCAGCAGCGCGCGCGTTTGCATCCATGCCGTCTGGCGCACGGGCGCAAAACAAAACGACGAGGCCCAGGCTGCCACGGCCTGCGCCGCCACGGTCGCCAGCGCCGCGCCCCAGGGGCCGTGGCGCGGGATGAGCCAGCAATTCAGGCCGATGTTGAGCGCGGCGCCCGTGAGCGTCGCCGCGAGGTAAAATCGCGTGAATTTCTCGTTCACCAAAAATAGTCCGCGCGCCACCCCCAGAAACACGAAAACGCTCGACCAGATGTGCAGTGCCAGCACCGGCGCCGCGCCGGCAAACGCCGGACCATAGGCGAGCCGGATCAGCCACGGCGCCGCCAGCGCGATCGGGACCGACAACCCGTAGGCGAGGCCGGTGCTGAGGTCGTAGTAGGCCTGCAGCCGCGCCGCGTAGGCCTCGGGGCCTCGTTCCCGTGCGCGCAGGAGGGCGGGCAGCAGGCTCGATCCGAGCGCCATGGGCAGAAAATACCAGATCTCCGTGAACCGGATCGCCGCGGCATAAATGCCCACCGCCGCTTCCCCCACCATCGCACGCAACATGATTGCGTCGATGCGCAGATAAAGGATCACCGCAAAACCCGACAGCATCAACGGCCAGGCCTCGCGCACCAGCCGCCTCGCCAGCACCGCGTCGAACGCCCCGGGTCGCAACGCGAGCCCCTCGCGTCGCGCCAGCAGGGCAAGCAGCGCGACGGCGACCCCCGCCTCCGCCACCACGGCCCACGCAAAACCGATGAGGGTTGCGCCCGCCACGATGAGCGCAACGCGCATGGCCGCCCCTGCCGTCAACGCCGCCACTTGCGCCCACACCGAGAATTTCGCGCGCAATCGCGCCTGGAACCACAGGTCCGTGACCATGAGTGCCGGCTGAAACAGCGTGAGCCCAAGCACCGCCAGCAAGCCCCGTTCCGCCGGCGTGGCCCAGCCGAGCTGCATGCCGGCGACCAGCAACGCATATGCTACCACCCCCCCCGCCAGCCGCAGGCCCCCCATCGTCGCGACCAGCTCGACCGCCCGCGCCGGCGTCTGAATCAACTCGCGCCGTACCACGCTCTCGAGCCCGAGCTCGGCCAGGAGCGACACGAGCCCAACGACGGCCAACCCGTAGTTGAGCGAGCCGTACTGGGTCGGGCCGAGATGGCGCGCCACCCAAAAACCCACGCCCACGTTGAGCACGAGCCGCGCCCCTTTCTCGGCGACCAGCCAGCCGAGGTTGTGCGCGGCGGCGCGGGCCCCGGGGCGTTCCAGCAAGGTATGCAGAGCGGTGAGCAAGCGCTGACACGCTGGCGGGCTCTCCGCCCGCGGTCAACGCCGGCGCCGTGCGGGGTGGCCGTATCGTTCGAAAAATCGCCGCGGCGGTCCATGACCGCCGTCCGGAGTTCGGGAGTTTGTCACGTAATACGTGACAAACTTTTCCGTTTCCCTCGGAAAACGGGCACGGCGGCCAAGCCGGAGTTTGTCACGTATTACGTGACAAACTCCGGCGGGAAGACCGGCGCTCCCATAAATCCGGGATCTTGTAGGTCAGCGAACTTGCTCGCGCTCTGACAAACCGCGCGAGCAAGCTCGCTGCCCATGCCCTATCGGAGTGCTCCGGCTCGGTAAATCGTTCGTCAACCCTCCCTCGCGCGATGGGAAAAGGCTTCCGTCCCGGCGCGCACGAAGTAGTTTTGGGGCCACGTCCCGCATGAAGCTCACCATCGTCATCCCCTGTTACAACGAGGCCCGCACCATCCGCACCATCGTCGATCGCGTCCGCGCCGCCCCGGTGCCCGACAAGGAAATCATCATTGTCGACGACTGTTCGCGCGACGGCACCCGCGATCTCCTGCGCACCGAGATCGCGCCGCTCGTCGATCAGGTGATCTACCATGCGAACAATCAGGGCAAGGGCGCCGCGCTGCGCACGGGCTTTGTCGCCGCCACCGGCGACGTGGTGATCGTGCAGGACGCCGATCTCGAATATCACCCGAACGAATACCCCAAGCTGCTCCAACCCATCCTGGATGGCCGCGCCGACGTCGTCTTCGGCTCGCGTTTCTCCGGCGGGGACGCCCACCGGGTCGTCTATTTCTGGCACATGGTCGGTAACAAGTTTCTCACGCTCCTCTCCAACATGGCCACCAATCTCAACCTCACCGACATGGAGACCTGTTACAAGATGTGCCGGCGCGAGGTGCTGCAAAAAATTGTCCTCGAGGAGAACCGTTTCGGCTTCGAGCCGGAGATCACCGCCAAGATCGCCCGGCTCCACGTGCCGATCTACGAGGTCGGCATCACCTACTCCGGGCGCACCTACGAAGAGGGTAAAAAGATCGGCTGGCGCGACGGCTTCCGCGCCCTCTACGCCATCGTCAAATACAACCTGTTCCGCTGACCGCTCCGTTGGCCGGCGGCGCACGCTCCGCTCCCTTGCCCCAACTTCTCGCAGGCTCGCTTGTCTTCGTGGTCCTGATCGGCGGGCTCGGCCTGCCGCTCGTCGCCCGGCTGCCCTTCGCCGCCGACGAACGACTGACGCTCGGGGTGCTGGCCGGCGGCGTCGCGGTCTACCTGGCCGCCGGGGCCATTTACTGCAGTGGGCTGCCCGCCACGGCATACTGGGCCCTGCCGGTCGCGGCGGCCGGGGCACTCGCGTGGCGCTGGCCGGCCGTCCGGGCGCTCGTGCGCGAGGCCCCGGCGCGCCGGCTGCTCGTCTGCTGGCTCATCCTCGCCGGCTGGTGTCTGGGGCTGCTGGTGCTGGTGCGCAGCTACTCCGGCGGCGAATGGGTGGGCGACTGGATCGAACACTATCAGCGGGCGCGGTTTTTCCTCGAGCGGCAGCCGCTCGACACGGTGTTCCTGCGCGTCTATCCGCTGCCGGCGCGCCCGCCGCTCGCCAACCTCGTGGGCACGGCGCTGCTCGGGCTCACGGAGCCGAGCTTCGCCCAATACCAGATCTGCAGCACGCTGCTGGCCACGCTGGCATTTTTTCCCGCCGCGCTGCTGGCGCGCCGCTTCGCCCGCGGCGCCGATCCGGCCGCAGCCCTGCTGGTGCTGTTGATGCTCAGTCCGCTTTTTGTCCAGAACGCGACCTTCGCCTGGACCAAGCTGCCGGCGGCCGCCTTCACGCTGGCCGGGCTCTATTTCTTCCTCCGCGCCGGGCGGGCCGCGGGCGACCCCGGTTTGGCCTGCGCCGCGCTCTGCCTCGCCGCCGCGATGCTCACGCATTACTCGGCCGCGCCCTACGTGCTGGTGCTGGGCGTCGCGTGGTTCGCCTCCCACCGGGCCGAGTGGCGCCAGGCCGGCTTCTGGCGGGCAACGCTGCGCCTCGGCGCCCTGGGCGGCGCGGTGCTCGCCACCTGGTTTGGCTGGTCGCTCCTCCATTACGGCCCCGGCCCGACCTTTCTCTCGAACTCCACCGTGACCGGCAACGCCGGCCTCCCGCTCGCGCAGCAGCTCGCCCAGCGCGCCACCAATCTTTTCAATACGCTGGTGCCGCACCCGCTGCGCCCGGCCGAGTACGCCTTTGTGCAACAGGCGAGCTCGATCAGCTGGTGGCGCGACTACTTTTTCAATATCTACCAGACCAATCTCCCTCTGGCGTTCGGCAGCGGCGGGCTGGGGGCGCTCGTGGTGCTGGGTTGGCGGCGGCGGCGTGAGCTCACCGCGTTTTGGAGCTGGACGATCGGCGCTTCCATCCTGCTGAGCATCGGGGTGGCCTCCTGGCCCGACCGGTGGGGCGCCACGCATATCGGCCTGCAGCCGCTCGTCCTCCTCGGGCTGGCGTGGCTGGCGGCCCAGCTCCCCGCGCTCGGCCGCACGGGGCGCGCCCTGCTCGCCGCGGGGCTCGCGCTCGATTTCTGCCTCGGCATCGCCGGTCACTTCTGGGTGCAGCATCTCGCATTTTCCCCGGACCTGTTTGCCCAACATCGCGACCAGGTTCTGCTCTACGTGCACGGCTACACGACCTGGAACAACTTCCTCTCGAAGTGTGCCCTGCACCTGACGTTCGTCGGCGATTTGGGGGTGCCGGTCCTGCCGTTGGGCGCGTTGCTCGCCGTGTTGCTGGGGCTGGCACTGCGCCGCGCCCTCCGGCCAGCCCCCGTATCGTGATGCCCGCCGCCTTTTGGATCAACCTGGTGGTTTTCTGGCCGCTGCTCGCCAGCGGACTGCTGCTGCCCGGTTACCTGCTCGGGCGGATCGTGCGCTCCTCCGTCCCCTGGTTGAGCGCGTTTCTCGGCTCGGCGGTGTTGCTGTTTTATCTCGTGCTCGCGCTGGACGCATGCCGGGTGCCGTTGGGGTCGACTTCGCTGGCGGTCGGTCTCGTCGGGCTCAATGGACTGCTGTTTCTGTTCGCCCGCAAATCGCCGGTCACGGCCGCCCTCGTCCAGGCCCACGCGGCACGCGGCGCGGAGCATCCGCCCCGTTCCAGCCTATCGCTCCCCCATGGCACCGATTGGCTCTGGCTCCTGGCGGCCGGCATCGGCCTGGCCTCGATCGCCGTCCGCGCCGTCGTCGAGCCGCTCTCCGGCTGGGACAACCTCTTTCGCTGGGATTTTCTTGCCCGCCAGATGCTGCGCCTGGGCACCCTGTCCTTCTACCCGCCGATGACGGCGGACGATTTCCTGCGCTACGGTTGGTGCGACGGAATTCCGCCGCTGGTGCCGGTCCTGAATTTCTGGAGTTACCTCAGCGCGGGGCAGACCGCGGCCATCGTCACCGCGCCGCTCGTCGTGGGCCAGGCGGCGCTCCTGTTCTACGGCGTGGGCCGCCTCGCGGGCGGACTCTGGGGCGGGCAGGCCGCGTGGCCTGCGCGGGCGGCCCTGGCCACCAGCGCCCTGCTGCTGTGGGGCGTGGCGATGGGCCAGGAGACCGGGCTCACCGCGCTGACCCTGGTCGCGATGTTCGTGTTTCTCGATGAGTATCGGCGCCGTAACAACCGGGCCGATCTTTGCTGGGCCGGGCTGGCCGCCGGTGCCGGTGCGCTCAGCCGCGAATACGGGCTGGTCTGGCCCCTGCTCGGGCTGATCGCGCTCGCCGGGCAGGGCGGACTGCGCGCAGGGTGGAAGATTTTCTGCGCCGCGGCCGTCGCCGTCGCCGCCCCGTGGTATCTGCGCAATTGGTACATCACCGGCAATCCGCTCTTCAGTCACGACCTCGCCGGGCTGTTTCCCCTCAATGCGGTCCATGCCGAGTATATGCGATTCACCGCGCGGCATTACGGTTTTCGCGCGAATCCGGAGTTGATCCCCGCCCTCCTGCTGATGCTGGTGATCTGCGCGGGGTTGTTGGCCGGATTGGCTGCATGGGGGGCACGGCAGGGACGCCGGTCCGCGGCCCCGCTGGCCGTCGGTATCGCCGTGGCCGGCGCCCTCTGGTTGTGGTCCGTGGGCCAGACCAGCGGCGGGTGGTATTATTCGACCCGGGTGTTGACCCCGGCCCTGGCCCTCGCCGCCGTGCTCGCGGGCGCGGCGCTCGGGCGGCTGACCGGCTGGCCCGGGCGGATCGCCGCGGGCGTTCTCGTTTTGTTTGCCGGCGATGCCGCCTTTCGCGCCCTCCATCTGCCCAACGATCCGACGCCTTCGCCCCAAGTTTTGTTCTCCAGCCAGTGGCGCCAATTCGGCCGGATCCTGGCCGCGCGCAGCGCCCTGCCCTGGTGGGATGGCCTCGTCGCCCGCGCCGGTGCCGACGGGATCGTCGTCGATCATCCGGCCAATTTCGCGCTCCTCGCCGGGCGGGGCGCCCGCGTCGTGCCCCTGATGAGCCCGCAAGTGGCGTTTCTTTTCGACGATCGTCTGCCGTTCGCCGCCGCCCTGGCCCGATGCCGCCAGGTGGGAGTGCGGTTTTTCATTCTGCCCAACATCGTATTGCAGACCGAATCCCTGGTCCCCCCGCATCCCTTCTTCCGCGAGCTCTGCGGCCACCACCAGCCGGTCTTTGTGTTTCAGGGCATGTACGTTTACGACTTGGATAAAATCTCCCCATGACCCTTCCGGCCCGCCTCACTTCCGTCCGTTGGCTGTGCCTGCTGGCCGCGCTCGCCGCCGTCGGCTGGCTCTGGGCGTGCTGGTGTCTCTTCCCAGTCAAGGTTTGGAACGACGTGCGCCTCGTCCCCGCCTTCGCCCTCGCGCGCGGCGTGCCGCTTTATCCGGGCGCAACCAGCGGCGCGGTGGGCACCTGGATTTACGGGCCGCTGCCCGCGCTGCTGCTCTGGCCGGCCACGTGGGCCTCGAGCGCCGCCCGCGCGTTGATGACCGCCGGCGCGCTCAACCTGCTTTTCACGGTGGGCGCCATCGCCGCCGTCTGCGCGGCCTGGCCCGCACCCGCCGGCCGGACGCTCCGGCCCGCCGACCGCCTGCTGGCCGCGACCCTCGCCATCGCGCTCTGGCCGGGCGCGACTTTTCAATATCTTCAGGCGGATAATTTCGCGGTGGCGCTGGGCCTCGTCGGAAATCTGCTGCTCGTGCGGGCCCAAACCAACGCCGGGCGTTGGGGTGCCGCGGCGCTGGCCGTGGCCGGGCTCGCCTGCAAACAAACCTCGCTGGGTGTGATCGTCGCCCAGATCGTCTGGCTTGGCGCCGTCGCCGGCCGGGGCGGAGCGCTGCGCCATCTGGGCCGCTGCGCCATCCTCGGCCTGGCCGGTGGAACGGTGATCATCGGCGCCTTCGGGTGGGAAAGCATCCGTCTCAACCTGTTCGTGCTGCCGTCCGGCCTCCCGTGGACCGACGAACCGGTTCGCCGCCTGCTCGGCCTGGCCCCCGAACTTTCGATCCATCTGCTCGCGCCGGCGCTGGTCCTGCTGCTCTGCCGCCGCGCCGTGTGGGCGCGCGAATCGCCGCTGCTGCTCCCTGCCCTCGCCTGGCTCTTCGCGCTGCCACCGGGTATGTTCTCGCTGATGAAAATTGGCGGCACGATCAACTCGTTGCAGGGTTTCACGCTGTGGCTGCCGGCCGCGCTGCTGGGAGGTCTGGCCGCGGCCCGCGCCGTCCGTCGGGCGTCCTGGCTCTTGGCCGGTACGGCCCTGCTGGCCGTCGCCATTTGCGGCGCGCGGCTGGCCCGCCTCCCCACGCTGCCCTGGCGCCCGCTCGTGGACCACTACCGGCAGGCGGAATATCTCGCCCGCACGTTTCCCGGGGAGATCTGGTTCCCGTGGAATCCGCTCGTCACGGTCTATAGCGACAACCGTTTCGACCACGGGGAGGACGGGCTCTATGTGCGCTTTCTGGCCGGCCACGCCCTCACCCAGAGCCACGCCCGTGCCCATCTTCCGCCGCGGATGTGCGTGATCGCCCTGCCGCGCGGCGCCGCTGACTGGGGCATCGCCTTGAGTCTGCTTCCGGCCGGTGCCCAACGCACCGAGTTCAGCCTCTGGACACTCTACTCCTGGCCACCCGGGCCGGCCGCCGCCGCGCCGCCCGCCGCGCCGCCCGCCGCGCCGCGTGATTGATTTCCATGCATATTCCGCCCAGCATCCCCCTCACCGTGAAGCCGCCTACGATCGCCGTCGTCATCCCTGTCTTCAACGAAGAGGCCGTGCTGTCCGAGCTGTTCCAGCGGTTGGCCGCAGTGTTCGATCGCGCACCGGACTGCGCCTGGGCGGCCATTCTCGTCAACGATGGCAGTCGCGACCGTTCCGCCGCCTTGATCGCGGAGCAACACGCCCGCGATCCGCGCTTCAAGCTCGTCGACCTCTCGCGCAACTTCGGTTTCCAGGGCGCACTCGCGGCCGGCGTGGCCGCCGCTGCCACCGCCGATGCGGTCGTGACGATGGATGCCGACCTCCAGGATCCGCCGGAGGTGCTGCCCGAGCTGGTGGCGGCGTGGCGCGGCGGCGCCGAGGTGGTGCGCGCCGTGCGCCGCACGCGGAGCGAGACCGGGCTGCGCCGCGTCGGCTTCGACCTTTTTCACCAAGTCTTCGGCGCGCTCATCGATTATCCCATCGAACCGCACTCCGGCACGTTTGGCCTGCTGGGGCGGGCGGCCGTGGAGGCGTTCAATCAACTGCCCGAGCGGCATCGTTTCTTCCCGGGATTGCGCGCCTGGGTCGGTTTCGCCCGGGTGGACGTGCACTACGACCGGCAGGAGCGGGCCGCCGGCCAGCCGCAGCAGACCTTCCTCCGGCTGGTGCGCTACGCGCTCGACGGCGTCTTCAGTTTCTCCTACCTGCCGCTGCGCCTCCTCACCTATTGCGGCCTGTTCATCGCCGGCCTCGGTTTCGCGATGGGGTTGTTCTTCATCACGCGGCGCATCCTCGGGATCGAGACGGCGCAAATGGGGTTCACCACGCTCGTCACCCTCATGCTCTTCCTCGGCGGCGGGCAGCTCGTCGGCATCGGCATCTTGGGCGAGTACCTCGGGCGCATCTACGACGAGGTGAAGCAACGCCCGAATTTCATCGTGCGGCGGAGGATCGGGCTTGATTAGGCGCGCCCTGGGCTGGTGGTACCTCGCGGCCCTGGCGGCGGCGCTCGCCGTCGCCGGATACTGGTTACTGTTCACCACCTTCATGATTTACGACGACGAGGGCTACGTGCTGCTCTCGTTGCACAACTTCTCCCGGCACGGCGCGCTCTACGACCGCGTGTACTCGCAGTACGGGCCGTTCTTGTTCCTCGCGTATGATGCCCTCCACCGATTGCTCGGCTTCGCGTGGACCAACACCGCCGGCCGCGGGATCACGCTGGTCAACTGGCTCGGCACCGCCGGCGCGTGCGCGGCCCTGGTGGCGCGGCGCACGCGCTCGCCGGGGTGGGCCGGCTTCACGCTCGCCGGCGTCTTCACTTACCTCTGGGTGATGATCAACGAGCCCGTCCACCCGGGCAGCCTGCTGACGTTGCTCGTCGCACTCGGCGCCTGCGTCGGCGCTGAAGCGTGGTCCGCCGGGCGCTGCGGCGGTTTCGCCGCGCTCACCGCGCTGGTCGGCGTCGCGCTCGCGCTGACGAAGATCAACATCGGCGTGTTCTTTCTCGGCGCGGCCTTTACCTGGCTCGCCGTCAACACCGCCGCGCCGCGCCCCGCCCGCGCGCTCGTCTGGCTGGTCGCGCTCGGCGGCGCCGCACTGCCCTTCGCGCTCATGCATTCGTTGTTCGACGCGCGGTGGGTCCGGGTGTTCGCGCTGATCTTTGCCGGCGCCCTGCTTTCTGCGTTGCTCGCGGCGCGGGCCGTCGCGCGGCCGGTCGCCGGCTGGCGCCCGTGGGCGTGGTTCGCCGGTACCGCGTTGGGCGCGGGCCTGCTGGTCACGGCGCTCACGCTGGCGCGCGGCACCACCCTCTCCGCCTTGATCGATGGCGTGGTGCTCGCGCCGCTGAAGCATCCGGGCGTTTACTATTTCGCGATGAACTGGCACCGGGGGGCGGGCCTGCTCGCCCTCGGTTCGCTCGCGCTGGCGGCCTGGTTCGCGCACCGGGGCGGCAAGGTCGACGCCCGTTGGACGGCTTTCCTCGCTGGCGCGCGGCTCGTGGCCGGGGCAACGTTTCTGTTGAGCATTGTCCTGACGAGTCTGGCCTCGTGGGGCCTTAACCGCTACGGCGTGTCGCTGGCCTGGCTGGTTCCCACGAGTCTGGCCTCGTGGGGCATGAGCTACGGGGTGACGCTGGCCTGGCTCTTCGTCGTGCCGCTCCGCGCCGACGACCGCGGCGCCGCGGCGCGCGCCTGGGTGGCGCTCCTGCTCGTTTTCCAGTTTCTGCACGCCTACCCGGTCGCCGGCAGTCAGATCAACTGGGGCACCTTCCTGTGGGTGCCGCTCCTCGCCCTCGGGTTGCACGACGCCGGGCCGGAGGTGCGCCGCTGGCTGGGCCGGTGGAGCCGCCTCGGCCTCGGTGTCGGTTGCGGGGTGATTGTTTGTGTCACCGCGCTGATGGTGGCGACGCTCGGAAAAATCGGCCGGGACCGCTACCCCGGAGGCCAGCGGTTGGAGCTGCCCGGAGCGGAAAACATCCGCCTGCCCGACGACATGACCTATGCGCTGCGCATCCTGCACCAGAACCTGCGCGCGCATGCCGTCATGCTTTTCAGCTTGCCCGGGATTTACAGCACCAACCTCTGGACCGATCTCCCCACGCCCACGCTCGCCAACGCCACGCATTGGTTCTCGCTCCTCCCGCCAACCCGGCAGCAGGAGATCATCGACCGCCTCGCGGCCACGCCCAACGCCGTCCTGATCGTCCAACGCGACGTGCTCGACTACCTGGCGAAAAACGGTTTCGCCATGCGCGGTCCGCTGTACGAGTGGTTGAACGCGAATTTCGAATCCGCCTTCGCACTCGACGGCTACGAGTTCTGGGTGCACCGCGGCCGGACGATAGCCGCACTCTCCACCGCCCGCCACCTCCCGGCCGCCGACGGTCGCGGCGGACTCGCGCTCACCCTGGCCGCACTGCCGCGCCCGGTCGCCCGCATCGAGTGGTGCGATGTCAACGCCCCCCGCCTGCCCCTGTTTGTGCTCGATGCGCAGAATGCCGCCGCCACCGCTGAGCCCCTCGACCTGGCCGGGCGCTCCCTCGCCGCCGCCACGCCCAGCCCGTTTCCCCTCGCCTGCGCCGGGTTGACCCGGCTCACGCTGCGTTTTCCCGCGACCGCCGTCACCATCGCCCGCGGCCGCGGGCTGCTCCGGCTGCGCGACGCCACCGGCGCCATCGTGGCCGAAGTCCGTGTGCTCGACTAGCAGCCGGTCGGCCTTCGCCTCCCGGCTGCTAGGAACCTGGCGCGCGAAGCCCGCCAGGTTCCTGCCTACTGCAGCTCGGCGGCGGTCACCTCATAGACCAGGGTCGAATAGGTGACGCGCTCATCCGGCTCGCGCATCCGCAGGCAGGCGGCCAGCCGGGCGAAACGCAGTCCGTCGTACTGCCGATAGCGGGCGGCTTCATCGGCAGTCGGGCGGTGGCCTTTCGCCACGTCGGCTTCCAGGCGCTGCATGTCCGGACGCAGACCGCGGTAGGCGAATTCGTAGGCCGGGGTCCACGGGCCCGGCACAATGCCGTACAGGGTGTGCAACGACGTGGCGGATATGACGTAGGTGCCGGGATACAGCGGCGCCGGGGCGACATCGCCCCGCTCGTCGAAATAGGAGGGCAGCCGCGTTGCCCGTTCGAGGCGGAAGCGGCGCAGGTCGGCGTAGCCGAAATAGGCGACGTAGACGGGCGCGGAGTCCCTGCGACGCGCCAGCCATGTTTCCAACGCCGGCAGGTGCTGCCCCCACTCCAGCGAGCTGTCGACGAACACGCGATGCCCCTGGCTGGGGCCGCCCGCCAGCTCGTTGAAATACGCCATGTGGTCGGAGCCCACCCGCAAGTTCTCCGCGAGCAGCCACCCCATGGAGACCAGCAGCACGGCCCGCGCCCACCGGCGTTCGCCCCAGGCGGCCGCCGCCCCCGCCACGATGAACAGCGGCGCGTACGTCGGCAGCAGGTGACGGCTGCCGACATTGAAGCGCACGAGGATGGCCGCGCCCAGATAAACCACCAGCAGCACGAGCCAGGGAGTCAGTGCGTAGAGCTGCGCACGGCACCGGCGAAATTGCGCGAAGGCGCCGAAGGCCACGACCAGGATCGCCAGCGCCGGCAGCGGGGTCTTGTACAGATAAACCGCCGGAAAGAAGGTCCACCAACCGTGAGTGGAGTAATCCCCAAAGAGGTAACTCAATCTGGCGGTGTGCTGCGAAAAGAGATGCAGGTCGAACAGGTACGCTTCCGGCAACCAGCGCCCGCTCCGCAGCGTGTCGACTGCGCGGTCGACAAATCGACCCGGGTCCAGGTCCCAGTTCAGCATGCTCGAAACGCCCGGGATATCGGCGGAATACCTGAAACCGTAGATCGCCCAGATCGTTGCCCATGCGATGAGGGCGAGCCCGACGCAGGCCAGCAACAGGCCGCCTCGCGTCCGGCCGCCGGCAGCGACCGCACGACCGCGTACCAGCAGGGGGGCGCCCCCGCCCAGCCGCACCAATAGCATCGCCACCGCCATCGGCACGAACAGTAGCGAGGAGAGCTTCACGCTGAGCAGCGCACCGATCGCCATCCCCGTCATCAGCAGTCGGAGCCACGTCAGGCGGTGGAGCACGCCCCAGAACAGATGCGCCGCCAGCGCGAACAGCAGGGCCGTCATCAGGTCGGTGGTGGCCAGCCCCCCATGCGCGAGCACTTCCGGACTCAGGCAATAAAGCGTCAACGTGATGAGCGCGCCGGCGTCGCCCCAGAGGGCGCGCGACCACCGGAACAGTGCCCACCCGAAGAGCACCGCCGCCAGCAGGATCATCGCCCGGCAGGGCCGCACGATCGCCGCCCAGTCGTTGCCGTCGCGAAACAGGAGCAAAAAACCCATGTCCTGCTGCCGCGCCAGGCCGGCGTTGATCTCCGGCAGCAGGGGAAACTGGGGCTTTGACCACAACAGCGGCAGCGTCATCCACCGCTGTGAAACCATCAGGCTCTGGAACGGCATCCGGGGTTTGTCCGCCTGCCACCAGGCGTAGCCGCACACGATGTGCCCCGACTCGTCGAAGGTCGGCGAGGTGGTCCACGCGGTCCACCCGGCCAGCACCGCAAACAACGCCAGCAACCCGATCGCGGCGAACCGGGCCCATCGATGTCTCACGGTGTCGATCACGGTCGTTTCAAGTTCGCTCCGACCCCAGGGTGGAGAACGCCACATCCTCCGGGTAGCCACGAGCGTGAGCGAGTGGATGCGGGTCCACTCGCTCACGCTCGTGGCTACAGCCGACCCAAACCGATGTTAGCTCCGGAGCGTCGGACCCAGTGCAAACGCTTCGACGCGACGGAACATTTTCCACCGGCCGGTTCATCGGGGGGTGGCAGGACCGCCCGCCCCGCCGCGCCGGCGCGCGACCAGCAGCAGGCTCACGCCGAACGGGAACGGCAGCTTCATTTTTGCCAGGCCGACGAACAGCCGCCGCAGGAGCGCATTGAGCCAGGCGGGCGGCAGGCGGTCCTCGGTGCGGGCGGTCGAGGGCCGCGCGCCCAACCGGGCCAGCAGCACCCGGGTTTTGCGCACGAGCCAGACCGCGGGAAAGACCGCGACGTTCGTGTAATTGAGGTACAAGATCTCCCACGCCGCCGGATCGAACAGCGCCGCCAGCTGACGCCGGTGGTACCGGCGGTAGTGGTGCAGCGCGACATCCCAGTCGCTCCACAGGGCCATGCTGGCCGGCACGGTGATCGCCGCGACCCCCCCGGGTCGCACGAGGCGCGCGAAGCCGCGCACCACCGCCGCGTCGTCCGGCACATGCTCGAGCACGTCGAGCGCCGTCACGTAGTCGAGCGAGGCGTCGGGCAACGGAATCTCGTCGCCCGCCAGCGTGAGGATTTGCTCCGGCGAGAAATGCCGCCGCAGCAGCCGCAACGCCTCCTCGTGATCGTCGAGCACGAGCACGCGGCACTCAGCGGCCATCTCGGCGGCGAAGCGGCCCGTGCCCGCGCCGCAGTCGAGCAACACCTGGTCCGGGCGCGGCGGTCCGCAACGGCGCAACCACCAGCGTACCAGTTCGCGTTTGCCGGCATAATACCAATGCTGGCCTTCGACCGCGTCGAGGTTGGCGTATTCCGAGGCATTCATAGGCGCGAGGGGGGACGGTTCTTCCTTGAGGACAGCGTCGTTCCGCGGCGATAGTGTGTCCACTTTTTATTGCCCAGGGAGCCTGTCTGACCTGCCGATGAATATCGCAACTTTGACCAATGCTTGCCTGCCGATGCAGATATTCTGCCTCGACAGGCTCCCTCAGCAGCGCTCCGCGCTGCGCCGATCGAGGATGTTCTCCGATCTTCCGCCGCGACGCGGCGGATTAAGGAGTTTGTCGGGCGGCCCGCATTGCAGGGCGGCTGATCCTGCGGATCCCTTCCCGTCCGTTCAGCGGGAGCCGACAAACTCCTAGCATGAACCGCCCGCGACTCCTTCCGCCCGTCGTGGTCACCACCTTGGTGACCCTGCTGCTGACGCTCCACTGGTGGTTCGGCGTTTCGGCCACGCGGGAGATCTGCACGACCTCGGACGAGCTCGCGCACCTTACCGGCGGCTTTTCCTACTGGCGGTTCAACGACTACCGGCTGCATCCGGAAAACGGCAACCTGCCGCAGCGCCTGGCCGCCCTGCCCTGGGTGGCGGCCGGTGCGCGCATGGACACCACCGATCCCGCCTGGGCCAAGTCCAACGTCTGGCTCATCGGCCAGAGTTTCTTTTTCCGCAGCGGCAACAACACCGACTATCTGCTGCTCCTGTCCCACGCGACGATGGCACTCCTGGGCGTGGGGCTCGGGTGGTTGATCTTCGCCTGGTCGCGGCGGTTGTGGGGCGACGCCGGCGGGCTTTGCTCGCTCGGGCTCTATGCGCTGTGTCCGAACTTTCTCGCCCACGCACCGCTCGCCACCTCGGACGTGGCGATGACGCTGGTGCTGCTGGCCGCGTCCGGCGCCTTCTGGCGGCAGACGCGCCGTCTCGATCTGAAAACCTGGGCGCTGAGCGCCGGCTTGCTGGCTGTGGCGAGCGTGACCAAATTCTCGTGCGTGCTGCTGTTGCCGATCGGCGCGCTGATGGTCGTCGTGCGGCTGTTTTCGACCGAGCCGCTGACGGTGGTCTTCGGTCCGGGGCGCGCGGTGACGAACTGGCGCGGCAAACTCGCAGTGCTCGTATCGGCGGGGCTGGCGCAAGGCTTGGTGGCGTGGGCGGCGATCTGGGTGTGTTTCGGCGGCCGGTTCTCCGCGGTCGGTCCCGGGATGCCGGCGCAGGCAGAGTTCTTCGCGCCGTGGGCGCAGATCATGCCGGCCCACGGTTTCTGGCATGCGTTCTTCCATACGGCGCAGAGCTGGCATCTGTTGCCCGACGCCTATCTGCAGGGGTTCGCGTATGTGCTGTTCGCCGCCGCCGAACGCGGAGCGTTTTTCAATGGCGAATACTCCAGCACGGGCTGGCCGGCGTTTTTCCCGTACGCCTTTCTCGTAAAAACGCCCCTGCCGCAACTGGCGGCGTTCGCGCTGGCCGGGGGTGCTGCGCTCGCCGTCTGGGGGCGCGCCGGCTGGACGCACGCCTGGGCCGAACGCGCCCGCCACGATCTCTACCGGGTGGCGCCCCTGTTGATCCTGTTCGCGGTCTACTGGGCGTTTTCGGTGACCAGCCACCTCAACATCGGGCACCGCCACATCCTCCCGACTTATCCGGCGCTGTTCATCGTCGCCGGCCTCCTGGTGCGCCCGGGCGTGTCGCGGTGGCTCGCGGCGGCGGCCGCGGCCCTGGTCGTTTGGAACGCGGCGGAATCGACGCACATCCGGCCGCACTATCTGGCGTATTTCAACCCGATCGCCGGCGGGCCGGAGAACGGCTGGCGGCACCTGGTCGACAGCTCGCTCGACTGGGGGCAGGACCTGCCCGGGCTGGCCGCCTGGCTGCGCCGCGAGGCGCGCCCGGGGGAGCCGGTGTATGTGTCGTACTTCGGCAGCGGCGATTACGAATACGAGGGCATCCGCGCCCGCGAACTGGCCCCGGTGTACAATTTCGACAAGCCGCGCCGCTGGTATGAATTTGAACCCGGCCTGTATTGCCTCGGCGCCACGGCGCTGCAGGATGTTTACAGCGGCTGGCGCGGACCGTGGACCCTGGCGAAGGAGCGGCAATACCGGCTGCTGTGGGCCGAGCTCCTGCCCCCGCCGTCGGTGCTCACCCCCGAGGTCCGCCAAAAGCGCTCTCAGAAACTCTACGACCTCGACCGGCTGCGTTTCGCGCGGTTATGCCACTACCTCCGGTTGCGCCGCCCCGACGCCGTCGTGGGCTACAGCGTCTTCATCTACCGGCTCGATGCCGAGGAAACCCGTACTGTCGCCCACGGCTCGCTGACCGAGCTGGCCGCGCTGATGGAGCGGGCGCTGCAAGCGCGCGGCGACTAGGGCAGCATCTTGAACCAACGATCGACCGCCGCAGCGTCGCTCTTGCCAATGATCGCCTTCAACTCGGGCGTAAGCTGCACCGCCTTGCCGCGGCGCTGGGCCCAGGCTTTGACCTTCGCCTCGTCCACCGCCACCACGCGGCTGATGCGGAGGTGGTAGACGGGCGAAAACGATTTCTCCGCGACCGTTTCGAGTTCGAACCCGTCCCCGAGATCGTCGTCCATCGTCGGGTAGCGCGTGCCGTGGTCGAAATCCACCCCCATCCGCTGCACCACGAGAAACGGACTGAAGCTGCGGTTCTTGAAATGGAAAAGATAGGCCTCGGGGCGTTGCACGACCGCATCGACCGCGATGCTGGCCTTGCGATGGATCAGCCATTGCAGGGCGGCTCCATTGTCGATCGCCAGTGCGGGCTGGTCGCCCAGACGGTCGATATAGTCGGACAGCCAGGCGTTGGTGCGCGCGGCGAAGTTTTCCTGCGTGTAGCGATGCATCGCCGTGATGGGGATGGTGAAGGCGAAGAGGTACGCCACGGCGACGACCATCAGTCCCTGCCAGCGCGCCCGATGCGCGACCAGCCGCGGGTAGATGTAGAGAAACGACAGCACGAACAGCAGATGCGCCGGCAGGCTCAGCCGCCGGATGATCGGATCGTCGAAATGCCCCCAAAAATAGCACAGCATGAACACGCCGTGGGCCATGAGCCCCAGCACGAACAGGCAGAACACCGCCTCCGCCGGCCGGGTGCGGAAGATATCGCGATGCTCCCGATACAGGACCAGGACGAAGAAACCCACTCCGGCCGCGCCCAACAGCGAGACCAGCAGCGAATTCGGCTGATAGCCGTCGGTGCTCAGGAAAAAGTTCAGCGCGTGGCCGACATTCTCGTAAAAGTACACCGGGCTGAACGGCACCGCGGCGCCCGGCACATCGTTGAGCTGCCACGTGGCCTGCACGACCTTGAACACGTTGAAATGCAGCGGCAGGATCACCAGGAAGAGCGGCGCCACCAGGATCGGCCAGGCCAGGTCGACCGCCCGCTGCCGCCACCAGACGTAGAGGATGACCAGGCCCACCGGCGCGATGAAGAGCGCAGACTCGTACCGCGTCTGCGCGAGCAATATGCCGGCCAGCACGAACGCGCCGAGCCGGTCGGTGTCGGGCCGCTCGGCCCAGCGCATGCCCAGCCAGAGCGTGGCGAGAATCATCACGAGATTGAGCAGCTCGAAACCGCTGCCGGTGGCGTTCTGATGCACCAGCGGAATCGTGGCGATGAGCAGCACCCCGGCATAACCGGCGGGGGCGCCGCCGAGCCGGCGTCCCACCAGAAATACCAGGGCGGTGAGCGCCAACGAAAGCAGCGCGTTGAGCACGAAAACGTTTTCCACCCGATAGCCGGTGAGGTCGTGCGTCACCGACAACAGGAAAGGAAACAACAGCGGACGTTTGTCGACAAAGGCCTGCAACGCCGAGAAATTGCCCGCCAACTCGTAGCCGCGCAGCATCGTGTCGGCCTGCCGCGTGAAGTGCATCCGCATGGCGGTGTCCTGCAGCACGATTTCGTCCATCGCGATTTTGAACTCGTGCCGTTCCTGCACATGCAGGAACGCCGTCACTGCCAGCACCGCCACGACGGGCGCCACCCCCGTGCGCCAGCCCGCCAGGCCGTCGCGCAGATCGATCCGCAAACTGCGCCACAGACAAAACGCGAACAGCCCCGTCACGAGGAGCACCTGCCAGTAACCCACCCACTGCACGAGGGCGATGGCCCCGAACGGCGCCTGGCGGAAGCTCACGAAACCGAACGTTACTGTCAGAGCGACGATCAGCCCGAAAAGAGTGGCTTTCTTGCCCATAAAAAAACCGCCCGCTTTTAGACGGGCGGTTCGTTAATTGAAACCCTGGACTTACTGAAGATAAGTAAGGGTGCGGACACCCGCGATGCCGGATACGATGATCGGGTTGCCCTGGGTGAAGTTGAGCGGATAAGCCTCATTGGCCACCGTGCTCAACGCCTTGACATAAGCCGAGGATCCAACGAGCGACGTGAGTTGCGCCGAAGCGACGCCGGCTTCCAGGAAGTACTGGTCGGCCGCCGCACCAAGCTGACGCATGTTGTTCGTTACCGCTTTGTCCTGAGAGGACACGCGTACCTTCTGGAACGCGGGAATCGCCATGGCGGCCAGCAAGCCGATGATGACGACGACGATCATGATTTCAACGAGTGTGAAGCCTTTCTTGGATGTATGCATATTTCGGGAGGATTTAATCTACCTTTGGATTATGGATGATATAAGAGCTGCCTCAAGGCAGCGATGGGATTGCGAGAAGATTGCAAAAGGGGACATACCGCAAGTCTAAACTGCCCGAAAGAATGGTGAAGAATACGTAAAGAAAATCCTCCCTCGCCCGGGCTAATCCAGTCAATTCCAGAGGATCCCGAGGGCGTTTCGCTCCTCCCGCGCCCATCATCTCCGCCTGGGCTTCAAACCGGCCTGACGCGCGTTCGCTTGGGTCCGCCGCGGGTGGCGGCACCCTTGGCCACGCTCCGCTTTTTCGGCGCGGTTTCCGCAAGTAGCTTCGGCACCGAAAGCTCGGTGGCATCCTTCCAGAGATTCTCGAGCCGGTAGTGAGCCCGCATCGCCGGCGAAAAGATATGGACCATCGCCTCGAAGGCGTCGACCACCAGCCAGCCGCTGCCCCGATCGGTGTCGATGCCGACAATGCGCACCTTCGCCGTATCCAGCACTTTTTCCAGCTCGATGCGCAGCGCCCGGAGATGCGGCTCCGAGGTGCCGGTGGCCACCACCAGGAAATCCGTGATGGAAGATTGCGCGCTCACGTCGAGCACCCGCAGATCCTCGGCCTTCTTCGCGTCCAACGCCCGGCAGATGAGCTGCACAAGTGCCAGGGTGGACGGTTTCGAACGGGTGAGTTTCATCATCTAGATGCGATAAAGGGCTTTCTCCTGGATGAAGACAACCGTCTTGTGCGGCATGAAATAGTCGAGCGCCAAACCGCGCCGGGCGCGCTCCCGCAATTCGGTGGAGCTGATTTCGAGCAGGTGGCCGGCGCACCGGTGCAACTTGAGCCCGGCGATTTCGGGCGGGGTCTTCACCGGGTGCCCCGGCCGCTCGAGCATGATGAACTCGATCGATTGCACTAGTTCATCGACGCTTTTCCACTGCGGCATCTTGAGCAGCTGGTCGCCGCCGATCACCCAAAAAAGCCGGTCGTGCGGGTAAAGCTGCCGGAAATGTCGCACCGAATTGATCGTGTAACTGACCCCGCCCTGGCGCAGTTCGTAATCGGAGATTTCGAAGCGCCGGTCCCCGTCGATCGCCAGGCGCAGCAGCGCGAGGCGGTCCTCGGCCGGCGCCAGCGCTTCGTTGGGTTTGAGCGGCGCCTGCGCCGCTGGCACGAAGATGAGCCGGTCGAGCTGCTGCTGCTCGAACGCATCCTGCGCGGCGCAGAGGTGGCCGAAATGTACGGGATCGAAACTCCCGCCGAGAAAACCGATTTTCACGACCGGGCCAGCTTGGCCACGCCCGTCTCCGCGTCGCAAGTCCCATTTCCTTGCGGTAGTGGGATGATCCAATGAACCGATCCTTTCGGCCGGTTTACAGAAGGCAACGAAGGGAACAAAGAGCCGTGGTATTTGCCCCGCCCCTTCGTTCTCTTCGTTGCCTTCTGTAATATTTGAACAGTTGTATGGATTCGATTGCGGCTCCGGCACGAGTTGGCCGCAAGAGGCGGGACAGAGACTGTCTTCTCCGTTTTCTCTGCGACCTCCTGTAAAACCCAATTCCGTTCAGGTATCGGAGCGCAAAGTTGGCTCGCATTTCCACGCCGCTCTCGAAAACTCGCCCGTTATCGTCGCGACGCCCGGATGGCGGAATGGTAGACGCTGGGGACTTAAAATCCCCTGACTGTAAGGTCATGCGGGTTCGATTCCCGCTCCGGGCACCAGCCTTCGCTCCCGCGTTGCGGGAGGCTCCGGCTGGCACGGCCAGCCGGGGCGAGCCACGCAGTGGCGTACGAAGGCTGCCCGCCGTAGGCTAGGCGAAGGCGGGCCTGGCACCAACTTTAGTTAGGG
>Ga0182021_10001361_pt1 | contig 27862 bp, 21 predicted proteins | sample 612E3MmetaG_FD_120493 | JGI IMG/M metagenome (GOLD analysis project Ga0182021, IMG submission 120493) | Permafrost microbial communities from Stordalen Mire, Sweden - 612E3M metaG (Illumina Assembly) | ecosystem: Environmental > Terrestrial > Soil > Wetlands > Permafrost | place: Sweden...
CGATCGTCGAGTTTCAAGAAGCCGCCTTCGGAGCGACCCCCGCAGCCGGCTCGGCAGGACGACGGACGAGAGCGAAAACGGCGCTGAGTTCGATCGTGATTCCTGGCCAGGGGATGCTTCGGCGGGCCCGGTGTCCTCGCAGAGATCGTGTTCTTGTGAGTCGCTTCCCTGCTGCGGGGTCCGTGGCTTGCAGGTCTCTGCACATGCAGGCACGTACCTTACATACCGCTGATCTATCCCTTTCGGGAACGAACTTGCCTCCGGCCTGAACCTCTCGGGATCGGTGCAGCTGGGGCGGTCCGATGATCCCGATATCTTCTTCAAGGAAGAGAAATACTCAGTCCCTGGGAATGCAGTTGGTGTTGTCGCTGGTCATGCAACTGGACGCGACGCTCCAGCTCTCCCGCAACGGCGGAACGGAGTTCACCATACGCCAGAACGCAGGGGCGCCCGGTGTTCCGACACACTCCGGATCATAGACCGCTCCCTCCCTGCCATACTCTTCCTTTTTTTCCAACACTGCAAGGAACCGCCCGATGCGATCCCCTTGACCGAAAACGAGAGAGAGTGGGCTCTCCTGCGCGCCGATCCCGGGGCGCTTGTCCTGAAGTATCAGGAGACGATTCGCATCATCGTCAGGCGCTTTATCGGCACCGGCATGTTCTCCGCCCGCGAATTCGAGGATGTCGTCCAGAGCATCAATGCCGGATTGCTGTCGAGAACCTCTTCAATGCAGCGTAACTACTCCGGGCGCTCGCTGCTGGCCACATACGTATCCGCCATCATCCGGAATATTTGCCTGAAATTGCGGCGGGCGGCCGGCCCGCCGATGCCGACGCCTGGAGATCTTGATCCCGAGGAACCGGACTCCGACAACGTATTCAGCGCAATCGCCATCGGCGAGACATCCGCCGCGCTGGCCGAGGTCCTCGACCTCTTTCACACGGAAAAGGGGCGGCTGCGCCTCCTCCTGAAAGTGCATTTCAAACTGCCGTTGACCTCAGACGACATCCTGGCATCCTTCCCTGGCTGCAAGTCCAGGGATGTGCGGCGCATCCTCGCCCTGCTCGGTCGAGATCTCTGGAGGAGGAGTGAACGGGAGCTCTACTCCGATGCCGCGTCGTTCCTCAACGAGAGGGAGGGCAGGTCCACAACTCCGGATGCCTATCGCCGGTGGACATCGGAGAAGATTTCGGAAATCCTCTCGCTTCTCGGCTCTCGGCTTCCAGAAGCGCGCCTGACCAAGGAAGACCTCCGAACCCTTATGGAAAACCAGTCGATCCAAACCTGAAGGGTCAACGGGTATATATGGGTGCCTGAACCTTCACCCATTCAACCAGCGGACTGCGCCTTCAATGAATCACCTCAATGACGAGGAACTTGCCCTTTACGTCGACGGTCTGAAACTGCGCCGCACGGAAGACCTCCCCCGGGGACTCCTGGAGCACGTCGAGGGGTGCCTTCAATGCAAAAGGGCCATTCTTGAGATCTCCGCTCTTGTGCCCACGGAGCCCTACCAACAGGGAGAGCCCCATCCATTCTTTGACAGCATCGTTAAGCAGAAACGCCCGGGATGGGACCCCGGAATGTCCTTCCGGGTGGCGGCTGCCCTCGTGCTCCTGCTTGCCGGCGCCGCGGCAATCTACCTTCTGTCGCCGCGATGGTGGACCTCGAACGTCAAGGGCAACCAGATCGCGAATCACGGTCCGGACTCCGCCTCGATAAGAAGCCAGCACCAGGGATTCGGCGATGCACCGGGAACACCCCTGGCGCAAAGGACCTCTTCTCCGGATCCGTTTCTCCCTTCGCCGGTCTTCGAAAGCCTTGCCGGCCAGACTGTCCGTTCAGGGGGGATGGAAGTTCTCCGGCCTCGCCTGGGGGACACCATTGCCGGACCTCAGCACTTTCAATGGAGGGGGGTCGCCGGGGACGAACGCTTCAGAATCGAGATTCTCACGAACCGGGGAGGGAGATTCCTCTCCTCGGCGGTACGTGGAGGCTCGTACACGCTGAGAGAGCGCCTCGCTCCCGGCCTGTACTATTGGAAACTTGAGCAGAAAGGCGAGCTGCTGTACGTCGGCAAGTTCATGGTGCTCTCATCACCACCGGAAGAGCATGGTACCACCCCGCCTCGGGCTCAATGATGCCTCGCCATGAATCCTCACGCACTCCGGCCCGGCGGAGCCTGATGGAGATCAGACATTCCTGGACCGGACTGGCATGCCCGGGATCTCACCTCGCCCCCCCGGAGGCGATATGCCGGTTGCTGCTGGCCCCGGCTCACCACCCTCACAACCACTGCCGGAACGGGCCTCCTTCTCTCGGACTTTCTTCCGGCGCAAGATCGAAACCCGGTAGATTCCCGAGGAAATCGTTCGTACATTCCTCGTCATGTGATCCCTGTCATATCGGCTTGACCCGGGAAGTGTTACTCTGAAACCTGTTCCTTTCTTTGTTTCGAACTTCTGCACCTCGTTGTCCTGGAATACGGCCGGCTCCCTCGCCCGGGAGAGTACTGCGGGGGGAAAAAGGATGGCTCCGCCATGAGCATGGATTCGCCGAGAAAAACAGAACTGATGCACTACATGGACGCTGATGCGCCCAACCGTGATCGGTGGATCCATCGGAACATCGCCTACTACCGCGATCTTGCCAAGCTCCTGAGCCACAGCATAGCCCCTGGGTCTTCAGTGCTGGAGATCGGCTGCGGGACCGGATTCCTCCTGAATGAGCTCAACCCCATGCGGGGGGTGGGGATCGATCTCTCGCCCCGTATGGTAGCCCTCGGCCGCGAAAAACATCCCCGGCTGGAATTCCACGTCATGGACGCCGAAACGCTTACCCTCTCGGAGAAGTTTGATGTGGTTATCCTCTCGGACGTCCTCGCCTACTTCGAAGATATCCAGCAGGTCTTCCGTGAGCTGAAAAAGGTCTGCACTCCAGCCACCCGCATCATTTTCACGTATCATAGCTTCCTGTGGAACCCCCTGCTCGCGCTTGCCGAGAGGCTCCGCCTGAAGATGGCCCAGCGCAGGATGAACTGGCTCAACGAGAGTGATATCCGCAACCTGTTGTACGTTGAAGGGTTCGACATTGTCAAGACCGGACGACGGTTTGTGTTTCCTTTCCGCTTTCCCGTGCTTGACACGCTGTTCAATGCCTACCTCAGCCAGCTTCCCCTGATCAACAGCCTGGGGATCACCGGGTACACCATGGCACGGCTTCTCCCCGCTGACCCTCCGCAGGAAGGAACACCGCAACGGTACTCGGTCAGCATTATCGTCCCCGCCCGGAACGAAAAGGGGAACATCGAGAACATTATGAAGCGCATCCCCAGGATGGGCTCGCACACCGAGGTGATTTTCGTTGAGGGGAACTCTACCGACGGGACGCTTGAAGAAATCCGCCGTGTCTGCTGTGCCTACACCGGGGAGTGGGACGTGAAAGCTCTCGTTCAGGATGGGAAGGGGAAAGGCGATGCCGTGCGCAAGGGGTTCGCCGCTGCCACGGGCGACATCCTGATGATCCTGGATGCGGATCTGTCGGTCGCGCCGGAAGATCTCTCGAAGTTCTACGAGGCCATCGCCTCGGGCCGGGGAGAATTCATCAACGGCTCCCGCCTTGTCTACCCGCTGGAGGAAGAGGCAATGAGAACCCTGAACATGATCGGCAACAAGTTCTTTTCGATCATGTTCAGCTGGCTCCTTGGCCAGAGACTCAAAGACACGCTCTGCGGCACGAAAGTGCTGGCGCGCCGCGACTATGAGAGGCTCATCCGGAACCGGAGATACTTCGGGGAGTTCGACCCCTTCGGGGACTTCGATCTGATCTTCGGCTCGGCCAAACTGAATCTGAAGATCGTCGAGATCCCGATCCGGTACCACGCCCGTGCATACGGCGAGACCAACATCTCTCGCTTCAGCCACGGGTGGCTCCTCCTGAAGATGGTGGCGTTTGCCATGAACAAGATCAAATTCGTTTAGCCGCGGAGAATGGCAATGTACAAGCTGCTGCTTGCTGTCGGTGTGCTGTGCAATGTGCTGGCCCAGCTGCTCCTGAAACAGGGGATGAAGAACTTTGACACGCTGCATAACGGGCAGTCCCTTGTGGTCAGGGCGCTCTCCCTTGCCAGGAACCCGTTCGTCCTTGGCGCTCTCCTGTCATACGGCGCCGGGTTCGCCCTCTATTCGCTGGTGATTTCCAAGATGGAGCTCAGCCGGGCTTATCCTGCAGCCAGTGTCATGGCCATTCTTCTGCTCTCCCTCATCTCGATGACCTTCCTGAATGAGGTGGTGACCACGATGAAAATCTTCGGATTGTCCTTCTGTATCCTGGGCATCCTCATGGTGCTCTACTAGGAAAAGGCGGCGCGGAAGAGGGCGCCCCCCGGGGTGGTACATCCCAGGAGCCCTCAAGACTCATCTCCGGAACAACCCGATGCGAACCACCCTCCGTTTCTGGTCTTTCCTGTCCGTCCTTCTGATCTTTGCGGGAATGGTTCTTGCGGAGCTTCAAAGAGAGTGGACCAGCGATGCAACCGCCGAACCGGTCACGCTGTCGATCGCGTCATCCGGGACACTGCCCCTGGATTCCATCTCGGTAGCCGCCTTGGACCGGAAGGGCAGCTCCGTCGATCTTGCTCTGGTCAGGGGAACATGGGTTGCAGCCGGTCAATTCGTGAGCAGCCTGCGCATCAGGCTCCCGCGAGGCGGCGAGGACCGGGTCAGCGGAATCAGCGTCGCCATCGGTCAACAGAGGGTTGACGTCTCCGGCGACCTCTTCCGTGTTTCCTGGCTGCGCTCGACCCCCGACTCCACCCGTGTCATCTACGACTCCCCGCCGTCCCTGGGAGCCCGGCGATCCCGCCTCCCCGGGCTTGGCGGTGTGATCAACTGGGCAGGAGATTCGGCCGTCCTTTCCAGGGTGCTTGTCTCAAGCGTGTGGAAGACCGCGCTCTGCTCCCTTGCCATCGCCCTCGCGTTCGTGGTTTTTCCGTTCAGCAGACCCGCCGGAGACCCGAGGACCGCAGATCGTTCCTCACCCGGCAAGGTCATCCTGCTCTGCGCGGCATTCGCGATCCTCTATGGAATTGTGTTCTTTTCCGCAACAGAGCTTGATGACACCGTCAATCCCCACGGGGATGCGTGGGAGTACCAGGCCATGGCCGTGGCAGCCTCCCAGGGTCATGGCTTGAACCGGCTTGGCGGGGTCGAGCCTTTTGAGGCCTACAGGTTTCAGAATGCCATCAATGACTCCACCGATTACCGGGCAGCATGTGCATGGTGGGGAGGCAGGTTCCATTCATACCGTACTCCCGGGTATCCCGCATTCCTGGCCGGCATCTACACCGTGTTCGGCGACTCCCCGTTGCGTGCCAAACAGGCACAGCTCTGCCTGCTGATCCTCATCGCTGCATTCCTTCCCCTCCTCGGGTTTGTCACCTGGGGCACCACCGGCCTCTATGCCGGGATCCCGGCAGGATTCCTCTTCCTCGACAGGTGGTACGGCATCGCATCGGTGCTCTATACGGAATGCCTGATCATGTTCGTGCTCTTCCTGTTCGCGTTCACGTTCTCCTTCTATGAACGGAAGAGAACTCTGGCCAGGGCTGCGCTGCTGGGGTTCGTGTCCGGAGTGGCGCTGCTCGTCAAAGGAGACCTTGTCTTCATCCCCGTGATCGTCATCCTGGTCCTCCTGTACCGGTCCTGGAGGAAGAGGGGGGCGCTGATCCAGGCCGTTGTCTATGGAGCGATGTGCGCCGTCACCATCACTCCGTGGTCGCTCTACGCTTCCAGGGAAAGCGGACAGTTTGTCGTTCTGAGCACGCAGGGGAGCCTCGTGTTGCTGGAAGGAAACAATGAGCTGGCGTGGACCGACGGGATATGGCACCCCGAGTACGTGACCGATTCCAGCGCTTTCTACAACCGGGCCGAGATACAACGGCTTCCGGTTCCTCTCCGTGTGGTCCGGTTTGCCCTGAGGCACGCCGGCAGGATCCCAGCCATGGTGTCGGCCAAGCTCAACGAAGCGTTCGGGCATTACCTCTACTTCAGGCTGGCGTCGCTTCTTCTGCTCGCTCGTCTCTTGATGATGCTGGGCCGTTCCGAGGGAGCCGCGCGCCGGCCGGGCGGCTCTCTTGGCCGCCTCACCCGCTATGCCGTGGCAGGATTGTGCCTTGTCGCAGCGCTGGCGAGTATCCCCCTGATGATTCTCATGCTCTTCGCCGCCGCCGCAATCGCCGCATGGAGAGGTACCCTGGAGAGGATCCCGTTTCCACTCTCGTTCGCGGTGCTCTTTACGAACTTTGTCCTGATCACGGTGATGATCTTTGGCGACCGCAGGTTTATTTCCGTCATGGAACCGTTCTTCATGCTGACCGGATTGACATTCCTGCTGTCCGCCGTGTTGCGGCCGCTTGTTCCAGGCGTCCCCGTCTCTCATGGATCAGAGAGAGGCGTTGGGACGGAATGATCTCCCGCGCTCGAATTCACCCGTGAGGTCTTCATGAGGTTGACCGCCTGCCTGCTTAGCGGACTGCTCCTGTTCGGCTGCAACGGACACGGGCGGGGGAGCGAGGAGAAGAAGCCCACCAACCTTGATGAGGCTCTCCTCTATGCCAGGCTGGACTACGTCGATGGTGGTGTTTCCTTCGACGCCTATCTCGGCATCCTCGACAGTCTGGGAAGGGTCAACGTGGACATCGGAAAGAGGTTTCTGCGCGATGATGAAGAATTTGAACATCTCCTCGAAAAGCAGGTGCGCCGCCGGGACATCACGGTGGAGCAGTACAGACGGTACCTTGAAATGAAGCTGGGGTTTCTCCGGGAGTACGGCCGCTCCGCCCCGGACACGAATGGTGCCGGGCAGTCCGGGAGATGAGCGCCGCTTCCGCTGCCACCGGCCCAGGCAGGCGTTCACGGCGCTCTCCGATCTCCGTCCCGGGTTTGCATGCCGGACGGCACCCTGCACCTCCCGGCCGCATGGCGAGGGTGCGGGATGCCCGGGAGGAGCTCCTCAATCGCTGAGCAGGGTGCGGTGCGAGATGATCGACTGGGAGCTCGGGATCGTCATGTTCTGCTGACCCGTGATGGCGACCGTTGACTCGGTGTCCGTCGTGGAATCTTCAGAAACGGGAAGCCCGTTCGCCGGGTCCACAAAAAAGGTTCCTGCCGCCTTCCCGGTTCCCTCGACATAAAAGGTGCCGCCCATCGCGCTTCCTTTTCCCGTGAAGGATATCGTTCCCGCGTACGAGATCTTCAGACATTCGATCCCCCGGTGCTGTTCGTTCGCGATGAGCGTGTATTCAAACACGGTCTTGATCGCAATCTTGCTCCCTGAGACCTCAGTGGTATCCGGCCTTGTCGAACTCCATTTCTCGCCCACCTTCACCGGCTTCGCGGGATACGTGTGAAACCTGATCAGATCCCTCTGCCCCGCCGATGCGGCCAACCCCGCCAGCCTGACCGTGTCGATGACATCCCGCCTGGTGAAGTCTCCCAGCTTTGAAATGGTAAGCCGTGTCCGTTTGCCGATCATCTCCTGGAGGTCGATCGTGGTATCCAGCTGCATGGACTTCAGGCTGAATTTCATGTTGTCGGGAGAAATCACGAGGACCGTCATGCCGTCACTCCTGACTTCGGAGGGGACAACCCTGGTCGCGGCAAACACCGAGGAGGTTGATTTCATCTCCTGTCCCATCACCTCCTGCGATGTCTTGATGCTGATGCTGTCGGCGAAACGGTACGTCTTCCCCTGCACAAACCTGTACTCCAGCGTGTAGTGATCCTGCGCCAGCGCCGGCTGCAGGGCAAAAGCTCCGGCACAGAACACAACAGCCGTGAACATGACGAGTCGATACATAGTGGTCTCCTTGGGATGTCTAAAACATTGGTAGGGTAGTTGGGTTGTAGTGATAGTGCGAAGAATCGCTGGCAATGTGCCATGCAGTCAGGAACACCAGCCTGGCAACACGCGCCACTTTAGGCACATCGATCAGTTCGGGCCGGTCGTTGACCGTGTGGTAGACGTCCTCAAGGCCGGAATGGAAGAAGAGCTCGGGGATGTTCCTCTTCATGAAGCTTAGGTGGTCGCTCCCGCCTGAGGTGAGCTTCTGATCCACGAGCGCAAATCCCACCCTGGCATCCTCCTGCCGCGCGATCCGGGCGAGTTCGGGACTCCCTTCCGTGCCGATCAGGAAGAGTGTGTCGGGGGCGTTCCGGCCGACCATGTCCATATTGAGCATCGCCACCGTGCCGCTGAGCGGCAGGAGGGGATGCCGCACGTAATACTCCGAGCCGAACAGTCCCTTTTCCTCTCCCGCAAAGGCGATGCAGAGGATACTGCGGCGCGGAGCGGACGGAAGGCCGCCGAGCGCAGCCGCCACGCGGAGCAGGGCGCACGTTCCGGAAGCGTTGTCGTCGGCTCCATTGTAGATATAGCGCTCCCCGGCGGCGTGCTCCTTTTTGTACCCCACGTGGTCATAGTGGGCCCCCACGATCACCGTCTCGTCCAGACGGGCCGGATCGCTGCCGGGCATCAGGCCCACCACGTTGTTTGCCGAGTACACCCTGATCTCGATGCTCGTCCGGATGAATGCCTCCGACCCGGCGATGTCAAACGAGTGGGGCTGGAGCCTTTGGTCGATTCCAGCCTCCAGGGCTCTCAGCGAATCGGTGCTTCCGAAGAGCTGGACGATTACCTGTTCGCCGGCATGCACAACGGGGATCCTGGCCCGCTCGTCCTCTGCGAGTTGGAGCGGGAGCGCATCCCGGGGTATCGTGCGAGAGAGGGAAGGCCAGGGAAACCCCCGCGGCGCGAGCGAAGAGTGATTCAGGGGGTCCGTCACCACGATCATCCCGACGGCGCCGTGGTCGATCGCGATCCTGACCTTCGTACTGAGCCTCGAGTATTCCGTGGGCGTCTTCCCCAGGAAAACGGATGTGGGGTCATCCTCTCCTGGTTCGTGGCGGAAGACGAGCACAATCTTTCCTCGTGCGTCGATGCCGCCGTAGTCGTCATACCTGTACTCCGGGGCGGTGATGCCGTAGCCTGCGAAGACCACCGGAGCCCCGACCTGCCTGTCTGCGGTCATCTCGAAAGGCATGAACTCGGATTTGATCTCGAATGTCCGATCGACCGAACCCAGTCGGACACGGAATGTGTTGACCTTCCCCAGATCGATGATGTTCAGGGCTACAGGCTGTAAGTAGCTTCCGTTCACCGGCAGGAGGCCGTCGTGCCTGAACTGGCGGGCAATATACGAAGCTGCCGAGTCGAGCTGCGGGCTCGGGGTGTCCCGCCCCATCATCGAGTCAGCGGCGAGGAAAAACAGGTCGCGCCGGACATCTTCTGGCCGGACCCGGTCCAGAGCCGCTTCAACGCCAGTGCGGGGCCCGCCGGTGCAGCCACACAGCGTTCCCGCAAGTGTGAGTAGCCAAAGTGCTCGCGAGAGTCCTGGCACACTCTCCGGGTTCTGTTCTTTGTGGTTCAAGGAGATAACGAGGAGGTTTCAGGGGTCAGGGAATTGGGTGATGTTCGTGTCTTCTTCCGGCGGAAAGCCGCCGGCAGTCGCTGTGAGGCAGCTTCGGTGTGCGATGATCATCGGCAGGCTTTGAGCACTGGGATGAACCTCTTTCCTTGAACTTCTGATATTGCACGTGGCCCTTCTCCTTCGGCAGTGACTATGCCTTGAGATCATCGGGCACGGGAGTAAAACGTTTGTGTGCAGGAGAAGAGCCGGGGCCTGCAGGAAGAAGAAACTACAATATACTCCTCATGCAGGCAAATTGCATCTGTCATCCGGTATCAGGCTCCTCGAGCTCTGCCCCGCTTCAAGCCATCGTCAGGTGTTGAAGTGTATACGAGCGGTCCGGCTCTTAAGTTTTGGGTGAGGGGGGATGCTCCTTCGCGCAAAACGCAGCCGCGATCATTCTCCGCTTCCCGGGTCAGGGGTTACCAACCTCATAAATGGCCAATACGGCTCCCTTCGCGGACTCGAGATGGCGGCCCTGGATTCAGGAGCACCTCTGAGCTGGGCCCCAGATTCCGGCTCCTCGATTTCCATGCCCCCGGGCTCTCAATGTCTTTGAACTGTGATCGGCGGGAGGGGTGAGGTCAAGTTTCAGCCGCTTGGTGAATATTAACCACAGAGGCGGCAGGATGGCCGGATTGGAGAGGTTCTTTCTTGTAATCACCTGCACATAAGTCTTCGTCGGCTGGCACGTCCTTTGCCTTATATGGTTGGTTGCAGGCGAACCGCCTTTCCTCCGGGAGAGAGGGGCGCTGCATCAGTCACGGTTTCTTGATGGAAGCTCCACCGCATCATTGAAGAAATTCGACACATGTCATCTCTTCTGACCGACATACGCGGCCGCATGAACCGGTTCGCCATGATGGCGAAGCTTACGGCCGGAATCGGTTTGCTGCTCGGCCTGATTGCCTTCATGGCCAATCTCTACCTCCCCACGGTCCTCGAACAGAGCGAGAAGCGGGCTCTTGCACGGAAGGCCGCCAGCAACGCAGCGGTGGCGGCATACAACATGGCCCCCGCCCTTCTTCTGGGAGACACTCTTGCCGCAAAGACATCTCTCCTGGGCTTCGAGCAGGACGAGGACCTCGAGTACATTGTGGTGGGCGATTCCAGTGAGCGTGTCTTTTTCACGTTCCGTGGAGCTTCCGCGGGGGAAGTCCCCGTCACGCTCTGGGGCTCGGGCGACAATGCGCTGGGGGGGACGGAGACGTACCGGAGCTGGCACTCCGTCGCGCAGAACGGCCGCGTCATCGGCAGTGTGATGGTCGGCCTTTCCCTCCGTCCGCTCAATGCCGAGATCGCCAGATCGCGATTCCTGATCAGCACCGTCAGCAGCGGCATGTTCTGCCTGGGGTTCCTGATTGTCCTGATCATCAGCGCGATCACGACCAGGCCTCTGGCGAGATTTGCGAAGACTGCCAAGCGGATTGCCTCAGGGGACCTCAGCCAGCGGGCGGAAGTGCTGTCGCACGGCGGGACGGGCGACCTTGCGCAGTCCTTCAACACCATGATCGCCCGGGTCGAGTCGGCCTATGAACGGCTCCGCGACAGCGAGGAGCAGCACCGCGATCTGCTCGACAACGCGAATGATCTTGTCCAGAGAGTTTCCATGGACGGCCGGCTGCTCTATGTCAACGCTGCATGGCGCCAGACCATGGGGTACAGCGATGATGATCTCCGGACGCTGAACATACTCGACGTGATCCACCCCGAAAGCATGGAGCAGTGGCAGCGCCTCCAGCAACGCATTCTGCAGGGGGAGAGCGTGGAGACGCGGAGCATCAGCGTTGTCACGAAGTCAGGAGAAGTGGTCTACCTGGAGGGATCTTCGAACTGCAGATTCGACCACGGGAAACCGGTTCTGACGAGGAGCATCTTTCACAACATCACGTGGCGAAAGCAAGCGGAGCAGGCCCTTAGGCATAGGAGCGCGTTCGAGCTGCGTATCATCACCGCCTCCGCGGAGTTTCTCGAATGCGGGGCGGCAGACCTGGACCGGGTGCTTCTTGGGACCCTCGAGAGCGTTGGACGGTTCCTGCGGGTTGACCGCAGCTATGTCTTCCTGGCGGGGAAGGATGGAACGTCGTTCACCAACAGCCATGAATGGTGTGCCAGAGGCATTCAGGGTTCACCCGAACCGCAGGACACCCTTCAGACTGCTGGGTACCCATGGCTGCACGAGCGCCTGAGACGCCACGAGCATGTTTACATCCCGGATGTTTCATCGCTCCCCGACGAGGCCAGGGCGGAACGAAAGCTTCTCCTCGGGAGGTTCTGCCGGTCCACGGTCCTCATCCCGATGCTCCACGGTGAGCGGGTGATCGGATTCCTGGGCTTCGATTCCGTCCGGTTCCCGAAGCAATGGGTGGAAGAGGACATCGCCCTGCTCGTGCTGCTCGGACAGATCCTGGTGAGCGCCATCGAGCGAACCGAGGCCGAGGTCGCACTGAGAGAGAGCGAGCGGCGGTACAGGGATCTTTTCCAGAATGCGCCGATCGGCATCTATCGGATGACGGTCGGTGGAAAAGTGGCGATGGCCAATCCGGCCATTCTCAGCATGCTCGGCTATGCCTCGTTTGAGGAACTGGCGGCGATCAATATTGCCGAGGCGGGGTTCGAGTCGCCCGAATCCCGCCGCGAGTTCCTGCGGCGGCTGCAGGAAGAGAAAGAGCTGACGGGATTCCGGTCGTTCTGGAAACGGAAGGACGGATCCCTTATGGCCGTCCGCGAAAACGCAAAGGCGGTGTCGGAGTCTGGAGAGAAGATCTCCGCCATCGAAGGGACCGTCGAAGACATCACAGAATCGTTGAGAGCGGAAGAGGAAATCCGCCGCCGGATCGAAGTGGAAAACCTCGTTGCGGCCATCTCCCAGCGGTTCATCAAGGTGTCTGCGAAGGAGATGGATTCGGCAATGAGGGAAAGCCTCAGCGCAATGGGCCGCATGGTGGGGGCGGACAGAGCAATGCTCCTCTTCACTTCCCACGCAGGTCTCCGGGCGCGGCAGGTGATCGAATGGCACAGGGAGGGAGTCCCTCCGTCGGTCGAGTTGTTCTCTGCACTCCGGGGGAGGGACGTTCCCTGGATCTCTTCGAGGCTCCGGCGTTTCGAATCCGTCCGCGTCGACAACCCGGGGGCGCTTCCTCCGGAGGCTGCCGCCGAAAAGGCGGTCTTGGAGTCCCACCGGATCTGTGGGATCGTTCTCGTTCCCATGGTGTTCCAGGAAACGCTGATAGGGGTGCTGAGCATCAGCGCCGCGGAGGCTGAGCGTGGCTGGAGCGAAGGCGTCGCCAGCCTCCTCAAGCTTGCAGGCGAGATCTTCATGAACACCCTCGAGCGCACCCAGGCGGAAACGACAAGCGGAACGCTGTACGAGATCGCCCGCGCGTTGAATTGCATCAAGAGCCTGGACGAGTCGTTCATCGCCGTTCACCAGTCGCTGGCGAAGATTATCGACGCCCGCCACTTTGTCGTGGCGCTTGAAGACCAGCACGGGAAAGGCATGACGATCCAATGTGATACGGGTCCCGCCGAGGGCGGCGTCCTTACTCCTTTGCTCGCCCAGGTCATCCACTCCGGCGAGCCCCTCTATCTCCACGGAAAGGAACTCCACAGCCTCCTCGGAGAAACCCCCGGCGCGTCCGGAGCACCCCTCCCGAGCGTCTGGATCGGGGTTCCCCTGACCGTCAATGGCAGTACCATCGGCGCCCTCTCCCTCCAGCATCCGGCCGATCCCCATCGATTCAGCCCGAGAGATTTGGGTCCCTTGCAGGTGGTTGCAGACCAGCTCGCCATCGCCATTTCGAGGCGCTGGGCCGAAGAGCGCATTGTCAGTTCTCTGGAGGAGAAGGAAATGCTCCTCAAGGAGGTGCACCACCGGGTAAAAAACAACATGCAGGTGATCTCGAGCCTGCTGAGCCTCCAGGCGGCGACGATCGAGGACGAGGCGATGCGAGAGGCCTTTTCAGAAAGCGAAAACCGCATCCGCTCGATGGCCCTCATTCATGACAAGCTGTACCGGTCCAACGATCTCGTCGCCGTCGATTTTGCGGAGTACCTGAACGACATGGGGAAAGTCCTGCTCCGGGCGCACTCGATCGCGGGAGGGATTACGCTGCATGTGGATGCCGACGACGCGAAGTTCGGGATCGACGTCGCCGTCCCCTGCGGATTGATCGTTAATGAGCTGATCACCAACGCCATGAAACATGCCTTCGCAGGAGGCAGAGAAGGTAATCTCTACCTCTCCATCAAGTCGCTTGATGGGATCGGCCGGCACCGGCTCACCGTGCGGGATGACGGTTCCGGTCTGCCTGCCGGTTTCTGTCCGGAGACTTCTCCCACACTCGGCATGTCGATCGTCACCAGCCTCGTTCGCCAGCTTGACGGAACTCTGCGCCTGGAAGGCGGCGAAGGGCATGGATTGACTGTGGAAATCGATTTCACTCTTCCTTCGATTGCGGCGGAGCATGAGCATGGCAGCGGCGTGTGATTTCGGGGAGTTCCCTGGCGGGTGCGCCGGGATTTTCGGGAGCGCATCCGTCGGATTTGTTGTCGCCGCCTGGAGGCGTTTCCCGCACTCGTGCGGTCGTGGGGAGAGGTTGCAGGTCCCGGGAATCGGCCTAGTTTTAGGCTGCATCCGCGGAACCCGATGAGCCCCGCGGGGGAGAAGCGTCATTCAATATATCATGGAGTCCGACCCGGCCTACAGGTCTTGACTCGTGTCCCGAGGGGTCAAATAATCTCCCGGTCGCCGCTTCCTCTCCTGTTATGTGACGGCGTGTGCCGGCTTTCCCCATCCCGGGCAAGACGGATCGGGCCTGCCCCAGGAATCCCCATTAAATCTTATAATTCCGGAACTTTGACCCGGGTTAGATAGTTACATAGATTGAAGAGAAGGAGTCACGAAAAGGGTATGAAGCGAAGCCTTTCCATGCGGATGAACGGAGTCATTGCAGCTTGCGCCTGTTGTCGACTGCGCCGAGTGGCGAATCCGTTTTCCCGAAGGCCGGACCCGTGAACTGAACCGCATGTGTCGTCCAAGTCCCAAACCCTTCACCTGAGAACGGATGAAGGGTTTTTTGTTTCTCTCACCATCAATGAACCAACTGAGGAGAAGAGCCATGGCATCAATCGGTTATGCACATCCTGAAGTTCTGGTTGAGACCGCCTGGGCGGATCAGCACAAATCCGATTCCGCGATACGGATCATTGAGGTGGACGTCGACACGAAGGCGTTTGAGGAAGGACACATCCCGGGGGCGGTCGGCTGGAACTGGCAAACACAGCTTGCCGACCAGGTGCGCCGCGATCTCGTGCCGAAGGCCGACCTGGAGAAACTCCTGGGGCAGTCGGGCATCGACAACACGACCACCATCCTGCTGTACGGCGACAATAACAACTGGTTTGCAGCGTGGGCCTTCTGGCAGTTGAAAATCTACGGTCATCGGGATGTCAGGATCATCAACGGCGGCCGGAAGAAATGGCTTGCGGAGGGAAGAGCCCTCACGGTCGACCTCCCGGTTCTTGAACAGAAAACATACAGGGCATCCCAGCCGGACAATTCGCTCCGGGCCTACCTCACCGATGTCATGAAGGTCGCCGGGAGCACCAACGGTTGGTCCCTGGTCGATGTGCGGTCGGGCGATGAGTATACCGGCAAGATCTTCTCTCCTCCCGGACTGCCGGAGACCTGCCAGCGGGGCGGCCATATCCCCGGTGCGCTGAGTGTCCCCTGGGGGAAGAATGTGAATGAGGATGGGACATTCAAAAACGTCAACGACCTGAAATCACTGTACGAGACTCTGGGCATTACGCCCGACCGGAAGGTTGTCGCATACTGCCGGATCGGAGAAAGGTCGAGCCTGACCTGGTTTACCCTCAAGTATCTGCTCGGCTATGAGAATGTGAAGAACTATGACGGCTCGTGGACGGAATGGGGGAACCTCGTCAATGCTCCCGTTGCACGTGGAGAGAGACCATGAATATTCTGCAGCCTGAGGAATACAAGGAACGAACGGAGTCCATCCCCCCCTTCGAGGTCCGGGTGATGAGCTACCGGCTGGGGGCGACCTATCACTGTACCGTGTACAACCTCGATCCCGGCGCAGTCATCGTCCGGTCTGACGGGACGACAAGAAATGAGGCCGAAACAAAAGCTCTAACGCGGGCGAAGGGGCGGCTGGCATCGGCTGCACACCGACTCAACGAAGACTGAGCCATGTACCGTCTGACATCACGGCAGGATAACAGGGAAGCGCTCCTGGATCTCTCCCCGCCTCTCCAGGGACTGATCCACGATCGCACATCGATTCCAGGTCTGATCGGGAACACGCCTCTCATCAGGATCCGGCGGGTGCATGCTCCCGTCAGTCAGGCCCGGATCTATGCCAAGGCGGAATGGTTCAACCCCGGCGGATCGGTGAAAGATCGTGCAGCCCTGCAGATGCTTCTCGAAGCCGAACGATCGGGCGCGCTCACGAAAGAGAAGACCATCATCGATGCGACAAGCGGCAACACCGGCATTGCCTATGCGATGATCGGAAGCGCGCTCGGGTACAGGGTCCTCCTGGCCCTGCCGTCGAACGCAAGCCCTGAACGTAAACAGGTCCTCCGGGCGTATGGAGCGGTGATCCTCCTTACCGATCCCCTTGCCGGAACTGACGGGGCTCAGGGCCGTGTCAAGGAGATCGTGGCTTCTGATCCGGATCGCTACTTCTATCCGGACCAGTATAACAACCCCGCCAACTGGAAGGCGCACTACCTGACGACGGCAAATGAGATCTGGAAACAGACGGAGGGGCGCATAACACATTTTGTAGCAGGACTGGGAACGACGGGGACCTTTGTCGGTACGAGCCGGCGCCTGAAGGAACTCAGGCCGTCAATCTCCTGCATTTCCGTGGAGCCTGATTCACCCCTTCATGGCCTGGAAGGAATGAAGCATCTTGCAACGGCTATCGTGCCGGGGATCTATGATCCTTCGCTGGCCGACGAGCGTATCACCGTGTCGACCGAGGAAGCATTTGACATGGCGAGGCGGCTGGCAAGGGAGGAGGGGCTCTTCGTGGGCGTCTCAAGCGGCGCGGTAATGGCGGCAAGCCTCAGGGTAGCCTCCAGCACCGCGCATTCGTCGCTCATCGTCACGGTGTTTCCCGACGGTGGGGCAAGGTACGGAAGCGAGCGGTTCTGGACCGACACGGAGGAACCCCGGCCATGATGACGATTTCCCGGGACCTGCTGGACCGGATCAAGGCGCACGGTGAGGCCGATTACCCTGAGGAGTGCTGCGGGCTCCTTCTGGGAGAGGAACATCAGGGTGACCAGATTCTCCGGGAGGTACTCCCCATAGACAACAGCCAGGATGCGAACCGCCGCCGGCGATTTCTCGTCTCGCCCGGACAGTACAGACAGGCGGAACAGGCGGCTTCTGACCGGCAGATGACGCTGCTCGGATTCTACCATTCACACCCGGACCATCCTGCGGTCCCTTCCGCATTTGACACCGAGCACGCTCTTCCCTGGTTCACCTATGTCATCGTGGCGGTCTCTCAGGGCCGGGCCATGGAGACGACGGCCTGGTTGTTGGGGGAAGACAGGAAGAAGTTTGATGAACGACGGTTGATCGTCGGCACACCTGCCGGCCGGATCCCGCTGGTGGCGGACTGATGCCGCCTTTCCCCGGAAGGGGAACCGGTGTGCTGAGCTGAACGCGTTCCGCCGGCGCGGGACGAATGTCTTACTGTATGGAGGATCTATGGCAGTACAAGTTTTCATCCCGACACCTCTGCGGGCGTATTCCGAGAATAAGGCGTCCGTCGAGGTTGAGGGTAAAACCGTCGGTGAGGTCCTGCGAAACCTGACTGCGAAATACAGGCAGATGCAGCAGCATCTCTATGCAGAAAGCGGCAGCCTCCGCTCGTATGTCAATGTCTATGTCAATGATGAGGATATCCGATACCTCGACAAGGAACAGACCAGTCTTGGCGAAGAAGACACGGTGAGCATCGTCCCTTCCATTGCGGGCGGCAGCCCGTCCGCTGCCTCAGAGCCGGAAGCAACGTTGGGCAACGAGGAGGTCCTCCGCTACAGCAGGCACCTGATCATTCCAGAGGTGGGGATGAAGGGGCAAAAGCAGCTCAAAGCTGCGAGGGTCCTTTGTATTGGAGCCGGAGGGTTGGGCTCTCCGCTCTGCCTCTATCTGACAGCCGCCGGTGTCGGGACTATCGGGATCGTGGATTTCGATACCGTGGACGTCACAAACCTCCAAAGACAGATCCTGCATACAACAGCCGATATAGGAAGGCCCAAGATCGATTCCGCCAGGGAAACCCTCGAAGCAATCAACCCCCATGTGAAGATCGAGACCCACAGCCTCCGGTTGTCGTCGGAAAATGCGCTGGAACTCATAGGGAAGTATGACATCATCGTTGACGGGACCGATAATTTTGCCACCCGGTACCTGGTCAACGACGCCTGTGTGCTTCTGGGCAAGCCGTATGTCTATGGCTCGATTTTCCGGTTCGACGGTCAGGTAACCGTCTTCGACTCCCTGCGAGGCCCGTGCTATCGCTGCCTCTATCCGGCGCCACCCCCCCCGGGTCTGGTGCCAAACTGCGCAGAAGGAGGGGTCCTGGGTGTGCTTCCCGGGATCATCGGGTCCCTTCAGGCGATTGAAACCATCAAGCTGATTATCGGCCAGGGGGATTCTCTTGTCGGGAGGTTGATGCTGTTTGACGCGCTGCAGCTCAAGTTCCGCGAGCTGAAACTCAAGAAGGACCCCGACTGTCCCATCTGCGGCGTCCACCCCACGATCCACGCTCTCATCGACTACGAGGAATTCTGCGGGATCAAGGCGCCCGCCGAACCCCACGAGCCCGACCTTCAGGAGACGGAAATCACCGTCGAACAGTTGAAAGAACGCTTCGACCAGGGAGACAGGCCGGAGGTCATCGATGTGCGTGAGCCTCACGAGTACGAAATCGTCAATATCGGCTCACGGCTGATCCCCCTGCGCAAGCTGCCTCAGCAGGTGCATGAGCTGGATCCTGGCAAGGAGGTCGTCGTGCTCTGCAAGACAGGGGTTCGCAGCGCAAAAGCCGTTGAATTCCTAAGGAAAAGGGGATATGACAAGGCGAAAAACCTCGTTGGTGGGATCGAAGCCTGGACTCGCAAAATCGACAAGCGGTTGCCCCGGTACTGACAGGGTTGCATAGGTTCGGTTTTTTGCTATACTATAAGGAGCAGTGATGATGAATCGCGAAGACTGAATCCGCACTTCTCCACGCCCGGGGCTGTCGCAATGTACGATAATTCAAGGCTGCTCGACGGTCTCCGGGAAGCAATCTTCGCCCTGCTGACAGAAAAACCTTCGCCACGCCACATAAACTGCCTCATTGCGAAGTGCCATGCGCTGGCCCTCGCGGCCCTGCACATGAAGCGCAGGCACAAGCTGATGCTCATCGAAGACACGCTCAACCTCTCGGACGTTGCATACGATTGCATCGGGGAACTCTTTGCCCGGAACGGCGAAGGAACCCTGGTGAGGTTAAAGACCTACTTTGAGAGCTTTGACTTTGAGAGTTCCACCGACGAGGACCTCTTGATTCAGCTCAGGCGGCTGGTCTTTTCGTCCGTCAACCAGGGGCTCTTCCGGATTTACAGCAGCTACGATCCTTCGCTTGGAAAGATCCTCAGGAATGTAAAGATCTCGATGCAGGCCCTGGCAGTGTTCACCGAAGTGAACCGGCTGGGCGAACAATGCCTCGTTCCTGTGGCGTGTGATCCTCTCAGCCACCTTCCCCCGATCAACCTGGAGACCCTGCAATCCGTGCTTTCGGTACGGACCCCGGGCTCCGAGCGGATTCCCTCCATTCTTGCCGTCCTTGCACGCTACCTTCGGGAACAATCGGAGTACAGCCGCGAAGTGCCGATTGTCCGCCTTGCATTGGCGATTCGATGGCTCTATGCAGCAAAGCAGCTCCCTCCTTCTGGCAGCACATCCGCAGCCGAGCTCGATCATCATATTGATGTCGCGGCTGCGATTCGCTATTCCTGCCAGAACACCCTGCAAACGCTGGGTGCAAACTATCTGCGGGAAGGGAGGCTTTCACAGGACCTCCTCGACAGCTACCTCAAAGCCGTCGAGATGTACCTGCTGGCGGAATTTGATGGGGTAGAGGGGGAGGGTTCGCTATTTGAAAGCCTGAAGACGCTTGTTCCAGAGCTCTCCCGACGCGATTATATGGAGATTCATAGATCGCGGCTCGAGTATCTCGCGCGGGATGCGAGAGCGTCGGTCCTCGAACGGCTGAAAGACGCCTGAATCCCACCGGGCTCATTTCAGCGATTCGAAAGTTCTGCAAGGAGGTGTGTTCCGAACGCGGATGAATCACCTGGATTATCATACCCTCGAGATGTTTGTTCTCGGTTCGGCAACTGTCCGGGCGGAGCGGCAGAGTATTTCCGGCCATCTCTCCGCATGTGAGGACTGCCGGCGCATCGCCGGCGAGATTGCACAGTTCTATGCTGAAGCCGAACGTCATGCCTCAGCCGAGCGGCATGAACTGCTGGCACCGGGCGCGGTCACCAGAGCTCTCAATCTCCATCCTGAAGCGTACCCCCGAAGTGTGGCGTTGAAGCCTGTTTCATCGCCTCTGGGCGTGCGCGTTGCAAGGTTCTGCCGTGTCCATCCTGTTGCAGCGGGATCTCTCTCCCTGCTCGGGATTGCCCTCCTCATTGCAGGGGTGCTCCTACCGTTCGGCGTCTTCCGAGAAGCGAACCCCTCTTATAAGCACTACAATTTCCAGCGAAACGTCCTGGAAGTCTATGACCGGGACGACAGGCTGCTGTGGGAGAAACCGATGACGGACGTGTGGGCGCTCGCGCAAAGGGAGGAACTCTACAAGAGCTCCCAGATTGCCATCGGCGACCTGAACGGTGATGGCACGAACGAAGTGGCCATGATTGCCCCGGTGACCCTGGGCAGCGGGGAAATCGCAGGGAACATGCTGATGGTGATTGATGGCAGGGGGCGTGAAGTCGTGCGATTGCGGTTGGGGGGTCCGATCAGCTTCGCCGGTCGGTCATACGACGGCAAGGCCTACGGCGGCAGCGGCCTGGGCATTGTGGGCGGCCCGGGCGGTAAAGAGATCGTTGCCGCTCTCTGCAACTGGCGGTCCCCCTCGGTGGTGGTCCGCCTCGACCCCCGGGGAACCGTTTTGGGAGAATACTGGCACTACGGGCACCTCACTGCGATGAACATCGTCCATTCCCCTGACGGCACGAACGATCGGATCATTATGACAGGCATCAACGACGGGCAGGATACCTCCGGTGTAAGATTCCCCGTCCTTGCTGTGCTGGATCCATCAAAGATCATCGGCAAAACGGAAGCCTCGGCCACCCGCGGCTTCGGGCTCCCGGTTTCCTCCGCGGAAGTGCACTACATCCGCGTGGCCGGGTGCGACATGGACCGGGCCATCAAATCGCTCCCTGTCATCCGGAACAAGTTGTCTTCCGAAGATGATCTCTTCAGGTTTGTCGTGGTCACCACTCAGGCCATGCGGTTCGTCAACTCCGCGGACACCGTGTCATATTCTTTCGAATACGATTTCACCCCGGGTTGGAGTGTGAGCGATGTCAGGGCGAACGACATGACTGAACTCTCCCATGCCAGACTCCGCGCCGCGGGGCTGGTCACCAGCACATTCGGGCCGACCTATTGCGCTGGCCTTAGGGACTCGGTGATGTATTGGACTGGGGACGCGTGGAGGAGGCCCATCGCGACAATACATGGGCGTGAAGGAAAGGTGCGCCTCCCGTAGCCCGGGCCCGGGTTGCAGCGCTACTCGATGGAGCTTATGGATGTGACGAAATACTCGGTCTCGCCGAAGAGATTCGTCGGAACTCCAACATGCTGCTCGTACGTGAGTGTTACCCTCCTTCCCATCAAAGCGTTGATACGACTGGCCACGGAGTCATCCCTGACAGTAAAGATGAATTTCTCCGTCATGGTGCCGGGTATCGTCACCATGGTCAGCTCCCCCTCCCATGTCTTGCTGATCCATCCCTTCTTCGAGAACTTTTGAATGTATCCCGCGCGCTCTCCGCGAGAATAACTCCAGTTCAACATGGTCCAGGTGTACACCACAAAGAGCAGAATGATCGTTCCGAGGCTCAGGAACAACCACTTCAGGAAGACGGCCGTCCATCGGTGCGTGCGTTTCGCGTCTGGGACGGATGCTGGGGTACCCATGGGAGATGCTCCTTGATTTTGTGGGTAGACCGAATATAGGCCGGGACAGGGACTTTTCCAAGGGAGCGGTGGGGTGATCGAGGTCCGGGCGGAATGGAGGGCGCAAGGGAACTACATTCCCTTGTTTTGGGGTTTCCGACCGGGGGACCATCTCGTCAACATACTACGGAGGCAGCATGAAGCAGGCAGGTACCGTCTTTGCCCTCTTGGCAGGGGTCTGTTTGGGATTTGTTCTCCAAGGCGGGATATCCGCCCTGGCCCAGGAAAAAAGCGGCATAAAGGGCATCGTCGCACGAGGGAAGATGCTGGTGGCGGTCGGAGGGTGCAACGATTGCCACTCCCCGAAAGTCTTTACTGCTATGGGCCCTGTTCCCGACACGACCAGACTTCTCTCCGGACACCCGGCCAATGAGAAGATCCCGGAAATACCGCCCAATGTCCTCGGACCGACCAAATGGGGAGCGCTCACGACCAATGATCTCACCGCCTGGGTGGGTCCGTGGGGCGTGAGCTACGCGGCCAATCTCACTCCTGATCAGAACTCAGGCCTCGGCAAATGGACTGTTGCGATGTTTATCAAGGCTCTTCGCACCGGGAAGCACATGGGGGAAGGGAGGCAGATCCTGCCACCGATGCCATGGGAGGGATTCAGGCAAATGAGCAACTCCGACCTGAAGGCCGTCTTCGCCTATCTGCGTACGCTCAAGCCCATTCAGAATACCGTTCCCGATCCCGTTCCGCCTTCAGGCGGGCAGCAGCCCGGAGGGCAGTAACGCTGCAGTCATCTCCGCCCATTCCCTGGACAACCCTGGCGTCCGCATCTGGTCCTTGGTTGGATGAGCAGAGGGTGCCTGATTCTGCGTGAAGATCAATGGAGGGAGGTTGAAGCCGATGAAGCTGTGGACCCTTGTCGTCGCGGGCCTCATGGCGGGACTGCCGGTTCTCGCACAGGCCGGGAATCCCGCGTACAGGGAGATCTCTGTTCAGGGCGGCGGCTCGGTACGCGGCTGCGTGCGGCTTGCAGGCACAAGGCCCGCGTTGGCGATGCTGGAGATCACAAAAGACAAGAACCTGTGCGGGGTGTCGGCTTCAGCCTCCCGGTTGACCATCGGACGCGAGAACGGCGTCAGGGATTGCGTCGTGTATCTGGATTCCATCAACCGGGGAAAGAGATTCCTCCCGGGAAAACCGGTCGTACTCGGTCAACGGCGGTGTCAGTTCGAACCTCATGTGCTGATCCTGCGCGCGGGAGAGCAGCTCGACGTGGTGAACTTCGATCCTGTTCTGCACAACGTCCACGCCTACGACCTTTCGGGAACGAAACAGCCTCTGTTCAATATCGCCCAGCCGATCAGGGGCCAAAGAACCACCGTTGCTGCCGCGCAGTTCAGGAACGCCTCCTCCGTCCTCACGACGTGTGACGCCGGACATCCCTGGATGAATGCCTATGTCATCCGGACTGAACATCCGTACTACGCAGTCACTGACGCCGACGGAGCATTCAGCCTCGACAATATTCCTCCCGGCTCCTACACACTGGTGATGTGGCACGAAGGCGTCGCAATTGTCCGGACGGACAGGGAGAAAGAAATCCCCTCAAAGTACACTTTTGAGGATCCTTACCTCGAGACCCGGCAGATCACCATAGCGCCTCGCGGGAACACCCGGGCGGATTTTCAGCTCTCGCTTCGATAATCACTCCGGCAGGCCGGTTCATGGTCATGGATGCCCTGGAGGGTCGTCGGCTGCCGGGCAGATACCGGCTGTCCCTCCCTGCCGTGAGCACCCTTCCTGCAGACCCTTGTTCAAGAGTCGATGAGAAGCCGGCTTTCTGAAAAAGCCGGGCATCATTCGGCAATTCTTTGCACATTGCCCCCCGTGGCCTGGCAAGGTTCATGATCGCCTTTGCCCCCGCCGTAGGTTTTCCCCTTCACTCCCCGGGCAGTCTCGTCAACTGAATGCCTCAGCCAATGGACATCATCCGGTCCCGCCGCAGAGTCCTGATCCTCGTCTGCGCCCTGGTGATGCAGGCCTGTCTGGGCGCTACATATTCCTGGCCGGTCTTCGTGAAACCTCTGAGGGATCTGACCGGCCTCGGCCAGGGATCAGCCCAGCTTCCGTTCACCCTATTCTACTTCGCATTTCCTGCTTCCATGATGGTTGCAGGGTGGATCCTTCCACGGCTCGGACCGCGGCGCTCTGCCGTACTCGGCGGAACGCTCTTCGGCATCGGCTGGATCATAGCGTCGCTGGGCCGGATCCATTTTGCCTTCACCGTTCTGGGGATCGGACTGATCGCCGGGATCGGAGTGGGATTCGCCTACATCGTGCCGATCGCTGTCTGCGTGCAATGGTTCCCGGCTCAGAAGGGCCTGGTGACGGGCATTGCGGTGGCGGGTTTCGGCGGCGGCGCGGCGCTCGTGAGCCGTGCGGCCGGCGCCATCATTCAGCAGGGAGACCCCTTCAGGGCATTCAGCGTGCTGGGCACGGTATTCGTTTTTCTGGTCCCCGCAGCCGGATTGGCAATGCAGTATGCCCCCCGTCTTCAAGAGCAATCAGGGACCACCCTGGAAATCCGGTCGCTCCTCCGCCGGAAGGAGTTCCGGGTACTCTATGGTGCCATGGTTGCCGGACTTGCGGCAGGGTTCGCGGTCAATGCCAATCTCAAGGAGCTGTCGCCCGCGCTTGACTCAGGGACCGTGTTGATCGCGGTCGCCCTCTTCGCCCTGGCCAATGCCATGGGACGCATCGTGTGGGGAGCGGTCTTCGACCGGATCAGACCTGGAGAAGCGATCAGAATCAACCTCTTCTGTCAGGCACTCGTCCTTCTGGTCTTCTTCTGGCTTCATGGAAGCGAAAATGGATTCCTCATCTTCGCCTTTCTGGCGGGCTTCAACTACGGAGGGGTACTGGTGATCTTCGCCTCTTCTGCGGCCCGGATCTGGGGATCGGAACATGTCGGACAGGTCTACGGGCTTCTGTTTTCCGCCAACATCGCCGCCTCACCCGTTGCCGTCCTGACCGGTGTAGCGTTCGATTCCTTCGGTGACTTCACTCTGTGCATGGTCTTGCTTTCTGGTCTCCTTATTGCCGCAGCGCTCTGGACCGGGAGGCATGAGTCTCTACTCGACTCGAAATGATGAACATGGCATACCCCCGGCGCCGGCCCGCCTCTGCCCGCCTCTAATGGAGCTCAAGAGGCGATGGGGCATTCTGCATGATTGGGTACCGGCGTGTGATGCCTGTTGCGCTTGAATTCCCGCTAATTCTGAATAACCCTGGAAGAGAGTCTTGAAGAAATGAAGAGATCTTCGACCCCGGGTTCAGGAATCAGTTGACGGGAAGGAATTATTTCTCTCCTGACGTTCTTTTCAATAGACATTTGCTTTTTTTGAGTGGAAAGCTTTCTTCAGTGGATAGATCGATGACCGCAAGGGACATTCCTGTGGAGGGGCATCCTTATGGATTCCTTCAGCAAGTCAGAAGCGACCGTCACATGGTGTGTCGCTCTCTCCATCATCGTTTGCTTCGCTCCGGCAGCACATTCCCAGAACTTCACAGCTCAGCCGACGCCGTTCCCGGGAGTCTATGCTTCGTCGATTGCGTGGGGGGACTATGATAATGATGGACGTCTCGACGTGGCCATCATCGGCTCCACCGATTCGGCGAATGCCCCCAGCCTGGATCTGAGCAAAAATGTGGCAAAGATCTTCCACAACAACGGAGACGGGTCGTTTTCGGAGGATCTGCTTGCCAATCTGATGCCGGTCGCAATCGGCCAGGTGGCCTGGGGTGACTATGACAATGACGGATACCTCGACCTCCTGTACGGGGGGATCGATACACTGAACAATCAGGTGACCAAACTCTATCATAACAACGGCGACGGCACCTTTACACTGAACACGCAGACGGCGTTTCACTACTCTTCCTACGGCTGTGTGGCATGGGGCGACTATAACAACGACGGCTACCTGGACATTCTCATCACCGGCGTCGATTTGGGACCAGGCAACGAGGCATCGAAGCTTTACAGGAACAACCATGACGGCTCATTCACCGAGATCACCGCTGCAGGCCTCCAGGGAGTCAACGGGCACAGCATGATCAATTTCGGTGACTACGACAATGACGGCTACCAGGACATCCTCCTCTGCGGCCGGACCACCCGCGACTACGCAAATCCCCAGTCCGTGTCGAAGCTCTATCACAACAACAGGGGCAACGGGACGTTCACAGAAGATACCGCGGCCCACCTGGTCGGGATATTCCGCGGCCCCGGATTTTTCGGCGATTTCAATAACGACGGATACCTGGACATCCTCCTCGGCGGGGTAGTCGGACAGGATGCAGATCCCAGTACCCACGTTGTCACCACATCGGTCTATCTCAATAACGGTGGTACCGGGACCTTCACGCTGGTCCCTTCAAGTTCGAATCTGCCCGGCGCATACCAGGGCATGGCATCTCTCGGGGACTACGACGCTGATGGGAAACTCGATCTGCTGCTGAACGGCTACGGGACCCTTCCAGGTCTCTTCAAGGGGGAAGGTGATGGCACATTTGTGTCCCAGTCCCTCGGTTCGCCGGAGATTGCTTTCGGCGGTCTGGCCTGGGGGGATGCCAACGGAGACGGCATGCTTGATGCACTCGTCAGCGGAACGCTCACTCCCGCGAACCGGGATTCCACGATCCTGCTCCGCAACAGCGGCGCCGGCACGAGCATCGACTTCTCGGTGAACGTACCCCCCGGTGCACCGACGGGGCTTACCGCACTCGTCACAGGAGAATCCGTTCGACTCAGCTGGAACCGCGCCGCAGACACCAAGACGCCCGCCGCCGGTCTCAGCTATGCCGTACGGGTGGGGACTGCGCCCGACGGAATCGATGTCGTCTCACCCCTTGCCGGTTCCACCGGAAAGAGGCGAGTGGCGGCTCTCGGCGGCCAGAATCTCGTCACAGCGTGGACTCTTCGCGATCTTTCTCCCGGGTTGTATTACTGGTCCGTGCAGGCGATCGACAACAGTTATGCAGGCTCGGCGTTTGCCTCGGAAGGGACATTTACGATATCCTCGCCGTCGGCGAGCATCACGCCGCGAACGCTTTCGTTTGGCGACGTGGCCCTGCCGAACTCGAAGGTGGACAGTCTCAGGGTGATTAATACGGGAGGAGGGACGCTGAAGGTGGCGAGGAAGTCGATCTCGGATGCGGCCTTCACGGTTACGCCCGACTCTGTGTCGGTGTCGAGCGGGGACAGCGCCAGGTTGTATGTGACGTTTACTCCGTTGCGGGCGGGCACGTTCTCGGCGGCTCTGGCTTTCTCGACCGGCGACACCATCAGCCTTACGGGACGCGGAACCGGAAATGGAGTTGCCTCATATACACCGCGCTCCCTCGATTTCGGTCCGGTGCAATTCCATCTCTTGAAGCAGGATTCGATCAAGGTGAAAAACACCGGCAACGACCGGCTGACAATCGTCCGGAAAGAAATAGCGGATCCGGCGTTCGCCGCTGCGCCTGACACGGTCGTCTTGGCCCCCGGGGACTCGGCCCGGATCCATGTGAGCTTCCGGCCGGCAGCCACCGGCCCGGCGAGCGCCGATCTCATATTCACGAGCAACGGGGCAGTCAACGATACACTGGGTGTGAGCGGCACAGGGACGGTCATACCCCTCGCCGCGTTGCACTCGGCGCCGGTGGGTACGGTGGGGAGTTTCCAGGGTGTGGTCTCGCGTGCGAAGGGGAGCTACACCTACCTCCAGGACAGCACGGGCGGCATGGTGGTCTACCAGCCCACGGGAGCCTTCCATGACACGCTCCGGAGCGGGTTCATCGCACCTGGAGACCGTCTGCTGATCAGCGGGAAGACCTCGGTGTTCAACAACCTGATGGAGATCGCCACCACCGACCTGGGCGGGTGGCTCCGGGTGGCGCGTGGCGACACGAGCGCGAAGACGGCCACGGTGACGCTCACGCAGCTGAAGACGGGCGGAGAGAAGTACGAGAGCATGCTCGTCCGGGTGGTGCAGCTCCAGCTGGTGGGCAATGCCGACACGCTCTTCAAGGCGGCAAAGACCTAC
>Ga0182021_10001362_pt1 | contig 27847 bp, 22 predicted proteins | sample 612E3MmetaG_FD_120493 | JGI IMG/M metagenome (GOLD analysis project Ga0182021, IMG submission 120493) | Permafrost microbial communities from Stordalen Mire, Sweden - 612E3M metaG (Illumina Assembly) | ecosystem: Environmental > Terrestrial > Soil > Wetlands > Permafrost | place: Sweden...
CGCAAGTGCGCCAAAATCATCGGTGAAGTGATGGGCAAGTACCATCCCCATGGCGACTCGTCCATCTACGATGCGTTGGTGCGCATGGCCCAGCCATTCAGCATGCGCTACACGCTGGTGGAAGGGCAGGGGAACTTCGGCTCGGTGGATGGCGATCCGCCGGCCGCCATGCGGTACACCGAGGCGCGCCTTTCGCGTATTGCGGCCGCGTTGCTGCAGGACATCGATAAGGGGACCGTCGATTTTCGCCCCAATTACGACGAGAGCGAGCAGGAGCCCGAGGTCCTTCCCACGCGCGTGCCCAACCTGTTGGTGAACGGGTCGGCGGGCATCGCGGTGGGCATGGCGACCAATATTCCGCCGCACAATCTGCGGGAGGTCATCGACGCCACCATCCACGTGATCCAGAACCCCGGCGCGCCGCTGGCGGAGATCCTGGAGTTCGTGCAGGGGCCGGATTTTCCCACCGGCGGGTTTATCCTCGGGCGGCAAGGGATCCTGGAGGCATACACCAGGGGACGCGGGCAAATCAAGCTGCGGGCCAAGGCGGCCATCGAGCGCACCGGCAAAGACCACGAGCAGATCGTGGTCACCGAGATTCCCTACCAGGTGAACAAGTCCAGGCTCATCGAGCATGTGGCCAGTCTCATCAACGAGAAGAGACTCGAGGGCATGGGCGAGCCGCGCGACGAAAGCGACCGCGACGGCATGCGCATCGTGTTCCCGCTGAAGCGCGGCGAGCAGGCCGAAATCATCCTCAACAATCTCTACAAGCACACCCAGCTCCAGACCGGCTTCGGCATCATCATGCTGTCCATCGTGAACGGGCAGCCGCGCGAGCTGGGCCTGCTCGAGATCATCAGGTGTTTTGTCGAGCACCGCATGGAGGTTGTGCGGCGGCGCACGGAGTTCGAGCTGCGCAAGGCGCGCGACCGCGAGCACATTTTGCTCGGGTTCCAGAAGGCCCTCGACAACCTGGATGAAGTCATCCGGCTGATCCGCGCGGCCGGGGCGCCGAGAGAAGCTCGGGAATCGCTGATTGCGCGTTTCGAGTTCACCGAGAAGCAGGCGCAAGCCATCATCGAGCTGCAATTGCAGCGGCTCACCGGGATGGAGCGGCAGAAGATCCTGGACGAGCTGGCCGAAATCGAGCGGCGCATCGCGGAGTACCTGGGCATTCTGGGCTCCGACAAGATTCTTCGCGACCTGATCGTCGACGAGTTGAAGGAAGTCCGCAAGGAATACGGCGACGAGCGGCGCACGCAGATCATCGAAGACACCGGCGAGATCCTGCTGGAAGACCTGGTAGCGGTGGAAGACGTGGCCATCACGGTGACGCGCGGCGGCTACTTGAAGCGCACCTCGGTGGACACCTACCGGCGGCAGACGCGCGGGGGCAAGGGCAGAATCGGCATGGGGACGCGCGCCGAGGATTTCGTGGAGCGCCTGATTGTGGCTTCCACGCACAGCTACCTGCTGATTTTCACCACCCGCGGCCGGGTGTATTGGCTGAAGGCCTACGAGATCCCCGATGCCTCCACGGTAGGGAAGGGAAAGCACATTTCCAATCTGATCGCCTTGCAGCCGGACGAGACCGCCAAGGCCTTCCTTTCCGTCAAGGATTTCGTTCCCGACCAGTTCATCATCATGGCGACCAGGCACGGGGTGATCAAGAAATCGGAGCTGACCGAGTTCGATAATCCCATGTCGCGCGGCATCATCGCGGTGTCGCTGGACGAAGGCGATGAACTGATCGCGGCCAAAATCACGCCCGGCGACAACTATGTCTTCCTGGGGTCGCACCAGGGGCAGGCGATTCGGTTCCTGGAAACCCAGGTGCGGCCCATGGGCCGTCAGGCGCGCGGAGTCCGCGCCATGCACCTGGCCGAGGCGGACTACCTGATCGGCATGGAGGTGGTCGAGAAAGACGGCCTCATCCTGTCGATCGCGGAAAACGGGTATGGCAAGCGCACGCCGCTCGAGAACTACCGGCTTACGGCGCGCGGGGGCAAGGGCGTCATCAACATGAAGACCACCAACAAGACCGGCAAGGTGATCGACATCCTTTCGGTGAAGGAAGACTCCGACCTGATGATTGTGAGCCAGAACGGCAAGATCATCCGCATCGAGTCTTCCACCATCCGCCAGGCCGGCCGCTCCACGCAAGGGGTCCGGCTGGTGACGCTGGAGGAAGGCGACAAGGTGGCCGCCGCTTCCGTGATCCCCGATACAGAGACTGGCAACGGCAACGGGCAGGAGCCCCCGCCGGTCCAGTAGAATAGTAGTTAGGGGCCGGGTACACCCGGCCCGGAGACCTAATGGCTGCACTCGTGAACTTTTCCACCCCCGCCGGCATCCTCGAAAAAGAGGAGCGGCTCTTCGCCAATCTGCGGAGCATGGGCCGCGTAATCGTGGCTTTCTCCGGCGGTACCGATTCCGCCTATCTGGCGTGGGCCGCCAACCGCGTGCTGGGCGCCAACGCCGTCTCCATCACCGCCGATTCGGCTTCGCTTCCGGAGTCCCACAAGCGGGACGCCGAGGCGTTCGTGGAGCGGTTCGGCCTGGTGCACGAGTACATCCGGACCACCGAGTTCGAAAACCCCGACTTTGCCCGCAACGATCCCAACCGCTGTTTCCACTGCAAGGACGAGCTGTTCACGCGTCTTGAGGAGGTGGGCCGTGCGCGTGGTTACGAGCACGTCGTCTATGGGGTGAACTCCGACGATCTGACCGATTACCGTCCGGGCCAGAACGCGGCCAAGAAGCACCAGGTAGCCGCGCCGCTGGCGGACGCCGGGATGTCGAAGGCCGAGATTCGCGAGCTTTCCCGGTTGGCCGGCCTGCCCACCTGGGACCGCCCGGCATCCGCCTGCCTGAGCTCGCGCATTCCCTACGGGACCCCGGTGACCATCGAAACCGTAAAGACCGTCGAAACCGGCGAAGAGCGCGTCAAAGCGCTCGGCTTCCGGCAATTCCGCGTGCGCTTTCACGGTGAGATGGTGCGCATCGAGATCGCCCGGGACGAGATGCCCAAGGCCCTGACCATGGAAATGGCGCAGCGTTTCACCGCGATCTTCAAGGAACTGGGCTTCCGCTACGTAACCCTCGACTTGCAGGGGTATCGGCAGGGATCGATGAACGAAGTGCTGGATCTGTAGGGCTGGTTGGCAGGCGAAAGCGCCTGCCCCACCTAGACACCTAGAATTCGTCTTCTTCCGATTTCTTCTTGCCCTTGCGCCTGAGGAGCACAACGGCTACTAGAAGTACCGCGAGTATGCCGGCGACGAGTTGAACTTCTCCCTGTGTGATGAGTATGGCGGCGTGCGTCATGCTGGTCTCCTATTGGTCCGCTACGGCAGTATAACATTGTGAGCGGGGGATGCCACATGAGTTCGCTGCATCGGGTCGTGATCGTGGGCGGTGGTTTCGGCGGCCTCTACGCGGCCAAATCGCTGGGCAAGGCGCCCGTCGCGGCCACCCTGATCGACCGCCGCAACTTCCACCTCTTTCAACCGCTGCTCTACCAGGTGGCCACCGGTGGGCTTTCGCCCGGTGAGATCGCATCGCCGCTGCGGGTGGTGCTGCGCGCACAGGCCAACACCGAGGTCCTCCTGGGCGAGGTGGTCGATCTCGACGCCGGCCGGCGCCGCGTCATTTTGCGCGACGGCGAGGCTGCCTATGACGATTTGATCGTCGCCACGGGCGCCACCCATCACTACTTCGGCAACGACCAGTGGGCGGCGCTGGCGCCGGGGCTGAAGACCGTCGAGGACGCCACCGAAATCCGCAGCCGCCTGCTCTCCGCCTTCGAGCGGGCGGAGCGCGAACCGGACCCCGAGACACGCCGCGCCTGGCTGACCTTCGCGATTGTGGGCGGCGGGCCGACTGGCGTGGAGCTCGCCGGTGCCCTGGGCGAGATCGCCAACGACACTCTGCGCCGCGATTTCCGCCACATCAATCCCGCCGATGCGCAGATCCTGCTGATCGAGGGTGAGGACCGCGTGCTGCCGCTGTTTCCTCGGGACCTTTCGGCCAAGGCCGAGAAACAACTGATCGGCCTGAACGTGCGCTCGCTCACCGGCGCCAGGGTCACGAACATCGACCCCGGCGGCGTCGCCGTGCAGGTGGGCGGACAGGAGCAACGCATCGCGACGCGAACCGTGTTGTGGGCGGCTGGCGTGCGGGCCTCGGGGCTGGGCAAGGTGCTCGCGGAACGCGCCGGGGCGCCGCTCGACCGCGCCGGCCGCGTTCTGGTCGAGCCGGACCTGAGCGTGCCAGGGCACCCCGAGATTCACGTGATCGGAGATCTGGCCAACTTCCGCCATCAGGGCGGGCAGCCGCTGCCCGGCGTCGCGCCCGTGGCCATGGCACAGGGCCGCTACGTGGCGCGTCTCATCATTCGGAAGTTGCGTGGGCAAGCTGTGCCGCCGTTTCACTATTTCGACAAAGGCAACCTGGCCACGGTGGGCCGCAACAAGGCCGTGGCGCAGTTCGGCAAGGTCCACATGGCCGGCTTTTTGGCCTGGTTCGTGTGGGTGTTCGTGCACCTGATGTACCTGGTGGAATTCGAGAACCGGCTGCTGGTGTTCATCGAGTGGGTGTACAACTACCTCACGCGCAACCGTGGCGCGCGGCTCATCACGGGCACGCGCGGCACGGGGGAGGCCGTAAATACTACCGCCTTGCACACCGGGTAGAGGGCTGGACCGCGGGAGCTATCGAAGCCCGTTTTCCCTCAGTCGCCCATGAAAACAAAGAAGTCACCCAGGTGCCACTGCCTGGTGGTGTTGTCGACCGACAATCCCGGCCATTCGCTTGCAAGATGAACGTCCATTAACCAAGCAAGGAGGAGATGCACTGTCATGAGAAAACCAAGCGAAATCGTAAGCGTTCTCTCCGTCAGCCCGACGGAAGAGGTTCACTTCTCGCTGCAAGACATCTTCAGCCACTCGGCATGGAAACTGTCGAAGGTTCATAGCCTGGCGTCCGCGCTGACCACTATACGAGTACACGGGACTCCCGTGGTCTTGTGCGAAACGGACCTGCCGCCGGGCACATGGAGAGATCTCCTGGAGCAGGTGACGCGCTTTCCGAATCCCCCTGCCGTGATTGTGAGTTCCCGGCTGGCGGACGATCGACTGTGGGCGGAGGCACTGAACCTTGGTGCTTGGGACGTGTTAGCGCAGCCCTTTGCCAAGAGTGAAGTGTTCCAATCGGTGAGTGCGGCCTGGCGGCACTGGAAGAATCAGCAAGAAAGACTGGCAAGCATGGCTCCCGGTAAGAACTACCGGAGCCGGCCGCCGTTCTTCGGCAAACTTGCTGCAAGGACAGGGGATATCGGTTTGGCACGGATCCTGCTCTCAGGTATCGCGGAGGGAGTTACCCCATGAATCCAGAATCCAATACAACCGATCGGACTGAGCGGGCCCGGATTTCTCCTTGGACGGCCGTTGTCGCGGCCGCATTCCTGGCTATCGGCGCGATCGCCTTCGTCTATCAGAACGCCCAGACGGATGGCCTGCGGCGCCAGGTGATAGCGTTCCAGCAGGACAACGCGACGCTGCTCACGAGCCTGTCGCAAACGGATTCGCAACTGCAATCGGCCCTCGAGACAGTACGCGCGGACCTGGCCGCTTCCCGCCAGGACTCTAGTTCGGCGGTGGCCAAAGCGCAGGCCACGGTAAGGAAACATGCCGACCTGCTGGCCGGCCGTATCGCACAGCAGCAGAAAGAGCAGGGCGAACAGCTTTCGGCCGAACTGAACCAGGTGAAGCAATCGAGCAACGAGACAGCCACCAAGCTGGACGGTAAGCTGGACGGCATCTCGACGGAAGTCGGCACCGTCAAATCCGATGTCGCCTCGGCCAGGTCGACCATTGAAGAGACCCAGGGCGAGCTTCAGCGAACCAAAGGCGACTTGGGTTTGATGAGCGGCCTGATCGCCACCAATTCCAAGCAAATCCAGTACCTGCGCGACCTGGGAGATCGCAACATCTACGAATTCACCATCGACAAGATATCCGGCATGCAGAAGGTGGGCGATATCCAGGTGATGCTGCGCAAGGCCGACTCCAAGCGCAATCGCTATACCGTGGACGTGCGCGCCGACGACAAGCTGGTAGAGAAGCGCGACAAGAGCATCAACGAGCCGGTGCAGTTCTACACCGCGCGAGCCCATCAACCGTACGAGTTGGTGGTCAACGACGTGAAGAAGGACAAAGTGACCGGGTACCTGGCCACGCCGAAAGTCACGGTTTCGCGCAACAACGGAGGCAACCAGTAACAGGTTTGGATGGGATTTGCAGCAAAGGTGGGGCGGGAGTTGCGGGACTCCCGTTCCACCCGATTTGGCGAGTTAGGGGCGGCCGTTCAGTGTCGGGAATTCGCCCCCGGGCGAGGTGGTTTCACGCGAACCGCCTCGCCTGTCATTTTCATGGAAAGTCTTTCAGCAGGTCCTGCCCCAGTACGTCGGCGCGGCGCGCCAGTTGCAGCGCGGTAGCCAAGTCTTTGCCCTTGGATTCCTCCGCTTGCTGGAGGAATGTCTTGATGCGTTCCACAGTCTCCTTCTGCGTCGGATTGAGGGACTTGCCCGACGCCTGTTGGAGTGCCGAGCGGGCCCGCGAGAGACTCTGGGCGTAATCGGCTTCGTACTGGCGGCGCTCCGCGTTCGGAAGGATCTCGCCGAGCTGCGGCGGTGGCGCCGGGGGCTGAGCGGGCGGCTGCTCCGCCGGTGGAGGAGGAGGCGGGGTTGGCGGAGTTCGGCGCCTTCGCGGCGCGGGCCGCGGCGGCGGCGTCTTCTGGGGTGCGGGAAGGGGTATCTGGGCGGGCTCTTTGATTTCAGTCGGCGGCGGCATGGGCAGTGGCTTCTGCTCCGGCGGCTTCTGTTCCGGCAGCTTGACCGGTGGAGCCGGCTTGACCTGCGGAGCGGGAGGCGGCGGCGCGACCGGGGTTTTCTTTCGGAACCAGCATCCGCTCAACCCCAGGCTCAGGCCGATGGTCAGCAGAACGGTGGCGAGTCTCATGCGGTTCTGTCCATTCCCCTCAGGGGCAGGGTGAGACGAAACGTGGCGCCATGCCCGGCCTCGCTCTCAATCTCGATTGTCCCTCCATGGAGTTGTACGGCTCGGAACGTCATGGCCAGTCCGATCCCGCTGCCATGGGCCTTGGTAGTGTAGTATAGCTGAAAGATCTTCTCCCGGCTCTCGGGCGGGATACCAGGACCGGTATCCGCGATGGCGAGGGTGCAGGTTTCCGGACCCGGGGCGATCTCGAAGGTCAGGGTCCCGCCGCCGCCCATGGCCTCCATGGCATTCACGGCCACGTTCATCACCGCCTGGCGCAACAGGTTCGAGTCTCCATTCACCACCACGGGGCTGGACGGGCGGGCGTAGCGAATGCGAATGCCGCCGCGCTCCGCCTCGGGACCGAGCAGGTGCACAATTTCCGCCACCACCTCGGCCAGGTCGACGTCTTCGAGCGCCATTTCCACCGGGCGGTTGAAGTCGAGGAAGGTGCGAACCACGCGGTCCAGACGGGTGACCTCTTCCGACAAGATCGCGATTTCGGATTCGGTCCCGGACTGCTCCGCGGCCACCTGGGAGCGCAGCATCTCCAGGCGCAGGGCGATGGAGTTGAGCGGATTCTTGATTTCATGGGCCACGCGCCCGGTCAGGCTGTTGATGGCGGTGAGGCGGCGGGCCAGAGCGATCTGGCCTTCGATCTGGCGGCGCGTTCCGGCATCCAGTTTCGCGAGCGCGCCTTCCAGGTTGGTGCGCAACTGGCTGGCGTCTTCGCGGGCGTCGCGAAAGCGCTCGCCCAACAGGCTCAGCTTGGATTCGATGACCGCCAGTTCGCGGTCCTCGCGGGGTTCCGGTGGTGGCGCCGGGGTATTGCCGCCGACGATTCCGTCGATCAAGTGCCCGATGCGGGCCAGCGGCCGTAGCGCCAGGCTGGCGGACCAGTAGGCCAGAAGGAACGCCAGTGCCAGCGCCACTCCCGAGGCGATGCCCACGTTGCGCAGCTCCGGCACCGTGGCGGCGCGCAGCAGCACCGGCGAAACCAGAATCTGGATGGTGAATACCGGCGCTTTCTGCCCCGCCACGCCCAGCGGCACGCGCGTCTCGTAGTCGTCGCGCGAAGAAAGGATGGCGCTGATGCGGCCTACCGGACCGGCTTCCCGCAGACGGCGCAGATCCTGTTTGGCGATCATCGCCGTGCCGCGCCGCACGGGGCTGGAGGAGGCCAGAATCATGCCGTCCTCACCGGCCACGCCGATCTCCACGATGGATCGCGATTGCGCCATGGTCTGTTCCAGCAGGGCGCTCAGATCGGCGTCCCCGGCGACGATGCGCGACCAGAGGCGCTTGGTGTCGTCCAGCCTCCCGGGCGCCGCCGGCGCCTCGGCGGCGCGCGCTTCGATGCGCCGCAGCATGAACGCCTGCACCTGCCGCCCGGCAATTTCGGAGCGCTCCAAAGCCACATCCAGCCAGGTCGCCACGAGGCTGTTGACGTTGAGCGCCACCAGAATCAGCACGACTACCGCTACCATCGACAAAGTCAGCGATAGCAACCGTGCCCGCAGTGTCATTCGCTTGCGCCGTACTCCCGCAGCTTGTTGAACAGAGTCTTGGTGCTGATGCCCAGGATCTCCGCCGTGCGCGTGCGGTTGTTGCCGGTGTGGCGCAAGGTGAGCCCGATGAGGGCGCGCTCCGCCTGGTCCACGGTCATGCCGGGCTCGAGCACAATCGGCGCATCGGGAGTGCGCGCCGGCGGGTCGGGAGTTCCGGCGAAACCGCGCGGCAGGTGGGTGGGCATCACCGGCCCGCTGCCCGCCAGGATCACCGCGCGCTCGAGCAGGTTGCGCAGTTCGCGCACGTTCCCGGGCCAATCGTAGCGGCCGAAAATCGCCAGCACCTCGGGTGAAACTTCGGTGACGCGGCACTCGTGTTTGCGGTTGAGAGCCGCCAGCAGTTCGCGCGCCAGCAGGGGAATATCGTCTTTCCTTTCCCGCAGCGGCGGCAAGTGGATCTCGAAGACGTTGACGCGGAAGAAAAGGTCTTCGCGAAACGTGCCTTTGGCGATGACCTCGCGCAGGTTCTTGTTGGTGGAGGCAAGCACCCGGACATCCAGTTCGATTTCGCGCGGCGAGCCCAGGCGGCGCACCCGGCCTTCCTCCAGGATGCGCAGCAGCTTGGCCTGCGTACCGACGGGCATGTCGCCGATTTCGTCCAGCAGAAGCGTGCCGCCGCGGGCCAGCTCGAAGCAGCCGGCGCGCCGCTCCACCGCTCCCGTGAAAGCGCCCTTTTCGTGGCCGAAGAGCTCGCTCTCGATGAGCGATTCCGGCATGGCGGCGCAATTCACCGCGAAGAATGGACCGGCGCGGCGGGGGCTGATCTGGTGAATGGCGCGCGCCACGATCTCCTTGCCGGTGCCGCTTTCGCCGGTAATCAGGATGGTGGCCTTGGCGGGCGCCGCCTGCTGCACGATGGCGAAGACCTCCTGCATGCAGGCCGATTCGCCGATCAGGTCGCCCAGGACCCCGCGCGACGCCAGCTCGCGTTCCAGACGCCCGGCGTGGTTGGCCAGACGGCGGCGGTCGAGCGCGCGCTCCACCACCATCTTCAGCGCTTGCGTCTGCAGGGGCTTTTCGATGAACCAGAACGCGCCCAACTGGTGGACCGTCTCGAGCGCCGTCTCCAGGTTGCCGAAAGCCGTCAGCACAATCGCCGGAGGCGGCGAGGGCAGCTTCTGCAACTCCTCGAGCAGCCCCTTGCCGTCGAGGTTGGGCATGTTGAGGTCGGTAATCACGACGTCGGCGTCGAAGTCCTTGAGCTTGGCGAGAGCCTCGACGCCATCCGAGGCGGTCTCCACCTGGTAACCCCAGTGGGTCACTACGCTGCCCAGGGCGGAGCGCTGGTTGATCTCGTCGTCGACGACCAGGATTCTGGCCAAGTGATTAGGCATTTCCGGACGTGCCTGCCCCTCGTGGTTTCCCCTCCAGAATACACCGGCCAAGGCCCGCTCCGGGAAGATCGGCCGGCAGCCGCCGCGCCAGGTGCCTGACGGGCAAAGGGCTTCCGCGGTTGGAAGACCGGTTACGCCTCTTCGTGTGGCGCAGCGCCGTGGCGCACGCAGTCATGCGCTACGGCAACTCGCCGAAATCGTAGTATTTGTGGGTTACGCCGGTGGCAGAGACCGTCACGATGCGGAGGCCGGATCGCGCGGGGGGCGTGGGCTTGCCTACGGGGCCCGTGGCGATCATCTCCAGATCGCCGTCGCGCGCTTCCGACGTGAGGTGGTAGTGGCCCGCGAATACCTGCTTCACGCCGTACTCGTGAAGTAGCGTCAGATAGCGCTGGCGGGTTTCGCGCGGGATGTTCTCGTAGCGGTCCTCTTCGTTCGCATCCTTGAGGAAGAACGGGATGTGCTGGAACACGATCGCATGTTGCCGGGCTTTGGCCAGCTCGCCTCTCAACCACGCCTCCATTCTGGCGGCTTCCTCGGGAACGTCGTGCGGGTCCTTCTCCAGGCTCGAATTGAGAACGATTCCGGTGATGTCGCCGATGCGGAAGGTGTAGTAGTCCGGCCCGAATTGCTTGCGGTAGCTTGCCAGCGTCTCCTTGGTCGGCGCGTTCCCCACGTCGTGATTCCCCGGCAGGAGGAACAGCCGGATGTTCTTGTCCAACTGGCCCGCCACGCGCTTGAATTCCGCGATTTGCGCCGCGTCCCCGGTCGAGTTCACCAGGTCGCCCGTCACGATTACGAACGCGGGCTTCAAACGGTTGGCCGTCGCCACCGCAAACTCGAAGTTGGCGGTCTCGTGCTCGAACCCTTTGTCCTGAGTGAACATCCCGAACTGCGGGTCGGTCATCTGGATGAACGTCTGCGCCGCGAGCGTCGCCGCCAACGCCAGCCCCAATAAGATCCGTCGCATCATACGTTCATCCTACGATGTTCTCTCCGCCATCCACGTGGATGGTGTTGCCGGTCATCCAGTAGGTCGCCGGGTGGCACAGCGCGGCGATGCATCTGGCCACGTCCTCCGGCAGGGTGAGCCGCTGGTGCGGATTCCGCTGCCGCGCGATCTCCAGCAGCTTCTGGAAGTCGGGAATCTGGCGCGCCGCGGGGGTGTCCGTGGCGCCCGCCAGGATGGCGTTGGCGGTGATGCCGGCCGGCGCCAGTTCCAGCGCGAGCTGCCGGATGTGCGCCTCGATGATGGCCTTGGCCGCGCTCACCGGCCCGTAGTTCGGAATGGCTCGCGTGCTGCCGCTCGAGGTCATCGCGAAAATGCGCCCGCCCGCTTCGAAAAAGCCCGCCCGCAGGCAGTCCTGCACCCAGTAGACCAGCGAGTGGCCCATGGTGTCGGCGGTGATCTCGAGCTGCTTTTTCGAAACCACCTGCTCCGCGCCAACCAGCGGCTTCAGCGCGCCGAAGGCCAGCGAATGCATCAGCACCCGCAGCGTGCCCGGCGGATCGGCCAGGCGCGGGCGCATCTGCTCCACCACGTCCTGGCGCACCTCGTCGTCGGAAGCGTTGCAGTTGAAGAACTGCGCCTCGCGCCCCAGCGCGCGTATGCGCTCCTGGATTTCCTGCACGTGCGGCAGCTTTTCGCGACGGTCCAGGTGCACGCCGAAGATGTTCATCCCGGCGCGCGCCAGTTCGAGAGCGGCGGCCTCGCCGAACCCGCTGCTCGCGCCCAGAATCAGGGCCCAGGGTTGTTTGCTCATAAGGTTTCGGTGACTTCGATTTCCCTTTCGTCCTGGCCTACCGCGCGTATGCGGATCTCGGTCCGCTCGGCCGGCAGGAACCGCGCAAAGCGCTCGCCCCACTCGATCAGCACCAGCGCATCCCGCTCGAACAACTCGTCCAGGCCCAGCGTGGCCAACTCCCGTGGCTCTTCCAGGCGGTACAGATCCACGTGGTACACACGGCCGTTTCCGTATTCGTGGATCAGGGTGAAGGTGGGGCTGGAAACCTCGTCGGCCGGCGCCGCTGCGAGGCCGCTCACGATCCCTTTAGCCAGCGTGGTTTTGCCCGCGCCCAGGTTCCCGGTCAACAGCACTACCCCGTGCACCGGCAGCCCGCGCGCCAGCCGCTTTCCCAGGGCCACGGTCTCTTCCTCAGACGCCGTCCGGTACGTCGGCACATTCCTCCATGGCTTCCGGAAGGTATCGCAAAATATCGGTGGCGATGAGGCATTTCTCGCCCAGCGACCGCACGCCGATCTCGCCCGCCAGCCCGTGCAGGTACACGGCGGCGGCTACGGCCTGGTCGGGCTGGGTAGGGAACTGCGCCAGGAAGCCGGCGATCATCCCGGTGAGCACGTCGCCGCTTCCGCCCGTCCCCATCGCGGGAGTGCCCGTGGGATTGATCCACACGCGGCCGTCGGGGAAAGCGATCACCGTACGCTGGCCTTTGAGAACCAGCGTGACGCGGCGTTCCATGGCGAATGCGCGGGCGGCGCCCACGCGGTCGTTCTGGATTTCGGCGGTGGACTTACCCGTGAGGCGCGCCATTTCGCCCGGGTGCGGGGTCAGGATTCGAACGTGGGGCAGGCCATCGCTTTTTGTGGCCTCCCAACCCAAGGCATCGGCATCCAGTATGATCGGCTGCTCGAACCCCGCGACGGCGCGCGTCACCAGGGCTTCGACTTCGGGGCCGCGCCCCAGTCCTGGTCCCACCGCGATCACCGTCTTGCCCTCGACGAGCTGGTCCAATTCTTCGAGCGGCGCGGTCATCAGCTCCGGGGCGTGCGATGCGATTGCCGGAATCGCGCTCGGGGCCGAAGCTACCGTCACCAGCCCCGCGCCGGCGCGCAGCGCGCCCAGGCCGGCCATGGCCGCGGCGCCGCTTTTCTCGCGCGATCCCGCCACCACCAGCACGTGGCCGAAGGTTCCCTTATGCCCGGCTGGCGGGCGCGGATCGAGCAGTTCCTCGAACATCAACGGTTCGAGTATCGAGAGCCAGACATCCTCGTACAGTTCCGGCGGGCTGCCGATGGGACCCACCACCAACTCGCCTACGCCGTCGCAATTCGGCGGCAGCACTTGCGCCGGTTTGGGCGCGGTGAACGTCACGGTGTAATCGGCGCGCGCGCACTCGCCCACGGGACTACCCGAATCGCTGGGCATCCCCGATGGAATATCCACCGCCACCACCCTGGCCAGCGGGAAACCGTCGTTGATTTCGCGGATACTCTCCAGCATGGCGCCCTTGGCCGGGCCGTGGATGCCGGTTCCCAGCAGCGCATCCACCACCAGGGTGGCCAGGCGCGCCTCCGCCGGAATCTCTCGCCAGATCGGACAGCCGCAGGCCGCCAGCATCTGGTAGTTCGCCGCCGCGTCGCCCTTCAGTTCCTCCGGCGCCGCCAGCAGGACCACGTGGAGCGCCTGCGGTTGGAAGCGGGTGTGAAGCTGCCGCGCCACCACCATGCCGTCGCCGCCGTTGTTCCCCTTGCCGCACAGCACTACGATGCGCTGGGCGGGGAGCGGCGCGAAACGCTCCGCCAGCAATTCCACCACGCGATGCCCGGCGTTTTCCATCAGGACGATGCCCGGAATTCCCATCGCGGACGTCCGCCGGTCCACTTCGCGCATTTGAGCCGCGGTGAGGATTTTCATATGCGCCGTGCCACCACCATAGTCATATCGTCCTGCAACTCGGAAGAGCCGGTCCAATGGACCACGGCTTCCATGGTGCGCGCGATGAGTTCCGACGAATCCGCGCGTGCGTACTTGATGAGCAGGTCTTTCAAGCGATCCTCTCCGAACACTTCTCCGTAGACGTTTTCCGGCTCCACGATGCCGTCGGTATAGGCCAATAGTATATCGCCATGTTCCAGAGGAACGGTCTTTTCTTCGTACGTGGCGAAGGGAAACGCGCCCACCACCGTGCCCGTGGAATCCATCGTCTGAATGTCGCCTCCGCGCAGCAGCATGGGCGCCAGATGGCCGGCATTGGTATACGTCAGCGCGTGCGTCGCCTCGTCGTACAGGGCGAAAAAGAAGGTGGCGTACTTCTCGAGCGACGTCGTGGCATAGAGCTGGCGGTTCAGGCTCGACACCATGGAGGCCGGCGAGAGGACATGCGGTCCGCTTCCGTTCGAGCGGCTCAACTGCGACCGCATGGCGGATTGGATGGTGGCCATCAGCAGCGCCGCGGAAATGCCTTTGCCGGCCACGTCGCCGATGGCGAAGGCCAGCACGCCGTCGGAAACCGCCATGAAGTCGTAGTAGTCGCCCGAAACCACGCGCGCCGGGCTGCACACGCCTTTCAGCTCCAGGGTCTTGACGAAGGGAACGTCCTTGGGGAAAAGCTGGCTTTGCACTTCGCGGGCGATTTCCAGCTCCGATTCCAGGCGCTCCTTTTCCTTGGCCACCACAATGAGCTGCCCCAGATTTTCGGTCATGGTGTTGAAGGAAGCGCCCAGTTCGGCAAGCTGGTCGGTGCCCTTCACGGGAATGCGGTAAGAGAAGTCGCCCTCCTTGACGTGCCGGGTGCCCTCATACAACTCATGCACGGCGCCCGTCATGGAGCGGCTGAGTTGGACGCCGGCCACCAGCGAGACCATCTCGACAATGAGGAACAGGATGGCGAATGCCACGAAAGCGGTCAGCATCTTCTCGCCCCATTCCGACTTCTGCCCGAAAACCATGCCCAACACTGCCGAAACCCGGGAGTTCACCACCAGGATGGCGTCGGTCTGGCGCTGCGGCGAATCCCAGGAATCCACCGGCAGCAGCACCACGCCCGCCACCTCGAAATCGAGCGCGTTGACTTTTCCGGGAACGCGGTTCTCCCGGCCAAACCTGGTATAGGGCGCCAGGTAGGCGTCGCCCAGTTGCGGAATCAGCCCCGCCAGCAGTTCGTGAGTGACCGGCGCCAGGATGGTGACCTCGTTCCCGTTGGCCACTTCGTGGGCCCACGCATACAACTGACGTTCATCCCCGTCCTGTTTCAGGATCAGGCCGCTGGCGCGCTTCCACGCCGGCGGGGGTGGCTCGAGCTGCGACTCCGGCGGATAGCGCACGTCGCCGTGGCCGCCGATCAGCAGCTCGAATTGAGGGAAGCTGTTCCGGATCATGGGCACGAAGCGGTTGATGGTCGTCTCGGGTTCCCGGATGGGCGCGCGCGCCAGCGCTTCGGCCGGGCGGAGAAGGCCGTTCACGCGGTGCGAGAGCTCCGTGTTTACCAGGTAGACCGCCATTTGCCCGATCACCCCGTAGCCGGCGATTCCCACCAACGCCACGATCAGCATGATGGGCACCACGGCGATAAACAGGTAGGCCGCAATCAGCCGGTTGCGCAGCCGCCAGATGGCCTTCCGCATGCCGCGCCGCGCCAGCTTGACCAGCGCCAACGACACGAGGATAAGGGCTCCCAGCGCCGCCAGCAGTTGCACCATGGGCGCCACGCGCGCGAAGTACAACAACGCGCCAACCACCGCGAAAATGAGGAAAGCTTTCTCGATCCGGCCGAGCCGCCGCATAGCTACCTCTCCAGACTAGCGTACCGGAATCCGAGAGCGTAGAATCACACCATGCAAAGACGAATCTTCCTGGCCTGCGCCGTCCTGATGACGGCGATGGCCGGCGCGGCTATGGCCGCCGACATCACCGGCAACTGGACGGGATCCTCCGACCAGTTCAGCCTCAAGTTTGTCTTCAAGCAGGATGGCGAGACGCTGACGGGCAACGTGATTGGCCCGCAAGGCGACCCGCTCCCCATCACCGACGGAAAAGTGCAAGGCGACAAAGTCTCCTTCACGGTGAAGGTTGACATGGGCGGCAACAGCATGAAGATCACCCACGAAGGGGCCATCAAGGGCGACGAGATCAGTTTGACCACCAAGGTGGAAGGCGGCGGAGATTTCGGCGGCGGCCCCATGACCTTGAAGCGAGAGAAGGAGACAGCGCCAGTCCCATGGGAATAAGTGCCGCGGGCATGAATTCAGGGTAGGGAGTATTCCAATCGGTCCCAAACGCGCTATTCCGCCCGCGTGCTCGCCCAAACGTCTCGAAAGAACGGCCCGATATCGGATGCCTCTTGCGGGCCGACCAATACCCGCCAACCGTCGCCCAGGGCATCCTCTAACTCGCCGGAGATGACCGACACATAGCCGGGGATGATCGCGGTCTTATGACTTACACGTTCCGTGGCTTGCATCGCGCGGAGTGACTTGGCCACGCGGTCGCCGGAGAACTTGCCGGCGGACCAGGCGGTGAGTACGCTTAGGCCCTCGGCGTCCACGACCGCCAGATGGCACGCCGTGCCGCTGGCTTCCAGTTCCGTCGAAACAATGAAATAGGTCAGAGAGAAGTTGCTGGTGATCACCAGCGGCGACTGGGCATTCGGCTCGCCGATGGAGTAGACGCCGGGCTGCATTTGCAGAGGCTTCTGCGGGTCCGTATAGATATTCTGCCGCAGCGTCCAGAGAGGGAACCATGTCTCGCCGCCGTGGTCCGCTATCGCCAGCAGCGATGCGAACTTGGTGATGCCGAGTACGGCGCGTTCGAACTCCCCGGCGGCAATGCGCAGGAAGACCGGGTGGCCGAGGCCGGGGTGAATGCGGTCGAGCGCGCCTCTTCGGATGGCGGTCAGGCTATGATGGAGAGATCGCAGATCCGTGCCTGGAGGCTCCAGCAGAATGTCAGTCACGTCGGCGCGGGTGGCTTCGAGGGCTGCGGTGGCGAGAGCATTCAAATCGGCTCCTGAAACCACCAGGGGTATTTTGAGGCGCGCGGCCAGGCTCGCGTATGCGCCCAGGTCCGCGCCAGGCGGCGGTACCAGCAGCGGGCGATGATCCTTGATTCGTTCCGCCATGGCCGAGGCGCCCTGGGGCGTAGCGGCCAACAGGGCGACTGGGAAACCGCGCTCGGCGGCGGCAGCGGCGGCGTCCGGGGCACCGGGAGCGTCCGGAATGGCCACGCCATCCACTTGGAACGTCTCTCCGGCGCGCTCAATGCGCAGTGCGCGCCACGAATCCAGCAGGGCGTCGCGGTCGGAAGCGGGGTCCAGCACGCGGAAAAGCCCGGGCCGACGCACGAAGGTCTTTTCGTGGCGGAAGAAGACCGTCTCTTCGCCCACGGTCATGGCGCGCGGACCACGCCCGATGGTTACTCCGCGTATGGGAGGCGCGGAGGCCGCTCCCAGGGCCGCACAGGCCTCCGGAGAGGCATACGGGCACTTCTCGAGCGATTCCTTCCCCGCCGCCAGCTTCATGGCGAACGCCAGGCAAGTGGGGTAGCCGCACTCGCGGCAATTGGTATTCGGAAGCAGCTTGAAAACTTGCAAGCCCGTCAGCGGCATGTGTCACCTCCGAACCAGCAGTCGACTTGTTTGCGCAGCCGGGCCAGCGACTCGGGATGGCGCAGGACAATCACCTCCGCGCCCGCTTCAATCAGGGTAAGCGCCGTGGCCACCTCCCAGGGGACGCCGCCGCTCACCTTGACTTCCTTGGCCTTCCAGGCTTCCTCGCCCACCAGGCAGATCATGGGCGAGCTCAGCATGGCATCGCCGCCGAGTGCCGCGAGGCGGATCCGCTCCATCACGGAGTAAGTGTACTCGAGGCCGTAGCCAAGGCCGCCGGTCAGCGGGTCAATGAGAGTGCGGCGCAGGTCCACGCTGGCATCCGCCAGCAGGATGTTGACCTGCTTGGCGATGTTCATGTCGATGGGGCTCTCGGCCACCAGCACATGGCCATAGGCCACGGCGACGGCGGCCAGGGTCTTGTACTCTTCCTGGCAGGCCGAGTGGAGCGCGAGTCCCTCACCCTGGCACTCCTCCGCCACGCGCGCCAGCACATCGTTCTGCTTGGGACCGGCGCCCGGCCCCTTGACGATCAGCGGAACCGGCACGCTATCGAGAACCGCGCGGACGTCGGCCGCGGCGTCTTCGGGCGAGCGATTTCCGCGGTCGGGGTGCGTGCCTGTAAGATGCAGCATCAGCAAGTCCGCGCCGAATTCTTCGACCGCGCGGCGCGCGGCCGCGGCTGGCTGGCCCAGCACTCCATTCCAGGGCTGGCGGACGGCATGAATCCATCGCGGCGGCGCGACGTCGGTGATTTCCAGCGCGAAAACCGGGCGGTGCGGGAAGCTCGCTTCGAAGGTATGGAGCGGCAAGCCGTTGCCGCCGCCGACGGTGACAGGGCGGCGGGTCCCCGATCCGAGCGTCACTCCGCGGATGGCGCCGGTCCATTTCTTCGGTTTCAGTTCCAAACTCATGCGCGTGGTTCCTTATTTGTGGGGCAGACCCCCAGGTCTGCGCGGGTCCCCCTGGACCCGCTCTTCGCCAACGAAATCAGCTTCATCCATACTCCGCAAGCCGACGGGGGCGTCGGCTGCGGACCGGGGGGTCCGCCCCACAATCAATGCGGACTGTGCCATCACTGGGAAGAGCATGCAGCATTATCCTTAGATCATCTCCCCTAGGGCCAGCGCGGGATGCTCGACGGCGGCCAGGTGCTCGATGAGCGGCTCCAGTTCGGTGCAGATGGTCTCATCGGCGATCTTGCCGTAGAGTTCCGGCTGGCCGATTTCTTCGCACCGCTGCCGAAGCTTCTCGCCCAGTTTCTGCTTTACCCTGGTGGTCGTCCAGACCAGCCGCGCGAGGCCCCCATCGGCGCTGATGAACTTCTTGGAGAGAATGTAGAGCGTGCCAATGCCGATGAATCCGGGCGTCTGCTGCCCGCCTCCGGTCATCTCGGCCAAAGAGGAGAAGGTCATCCCCACCGGCGTCTGCCCCGAGAATTCCCGATCGACAATCATAATGCCGCCGGTACCCGGCAGTACGCAGGCGATGCACTCGAAGCAGCCGCACGAGGTCATGGGGTCTTCGATCATGGAGTAGGCCGAAAACTTGAGAAACGCTCCGTTGGATGCGCTCTCGATGAAGTCGTTGATGCCTTTCCACTGACCGCGCACGGGGTCCACCACTTCCACTTTCTTAACCGGAAGGTTGCCTCCGTGCGGGTTCATTTCGTAAGCGGCTTTGCCGTCGAGCCAGTTATAGGCCCCGCACAGGCCCAGGCGCTCGGGCGTGATGATGCAGACGTGGTTGGGCGCGTAGCTCTGGCACAGGGCGCAGGAATAGAAGATATCCACGCTCTCGTCGGTGAGAGCCCCCATGCGCTCGTCGCGGTGCTGGTAGGCGGCGGCAGCTTCCGGGTAGAGCTTCTCGACATCGCCGGAGCCGGTGAACAGGGTTACCTGCACTTTATCGACGATGGCCGGGAAGTCGTTGCGGAGTTTGTGCAGCAGGACGGTTCCCAGGTGCTCGATGCGGAACCCGGCGTCGCGCGCCTTTTTCGAAATGCGGAGCCACACCGAATCGCGCTGGCCGAGGTGCATCACCCCCATCGGTTCCGACAGGAAAGAATGGATATGCCGCTCGAGGATGGATTCAAACTCGGGCTGCATCTTACGGCCGGCCACCTCGACGAAGATGGCCAGCGGCAGGCGCGCGCCCTCCGCCACGTCGGCGATCTCGGGACCCACCACGCGGATCAGCCCGTCCTGCAATTGGTCCATGGGACGGCTGGCGAGATACTCGAAACACCGTGTGTACTTGCCGCCGAACTCGACCGCGACATCTTCTTTGCGGACCCGCTCTCCTTCGAAAGCCGGGCCGTGCCTGACCGGGATGGGGATCTCGACGGTGCGGATCTTCACCCCGCGCACCTCCACCGCGCGGGATGGCATGTCGCGGTGCGCCACATTGGCTACGACGTGCTCGTAGGTGCAGATGCCGCTCGGCAGAATCTCCGGGATATCGGTGTCGGCGATGATGGGGAAACCGAAGTTGATAGCGCCGGCGGCGGTGGCATACTTCTCGTCGTCCACCTGGCCCAGCGCCAGGACAAAGGCCATGACTCGCCGCTTGTTGTAGAGCAGAATCTCGCGACTCTCCTTGAGCCCGCCCGGCCGCAGCCCGCCGAAAGTGAATGCGGCGCGGCACGCGAAACCCAGGGCGTGAACGATGGACGACGTGTCGGGCCCATAGGGAACCAGGAAAGTCTCCCAGTTCATTTCGACGCCGCGGCGGTGGAGTTGCGCGGCCATGGTCTCGCCGCCAGTGTTGCTCCCCATGAAGACCAGGATGTTGCGCTCTTGCAAGTCTCGAGCCAGTTGCTCGGCCACCTCGTCGCTGGGCGCGGCGCCCACGCAGGCGGCGAAACCCGGCATGCGCCCGTCCACCAGCTTGATGCCTTGCTCGCGCAGGATGCTGTCGGCGGTGGGGCCCAGCCAGAAATCGAACGCCAGGGAGTCCCCGCCGAGCGGCTTCATGGCCTCGACGGCCTCATGCGCCACCAGGGTGGCCGCTCCCGCGTCCAGCGTCCCGCCAAGATAAGGGAGCCAAAGCTTCTCGGTGGGCGGCGCCGGAAGCCAGGTGCGCGCTACTTGCAAAGCCTCCTCCAGGTCGCCCAGTTTCTCGACCCGCTTGCCCACCAGCGCCAGGATCACGGGCAGGGCATAGGCGGTGTCGGGGAAGGCGATACGGGTGGAGCGGCCATGGCGGTCGATGGCCTCCGATAACATGGTCTCCGCCCGGTTCATACACGCGTAGGCGCCGCGGATAGCCGCTTCTGCGATGATCTTGGACATTGGCTAACTCATTTCCTCGAATGGACCATCCGCTCTCTTACGTTCGCGGCTCAGAACGACGCCTCATTCCGAGCCGCGAACGTAAGAGAGCGGTCACTTCCTTCTCTGTACTGCCGATAGAAACTTCCCGCGCCCGAGATATCTCCGTATAGCAGCGCGCCGGCCAGCCGGCCCTGTTGGTACACCAGCTTGCGGTAGACGCCTTCGCGGTTTACCAGCACCTCGGCGGTGGCGCCTTCCAGCCGCTCCGGGCACACCTCTCCAATCGAAATAATCGGCTCCCCGAAGAAGCGCGAGGCGTTCATGCGGAGCGCGCCGGCGGACGGGCGCTCCACGCCCACGGCCGCGGCTCCGGCGGCACGGCCCATTTCGAATGCCACGGGCCAGATGCCGCTGACCGCCGAGCGGCCGGTGAGCGGGTCGACGGCCTCGGCGCAATCTCCGGCGGCGAAAACGCCGGGCACACTGGTGCGCCCGCTGAGGTCCACCACGATTCCACGGTTCACGCGGACGCCGCTGCCGCGCAGCCACTCGACGTTGGGCTTGATCCCTTTGCCCACTATCACGAGATCGGCGCCGATCAACTCGCCGTTATCGAGGCGTACGCCTTCCACATGCCCGTTGCCCGTGATTTCTACGGCATCGCGGCCGGTGCGCACGTTTAGTCCGTGGCGAATGAACAGCTCTCCAATGCGGCGGCCGGCTTCGGCATCCACCATTTGCGAGAGCAGGTGCGGAGAGGTCACAACCACGGTCACCGCGAGGCCGCGGGCGAGGAGGGCCTCGCAAGTCTGGAGGCCCACGTTGCCGCCGCCCAGCACTACCGCGCGCCGGCCGGGCCCGGCCAGCTTTTCGATCTCTTCGAGATCTTCGAGATTGCGGAGGGCGTAGACGCCGGCGAGGGCCGCGCCGGGAAGGAAGAGCTTGGCCGCGCGCGCTCCGGTGGCTATGATGAGGCGGTCGAAGGGCAGGTGTGTTCCGTCGTCCAGAAGCAGCTTATCGGGTTCGAGGCCGGTCGCCCAGCGGCCCTGCAGCACACGAACCGTCAGATCGCTCTCGGGCCAGTAGATCGCGGGCCGCCCGATTCGGCCGGCCAGGACATACGAGAGCAGCGGGCGGGAGTATTGCGCGGAGGCATCCGCCGTGACCAATGCGATGGAGCAATCGGGGGCGTGCTCGCGGGCGGCTTCGCAGGCGGCAATGCCGGCCGCGGAGGAACCCACCACCACTACGTGTCCCTTGAATTCACTGCGGGCGGGGCGGGCCGGCGGCGGCTCGGTTGCGAGCGCGCCGGTGGGGCACGCCGCCACGCAAGCGGGCGTTTCGCGATCGGCGCAGACGTCGCAGCGGACCACGTGGTCGGTGGCCGGATCGGGTCGAATGCCGTGCGGGCACACCATCATGCACATGAAGCATCCCACGCAGCGGCTTTCTTCGAGCGCGATCCAGCCGGTGATGGGGTCGCGATGCAGTGCGCCGCTCTTGCAACTGAAGGCGCATAGCGGCTCGGCGCACTGCTCGCACCGAAGAGCGTCGATTCCGTCCTTCCCGGCTGCGATGGTGACGCGGCGTTTGGGCGGAAGAGCTTCGGCGATGGCGGCTTCGAGGCGCTGGCTGCCGGAATGGACCACTGAGCAGGCCAGCTCGCAGGCCCGGCAGGCCAGGCAGCGTTCGCGATTGAAAATCAGAAGGGCGCGCACGTCAGGCCTCCGGAACCCTCTCCTGGCTGTGTTTCTGAGCCTGCCCGCATCCCAGAGACTTCAGCCCTGCCGCGGGAACGTACTCAGCCAATGGGCGGGGCGCCAGTTTGAGCGCCTTGCGCTTGGCATCGATGTGCGCCAGGATTCCCTTGGCCGCGTCCTCCATGTTGCTGGTGAAGAGAAACTTGCCGCCGGTTTCCTTTTCGACATCCTCCTCAAGGTATTTGCGGACCACGCTGCTGCCCGCGATGCGCGGCGCCGGGGTGAATGCGGTGAAGATCCCCGAAGCCACGGCGTAGAGGGCGATGGCGATGGCTTTCTCGCTCATGGCCTCAGGCGCGGCAGCCGCGATGGGCAACTCGGAAAGATCGCCGCCCATTCCGCCCTCCGCGACCAGCGCCACGCACACCGATAGAATGCGCGAATTGTCGACGCAGCTTCCCACGTGCAGCACCGGCGGAATTCCCACCGCCGCGCAGATTTCCTGCAAGCCCGGCCCGGCGTATTCCAGAGCCGCTTCCGGCCGCAGCAGGCCGAACTTGGCGCTGGCGATGGCGCTGCATCCGGTCTGCACCACCAGCACGTCCTGCGCCAGCAGGCTGCGGACGAGGGCCAAGTGGTTGGTATCCTGCGTCACGCGAGGATTGTTGCAGCCCACTACTCCCACCACACCGCGAATGCGCCCCGAGGCCACCGCGTCGATGAGAGGCCGGTACCCGGCGCGGAAACGCCCGCCCAGATAGTGCGGCAGGTTCTCGTTGGTGAAGCCGGCCACCAGGTCCATCTTGTGGCGTGGAATGTTCACGCGCGTGGCGTCGCGCCGGGGGAAAGCCTCGATGGCGCTCTTCACAATGGCCCGCGCGGCCGGCTTGGGGTTATGGGCATCGAACGCCATGCGCTCCGCACCGGGGATGTGGGCCTTGGAGGAAGTGGTTACTACCTTGGTGTGCTGGCATGCGGCCACCTGGGGCAGGGAAGGCATGACGCATTGCACGTCCACCACCATCAGGTCCACGGCGCCGGTGAGGAGGGCCAGTTCCTGGTGCAGGTAGTTGCCGGCCACCGGCATTCCCTGGCGCATCAGGATCTCATTGGCGGTGCAACAAATGCCGGCGATGTTGATGCCTTCCGCGCCCGCCTGCCGCGCCAGGGCGAGCAGGTCTTCATCGCGGCTGGCGGCCACGATCATCTCGCTCAGAATCGGCTCGTGCCCGTGTACCAGAATATTCACCTGGCGCTCTTCGAGCACTCCCAGGTTGGCTTGAGACCGGATCGCTTGCGGCCCGCCGAAGAGCACGTCCTGCACATCGGTGGCGATCATCGACCCGCCCCAGCCATCGGCCAGCGCGGCCTTCATGGCCCCTCGCAACAGGGCCACGGGGTCCGATTCCACGCCGTGGTGCGTGCGGTGCAGCAACTCCACAATCTCGCGGTCGATTCCCCGCGGGGTGATGCCCATCTTCTCCCATCGCCTGCGTTGTTCCTCGGGCGCGCGCAGCGCCGGGATGAGCGGCCCTTCCTGGGAGCCGAACTGGGACGCCATGCGGGCCGCCAGATCGGCCGCCACCGGCGCCACTCCCCATTCCGCCGCCAGCGTCTTGAGCTTCTCGGGGTTGGCGATGACGGTCGCGTGGCGCAGAACTTCCACCACCTCGCGCCCGTGGTCGCTGTGCGCGGCGGCGCCGACGGCCACCGCCCGCGCCAGGTTGCGGGCCACAATCAGGTGCGCATCGGCGCCGCAGGCTCCCACCTGCGACCGTTCGCCGAAGGGATCGATGCGGCAAGGCCCCATGTAACAGACATCGCAGCAGAGGCCGAGATCGCCGAAGCCGCAGAGAGGCTGCATGGCGTCATGGCGGTCCCACACGGTTTTCGCGCCGATATCGTGCGCATAGACGAGCATTTCCTGCGCGGCAGGGTCAACCGAGCGATTATCGAAATTCATAAGTATCTCCGTTACCTGCTCCTATGCAAGAAGAGCCGGACCTGGGGGTCCGGCGCGGACGAGGGCGTCCGCCCCACGTTATGCCGCCTTGTGGGGCAGATTGGCAATCTGCGGCCGATTGGCAATCGGCGTCTGCGAATCATCATTCCAGCTCCCCCGCTATTCGCAACATCTCCTTATAAAAGGGGCGCTCCCGCGATACACTCCCCGCGCGCGCTTCCCGCTCCAACTCCCGGTCGAGCGGCAGCACCCCGGCAAGCTCCATGCCCACTAGATTCTCCCGCACGAACGCCAGATCGGCGTCTCCGGAGATCCTATTGGCAATCGCCTGCACCTTCCGTATCCCCAGATCTTGAGCCAGCTCGGCTACACGGTTGGCGGTTTGCAGGCTGGCCCAGCCCGGCTCCACTACCACCAGCATGGTGTCGACGCCCTCGGCGGTGCCGCGGCCCAGGTGTTCCACGCCGGCTTCCATGTCCACCACCACGTGTTCCTTGCTCCTCAGCATCAGGTGGTTCAGAACTTCGCGCAGCAGTACGTTCTCCGGGCAAGCGCAGCCGCCGCGGCCGCGCTCGATGGTGCCCATGACCAGCACGCGGACGCCATCCACCAGCACGCCGAACTCGGCCGGAATGTCATCCACGCGCGGATTCATCTTCAGGAAGCCGCCCCAGCCTTCGCCGCCGCCGACGCGCTCCTCGATCAGCGCCTTCAGCTTGACCAGCGGAGTGATCTCCGGCCCGCGATAGCCCAGCGTTCCGGCCAGGTTGGCATCCGGGTCGGCGTCCACGGCCACCACTTCGAAACCCAGATCGCGCCAGCAGCGCGCCAGAAATGCCGAAACAGTGGTCTTGCCGACTCCGCCCTTTCCCGCCACAGCGACCTTCATGCGGAGACCTCCCAGGCGCTCAGCGCGGCCAAAGCCGGGCTGTTGCCACTCAGCGTCAGCAGGGACGCCCCCGCCGATTCGAGCGCCGCTACCTGCGGATCCCTCGGGATGGTGAACACGTGGCTGAAGGGACCGCCCGCCAGCACCGTCATCTGGGCCGCCAGCGGCTCGCCCTCGTCGAATTGATTGAGCACCAGGTGGACGCGCGGTGGAAGCGCACCGTGAAGACCGACAAACAGGTCCAGGGATCGCCGGATGGTCTCGGCGGCCATGCGGGCACGGTTCACCACGCAAATGAGCGCGTCCGGACGCCCGCTGGTGCGGCGGGAAAGGTGCTCGAGCCCCGCCTCGCAGTCCAGCAAAACGTGGCGGTACCCGCGCGCCAGGCGGTCCAGGTGGTCCCGAATCAGGTTGTTCACGTAGCAGTAGCAGCCCTTGCCTTCGGGGCGGCCCATGGTCAGCAGGTCGAAACCGGGATTCTCGACCAGCGCCTCTTCCGCGTTCAGCGCCAGCCACTCGGCGGACGACATGGAAGGCGGGCGGTGGTTGTCCCGAAGCTCTTCGCGCATATCGGCCAGGGTCCGTCCGGCCTCGACGCCCAGCGCCGCACCCAGACAGTTGGAAGGGTCGGCGTCGATCGCCAGCACGGGGGTCTCGCCCGATTCCACCAGCCGCCGCAAGAGCAGGGAAGCGACGGTGGTCTTCCCCACGCCTCCCTTTCCAATGACCGCGACGATCACCGGCCGGGGTCTCGCTCTCGCACCAGGCTGGACACTTCGGCCAGAGTGTCCATCAGGCGGTCGGCCGCTTCCACGCTCTCGGTGGCGAGACCGCAGGAAGGGGTGAGCAGCGCCTGCCGGTAGAGTGCGCCGCGGTCCATGCCCTTGGCGGCAAGCTGTTCCACGCGCTGGTCCAGCGCGTCCAGCAAAGTATGCGCGTTGAGGTCGCCGTTGGCGTGAGCCGGTACGATGCCCCAGCTCAGCACGCCTCCCTTCTGTAGAAACGAACTCAGCTCGGCGGGGTAGAGCGAGAGCCCCTGGAAGTACTCGTAGGCGTCGAAATTGACCACGTCCAGATCGGTCGAGAACACCAGAGACCAGTCGGTGTTGCCGCAGCAGTGCAACCCGGCCAGCGCGCCTTCCTTGTGGATGGCCGCCACACCCGCGTCGATGGCCGCGACGACGTCGTTTCGCGGCACGTTGACGAATGCCGAACCGAACGCGCAGAGGTATGGCTCATCCAGCACCACCAGCGCGCCCTCGGCCACTTCACGGAGCTTGCGCGCCACCCAGCGGGCTTTCATCGCCATCCCCTGGACGGCCACTTCGTACAGTTCCGGGTTGTAGGCCAGCGACCGCTTGTTCTCGTCGGTGACGGTCATGGCGAAGCTGAAGGGTCCCGTGACCTGCCCCTTGACCCATTTCGGCCGCTGCCCGCCCAGGCGCGGGACGCTTTCCAGGAAAAGATGCAATCCCTGGGCGTACTCCGGGGAGATCGCGAAGCGCTCGACATCCTCGTCGACCAGGGCCTGGTAAAACGCCTCCAATTCGCCCGCCAGCGCCTCATCGCTACGGAAGTAGATGGTTTGAGCCGCGCGGTCCACCACGGCCCCCGGCAACCCTTCCGAGTACTGGACGTACATGCTCTCCAGCCAATCCCGAACGGGCAGTTGGGGCCACGCGGGCATGTCCGGATAGAGGCGGAAGATCCGGTCCAGCAGGCGCGGCGGCTCGGTATGGGGAAAGCTCCCCACGAGGGTCGGTATGGCGGCGAAAGCAGGGCACTTCATGGTGAATTTCGAGCTTTACGGTCTGAAATTAGTATAGCTCGTAGCGCCCTTTCGCCGGGCTACGCCGCCGGTGGGGTTGACCGGAACCAGCCGACAATAAAACCGCTACCGGCGCTCCTCCCCCGGCCCCCGGCCCCGTGGCTTGAGCCCTATCTTCCGCCGAGCCCGCCCAGCAATCCGCGCGCGGCGGCGCTTACATTTTGCGCGGCCTGCTGAGCAGCCTGCCCCACCTGCTGCTGCACCTGATTGGCGGCCTGTCCGGTCATCTGCCCGGCCTGTTGCGCCGCCTGGGTGGCCTGCTGGGTGGCTTGCTGCACCTGCTGCTGAGCTTCGTTGGCCGCCTGCTGTGCCTGCTGCTGGGCCGCTTGCGCCGCCTGCTGGAGCTGCTGCCCGGTTTGCTGCGCCATCTGCTGCGCCTGCTGGGCTGCTTGCTGGGCGGCCTGTTGCGCCTGTTGCGCGGCCTGCTGCAACTGCGCCGCGGCCTGTTGCGCGGCTTGTTGCGCCTGCCCCAACATTTGCTGCGCGGCCTGTTGCGCCTGATTGACGGCCTGCTGCACGGCTTGTTGCGCCTGATTGGCCGCCTGGCTCAACTGCTGCGTCGCCTGGTTCAGCGCTTGCTGCCCGGCTTGCACGGCCTGCTGCGCCACCTGCTGCGCCTGATTGGCGACGGCCTGCAACTGCTGCTCGGCCTGCTGGGCCATCTGCTGCGCCTGGTCGAGCGCCTGCTGCTCGGCCTGCTCCGCCTGATTGGCGACAGCCTGCAACTGCTGCCCGGCCTGCTGGACCATTTGCGCCGCCTGATTCTCGAGCTGCGCGATTTCGCTCGAGGCCTGCTCGACCGCCTGCTCGACGCCGGTCCGCACCGCGTTGATGCCCACGTCGAGCATGTGTTGCGCCTGGTCGGCCGCGGCGCTCAGCATGCCC
>Ga0182021_10001364_pt1 | contig 27817 bp, 19 predicted proteins | sample 612E3MmetaG_FD_120493 | JGI IMG/M metagenome (GOLD analysis project Ga0182021, IMG submission 120493) | Permafrost microbial communities from Stordalen Mire, Sweden - 612E3M metaG (Illumina Assembly) | ecosystem: Environmental > Terrestrial > Soil > Wetlands > Permafrost | place: Sweden...
GAGCCTTCGCTCACCCGATGAAAAATTGTCGTAGACGACGACCCTTCCCACCGCGGACTCCGCGAGAAGCCGGGCGGCCAGATGGCCGCCGATGAAGCCGGCACCGCCGCACAGAAACGCATTCGTGGTTGGCATAGTTTTGTTGGGGTCAGCCACCTCGGGATTTTCTAGCAGAGGTTTGGTCCGCCCGGACCCTCTGTCAAGCGATAGTTCGACAGCAAGGCACGCTGGGTTTCTGTCTCGACGCACGCGAAAGGGCCATGATGATTGTACGGTCATGCAAGCAACTGCGGGTACGGGCGGGCCGCGCCGGCAGGGCTGGCTCCTGTGCGACGAGCCGCTACGGCAGGGGAAAGATCCTCCACTTGGCGCCGGGACCGAGCCAGGACGACGTCGGGCAGGTTGTTCAGCGCGCCGGCAAGCGCATTCTCCGCTGCCCCCAACAGCGCGGGTGATGCACCGAGCGGCGCAATCTACTCCATCCAGCCCTGGTCGAGGTCCGGTGAGTTCGGTCTCCGCCAGCCCCCGGTCTTTCGCAACGGACGTTCGGCCGCCGACCAGCACAGGCCAGCGCCTTCAACGTTTCCAGCGGCTCGCCAAACGACCGAGCGCGACGGTGCGGCCAGCGGGGTTGAGCAGCAGGGCGATACCAAGGTGAGCGAAGGCGACCAGGGCTCCCTTGACCACGAGAGCCGCCCAGGTGGTCGCCATCGGCAATGCGAGCAGCTCGGTCGTTCCGATCACGAAGGACACGCTGACGGAGAGCATACCCGCGAGCTGAAAGCGCCAGTGGTCCCGCCCCGCAATTTGGAATTTACTATTCACAAAGTGCGCATAGACGACGAGACACAACACCGACACCGCGGACGAGACAGCAGGCATGCCGGCTGCGCCGGCCAGACGAAGTGCAAAGTACATCAGGGGAACACGAAGCAGCATCTCAAAAATCCCAATCCATGCCACCGTAGCAATCGCACCCGAGGCCGTCAGGACGACCGAAAGGAGGAACTCCCGCGAGCCAAAGATGGCCGCCGCGCAAAGCAGAGCGTTGAGGGCGGCGCCTCCGTAGTTCTCTCGGCCGACCCAGAGGGCGGTGAAATCCTGATTGAGGGCGACCACAGCCGGCAACGTCGCAGCCACGACCAACGACCAGAGGGCAAGGACATCGCGAGCCGGCTTCCTTGCGGCGCAGATTCCCTGCTCGCCCACGAAATGCGACAGCCCACTTAGCACCGATCCCGCAATTGGGTTCACGAAGCTCATGGCCACGCGCAAGATGCGGTCAGTGATGGCGTAGACCGCTGCCATCGTGGGGTTGACCAGACTTGATACTAGCGCCACTTCCAAGTTGGACCCCACCTGCAGGACAATCCGGCTGAGCATCATGGGCACCGTGGTGCGAGCGAGATCTCGTATCGCCGCCCGGCTCGGTTTTGGCTGCGGCAATCCCATCAACCGCCACGTAACCGCGGTCCAGGCAACTCCGACGGTCAACCCGGTCCATGCCCCAACGACAGAAGCCAAACCCAAAGCGACGACGCCCAGACCGGCGACAAGACCGACCACGATGACCGCGATCTCCACAAGCTGGGCTCCGAGCCGCGTGACGGCAGCAATCTCGGCACGCTGCCACGCGGACGGGATCGCGACCAGATTCGCCACTGCCAGGTTTCCGCCGGCACCGGCAGCGGTCAGCACGAAGGTCAGTGCGAGGGCAGCGTGGGCGTGCTCGGGCGCTTTGACCAAGCCCGGGACATAGGGCGCGAGAAACACGCTGACCACGACCATGGTCGCGACGAGGGTCGGCACCACCAGGACAGCCGCGCCGGTCATGCGCGTGAAGGCCGACAAATCCCGCGCCCCCCAAGCGGCCGCCAAACGCTGGTAGAGCACGGCGCTGACCCCGAAGTCCACGACGCCGAGCAAGCCGACCACGTTGGCCGACGCGAGAAACGCCCCGTACACGTCCACGCCAAACGTGTGGAAGTAGAGAGGGACGAGGACGATGCCTTTGACGATGACGATCGAGGCGCCGAAGTAGCTGGTGAGCAAGGAAAGAAAAGCCGCGCGTGTTCTTCCTGGGGTAGGACGCACGACGGCGACGAGAGTCTCTTGAGTCATCGGCATTCGCATCATGCAAGGGTGGGGTCCAGGCGCAAGTCCTGCGGAAGGAAAGTGCATCCATGGGACGCGTCGCGCCGTGCCGGTTCACGAGCGCTCGACAGGCGCCACTCGCTCCGCTAGCCTTACTAGCCTACGATGAGACTTCGTTTGCAGAAGAATGGCGTGGCGCATGTGTTTGCCGGGCCATTCGTCTTGGCCTGGATTCTCATCCTTCCCTATTCCTGTGCCGGCCGCCAGCGCCTGCCAGCGGGGTCCATAGAAGCGGTCGCGATGGCACCCGAGGAGCGGCTGGGGATTGATGATGTTTTCGAGGTTCGCGTGTTTGCCGAGCCGGACTTGTCAGCGGTTTACCGGATAGCGGCGGACGGAACCATCGACTATCCCTTCGCCGGCCGCATCTCGGTGGTGGGCCTGCGCAGCGGCGACGTGCAGGAGCTGATTGCGAACAAACTGCAGGATGGATATGTCAAGCACCCGCAGGTTTCGGTGATGGTGAAGGAATGGAACAGTCGCAAGGTGTCGGTCATCGGGCAAGTACAGAAACCGGGTGCAGTCGTGTATTTCCCCAACATGACAGTTGTGGATGCCATTGCGGGCGCGGGCGGCTTCACACCAATCGCAGCAAAGAACTCGGTTACGCTGCGACGAGAAGTGAAGGGAACGGTCGAAAGCAGGAACTGTTCCGTCGCTGATATCAGCGAAGGCAGGGCGCCGAATGTGGTTCTGCGACCGGGCGACATCCTGGTGGTGGAAGAACGCTTGTTCTAGGGCTTGCATCGCGTGAGCGAAAACCCCGGCCTCGCGGCAGAGGCGCACCACAGGAGGCATCGACGGCGGACCGGGCGCGGCTATCTGCGCGGCGGTGGCCTCAAGTGGGTGGCCGCAGGGCTGCTCGCCCTGGTCCTTGTGGGCGCCCCAGTGGCCCTGGGGGCTGTGCATCGCACAGTCCTGCTCGGGACGTTGGGGGTCGTGGCGTTGCTGGTGCTGGTCACTGCGGGGCTTGCCTGGCGCAGCGAGCAGAGCTTCCGACCCCATGTTGCGCTCATCCTGCCTCTTTGCTTCGTGGGCATCGCCGCTTTGCAAAGTCTGCCCTTGCCCACGGGTCTCAGGGCGCGCCTGGACCCCGCAGGGTTCGATCTGGCGGCAGGTGAAACGGCTGGTCGAGCCGTGCCCATGAGCCTCGATCCACCAGAGACCCACAGAGAGTTGGCCATGGCCGGCGCTGCGGCGGGAGTGGCTCTGGCGGCCCTGGTACTTTCTGCGGGCCGCCGGCTGCGGCTTGCGGCGCCAGTCCTGGTCGCCGTCGCGGGCCTGGCCACCCTGGCAGTGGGCCTCGGCCATCGGGCGGCGTTCGAGAGCGCGATCTACGGTGTCTTCTCGACGTCGAGTGGCGTTCCGGTCGGGCCGTTCATCAATCCGAACCATGAGGCCGAGCTCCTGGAACTGTCGGCCTTCACCGCGTTGGCTCTGGCCTGCGCAGCAACCACCCGCGACCGGCGCCGGGCCTGGAAAGCCGTCGCGGCATTCCTGGCGGCGGGAGCGCTGTCCACGATTTCGCGGGGATCGGTGCTGGCGCTGGGCGCGGGCGCGCTGACCTGGCTCCTCTTCCCGGTCCAGTCCGACGAGGACGTGCCACGGCCGCGAAATCGCTTCGCGGCGGTCGTGCTGGCGCTGATTGTCGTGGCCGGCCTGACCCTCAGCTTGGGCGGCGAGGGCGTTCTTGGCGAGGTCTTCGCCACGCGTCCAGGGGACGAAGGGAAATTCCGCCTCTGGCTGGACGCGCTCAAGATCATTCCCGTCCACCCGTTGGGGATTGGCCTTGGGGCCTTCGCGCGCGTGTATCCCGCGTACCAGACTCTGTCGACGGGGTTGTGGTACGAGTTCGTCGAGAATCTGCCATTGAGCCTGCTGATCGAGGCAGGGATTCCCGGCGCGTTGCTGGTGGCAGGCGCTGTCGCGCTGACGGTGCGCCATGTGGCGAAGCGGGCCCGCCGCGACCGGGTCGAAGCGGCCCTTTGTGCTGCCATGGTGGCAGTGTTGGCCCACAACCTGGTCGACTTCGGGCTCGAAGTGCCGGGCATCCTGTTTCCGTTCGTGGCGATATTGGGCGCGACCATGGGCCGGCAACTGGTCGCGACCGATGCGCCGGTACCACGTCGAGCGGCGGTGGTCTACGCGGGCGTGGTTGCGACGGCGACCGTGGCGGGAATCGCCTTGCTCCTCACCCCGTCGGCGCGCGACTACGATGCGCTCTTGCGAGGCCCGCCTGCTGCTGACCGGCCTGCGCTCGTGCGTGCGGCTTTGGCGGCCCACCCAACCGACAACCAGTACGCCCTGCTGGCAGCCACGCTGGAGCCACTGCAGACCACCGGCGGTGGGCTTTCGCCCCGCCTTGTGGGCTTGAATCGGGCTTTGCGGTTGTGTCCGAACTGCCCGGCCGGGCACCGCGAGGTGGCCAGAAACCTCTGGCGCCTGGGCCGACGCCAGCAGGCGCTGCTCGAATGGCGGGCTGTCGTAACCCTGGACAGGCCGGCCCTGGCGTGGGTCTTCGATGAGTTGCAGAAGAGCGGCGCGCGGCCTGAGGAGCTGGCGACCCTGGCCGACGACGAGAACCGGTTCGAGTTGTGCCGATGCCTGCTTGGCCAGCGGATGTTTGAGGCCGTGAAGAATTTGCTGGCCGGCAGGGCCGACCAGAAGGGCGTCGAGTTTCGCTTGGTGCAGGCCAGCCTTGCCTTGGCAGAGAAAGACATACCGGGGGCACGGCAGGCCAGCCAGCAGGCCCTGGCCGCAGGACCCACCGATGCGCGAGCAGCGCTGACCGCCGCCGAGGTGGAGATCCTCGACGGGAAGCTGGATGCGGCGCTTGGCTTGCTTCGCGCCGGCCTGCTCTCCGCGCCGACCAATCTTGAACTGAATCGCAAGCTGCTCGCGCTGCTGATGCAGACGGATCGATGGGAGGCGGTGGACCGGGCACTCGACGGGCTGCGCGCGGCCTTGCTGGAGCACGGCGTGCCTCTGGTCGAGGCGAACATCGCCGCCGCGCAGGTTTTCGAGCGCCGCGGGCAGTATCCGCGGGCGGTCTCCGAGTACCGGGCCGCGACCGTGCAAAGTCCAGGCAATGTGGGCCTGCTGCTCACGTTGGGAAGGCTTGCCCAAATGGCCGGGCAGGTTACGGTGGCTATCGACGCCTATCGCGACGTCTTGCGCCGGGCGCCGGACAACTCAGCGGCACGGGGCGCCCTGTCCCGGATGCGCGGCGAGGTGAACGGGAGGTTGCTTGAAGAGATGTTACGATCGCCATCCCAAACCGGCGGGGGGATCCAGAGGTAGAAATGGAAAGCGTAGATCAGCCTCACAGCCTGGGATCCAACCGGGACGGCGCCAGCCACAGGCGTTCCGGCGCCGCCGAATCGCTCATTCTTGGGGGCGCGTTGCTGGCCACTCGCATCGCAATCGCGACCGGGGTTGCGATGCTGACGCACGGTCGTGAGTTCACTGACGACACCCACCTTCATCTGGAATATGCGGCACACCCTCTTTCGCGGCTGCTCGGCACGATCACCAATCCCCCGTACCCACCGCTTCAGGGACTGCTGCAGGCAGCCAGCGTGGGGGTGCTCCGACCCTTCCTCGGGGACTTCCTCGCGCTGCGTGTGGCCTTTTCTTTCTTCGAGGCAGCCGCACTCTCAATCACGCTCACAACACTCCGCATGCTGAGTGTGTCGGCCAGCGTGAGGCGTGGCCTTGCGCTGGTGATGATCCTGGCACCCGTCGGCTGGATGAGCGGATCCATCATGTGCCAGGAAGAGGCAATCGGAATGACGTTCGTGGCCGGTGCGATACTCGCCGAGGTCAGCGGCCGCAGACACATCACGCTCTTGCTGCTTTCCCTCGGAGTTGTGACCGGGAAAGTCTTCTTCATCTTCCCTCTCTCCGTGCTGTTTCTGTTGTCGCCCAGACTACGTCTCGCACGGCGGCTCTACTGGGCCGCGACGCCGCTGGCCGTTACCTATGGTTCAATGGCAGCCGTCCTGCTGTTGACAGGGCGCGCCCCTGAACGATTCCGCTTGTCGGTGTTCGGCGTGAATGTTTGGACGTTCCTGCGGTTGCAGTTTCCATTGTCACAGCAGTTCTGCGAGGGAGGCGCGGTTGTGGCCATCGGCCTGGCAATGGGTGTGATCTTCTTCCTGGCCCGCAAAGCCTCGGACTCACCAGCGCGAGGGGTCGCGACGCTGTCGGTTGCTTTGTGTGCTTCGTTCCTTCTCTTCTTGCACACGAATCCCGAGTATTATCTGATGGTGCTTCCAGCAGCCGTGGTCCTATTTCCTCGCATAGGGCCGGCTGCGCTCTTGGCCATGCTCCTCTCGGTTCCATGGTCCACAAACTTCGTGGATGGAGTGGCAAACGCGGTGAGGCTCCCTGCCGCAAATGGGAAGGCTGTCTTCGTTCAGCTCTATTTCAAGTGTGTCGGCATCGAACCGGCTAGGCTGAGCCCTGTCGCACAGTGTGTGTCGGTCCTGGCGCTCTCCGTTGTCGTCGTCATGCTTGCAAGATGTCTTCGCCCGCAAGGCGGCGGGGGCAGAATGGAGGGCGCAGACAAGGATCGTGAGGAAGGGGGTGGTGGCTCGCCTTACGGCCGCCAGGGGTAGGTGGAATGTTTTCGAGTGCCGGGGGCAGTATCCGCGGGTGGTCTTCAAATAGCAGGCCGCGACTTCGCGCACGCAAGGTTGGCCTTCTAGTCACGCTGGGAAGGCTTGCACAAATGGCCGGGCAGGTTACGGTAGCCGCATATGCCTACCGCGATGTTTTGCGCTGGGCGCCTGACAATGCAGCGGCACGTGGGGCGCTTGAGCGGATGCGCAGCGAAGTCGACGGGAAGTTGCTTGAAGAAGTGCTACGATCGCCGCCCCATACCGTTGGTGGCTTGCACAATTAAAGCTCAGCAATGAGGACCGCCGGAGTAGCCTTCGTTCTCGCCTGTCTGGTTTCGGTGCTGTTGACACCGTTCATACGGCGGTTTGCCCTAGCTCGTGGATTGTTCGACGACCAATTGTCGGCGCGGAAGATCCACGGTCGCCCGGTGCCGCGGCTGGGCGGAGTGGCCATTGTCGCGGGGTTCTACGTGCCCCTTCTGGCCCTGCTGCTTCCGGCCAGTAGCGTGGGTGGAATATTCTACGCGAAGCTGCCCGATGCCGTGACCTTCCTGCTCGGGGGCGTGGCGATCTGTGGCCTTGGCCTCTTCGACGACTTACGGGGTGCGGGAGCAGGCAAGAAGTTCCTAGTCCAGTTTGCGGTGGCCGGCGCCCTGTTTGCGGCTGGCAACCGCATTGAGCATGTGGCTCTTCCGTTTGTCGGAAGTTTCGCGTTGGGCGCGCTGAGCTTGCCCTTCACGTTGCTGTGGGTCATGGGCGTGATCAATGCCCTGAACCTGATTGATGGCCTGGACGGGCTAGCCGCGGGCGTGGCGTTCTTCGCCGTGGCGACCACTTTCGCCATCGCGGCCTTGCGCCAGGACCCTCTGATGATGCTGTTCATGGCCGCTTTGGGCGGTGCGATCGTGGGTTTCTTGGCCTACAACTTCAACCCGGCCTCGATCTTCATGGGGGACACGGGATCGATGTTCCTGGGCTACGTCCTCGGCGTGGGGGCCATGCGGACCAGCCAGAAGTCGTCGACGGCGGTCGCGATATTGGTCCCCATCGTGGCGCTGGGTCTGCCCATCGCCGATACCCTGTTGGCCATGCTTCGACGGGCACTGGCCGGGCAGCCTATGTTCTCTGCCGATCGCAAGCATATCCACCACCGCTTGTTGGAGCTGGGCCTAAGCCAGCGAAGGGCCGTGATCACCCTGTACGGAGCCGCAGCGCTCTTGGGCGCAATGGCGGTAATCCTCACGTTGTCAAACAGCCTGGAATCTGTCCTGGTCCTGGTTGCCACGGGTCTTCTCGGCTACCTGGCTTTCAGGAAGCTGAGGCACACGACGGTGTCGCGCGACGCGGTCGCAAAGCCCGATGGTGGTGGCCAGGCCGCCTGCGCGGACCTGGCCCAAGCGCGAGATGAACGCCAGCTGCGACAGAGGCTGCGACTCGCGGCGAGGCACCTTGGAATCAGTCAAGTCCGTTTGCTGCTAGAGGAGGACGGCGACACGATCACCCTATCAACCAGGTCCTACGGTCGGGACGATGTCCCTTGGTATGGCCTGGAAGTGGGCAGTGGCCCCACGCTCGTGAGAATGGAATATCGCCGCGGGCAGGGCGAACTGGATGTGGGTGCGATCGAGTGCTTGAAGCAGGCGCTAACCGCAGCGTGCGGCCGAGTGTACGGTCCAGATGCGAACGGATGAGGCCAGCGACGCACGCGGGGAACTTGTCTGACCCCGTCCGCGTCATTGCGGCAGGTCGGTTTTCCCGCTAGCGTTGATACCTAATGGAGACCGCACAAGCGTCTGCGTCGAAGCCCGCTGGCACCGGCCGGGAGTTGCAGCACTACATCGGCTTGTTGCGCAAGCGGTGGCCAGTGCTCGCGGCGCTGGTGGTTCTCGCCACAGTCTGCACGATCGTCTGGACGATACGTCAGCCTCGGATCTACGAGGCCAGTTGCTCGATCATCATCGAAACCAACGCGCCCCAGGTGCTGGAAGGCGTCAAGGATGTGATCGAGATGGGGCCTGGCGGCTGGATGTACCGCGAGTTCTCCCAGACCCAGTTCCGTATCATTCTTTCGCGTGAGAACACCCAGAGGGTCATCGACCGTCTGGGCCTGGTCCATGATCCGAGTCTCAACCGGCCCGGTGACGACAAGGGCCAAGTCGCCCGCCAGGGTATCGTTTCGCAACTGCTGAAGAGGGTGAGAGTGGTGGGGGTTCGAGATTCTCGCATCGCCAACATCACGGTCAGTGACACGGATCCAGAACGGGCGGTGCGAATCGCAAACGCCTTTGCCGACACGTACATCGAAAGGAATCTTGACTACAAACTCGAGGGCGCGCGCACCGCCGGCTCCTGGCTCGGGGAACAAACCGTTGACCTGCGCAAACGCCTGGAGGATTCGGAACTCGAACTCTACAAGTTCAAGAAAGATCGCAACCTGCTCGACATCAGCCTCGACGACAAGCAGGGCATGACCCGGCAGAACCTGCAGGCGCTGAACCAGAAGCTGGCGGACGTGAAAGCCAAGCGGATCGAAATGGAGTCGATTCGCAAGCTGATCGTGGCCGCCAAGAACGACATCGCGGAGCGGGAAAGCCTGCCTGAGATTCGCGACAATGTGGTGGTCCAGAAACTGCGCGAGAACTACCTCGACCTTTCAAAGATCAAGGCGGATCTGGACTCCCGCTACGGCGAGAAGCACCCCAAGATCGACAACATCCAGAAACAACTGGAGGCCATCCAGGGCGACTATCGGAGGGAGCTGGACCAGGTGCTGAAGGCGTTCGACAAGCGCTACCAGGCCCTGCTCGACACTGAATCCGGGCTTTCCAAGTGGATGCACCAAGAAAAGCAGCAGGCCCTGGAACTGGCCAAGCTGGAGATTGAATACCGGCCCCTGTCGCGCGATGCCGACAACAACGCGAAGATGTTTGGCCTGATCTCGCAGCGGCAGAAAGAGATTGACCTGACCGGACTCTTGCGGTCGAATAACGTACGCATCCTGGACCGCGCCACCACGCCCCAGTTTCCGGTCAGTCCGCGACTCTCCCTCAATCTCGCGGTCGGCTTGTTTACCGGCCTGCTTCTCGGGGTCCTGCTGATTGTGGCCATCGAGGCCCTGGACAACACGGTCAAGACGCCTGAGGTGGCTGAGGCGCTGGTGGGTGCTCCGTTGCTCGGCATGCTGCCCATTCTGGCCCACGCCAGGCAGCGCACGGCTGCCAATGCAACTGAACGCGATCTGACGGTGTTCAAGGACTCGACCTCGGCCGCAGCTGAAGCCTGTCGCTCGATCCGCACCAACCTTATGTTCCTTTCGGCCGAAAAGGAAGTGCGCGTGCTGGTGGTGACCAGCCCAGGTCCTCAGGACGGAAAGACCACTGCGGCTATCAGCCTGGCGATCACCATGGCACAAGGCGGGGCGCGCGTCCTATTGATCGACACCGACATGCGCAAGCCGCGCATCCATCGATCCTTCGGCCTGAAGTCGGATCGGGGCTTGTCGACGGTGATGATGGGCGATGCCAAACTGGCCGATGTGATCTGCCATTCCGAAGTGCCGAACCTGGACGTGCTTCCATGCGGCCCGACGCCGCCGAACCCGGCCGAGCTGATCCACACGCAGCGTTTCCAGGAGATTCTTGACCAATGCCGGCGGGACTACGGCCGGGTGGTGCTGGATTCACCACCGGCCGCGTTTGTGACTGATCCCGCGATCCTCGGAAATCTGGCCGATGGCGTTGTGCTGGTGGTGCGCGCGGGCCACACCACAAGAGAGGCGGTTGCATTTGCGCGCCGACAGATCAACGACGCCCGGGCCCGCATCCTGGGCGTCATCATCAATCGAACCGATCGGCGCGCAGGTGGGTACGGGTACTACTCATACTACGCCCCTTACGGGCGTTACTACCGTGCCGCCTGAGGCGCTTTGCGGCGCCAGGGCACCCTTTTACGAAAGCTGTCGCATGATTCGGTAGAGGAGAAAAACAAATACTGGCAGCACAGCCCCACCGATGAGGAGTCGTCGTCGTCCGTGGGCCGCAAGCTCCTCGCGGAAGGATCGCATCCCCAGGGGCAGCAGGGCGGCCAGGACAATCGAGCGGTAGCGATCGTGAATAATTCCGGACAAGCCTAGGGCCACGGTGCCCAACACGACAACCCCAAATAGAACCGCTCTTGTCCGTGTCCACGGTTCGTGGTCAAGCAGCCGAAGAAGAAGGGCCAAGACGGCCAAGAAACACAGGCCGCCACTCAGCAATTCCAAGAAATCTCCCACGCTGTTCAGCCATATCGTCGGACCCAGGTACAAGGGACAAATGATATTCGCAAGGCTGCGAACCGGAAGGTACAAAATGTCCACAACTCGGTTGGGCGACCCCATCTGGCGCAGCAGGGAGCGCCGGGAGAGTGTATCGGGAGCGGCTTGTTGCAGTTTGTCATATCCGGCCAATGCCAGCGGGTTGCTCGATTCATCGACTTCGGTGCTGGCTTGTCCTGCCACGTAGAGGCTGATGACCGCAATCAAAGCGAGCAGCAATACGCGCGACCCGCGGGCTCGCGGCACGTCCCGGCGGAACTCAATCGAGATTGCCAACGGGAGGAGGACGAGAGGCGTAGTCTGCGAGCGCACCCAGGACATCCCCACTGCAAGGGCCGCAATGATCAAGCCCTGCGCCCATCTCGGCATGCGAGAACAGCAGGTTGTGACTGCGCATGCGACTAGGAATATGACCAGAGGCTCCTTGCTGGTCATTCCACACCAGGTAATGGCCTCGGGATAAAGCAGCCACAACGCCAAGAAAGGGAGACGAGACGAGGGACCTGGGCTGGGGTCAGCGAGTCTCGCGACTAGAAAGCCAGCTCCAACCCAGAGAAGCCAGTTGGCGATGCATCCAATCAGCGGGTCGGGCGTCGTGAGCCCATAAAGAAGGGACAGGAGCACCGGGTAGCCGAGTTGGCCAAAGGCGGACGCATCCGTCCTGGTCAGAATGTCAAGCGCAGACAAAGATGCATTCCTGACTGCGAACACATGAAATCGGAAAGGGTCAAATCCGAGATAAAGAGTCGCAAATGGCAGCTCCGGGATAAACTCGTACACCGCATAGCAGACAGCCAGCACGAGAGAAGTCGTCAGGAGCGCAATGGTGGGGAGATGCGATGAAAGTCCTGGCCGATTGTTCACGGGGAGCCTGCCCGCCGCCTAGGGTGACAGGCACATGGTCCTTGGCCGTCGAATGACAACAGGACTCGGCAGTGCGTTGCTGCTCGCGTATGCCGCGGTGGGCCTATCTTTGGCTGGCTCACTCAGGTTCTTTCGAAGGGTGGACAGGTTCAGCGGGTTTCTCTAGCATGCATCCATGGCCACGTCTTTCCGAGGGCGCTTGTAACTGAGGAAGCCAAGGGCTACGCGCTTCCGCGACAGGTCGTCGAACAGGTATATCGCGCAAACTCGCTCAGCCACAACAAGGGCCCTGAGCTTCGTCTTCAGGGCGTCTAGGGTGACGAGCTTTGGACGAAGATGCAATCTTTGGGCCTCGGTCCGTCGTGGTGGGCTGGCAAGACGGTTCTCGACCTGTGTTGCGGCACGGGCTTCCTGTCGTATCATCTCCTGGCGCGCGCGGCCGGCGCGCCTTACTCTGCTCGACATCAGCCATAAGAAGATCGCATGTGCGGCATCGTCGGGTTCATCTCGCAATCAACCTTTTCAAGCAGGCCGCCTCTCGCTCTGTCGCGCGATGTGCTCAGGCATCGCGGGCCCGATGACGCCGGGGAATGGTGGTCAGAGGACGGCTGCGTCGGCCTGGGGCATCGCCGCCTGGCGATCATCGACCTTTCGCCGGCTGGCCACCAGCCCATGCAGGACCCGAGTGGCCAGTTGTGCATCGTCTTCAACGGCGAGATCTATAACTTCGCCGACCTGCGCGCCGAATTGGCGGCGAAGGGGCATGCTTTCCGCTCCCACAGCGACACCGAGGTGATTCTGGCCGCGTATCGCGAGTGGGGCACGGAGTGCCTTTCACGCCTGAATGGCATTTTCGCCTTCGCGCTCTACGACGGGCGAAAGCGGCAGTTGTTCATGGCGCGAGACCGGGCAGGGGAAAAGCCCCTGTTCTACTCGTTGGCCGACGGCATTCTGCGCTTCGCTTCCGAACTTAAGGGCTTGCTGGCTGACCCCGCCCTGCCCCGCTGTATCGACCGCGAGGCGCTGGACTGCTACCTGGCCATGGGATTTGTGCCGGGCGGGGGCTGCATTCTGCGGGATATCAAAAAGTTGCCGCCAGGCCATGCGCTGATTTTCGATCTCAGTGGCGGGCAGTCGCGGCTGTGGCGCTACTGGAAATTGCCCGAATTGGATGCTGCTGCGGCGGACAGCCAGGCAGATGAGACCGCCCTGCTGGACGAGCTGGAAGCCCTTCTGGAGGACGCCGTACGCCGCCAACTGGTCGCCGACGTGCCAGTGGGCGTGTTGCTTAGTGGTGGAGTGGATTCCAGTCTGGTGACGGCGATGGCGGTGCGGGCTGCGCCTAGGGTCAAGACCTTCACGGTCCGCTTCCCCGGCTACGGCTCTTATGACGAAACCGAACACGCCCGGCTGATTGCCCGCCACCTCGGCACCGAGCATGTGGAGTTGGAGGCAGGCGACTGCAGCGTGGATCTCCTGCCGTTGCTGGCCCGACAGTTCGACGAGCCGATCGTGGATTCGTCCATGATCCCCACCTACCTGCTCAGTCGACTGGTGCGCGGGCACTGCACAGTGGCGCTGGGCGGGGACGGGGGCGACGAGTTGTTCGGCGGATATGAGCACTACAGCCGCTTGCTTTGGATGCGGCAGCGGCTGGAGCCCATCCCCCGCTGCCTGCGTCTGGCCGTGGCCCAGGCGGCAGAGACCTGGCTGCCAGTCGGCTTCAAAGGGCGCAATTGGCTGCAAGGGCTGGAATCGGACTTGGTCCGGGGTCTGCCGCTGATCGCCTCGTATTTTGACCGAAGCACGCGGCGGCGTTTGATGGCGGGGCACGGCCCCTGGGAACTGGTTGCTGAGCGCGTTCGCGAGCAGCGCATCCCGCAGGCGGCCGATCTGTTGCAGCGGGCGACCCGGATGGATTTCGAGAACTACCTAGCCGAGGACATCCTGGTGAAAGTGGATCGCGCCAGCATGCTCAATTCCCTGGAAGTGCGCGCGCCCCTGCTGGATTATCGCGTGATAGAGTTTGCCTTTGGCAAGGTGCCCGCGCACCTGAGGGCCACAGCCAACAGTCGCAAGGTGTTGCCCAAGCGGCTAGCGGCCCGGCTCCTACCGCCCGGCTTTGATCTGCACCGCAAGCAGGGGTTTTCCATTCCGCTGGGCTCGTGGCTGCGGGCGGGACCGTGGCGAGAGTTCTTCCATGATGTGCTGCTCGGGGCGGGCGACACCATATTCAGTCGAAAAGAAGTGGGCCGACTGCTGGATGGTCAGGCAAGAGGCAGGGCGAACAGCGAGCGCCTGTTTGCGCTGGTGTTGTTTGAGCTGTGGCGGCGGGAATACAGAGTCACAATGTAGGTCGGCAAAATGCGCACGGAACTGCTTGCAATTCTTCGCTGCCCGCAAACTGGCCAGCCACTGGTCCTGCAAGAAGCCCACTACGCCGACGGGCAGATTCAGTCTGGCTGGTTGATCGCGCAAGACGGCCAGCACCGTTACCCGATCAGGGACGCCATCCCGCGCTTTGTGCCCAAATCGAACTATGCCGACAACTTCGGCATGCAATGGAACAAGTTTCGCCAAACCCAGCTCGACAGCCATTCCGGACATCCGATTTCCGCGAGCCGCTTCTGGAAGGCGACCGGTTGGCGGCCCGAGGAGATCTTCGGTCAATGGGTGTTGGATGCTGGGTGCGGCGCCGGCCGGTTTGCGGAGGTGGCTTTGCAAGCAGGGGCCAAGGTGGTGGCCCTGGACTACTCCAGCGCCGTCGATGCCTGCTACGCCAATCTAGGGCACCATCCCAACCTGCACATCGTACAGGGCGACATCCACACCCCACCCTTTCTCCGGGGCTGGTTTCCTTTCATCTATTCACTCGGAGTCTTGCAGCACACGCCGGATCCGGCCAAGGCATTTGCCGCCCTGCTCCCGATGGTTGTGGGAGGAGGGAGACTTTGCGTCGATTTCTACCAGAAGTCGTGGAGGAGCAGGCTGCTGCCCAAGTACTGGCTCCGTCCCCTGACGAAACGCCTCCCTAAGGCGCGCTTGTTTGCGATCTTGGAGTCGCTGGTACCTGCATTGTTGCCGCTTAGCCGTCAGCTTGCCCGCATACCGGTGCTTGGTGGCGGATTGCGACGGCTGGTTCCAGTGGCGAACTACGTCGGCACCCTGCCTTTGAGCGAAAATCAGCATCTGGAATGGTCGCTGCTCGATACCTTCGATTGGCTCGCGCCGGAATTTGACCATCCGCAAACGCCAGAAACCCTGCAGCGCTGGCTGGACGCCGCCGGGCTGGAGCAAACCGAGGTGCTCAAGGCGGGGCATCTTGTCGGCAGGGGCAAGAAGCGGCCGTGATCCTCGGCATTGACGCCTCCAATCTCCGCGATGGCGGCGGAGTGACTCACCTGGTTGAACTGCTGCGCGTGGCCGATCCGCCAGCCTATGGATTCTTAGAGGTGGGCGTCTGGGGTGCTGCGCCGATTCTGGACCACGTCGAGAACCGCCCCTGGCTGGTGAAGAGCCGCCAGCCATTGCTGGAGAAGAGTCTGCCCTATCGCCTCTTCTGGCGACGGTTCAGGCTTCCCAGACTGGTTCGGCAGGCCGGCTGTGGGCTGCTCTTCACGCCGGGCGGTTCGTATGCAGGCGATTTTCACCCCGTCGTGACGATGAGCCGTAACATGTTGCCTTTTGAATGGCGCGAGTTGCGGCGGTACGCTCGCTCCTGGATCGGTCTAAGATTGTTGCTGTTGCGGTGGACTCAGTCGCGCAGCTTTCGCCGGGCCGACGGGCTTATCTTCCTCACCCGGTACGCCCAAGAAGGCGTCACGCGCACAATCAAAACCACCGTCGCCCAGACAATGATCATCCCCCACGGCGTAGATGGCAGCTTTGTCTGTCCGCCACGCGAGCAGCGGCCCGTCGGCCACTATTCGATTGACCGCCCCTTTCGCATCCTGTACGTCTCCATAGTCGATGCGTACAAGCACCAGTGGCATGTGGCGGAGGCAGTGGCCCAACTGCGCGCCGATGGGCTGCCGGTGCTGCTGGAGCTCGTGGGGCCGAGCAACCCGCCCGCATTGGCGCGTTTGAGAAGGACACTAGAGCGGGTCGATCCCGCGGCTGCATTTGTGCGCTATCTCGGGAGGGTCCCCCACGTCGAACTGCACGCCCGATATGCACAGGCGGACCTATGCGTGTTTGCTTCGAGCTGCGAGAACATGCCGAACATATTGGTGGAAGCCATGGCTTCTGGGTTGCCAATCGCCTGCTCCAACCGGGGGCCGATGCCCGAAGTCCTTGGCGACGCGGGCGTCTACTTCGACCCGGAAGACCCCCATGACATTGCGCGCGCTCTTCGCACACTGATCGAATCGCCGATGCTGCGAAGCAAGCTGGCCCAGGCTTCATTCGAGCAGGTGCCGCGCTATTCCTGGCGGCGCTGCGCCGCCGAGACCTTCAGCTTCTTGGCCGAAGTCGCCCGCTCATACGGCCACAAGATGGGCCAGCCAATTGCCCCGTGAGCGCGCATCATGGGAGCGCGACCCGGATTCGCTGAGAGCGCGGTGTGGTAGGCTGCGCCTCGTGACTTTGAACACCAACACTGACAGCCGCGAGGCTTGAAGTATGAACCGGCGACTGGTTGATCTGGTTCGTGGTGCAGCGACCTACGGAGCCGAGCTGCTCGCTTCCGCCAACGGCGACCTGCGTGCGACCTTGCTGCTCAACGAGTACCGAGACCGTAGACGGCACTACGCCAGACGAGCCCGCGAGTTGGGGTTGCACTACTCCGATGCACTCGTGGTCACGCGCACGAAAGACCGGCTGGCGGCACGTGGAATTTCCGTGCAGGAGCGCGAGCCAGGGCAAGTCCACACCCTCGCCTTCTTTCCGCTACTCTCCTGGCACAGCCAACTCCTCCGACCGCTTCAGGCGCTCGGGCCGTTGAGCCACTTCGACAGTCTCTCGTCGGGGCTCGACTACGCCGCTCTCTTCCGGCGCGAGCCGCCCATGATCGCCGCGAGACGCAAGGCGTGCGACGAGTTCCTGCACTATGCCGCGGAGGTCTCACGTCGACGGAAAGTCGACTGGGTGTTCACCTACGCTTCCGCAATGGAACTCCTGGCCGACACGGTGGACCGCGTCCGGGACATCACCGGGGCGCCGGTGGTCGGGATGTGCCTCGACGACAAGCAGTCGTGGGATGCCGAGGAATTTGGGGGCCAACGCGGTGGTCAGTTGCCCATGGCGCCACGGCTGGATCTGGCGTGGACGTCCGCCCGCATCGCCTGCCAGTGGTACCTGGTTGAAGGCGGGAACCCGATCTGTCTGCCGGAAGGCTGCGACCCGGACCTCTTTTCGCCTGCCCCGACGCCCCAGGACGTGGACGTTTGTTTCGTTGGGCAGGCCTATGGATTCAGGCGAGCTTTCGTCGAGAGGCTTCGCCGCCTGGGCCTAGTGGTCCGTACGGCCGGGTCGGGGTGGCCGGGCGGACCTATCACCACGGACGAAGTCATTCGTCTCTACCGGCGATCGAGAGTCATCCTAGGACTGGGTGGAATTGGCTGGTCTGTGGATCTCAAGAATGTCAAGGGGCGTGACTTCGACGCTCCCGCGGTGGGGACCGCGGCGTACCTGACCTCGTACAACCCAGAACTCGCGGAGTACTTCGACATCGGGAAGGAGATCTCCTGTTTCTCATCCCTCGATGAGTGTGTCGAAGTCGCCCAGGACTTGCTCGCCGATCAAACCCGGCGACAGGATATTGCCCAGCGCGGTCGCGAGCGGTGCCTCGGCGCGCACACCTGGGTCAGGCGCCTGGAACGTGTCCTAGAGGTGCTGGGGCTGCTGGTACGATGAGCATCCAAGATGCTTGGGCCGCCGCGATCAGCGGTCCACCGCAAAGGCAACGGTGGACCGTGGCGAAGCCGAGCCGAGTCCGGCGTCACAGCGGACGGGACGGCTCTCCAAGATCAGCGAGCCTGCCCGGCAAGCGTGACCCTCACGGCATCACCGAAATCCAGCTTGGTGAACACGACGCCATCTCGCTCCAGTGAGGCGCCGGATTTCAGTGCTCGCAGCCGCTCCAAGGACCACACCTGACGATCGCGGTTGAAGTTCGGCAATTCCATCAGATACTGCACGCGCCTTTCCTTGATATACCCGATGTGATCGTAGATCCCGTTGCGATAATGCTTCAACATGACCGGATCGGTCCGCCCATCCAGGGATCGGATAATGAACCGGTCATCCAGAAAATACCGCATCTGAACTTCCACGTATGCCAGCGAAACCGGGGCTGGGGGACCTCCCAGTTGCCTCATCAACTCGTCGCTGACTGCTTTCCGTCTCTGTGGAGCCTCCATCGCCGAAAGCATCTCCTGATGTGAGGCCATGCCCAGCCTAATGCGCGTCTCAATTGAAAAGACCAATGCCAGAAAGACCGTCATTGCCGTAAGTGAAATCCGGAATGCACACTGTCCCCGGTGCGATAGGGTTGCTCTCCATTCCATAGCGCTCTCAAGCCCAATCACGGCTAGGATTACGACCAACGGCATGAGGAAGATGGTGTACCGGGCGAGATGGGCGGATCCAAGGAACGTGCTGTACAGGATGAAGAAAGCGGCAAAGACCAATGAATAGAACAAGCCGGGACGATTCTCGCCGTTCATCGTACTTCTCAGGCTCGCCCCAATACCGGCAAGCGCCAGAAGGGTCAGGGGAAAATACTCCGCCAATCGCCCAGCGAATTTCAGGGTGATCGGAATAGGACCGAGCTGAAGTGCATCCACCGTTCCCATGATCATCCTGGACTGCGCGGATCCCGGTAGCAGCCGTCCCGATAGCCTATGATGGAAATAGGCCAGCAGCAGTAGGAACGCGAAAGATATCACGCACGCCGGGGAAGCAGCGATCACGAGTGCACGATAGGCGTTCTTGCGGCGTGCCACGAACGCGGAGTAAAGGCCGAGAAGGCCCAAGAACGGGAGACCCTCAGGTCGTACCCAGAAAGAAATTCCCGCAATGAGGCCGAAAAGGACGCCCCGCCATGCCGTGACTCTTGCATTGAAGGCGCGCGCGTCAAAATCAAGAAAGTTCCACTTCGACGCGAGACAAATCAGAATAGAGACCAAGTCGCCGAAAAAGACGTTCTCCATACCGACGACTGAATTGTAAGCCGAACCTGGCAATAGCCCTGCAACCAATGTCCCAGCGAGAATCAAAACGGGATTGCTAGCTACTTGCTTAAGCAGACGGTACGTCAAGTAGACTAGGAGGTACCATCCGATGTAGTTAAGAATGACAACAAGGATGGGTATGACCCGCTCGGGCGCGAACTTGAACAACACTGAAAGAAAGAGCATGTAGCCCGGCGACGTCACGCCGGCGGCCTTTTCGCCGGCATTGTATTCAAAGAACAACCCCCGCGCCGCGTTCTCTCCGTACTTCAGGTGGATCTCCGCGTCGCCGGCAAACATCCCAAAGTACATGAGGGGGTAAGCGGCGACGACGGCGATGACGAAGTTCTTGAAGACTCTCAGGCGCATGATGTGTGGTTCCGGCTGGTGAACACTATGGTCTGGCTGAAGCCATGGCATTGGCGCACAAGAGCCTCGAAGAGGATCGCGTCGAGCACGTAATCGGTGACCTCAAGTCATCGCCCAGACAGCCGGCGCGCGATCGCCAACGGCGTGCTGCCGTCGCTCCACCAGGGAGCAAACCGATGTTTGGCCATCGATCCCAACCGCCGCGCCACGAGTTGCCCGAGGCACTTGAGCAGTGCCATGTCGCGACCTCGAAGTGCTCGCAGAAATGCTTGAGCCGCCCATCGCCCCTGGAGTGCTGCAAGCCCGTCGTCCCCGATGTTGTCAAGCCACGCTTCCAGGTGTGATCTCGAAACTGCGATTCCGGCACCCTGAGCCGCATCGTCAACAACTGCCATCGTCGCGTAGAAGCAGGCGTCCCTGCCACTGGGACGCTGGGTGGTGTGCGATCCAACCCGCCGATACGCGTAGCGAGTGACTGCCATTGGCACGGAAGCGAGTCTTCCCATCCTCGAGAGTCGCAACGCAAGATCAAAATCCTCCGACTTCTCCATCAAGTATCCGCCGGTGCTGCGAAACGCCTGGAGGCGATAAATCATGGTCGAATGAGGCAGACAGTTGAACACTGTTCGCAGCAACGTCACTATCGAATCGTGACTACTCGGGTAGAGATACGTCCTTTCTTCGCTGGTCGTCTGGTCAACTTGGATGATGCCACCAGCAACCAAGGTCGTGCTGGGTGCATCGCCAAAGTACTGCATTTGCGTTCGCAACCTGCCTGGCAAGGCCGCGTCATCGGCATCCAGAATGGCAATAAATTCCCCCTCGGCTTGGGCGATGGCAAAGTTGCGGCTTTCGGACACGCCACAATACGGAATGTTCAAGACCTTCAGGCGAGGATGCTGCATCTCCCTAAGTATTGCGATCGAGCCGTCAGTCGAACCCACATCGACAACTATGTGCTCCCAGTTCTGGTAGTCCTGGCAAAGGACCGATTCGATGTTTGCACGAAGGAACGGAGCACAATTGTAGCTGTTGGTAATGATACTGACCAAAGGCGTTGTCATGTGCCAGACTCTGCCAACTCTAACATTGGAAACCGGGAAACGCCGGTTGGCTCCTTCCCTGACCCCAAGCAGGGTGACTCGGGAATCCGTCTGCCGGCCCTCCTTCAGCATCTCGAACGTCACAGCGGAGGGCTCGAAGCAGGGTATTGACTTTCCATGTCTGCCTTCGCCGTCTGCCTTGTCCACCTGGCCTGGGACGCCACCTGCTGCCCGCGGCCGTCTTTGTGAGGCTTCGTCGCGAACCACCAGGTGCTCACGTGGCCGTTGATGGACAGCCAAACTCTCTTCCGCGCCAGTGGTGGCCGACGGTGGATCGAGTAAACTGCGCCTCGTGGCGTTGACCCAATTTCCCGCCGACCGCGACCACGGGTTGGCGAGTTGTCTCTTGAAAAGCCCATGTGTGGCATCGCGGGGATGATTTGGACCGACCCCCAGAGGGTCGGCGACCCTGAGCCGCTTGCGGCTGCGCTGGCCGCGATCTGGAGGCGTGGGCCCGACGGACAGGGCGTGCTCATTCGCCCGGGCATCACCGCAGGAATGCGTCGCCTGGCCATCATCGATCTGGAGGGCGGGCAGCAGCCGATCTTCAACGAGACCGGCGAGGTGGGCGTGCTGTTCAACGGCGAAATCTACAACTTCCGCGAGCTGCGCCAGCAATGCGAAGCCAGGGGGCACGTGTTTCGCACACGTTCGGACACCGAGGTGCTGGTCCACCTGTACGAAGACTACGGGCCCGATTTCGTCTCTCTCCTCAATGGCATGTTTGCCTTCGTGATCTGGGATGGGCCAGCCAGGCGCGCCTTGCTGGCGCGGGATCGATTCGGCATCAAGCCGCTGCACATTGCCAGGACCCAGCACGGCTTGGCCTTCGCGTCGGAAGTGAAGGCGCTGGCCGCGGCCCAATGGGTGTCACCACAAATCAATCGCGACACCCTGTCGGCTTACATGCGCTTTGGCTGGGTGCCGGACCAGCTTTCGATGTGGCAAGGGGTGACCCGCCTCGGCCCGGGCCAGTCCTTGGTCGTCGAGCGGGGCATCGACCGCGTACCCGTTCGCTACCACCGCCATCGCATCGGCTTCGGACCGCGCAAACCAGACATCGAGGTCGATCGTGTGCTGGACCGCCTTATCGACGACGCAGTCGAGCATCAACTGGTCGCGGATGTGCCGGTGGGGCTGTTTCTGAGCGGCGGCATCGACTCGTCCCTGCTGGCCCACGCGGCCCATCACCGGGCCCACCGGTTGCCTTGCCACACCGTTGCCTTCCGCAACCACGACCGGCGTGACCTGGGCGATCCCGATGTGGAGTACGCGCGCCGATTGGCTGAACGGCTGGGGCTCGAGATCCACGTCCACACGGTGGATCCCGATACCGCGAGCCTCTTGCCCGCCATGATGCGCGCGCTGGACGAGCCCGCGGCGGATCCGGCCATCTTGAACGCGTACTTGATTGCGAAGGCGGCTTCATCGACCAGCAAGGTGCTGCTGTCTGGCATGGGGGCAGACGAGATTGCCGGTGGCTACCGGCGCCACTTCGCCGCGCACATGATGGGGCCGTTCTACCGCGTACCTGCGGAGCTGCGTCGGGACCTGGTGGCGCTGGCTCGCCGGGGCGTGGACCTCTTGCCGTCGGAAAGCCTGGCGACGCGTCCCCTGCTGCGCCGGATCCGCAAGGCGTTTACCCACGTGCCCATCGATCCCACCATGATGGGCGAAGCCTACGCAACTTGGCTGGAGGCGGGCTACCTGCAAGGACTTGGTCTGACCGACAAGTCAGACATGCAAGCGCTCGTCCGCGACGCGGTTGAGGTGGTCCACCCGAACGACCCGCTCGACGGATGCCTGGCGTTCGATGTGGCCGCCTACCTGCCCAGCCACAACCTTTTCTACACCGACAAGGCGACCATGGCCGCGTCGGTCGAGGTGCGGGTGCCCTATCTCGACAATGATCTAGCCGAGTACGTGATGGATCTCCCGCATGCGCACAAACTGCGGAACCGATCCACCAAGCTGGTGTTGCGGCGGGCGGCGCAGCGGCACTTGCCCCCGGAAATCGCCAAGCGCACCAAGACCGGGTTCGGGGTCCCCATCCGATCCTGGCTACGCGACAGCCTGCGCCCTATGGTCATGGATCTGCTGTCGCCCGCGGCGGTGCGGCGACGGGGGCTGTTCCGGCCCGAGGGCGTGGCCAAGATCCTGGAGCTGTTTGACAGCAACGCGATGGATCTGGCGTACCCGATCTGGGCGCTCCTGTCGCTGGAGGTGTGGTGTCAGGAGACGATGGACCAGCCCGGATAGAGAGCTACAGTTCCACCGTCGCCCGGCTCAGGCGGGCGTGCTCGATGGCGAAGGTGGCGCGCGTGGTGGCGGCGATGCTGTCGAGCGGGATCGGCGAGGGCTGGCCGCTCTGGCACGCCTGCACGAACTGGCGCAGCTCTTCGGCGTGTCCCTTGTCCGCGCGTAGGGCGCGCGAGCTGCGCGTGCGACCGCCCCGGGTCACGTGAAGGCCGCGCCAGTCGTCGATGCGGGCCATGGTACGCTGGCAGGTGACCTCGTAGATCTCTTTGCCCAAGCCGGGATCACCCATGGACGTGTAGGCCAGGCTGGCCACGCTGCCGTCGCCGAATTCCAGGCCGACAACCAGGTTGTCTTCGCCATTGTAGGCGCCCTGGCCGCCCAAGCCGTGGGCAGACACGCGTATCGGGAGTGCGTCGGTGAAGTACGAGAAAAGGTCGATGAAGTGGCACATCTCACCCACGATGCGCCCGCCGCCTTCGCGTGGATCGACGACCCAACTTCCCGGCGGCACGAAGCCCGCGTTGATCCGCGCGGTCATCACCAAACCCGCCCGCCGTCCTTCAAAGGCGGCTTTGAGCTGGAGCGCGAAGGGAGCAAAGCGCCGATTGAAGCCCACCATCAGCCGGCGTCCCGATGCGCGTGCCGCCTCCAGCAGCTTGGCCAGATCGGCCTCGTTGGTCGCTGCGGGCTTCTCCAGGAACACGTCGCGGCCGGCGGCCAGTGCGGCCGCGGCCTGGGTGGCGTGCAGATCGTGTCGGGTCGCGATGATCACTGCTTGCGTCGACGGGCGCGCGAGCAGCTCGTCCAGGCTCGCGGCCACTTCAGCGCCGTAGCGATTGGCCACGTGACGGGCGGAAAGGCCTCGTCGCGAAACCGCCGCATCCAGGCGGGCTTCCTTCACCTTGGCCAGGGTAGGCAGCAGCACCGAGGTGGCAAACGATCCCGTGCCGACGATGCCCACGCCGAGCACGCTGTCTTGGCTCCTCGGCGCCACGCTCGCTGGGGCCGTGGCCGCCGCAGCCTGCCCGCCCTGATAGGTGAGCAGCACGCCCAGATGCGGCTCGGGACGCGCGCCGGTGATGACCTCGTAAGCCCCGAGTGCGTCCTCAAATGGGAACCGGTGCGTGACCAGGGAAGCCACATCCAACCGCCTTCGCGCGATGGCCGCCAACACGGCTTCCAGGTTGCGTGCCTCGGTCCAGCGCACGTAGCCGACGGGGTAGTCGCTGCCACCCTCTTCGTAGGCGGGATCGTAGCGGCCCGGCCCGTAGCTGCGCGAAACCACCAGCGACAGTTCCTTTTCGTAGTAGGTCCTGCGCGGAACCTCGATCGGCACAAGGCCCACCAGCGAGATGCGGGCGCGGTCGCGCGCCAGATCCCCGGCCAGCACCAGCGGCGCGTTGGTGTCTGACGACGCCGTGATCACCACGGCATCCGCGCCTCGGCCCGAGGAGGCGGCCCGCACTGCCTCGGCACAGTCGTCCTTGCCGACGACGGCTCCCGCAACCGCGCCGCGCTCAAGCGCGCGCTTGACCTTCGCCGGATCCACGTCGATCCCCACCACGTCGCAGCCGTTCGCAGAGAGCAGAGAAGCGGCTATCTGGCCGATCAGGCCCAGGCCAACCACGGCCACCACGGCGCCGAGGGTGGGCTCGACCAGCCGCACCCCGTGCAGGGCGATGGCGCCCACAGTGACAAAGGATGCTTCCTCGTCCGAAACGCCGTCGGGGATCTTGACCGCCAGGTTGCGTGGTACGACGTTCAACTCGGCGTGGTTGGCGTAGCCGGCGCCCGCGCAGGCCACCCGGTCACCCACAGTGAAGCCGGGCGCCTCGGGCCCTGCCTCAAGCACGCGGCCAGCGAGCGAGTAGCCCAAGGGAATGGGCAGGTCGAGCTTGGCGCGAACGGCATCCAGCGCGGCCAGCGGACCCTCGCGCCGGGCCTTTTCGATGACTCGCCCGACCAGGTCGGGCCGCTCGCGAGCCTTGGCCAGCAGGCTCTTGCGCGCCAGATCCACCATGGTCCGCTCGGTTCCTGCCGAGATGAGTGAAACCCGGGTCTCGACCAGGATGCCCCGACGCGGAGCCCGCGGAGCCGCCACGTCCACGATGGCAAGCTCCCCCGTCTTGTAGTTTTGCGAAATCTGCCGCACAGACCTATGTAGCCCCCGAAAACCGGCCGAGTAAAGTCCAACTACCAGCGAAGCAGCCAGTGTGCGCTGGCCGCAGGGGCAGGCGGCACAGGTTGCGTCAGCACGCGTGCAGGCCGGGGCGTGGCGAATTCGGGGTGCCAGCGGTCGTCAGACGACGTGACCGCGTCGCCTTCGCAGCGCAGGCGCGGGTTGATCGCAAGGCGCAGGCGGGACTCGGCCGGGTAGGGCGTGGCGCTTGCCACCTGGTCGTCGACGCTGAGGGCGCGCGCCGTGAAGACCAGTTGCCGTCGGTGCACCGGTCGTCCGGCCAGCCAGGTGTACCCGTCGTGTTCGCATTCGACTGCCACGCCATTGGGTGTGGGCGTGGTGGCGAGAACGCGGGCCTGCGCGCGGCGGCCCACACGAAAGGCGCTCCACACCTCGCTGGAATCTTCGCCAGCCACCGTCACGGTGTTGTGGACGCGGGTGCTACGCGTCTCGGCCCGGGCCGCGTCTCGGCCGTAGCTGGACACGCCATAGTCGACCACGGCGCGCTCGCCTTCAATCCAAAGCTCGAAGGTCAGGGCGTCGGCGTGCACGTGACCGCCCTGGTATGGGGCCCCGTCAGGCCCGGCATCCAGGCAGAGCCAGGCGCTGGGCGAAGAGCAAATCAGCCAGCCGGTGTCGGGCAGCGTCCGCAGGCTTCCGGCAGCCGTGGCAGTGGCCGCGATCTCGGCGGGCCGCAGGCCGCAGCCGCGAGCAAGGGCAAGCACATCGTCGACGGCAGGGCCGGCGTCGAGCGAGGCATCGTTGAACAACGGATAGGTCCCGTCGGGCGCGCGCACCGCTTGAGCCCAGCCTAGGGCGCGTCGGGCAGTCTCCGGCCACACCGCTGGCACCGGTCGCCCTGCCGCGCCGGCCAGCTCAATGGTCTCGCAAAGCCCCGCGCACAGGGCCAGGTGATAGGTGGCGCTGCGCTCGAAATGTCCACCGTCAGGAAGAAACTGCAGCGGGAGTTGCCAGTCGAGCAGTCGCCGGCCCGCGCCCCACCACAGGTCAGCCTCGACGCCCCGGGTGACCGCGCCGGCGCAGGCCAGGCCCAGCCCGTTTTCCAGCAGATGATTGGCGAGCAGGTGTAGTTCGAGTTGGCTGAGAGCCGCGCGGGCGGCCCGCGCAAGCTCGCCGGTAAGATCGCGCCGTCCGCACCGGATGGCGACGGCGATCCGTCGCGCGCGCACCGAGGCAGGGTAGGGGCGTACGGCACAAGGGCCGGTCCAGGCGCAAGCTGGACCGCTCGATTCGGCACCCAGCTCAAGCCCGTACTGTTCCTCGTAGGCGCGCAGGAGCGAGCCCGCCGGCAGCTTGCAGAGGCGATGGCGGCTGCGCGTCTTCTCGGCCTCGGCAAAAACGCGCAGCTCGGCCGGCGGCTGCCGCCAAGACGCCAGACTCGGCGGCGCATGGCCTCTTGGCAGATCACGCAGGATCCGGGAGAGCAGCAGGTGCGGCGGTCGCGCCAAAATCTGCAAAGGCTGCAGATCGGCCAGCGTGCGCAAGGTTCGTCCGATGCTTTGCGCGCCGGCGATCACGCTCGTTCCCTTGTGGCCACCGCTTGCAAAATCCCAAGGTAGCGGACTGCTAGGCGCTTGCGGTCAAAGTGCTCTGCCACGTAGGCGCGGCCGCGGTCTCCCATGGCCCGGCAGGCCGCCGGATCTTGCGCGAGACGCAGGATGGTCTCGGCCATCGCGGAGGCATCTTCGGGCGGAACGTACACGCCAGCCCCGGACGCCTCGACCAGCGCCCGCGCCTCACCATCGACCGAAAGCAGGAGCGGGCGGGCCATCGCCAAGATTTCGAAGATTTTGGAGGGCAGAACGCTCTGGAAAAGCTCTGTCTTGCGCAGAGGCACCAAACACAAATCGCTGGTCGCGTACACCTCGGTCATCGCGTCCCGGGGCAAGGGGCCCAGGAAGAGCACATTGTCGAGCGCCTCGGCCTTGGCCCTGGCTTGGAGCCGGCGCCGCTCAGCTCCCTCACCGACGAACAAGAAACGGATCTGGTTCTGGGGACGCAGCGCCGCAGCCACGTCCAAGACCCGGTCGAGCCCGTGCGCCATGCCGTGCGTGCCGACGTAGCTGACCACGAACTTGCCGGCAAGGCCCAACCGTGCGCGCAGCGGGGTGTCGCGCGAACCCGGTACGAAGCGCTCCAGGTCAACGCCATTCTTGACGACATCGATCTTGTTCGCAGCCACACCCCGCTCGCGCAGGCGCGAGCTGAAGGAGTCGGTGACCACCACGATGCGGTCGGCCTGGCGATAGAGGTACCGCTCGACCAGGGTAAGGCCGCGCACGATGGGGTGCCCTTCGGGCAGGGCGCCCACAGCGACGATCGACTCGGGCCAGAGATCGCGGACTTCAAAGACGAAGGGAAGCGAACGCAGGCGGGCGATGGCGTGGCCCGCAACCGCACAGAGAAACTGAGGGCTGGTGGCAACCAAGACGTCAGGACGGGCCACGTGAAGCTGTCCCCACAGCGTGGCCGAGGCGGCGAAACTCGCGTAGGCGAGCGATCGCCGCAAGCGCCCGCGGTTGGCAGCCGCATAGATCCAGGTGCGCACGACCCGGACGCCATGAAAATCCTCCCTGACCAGAACGCGGTGCTGGTATTCGGGCGGCACGATCCCGGTCGGGTGGTTGGGCAGCCCCGTCAGCACCGTGACCTGGTGTCCGGCCTCCACCCAGGCGCGGGCCAGCTCCGACACGCGCGCCGCCGGGGCGCCAGTCTCCGGGGGAAAGTACTGCGAGACGTAGAGGATGTGCATCACGCAC
>Ga0182021_10001365_pt1 | contig 27816 bp, 26 predicted proteins | sample 612E3MmetaG_FD_120493 | JGI IMG/M metagenome (GOLD analysis project Ga0182021, IMG submission 120493) | Permafrost microbial communities from Stordalen Mire, Sweden - 612E3M metaG (Illumina Assembly) | ecosystem: Environmental > Terrestrial > Soil > Wetlands > Permafrost | place: Sweden...
AAAGGAACATCGAACATCTTTTCGACTATTATTCCCGGGATGATACTGGCAGATCAATTGGAGTGCGAAGGGTAAGTATCGCGAAGCAACATGTAGTTTATTTTGAACAGCGGATGTTGGGATGTGACACCTTCTCTTTTATCATTTTTCTCATCTATACAATCTAAAATCTTTTCTATTCTTGATTCTACCTAATGAAGAAAATACCTCATGGAAGATATGAGTTGACAGTTCACTTGTTTTAGACGAGGTGCATAGGTAAAAGATTGGTCCTTAAAATTATTTCAGACTATCTGTGAGCTTGTCGAAAGATTGGTTCCAACCGGTACTGCACATTTCTTTCATCTGACCTGCAGGAATACCGACATGTGTTAGCGTCATCTTTGTTTTACCACTGAGATACTCGAATACTATCGTTACCGTTAATTCCATCGGCCAATCATCTCCAGGCATATCGTAATATGAAGCCGGAACTGCGTTTCCTTTCTCATCAGCAAAACTATCTGTGCAGACAAGTCGTTCGAACGGAATAATTTCTTTATATGTACCTGTGCTCCAGAATTCCTGACCTTCCTTTGACCTCATGCAATAGAGATACTTTCCGCCGACATGTAAATCTAGTTTGCAGAAAGGAGACGTAAAGTCTTTTGGTCCCCACCAACGCATTAAGTGTTCAGGATCTGTCCATGCTTTCCATACGGATCTGAGTGGCGCATCAAAGCTGCGCGTAATAATGAGTTTGTTATCCGTCGTCGTCATTAGATTCTATTCCTCATATTTTGCAATTCCGATTACTAAACAGGATAGGCTGAGAATAAAAATATTTATCTTCATGTATGCTTCTCTTACTATAACTGTAAACATTATCGAATTCAGATATTTCTCAATTTCTCTAAATAACCCTTTTCTTATCCAAAAAGTTTCATTGTAGAATATTCAGGCTGCAAATTTTTAAGTACTGTAGGCCCAATCAATAATTGTAGGATAAGATATGCCGACGTTTTGCGACATCGACTACAGGGAAACGCGGTTTCATATCAATGCAGAGTCATTAGTCTCTCTGGTGAGGTCTATCTTGACAATCTCAAATTCTTCATAATCTTGACTCTGGCTGTGGAATATGGTATATTTTCAATAGAAAGAACGAAATACCTCAAGAAAGATATGAGCTAACATCTCAATTGTTCAAAAGGAGGTGCATAGGTCTTCAGTATATTTGCAGAAACCATCGGTACAAGTACAAAATTAGGCCGAAAAGTATTGGTGCTCAATCATAATTATGAGCCATTAAGTATCTGTAATGTCAAGAAAGCTGTCATCCTTTTGTATTTAGGAAAAGCTGAATTGATCGCGGCGTGCGATGGTAAAAAATTGCATTCTGTCTATTTGACGATGCCTTATCCAAGTATAGTTCGCCTCTGTGTTTTCGTCCGAGTACCATATAAAAAGATTGTCCTCTCACGTAAGAATATTTTGCGCCGCGATGGACATAGTTGTCAATATTGCGGGAGAACTGACACCATGCTCACCGTGGATCATATTATCCCAAAAGCGAAAGGCGGCCCAGATTCGTGGGAAAATCTGGTAGCAGCGTGTGTCTCTTGTAACAATAAAAAAGGTGACAGAAATTTACATGAAGCACAGATTACACTCCTTCGCAGACCGATTCGTCCCAACCACGTGATGTTTATCCGTCATTTCGTCGGCACTGTGGATGATCATTGGAAGCCGTATTTATTTATGAATTAGTTGTTAGTTATCAGTTCTCAGTCATCAGTTATCATATTGTTCCTTCTGTTACTGACAACTGGAAACTGTCTACCTGTTTTGTCGAAAGGAGTCTATTGTTCTTTTGAATCAGAAGAAAAAAATTATTCTTAGCGGAATGCGACCTACAGGCAAATTGCATCTTGGTCACCTAACAGGTGCTCTCGAAAACTGGGTTGCAATGCAAGGTGAATACAAAAATTATCATCTCATCGCAGATTATCATGCGCTGACAACAAATCCAGATACTTCTGATATTTACAATAATTCCATCGATATGCTCATCGATTGGCTTGCCGCAGGACTTGAACCTGAGCATAGTCCGATGTTTAGGCAATCACAAATCAAAGAACATGCCGAATTACATTTGCTTTTTTCCATGCTTATCACAGCGGCACGTCTTGAACGAAACCCGACTCTGAAGGAACAAATTCGCGATCTTGAGATGGACAGTGTAGTCTATGGACATCTCGGGTATCCGGTACTACAAGCAGCGGATATTTTGCTTTACAAAGGTGATGTTGTTCCTGTAGGCGAAGACCAATTACCGCATATCGAGATTACACGTGAGATTGCAAGACGTTTCAATTCCCAATACGCTCCAGTATTTCCAGAACCGGAAGGGAAGATCACAAAGTTTGCACGTTTACCCGGGCTTGATGGTAAACGAATGAGCAAATCCATTGGCAATACGATATTGCTTTCAGATGTGCCGGAAGCAATCACAAAGAAATTGAAAACCGCAGTCACAGATCCGCAGAAAATGCGAAAAGGTGATCCGGGGCATCCGGATGTGTGCTTGGTGTTTGCGTACCACAATAAATTTAATCCACAAGAAGTGCCAGAGATTCGCGCCAATTGTGAAAGTGGAAAACTCGGATGTGTGGATTGCAAGATGAACTGCGCAAAAAAAATTATCGACACACTTACACCAAACCGTGAAAAGCGTGCCTTTTACGAATCGCATATGGATATAGTAAAAAATATTCTTGCAGATGGTGAACACCGAGCCAAAGTAATAGCGAAACAAACAATGGCTGAAGTTCATGAAGTAATGAAGCTTGGGTAACTATGTATACGATTAAACTTCTTGACTTTGAAGGTCCGCTGGATCTTTTGCTTTTCTTCATCAAACGGGATGAATTGGATATCTACGACATTCCGATTGCTCGCATCACGAAGGAATTTTTAGAGTATCTCCATTACATGCAGCAGCTCGACCTTGAAATTGCAGGTGAATTCTTAGTTATGGCGGCTGAACTAATGCAAATTAAGGTCAAATTACTTCTTCCACCGGAACCGGGCGAAGAGGAAGAAACGGATCCGCGCGCTCATTTGGTACAACGGTTAGTGGAATATAAACGCTTCAAAGAAATGTCGGTGGAGATGAAGAGACGTGAAGACGAACAAATGAAAGTATGTTATCGAGGATATCATTCTGCGGATGAACATGTGGCAGAAGAAGAGACTGGAGAGGATTTGATCCGTGATGTGACATTCTTTGATCTTATTGCATCATTTAAATTTGCGATGGATAGGATGCCGAAGAAATTCATCCACGAAGTTGAGAAGATCAATGTTACTGTCGAGGAACAGATTGCCTATATCGAAGATTTCTTCTCACGGCGCTCAGAGGCAACTTTCTATGAAATGGTGAAAGGCTTTGCAGAAAGAATTCGCATTATCGTAACATTCATTGCCTTGCTTGAAGTCATCCGCTCAAAAAAACTTATCATTCGCCAGTTGCAGCCGTTTGGTGAACTTTCGATCATGAGAATTGTAAGTTGATGCAAGAACAGACAGCGATAGAAAAAGCAGAATTGAAAATTCCGACAACGCTGAAGGCACTGGTAGAAGCGCTCATCTTTGCAGCACAGGAACCGCTTTCGATCAACCAGATTCGAGCGATCTATCAAGGTGATGTTGCGCGAAATAATGGATCAAAACAAATTGAGCCGGAGACCATTAAGCAAAGTGTCATTGATCTGAACTTAGAGTACGAAAAAAACGATCGGCCGTATCGCATTGTGCAAATTGCGGGCGGATATCAGTTCGCTACATTATCTGACTATGCAGAGTGGCTTGGGAAACTCTATAAAGAGCAGGGACGGCGAAAGCTTTCGCAATCCGGTGTGGAAACACTTGCGATTGTAGCTTATAAACAACCCGTCACGAAGGCGGAGATAGAAAAAATTCGTGGTGTGAATTGCGATTACGTGCTCAAGACACTGTTAGAGAAAGAATTGCTTACTGTAACAGGACGTGCGGAAAGTGTCGGGCGTCCGCTTCTCTATGGCACAACGAAGGAATTCCTCAAACACTTTGGATTGAACGATATTACCGATCTCCCGCGTCCGAGAGAAATTGAAGAAATTCTTGGTGAAAGCCAGTTCGAGACAGAGCGTAGAATGTTGGAAGCTCAAGAAGGTGCCGAGCTCATGAAGAAGGAACAGGAAGACTTCAAGTCGCGTTTACCGCATATTCCAAAGAAGAAATCGGATCTTGAAGAGAAAGATGTTGAAATCCTTCAGAATAAAAAGATACGCGAGATCAGAATTGTGCCGATAGTAGAACGCAAGCTTTTAGAAGAAGCAGGGCAGGAGACGATCAAATTCAATTTGGAAGATGTGCCACCGGTTGAAAAATTACTTTCTCAGTCTGTTATTGAGAAAGAACCTAAGGTAGAATCGCCATTCATTTCATCTCAGGAAAACAGTAAGGAAGAAATTGATGAACAAGATTATTCTGCTCAAGGGCAGGACGAATTGTTGGTTGAATCGACTGCCGAAATTTCTCAGAGTGAAGTGGAGTTAGACGATGTGCCGAAACAGGCAATCGAAGTAGATAGAATAGAAGTTAAAACCGAAGATGCGTTTGGGCTCACAGAAATAAACGCAGCAGCAGAAGAAAATATTCAACACCCAAAACGTTGGAAGGTATGGAAAGAAAAAATACAGGGCTTCATAAAGAAACTGTTCGCCTGAACCGTTATCTCGCCATGGCAGGTGTTGGTTCGAGAAGAAAGAATGATGATTTGATTCTTTCTGGTGCGGTAAAAGTGAATGGGCGTGTTGTGCAAAAAATGGGCATCCAAGTGCATATCGGCAAGGACAAGATTTCTATCAACGGTGAGTTGGTGAACCTCGAAGAAAAGCTGATCTATATCCTTCTGAACAAACCGAAAGATACCATCACAACGACGAGTGATGAAAAAGGTCGTACGACTGTGATGAAATATGTTCACGTGAAAGAACGCATTTTTCCGGTCGGACGATTAGATAGGAATACGACAGGTGTTCTACTCTTTACGAATGACGGCGATCTGGCAAATGCGTTGATCCATCCGAAGTTTGAAATTGAAAAAATGTACCGTGTAACGCTCGATCGTCAAGTGACCGACGAAGATTTAAAAAAGCTTCGGAAAGGTGTTCGTCTTGAAGATGGCCCGGCAAAGGCGAGCACTGCAGATATGATTGAGGGCACCAAACGAAAGAAAGTGTTGCTCACTCTTCGGGAGGGACGAAATCGTGAAGTGCGGAGAATGTTCGAGGTCATCGGACATGATGTGCGTCAGCTTGATCGAGTTTCTTTTGCAGGACTCACACCGCTTGGGCTTCCACGTGGAAGTTCGAGATATTTAACCCGAAGCGAGGTCAACAACCTCAAAAAACTCACCGGTGCAATAAGTAGAAAAGAAATCGATGAGATTTCCTCGTAGTAGTGGTATTCTTCTCCATCCTACATCATTACCCGGACAATTTGGCTCAGGGGACATTGGTGCATCATCCTATCATTTTGTTGATTGGTTAGTTGCAGCAGGTCAATCAATCTGGCAAATGTTGCCCCTTGGTCCGGCAGGCTTGGCAAACTCTCCATATATGTCACTTTCTGCTTTTGCAGGAAGCCCATTACTTATTGATCTGCAGGAACTTGTTTCTCGTGGCTGGCTGATTCAAGAAGACCTTTGTATCACTCAAGATCCTTCAGCTTATCGAGTTAATTATTCAGAAGTTACGGCATTCAGAATGAGGATTCTCGCAAAGGCAGCAGAGCATTTTTTTAAGCATGGAAGTATAGGAGATTTAAAACAGTTTTCGTCGTATTGTGTGTCCGAAAAGTCATGGTTGGAGGACTATGCACTCTTTCAAGCCCTTAATCATAAGTTTGGCGAGCAGGAATGGTCTTCCTGGGATACTAATCTGGCGCATCGAGAGCCAAAAGCATTAGAGAAAGCCTCTGAAGAATTGCACGATAGTATCACCTTTCATAAATTCACACAGTGGTGTTTTGCTCGACAATGGAGTTTATTGAAGAAATATGCAAATGACAGAAATGTGATATTTGTCGGAGACATTCCCATATTTGTCGCTTATCATAGTGCAGATGTTTGGGCGCATCCTAAAGAGTTTCATCTGAATAAAGATGGAATGCCTACGGTTGTTGCTGGAGTCCCTCCAGACTACTTTAGTAAAACAGGGCAACGATGGGGAAATCCACTATATCAATGGGATGTCATAAAGGAAACAAAGTATAGATGGTGGATCGAACGTTTCAGAAAGACTTTTGCGTTGTTTGATATTCTTCGTGTCGACCATTTTCGAGGTTTCGAATCATATTGGGAGATTCCAGAAGAAGAAGAGACTGCAGTAAAAGGTAAATGGGTAAAAGGGCCAGGTGAGGATTTCTTTAAGAGTATTCAGCGAAAACTAGGTACGTTGCCTATCATTGCTGAGGATCTAGGAATTATTACAACAGAAGTGCATGCACTGCGTGAGAAATTGGAATTTCCAGGTATGAAAGTACTCCAATTTGCTTTTAACAGCGGACCCGAGAATGCTTTTCTTCCTCATCGGTACGAACCAAGCTGTGTCGTTTATACCGGCACACATGACAATGATACAACACGGGGGTGGTATGAAAAATCATCGATTCATGAACGTGATTTTGTCAGGAGATATTGTAAAACGGATGGGAAAGAAATTCAGTGGGATTGTATAAAGCTTGCTTTGGAGTCAGTGGCAGATATCGCAATTATTCCGTATCAAGATGTCATTGGACTTGGCAGTGAAGGGCGAATGAATTTGCCAGGCACAATCGAGGGGAATTGGGAATGGCGTTTCACTTGGGATCAAGTAGGAACTGATTCAGCAAATCGACTCTATGAGCTAACTGCACTCTACGGCAGGTGTAATCCTGATAGACTTAATCTTTTATCATAGTAAAATAATTTGGAAGAATAATGACTGACGAAAAGAAAACTCAATCGACCGAACACGAACCTGAAGACTTGAACGTGCTGATGCTTCGTCGTCGAGAGGAATTAGACCAACTGATTAAACTCGGCATCAATCCATACCCTTATGAATTTACCAGAGAAGCATTCTCTGTTCAAATTATCGAACAATTTCGTGATGATGCTCCCCAGCGCATTGTAGCAATAGCAGGGCGGATTATGTCTATTCGCAGGATGGGGAAAGCATCATTCTGCCACATTCAAGATTCGCAGGGAAGAATACAGGCATATTTGAAACGTGACGATCTTGGCACAGTGTACGATGCTTTCAAGTTGATGGATATTGGTGACATCGTTGGTATTAAGGGATTTGTTTTTCGAACGAAGATGGGAGAAATATCGATCCATGCATCTGAACTTATCCTTTTATCAAAATCTCTTCGGCCTCTGCCTATCGCTAAGGAAAAAATTGATGAACAAGGAAATAAAACTGTCTATGACCCGTTTTCAGACAAGGAGTTGCGTTACCGTCAACGGTATGTTGATCTTGCAGTTAATCAGAATGTGCGGCAAGTGTTTGTAAAACGAGCAACAATCATCAGTACTCTTCGCAGGTTCTTAGATGAGCGCGGGTATCTTGAAGTGGAAACACCTGTTTTACAACCCATCTATGGAGGCGCATCTGCTCGGCCATTTGTTACTCATCATAACGCACTCGATATCAAACTTTATATGCGTATTGCAGATGAGTTGTATCTTAAACGCCTCATTGTTGGCGGCTATGATGGTGTGTATGAAATTTCCAAAGATTTTCGTAATGAAGGCATGGACCGGACCCACAATCCGGAGTTTACGATGATGGAACTCTATGTTGCGTATAAGGATTATCGCTGGATGATGAATTTAGTAGAAGAACTTGTTTCAACGGTAGCGCTGGCGGTCAATGGAACGATGATTGTGAAATTAGGAAATAATGAAATTGATTTCACGCCGCCATGGAAAAGAATAACGATGTTTAACGCTATCAAGGAAAAAACCGGCAAAGATCTCATGGGCAAAGCGGAAGATGAGCTGCGAAAGATCGCGAATGAATTGAAGCTCGAAGTGGATCCGAAAAAAGGTGCAGGCGGGATCATTGATGAAATCTTCGGTGAAAAAGTGGAACCTCATATAATCCAGCCGACATTCATCACCGACTATCCGCTTGAGATGTCACCGCTGGCAAAGAAGCACCGTACGGATCTGGGATTAGTTGAACGATTCGAGGCAATTGTGAACGGAAAGGAATTATGCAATGCGTTTTCTGAATTGAACGATCCGCTTGATCAACGGTCAAGATTTGAAGAACAGATGAAACTTCATGATCGTGGTGATGAAGAAGCGCAAATGCTTGATGAAGATTTCCTTCGTGCTCTTGAATATGGCATGCCGCCAACAACGGGATTGGGTATCGGTATAGATCGGCTTACGATGTTATTGACGAATCAGGATTCGATCAGGGATGTCATCTTTTTCCCGCAAATGAAATCCGAAGAGCGGTGAGAAAAGATGGGATGTGAAAATGACATGAATACAACAGTAACTCTCTTAAGAAATATCCGTAATTACAAAATAGTCTGTGATAGCGGTTGTTTGATTTTCCATCGATTTCACGTACCTTGTTATACAAAGTGATCGAAAGTATAGTTTTGAATGCATGGAACTATGTTGAAAATGAGTTGATAATTCTGAAGGAAAAAGTAATGAAAAAAAGATTTTCTTTGGCTACTGCAGCGGCATTGATTGTTATCAGTGTATTTGCTGGCATGGGAATCGACAAACTGATTTCTGCTGACAACATCTACACGCAGATTAAGAAGTTTGGAGATGTCCTCAGTACTGCAGATAAAGCATACGTCGAAGATGTTGACACAGGAAAACTGACCGATGCAGCAATTGTTGGAATGCTGAATACACTCGATCCGCATTCTGTATATATTCCCCCGAGACAATATGAAAAAGTAGTAGAAGAATTCAAGGGAAAGTTTGAAGGAGTGGGAATTTCTTTCCGTGTTTTGAATGATACGATCACCGTGATAGAGCCTATCGGCGGCGGACCATCTGCACGCATGGGCGTCATTTCAAATGATCGTATCGTAAAGATCAACGATACGTCATCTATCAAATGGACAGACCAACAAGTGATGCACACTCTCCGTGGACCGAAGGGTACGAAAGTAAAGATGTCCATCGTTCGTCCAAGTGTAAAGGAAATCCTTGACTTTGTTATTATCCGCGATGAGATTGCGATCACGAGTATCGATGCTGCATTTATGCTGAATAAGGAAGTGGGATATATTCTCTTGAACCAATTCAAAGAGACAACACACACTGAAATGGAAAAAGCACTTCAAAAGCTTCACGAAAATGGAATGAAAAAGCTTATCCTTGATTTACGGAATAATGGTGGTGGGTATTTAGAAGAAGCTGTTCGTTTGGTCGATCAATTCCTTGATGGGGGAACCACCGAAAACCCGCACAGAGTGGTCTACACAAAAGCTCGAAGACCCGATTTTGAAGAAACATACTCTGCGAAAACAGGTGATCCGTATGAAAAGCTTCCGCTGATTATTCTTGTCAACAATGCCTCTGCTAGCGCAAGCGAAATAGTAGCAGGTGCGATTCAAGATTGGGATCGAGGTTTGATCGTCGGGGAGACATCGTTTGGCAAGGGATTAGTTCAGAGGCAGTGGCCGTTACAGGATGGTTCAGCATTCCGGCTTACTGTTGCACGGTATTATACACCGAGCGGGCGTCTGATTCAACGGTCGTATGAAGGAAAAGATAAAGATGAATATCAAATGGAAGCTTTTCAGAGGAATGAGCAAGAAGGAGACAATCTCGAACACAAACATGATGCAAAACCTGATACAACCATCCCCATTTTTAAAACAAATGGCGGACGAACTGTTCTCGGTGGTGGAGGAATTACGCCGGATTATGTTGTCAAATCTGAAAGAGCAACTGGATTAGTCTTGACGATTTTTCGCAGGAACCTTTTCTATGACTTTATTAAGAATTATATGGAAGGACCTGGGTTTGATCTGAGAAAAAAGTATGACAACCACTATGAAGAGTATAAATTGAAATATGTCATATCGGAAGAATTCATGAATAGTTTTCGCAAGTTTGTTGAAAGCAAAGAAATTAAAATTGAGGAGAAAGAATATTTGAAAGATATCGATTTTTTGAAAGCACGGCTCAAAGCGGAAATCGCGCAAATGATTTTTGGGTTCGAGGGATCTATTGGTGTTTTGACAGGTGTTGATAATCAAATACAAAAGGCATTAACTCTCTTCCCAGAAGCAGAAAAAATTGCCAAGCTTCAATAAGAAACAACAGGCCAGAATGAAAGCATTCCAATATATTTGTTTAAGCATCACCGCTCAAATATTGTTTTCACAAGTATTTTTTTGTACTTCAAAGAAGGAGCAGTACACTTCCAATAATCCTGTCACATCAGCATTACAACAGGCAGAGAGGATGCTTTACGTAGGCGAAGAAGTGGAGTATAGTGTTCACTATTCGTTCTTCAATATTGGGAAAATAGTTTTCAGAGTAACAGATAAAGAAGAACGAAATGGAAGGACAGTGTACCATGCCTCTGCGTTCATGGATTCAAATCCATCACTCAATTGGCTGAAAGAACTGCATGTCCGCTTTTATAGCGAAATTGATCAGAATGCTTTTTCTTATGGATGGGTGAGCGAAGATAGTACAAGTAATAAAGTGACTTATCGAACAATGAAATTCGATTACGAAAATTATAAAATGTACTTTACGTGGGGAGAAAAACTTTCGACCGGCGAACGACGACAGATAGGTACAGATACCGTTGCAATTACGAAAGAGTGTCAGGATGGGTTATCACTGTTCTATTATGCACGAGAGCATGTACTCGAGAGAAGGCAGAAGAGTATTCCAACCTTCATCGACACAAACGAAGTGACAACAAAAATAAATTTAGGTGTTGAAAACTTGGAAGAAGAGATTGATGCGGTTGATTATCCGATAGATGTTGTCAAGTTGGACGGACGTGCAGAATTTGTCGGAATATTTGGTTTGACCGGTGCTTTTGAAGGAGTTTTTAGCAACGATCTTGCAGCAATTCCTATAACCGCACGAATGAAAGTGGTTTTAGGAAGTGTTCGCGTAGAATTAAGGAAGTGGAAACGAGGCGGTTGGATACCGCCAAAAGCGCTAACAGAGAATTGAGCGGTTTACTTCCCATATTGGGGACAAATACCGTGTCTTCACCATTCGGTATTTGTTGCTGAGAGTGCAAGGATCGTCGGTGACGTGGGGATTGAAGAGAAAAGCAATGTCTGGTTGAATGCAGTTGTTCGCAGTGATGTAAATTATATTCGTATCGGTGCATGTATGAATGTTCAGTCCAATTCGACTTTGCGCGTGACGATGAAGACTGCACAAAATTATATCGGCTCGGAGATAACTATTGGACATAGCGCTATTCTCTATGGATACACTGTTGATGATTGTTATTCGATCGAGTTGGGGGTCAATTGTGCTGGATGGTGCTCACAATTGTCGAAATTCTATTGGAGTCGCAGGGACGGTGGTGATGGAAGGATTTCATGTTCCGGAAGGAACGATAGTTGCCGGAGTTCCGGCAAGAATTAAACAGCCTCTTATGGAAGAAGAAAAGCAATTTTTACATCGGTCGACTGCGAATCATGTTCGCTAACGTGATAACTATCGCTTATGAATAACAAAAGAGACATGCTATGAAATTAACATTTTGGGGTGTGCGTGGTTCCATTCCAACTCCAGGAAAACATACTGTTCGCTATGGAGGCAATACTCCATGTTTGGAACTCCGTCTGGATGACGATCGGCTTATTATTTTCGATGCTGGTACAGGAATCCGCAGTTTCGGTGATTATTTGATCAATAAGGGCGAATCCGTCAAAGCGCATCTTTTCATTTCGCACCCGCATTGGGATCATATTCAGGGATTTCCATTTTTCAAACCAGCATTCATTCCCGGAAACGAGTTGACAATTATTGGAACAGATCGTGCGGAGAAATCGCTGAACGAAATCATCTCGGAACAAATGAACCGAATCTATTTCCCGGTTCAGCTTCATGATCTTAAGGCGAAAATCAAATTTGTACCGATCAGGGAAGAAGGTGAAATGAAAGTGCATGATGCATTGGTGAAGATGATCTATGTGAATCATCCTGGGTTCTCACTTGGGTATCGTGTGGAATATAAAGGAAAGTCGCTCATCTATATCAGCGACAACGAGCCGTTTGATAGGGCATCAGCGGCTTCGATGAGTAATTTTGAACCAAAGGTAAAAGAAAAATTTATGAGTGATAACAATGGCGATCCCAACCAACGCATTTTTGATTTTTGCCGCGGTGCAGATGTGCTGATTCATGACACAACTTATACACCGGAAGAGTACATTGATCGCATTGGCTGGGGGCACTCGGATTATCTCTTCTCGCTTCGATTGGCAGCAGAAGCGAATGTGCGGCGATTGTATATTTTTCATCACGATCAGAATCACAGCGACGAAAAAGTGGATGATATTCTAAAAAAATGTAAAAAGGAGATTAGAAGCCGGGGGTATAAATTTGAGTGTGAAGCCGCTGTTGAGAACACAACAATTTCTATTTGAACTTGACATTCATTGAGGCGGAATGTATATTGGCGATGGTTATTTCTACTCTGAGTACTTACAGCAGCAGTTGGCAAGGACATGCAGAAAACAATTGTAGAAAAAGAAACATGAATTATAAGATTTTATTTTAGACAAGTAAGAATGACATTCGAATTTAAACAAAAAGATTTTCAAAAGTTAGCACAGGTGCTGGAGGTCAAACCGAAGCATATTGGCAGCAGTATGCGTTTTGAAATCGAAAATAAAAAACAACAGCGTAAACTGGCAGTAGAGATTTATTCCAATATCGAAATCGGTAACCGAAGAGGAAGTCTCATTTCGGTCTATACCTCTACGGCGCATCTGCAATTGCATTTCTGTACGGGGTATGTTGTCAGTAAGATGTTAGGAGAAATTACTTTTGTCGGAGAGTCAGACGGAAAACTTTCCGGTCTAACCATTGAACGCGAAGGCGGGTGTTCGCTCTACGCTAATGTTGATCGAGAAATATTATCCGGTGATTTTACAAAACTGGGGCCCGAAGTGATGCTCTCGGGTATTGCATTGTCATTGACCGAATCGATTCTTCCACCGCAAGTTCACAGGAAACCATCGGAACATGTGCGTGGAAGGAGTCAGAAGCGGAGATGACGCAGCGAATGATTCTTATTTCAACCAATCATCCTCATCTGCGATTTTCGAGCAGGGATGTTCTCCGTGCGTTGAATCTTGTCTATCAAAGTGAAGGGAGGGAACTTCCTTCACTCGCAATCGTCTTTACTCATAGCCGTTTTATCAGAAAGATGAATAGGGAATTTCTTAAGCACGACTATGCAACCGATGTAATTGCTTTCCCACTTGGAGAAGACAGCAGCATGGAAGGGGAAATTTATATTAATTTGGATGCGGCACAAAAACAAGCCCGTGAATATGGTGTAACATACACTCATGAATCGCATCGACTGCTGATCCATGGTGCGCTTCATCTACTTGAGTATGATGACACAACGCTGCGCGGAAAGAAAAAGATGAGTGAGCGTGAGGATATGTATTTAGAATTGATGAAGAGAAAGATAAGGAAGTAAGGAGTTATGCAGGAACGGATTGTGGAAATAATATTATATCTGGTAAGTGAATTGCGTTCCAATAAACGTCTGAGTGATGTGGATGTGTCGTCGCTGACACGTGATGGATATACACAAAGCGAAATTTCGTCAGCATTTTCATGGCTCTTTGAACGTCTTTCTCTTGGAAAGTCTATGACAGATGTTACCAGCGGAGCCAGCACCTCACATCGTATGTTGAATGATACCGAGAAGATGGTTGTTGAATCGCAAGCATACGGGTATTTAATTCAATGTCAGCAACTTGGACTTCTTAACAATATTGATGTTGAAACCATCATCGAACGAATTATGATGGCAGGATTTACAACCATAGGATTACCGGAAATAAAATCTTTTGTTGCAGGATATTTATTTGATATGGAAGGCAGCAATGGACAGGTTTCACTTGGTACGAATGATACAATTCACTGAAGAATAGGCAGTATGGAAAAATCACTTATTATTGTAGAATCTCCAGCTAAAGCAAAAACTATTAACAAGTATTTGGGCAAAGAGTATATTGTTGAAGCTTCTGTTGGTCACATTAAGAATCTTCCCAAAAGCAAATTGAGCGTTGATATCGATAACGACTTTTCAGTTGTATACGAAACTATCGTAGGGAAAGAAGAAATTGTAGCACGAATAAAAGAAAAAGCAGCGAAAGCGAAAGCAGTATTTATCGCAACTGATCCCGACCGTGAAGGCGAAGCAATTGCTGCGCATATCGCCGATGAAGTAAAAGATGTCAATAAGCATATCCGACGCGTCCTGTTTCATGAAATAACAGAGACTGGTGTCAAAGATGGTATGGCCCATCCGAAGAATATCGACGCACACATGGTAATGTCTCAACAAGCGCGGCGAGCGATGGATCGAATTGTAGGTTATAAAGTAACTCCTTTCGTTTGGAAGACGATGTATTACGGTCTATCGGCTGGACGTGTTCAATCAGTAGCGCTGCGTTTAATCTGTGAACGGGAAGCATCTATCCTGAAGTTTGTGCCTAAAGAATACTGGTCGTTGACAGCAGAGTTCACGACTCAGCATGACGATAAATTTTTGGCCAAACTTGTCAAAGTTGCCGGTGATGACCCGATTATTCCGGATGAGACAACAGAAAATGGATATATTGCTGATGTCCAGAAACAACAATACGAAATTACGAGTGTCTCTCGAAAACCCGTCAAACGAAATGCCCCAGCGCCTTTTATCACCAGTACGCTGCAACAAGAAGCGGCGAAACGTCTTCGCATGTCGTCTAAACGTACTATGATGTTGGCACAGAAGTTATACGAGGGTCAGGAAATCGGTGAAGAGGGCCTAACTGGTCTTATTACCTATATGCGTACCGACTCGACTCGTTTGAGCGAAGAAGCAGTAGCACAAATACGCGAGTACATTTATAACAATTATGGCAAAGAGTACCTGCCAAAAGAACCACGTCTTTTTAAAAAGGGTAAAGCATCGCAAGATGCGCACGAAGCAATTCGTCCCACTTCTGTTAAACTCACACCAAAAATTGTGAAAAAGTATCTTGACAAAGATATGTTTGCCCTTTACGAACTTATCTGGAATCGCTTTATTGCTTGTCAAATGTCACCGGCAGAATTTGAACAACTCACAGTCGAAGTGACGGGAGGAGATTATCTTTTCCGAGCAAGCGATCAACTTCCGACATTTCGCGGGTTCCTTCAGGTGTATGATGATATTGTGGAAGAGAACAACGGAGAACAAGAGGACGCCGATCCCACATCAAAACTTCCAGTGAATCTTGCAAAAGGTCAAGCAGCTCAGCTTACAGAACTCCTTCCTATGCAACATTTCACGAAACCGCCGGGTCGATATACGGAAGCCAGTCTGGTGAAGGAATTAGAATCGTTAGGTATCGGTCGTCCGAGTACCTATGCAATGATTGTTACAACAGTGGTTGATCGAAAATATGTTGAACAGAAAGAACGGAAACTGTACGCCTCTGAACTTGGGATGCAAGTGAATAAATTACTTGTCAGTCACTTCCCAGAAATATTCAACGTAAAGTTTACGGCAAAAATGGAGGAGGAATTAGATACGATCGCATCCGGTAAACAAGAATATTTGGATGTCATGAAAGATTTTTATGGCCCCTTTCATCATGCTGTCGAGAAAGCTTCCGGTTTAGCGTCCACCATAAAAAAGTCGATGCAGGAAACGACCGGAGAAATATGCGAGTTGTGCGGAAAGCCGATGGTGACAAAGTGGGGACGGAACGGAAGATTCATGGCATGCACAGGATATCCGGGATGTAAGAATACGAAGCCGCTTGCCGAAGACGCAGAGAAGCATCAGCATGTGGTAGGAGGAAAGTGTGATCTCTGTGATGGTGATATGATAGTTAAGGGAGGACGATTTGGAGCATTTCTTGGATGTTCAAATTATCCGACATGCAAGAATACAAAACCCATTTCTATGGGTATCAAATGTCCGAAATGTAAAGAGGGCGATCTTATCGAGCGGAAGACAAAGAAGGGCAAGCGGACATTTTATGGATGTTCAAAATACCCCAACTGTGATTTTGCTTCTTGGGATAAACCGGTCGCTCAAGCATGTACATCCTGCGGCAATGAATATATCGTGGTGAAATACTCTCAGACAAAAGGTGAGTACATGATCTGTCCTGCATGCAAACAAGAAGTAGACCAGATAGAAGTCGCCGTTTCAGCGTAAGAGATACAAAAGCAGCGGAACGAAAAAGACTATGGAGAAGATTGTCAGAGGTTACCTCGAATATTTAGAAACAGAACGCAATTATTCTGCTCATACGATCCTTTCGTACGAAACAGATTTAGTAAGTTTTATTCAATTTCTTCGGAACGAAAAGATAGAATCATTTGACCAAGTACATAAACAATCGTTAAGAGCATTTATTGGATTTCTTCTTGATGAAGGTTTTGGCCAGAGGAGTGTTGCCAGAAAAATTGCATCACTGCGTTCGTTTTTTAAATATCTTCGGAGACACAAAATCGTAGAGGGCAATCCTGCGTTAGTGCTCATTACACCGAAAGTAGGAAAGAGATTGCCAGTATTCTTGGATGAACTATCGATGCGCAAGCTTCTTCTATCTTCAGATCAAACAGGACCAAATGAAAAAAGAGATCTAGCAATTATGGAATTGTTTTACAGTACCGGTATCCGCCTCAGTGAATTAATTAATCTTACATTGAACGATCTCAAGCAGGAAGAAGGAGTAATCAAAGTAAAGGGAAAGGGACGCAAAGAGCGTATTGTTCCTGTTGGTAAAAAAGCATTATCAGTAATCAATGACTATCTTGCCACAAGAAGAGATTTGTTATTGGCGGCGCAGAGAACATACAACGAGTGTTCTCTGTTTGTAACCGGAAAGGGTCAGAAATTATATCCTCAGGCAGTTGGTCGGATTGTTCGAAAGTACATTGGAGCGGTTTCGGAAATTGAGAAAAAGAGTCCCCACGTGCTGCGTCATACATTTGCAACGCACTTACTTAATCATGGAGCGGATATACGCGCTGTGAAAGAATTGTTGGGACACGAAAGTTTATCTACCACACAAGTCTACACCCATGTGTCATCTGCTCGCATGAAAAAGGTCTATGAGGAATCACATCCAAAGGCATAGATTCAAGGAGAACGACCTATCAATACGCACACTTAGAAAGAAGGAGGATTAGCGATGAACATCAAAGTCACTTCAAGACATTTTAAATCACACGACTCGCTCTCGGAGTATGCAAAGAACTCCATTGAAGAGCTTTCACATTTCTATGATGGCATCATCAAAGCAGAAGTTATTTTTTCCTTCGAAAAAGCACGGAATAGTGTGAAGATCGCAGAATTATCTCTGACCGTTTATGGCGCGGTTCTCACCGGAGTAGGCAAGAGTGAAGAATTTGAAAAGTCTATCGATTTAGCACTTGCGAAAATAAAAACTCAATTAAAAAAATACAAAGAAAAACTTCATACAAAAGATAAAAAAGGCGTAAGAAAAATACGTGAGAAAGAATAACCAACCCGGGAGACGGGACGATGGCGCTGGAAAATATAAAAGAAACACAGAATAATACTATTACGGTTGGTTCTCTGTTCGAAGTCCTCAAGAAGCGGCTCAGATTAGAGACAGCCAATGGTGATGTTGGATTTGCAAGAGAGATAGCGGATAAAAATATTCACAGGCCTGGATTAGCGCTTGCTGGATATGTGGAGTTATTTACCTACGATCGCGCGCAGATTTTTGGTAATACAGAAGTCCGCTATCTCAATCACTTGACCTTTGCCGAAAGGGTAAAAGCATTTCAAACAATCTTTCAATTTGATTTGCCTTGTATTTTTGTTACAAGCGAAAACAAGCTTGACGACGAACTTATTGCCATTGCAACGGAACATCGTGTATCAGTTATCTTGACACCATTGGAAACCACAAAGTTTGTCTATATTCTTAGTGATTTTCTTGACGACCATTTTGCACCTCAAACTGTTTTGCATGGCTCCTTTATGGATGTATATGGCATTGGAGTGTTAATTACAGGGCGTTCGGGTATCGGCAAGAGTGAAATAGCATTGGACCTTATTGAGCGAGGTCATCGTCTTGTTGCAGACGATGTGGTGATGGTCTCTCGCAAAGGAGAGGGGATTTTGCTGGGTGCAGGCTCAGATGTCGTAAGGAATTATATGGAAATTCGTGGCCTCGGCCTGATTGATGTCCGTTCCATATTTGGCATTCAGGCAATTCGTTTTCAAAAACGTGTTGAAGTTATAGTAGAATTGCAGGAATGGAAAAATGATGTGGAATACACACGTACAGGCTTAGATCACGAATACATCCCTATCCTGGAAGTCAATCTTCCACACATCAAATTGCCGATTTTTCCTGGTAAAAATATCACTGTCATTGTCGAAGTGATTGCTTTAGATTATCTTCTTAAACAATATGGATATGATTCAGCGCAGGAATTTAAGAAGCGTCTTGATTCGACAATTGCTGAAAAAACGAAGGGAAAAAGGGCTAATAACTATTTTCACCACGATTTTGAATAACAGTGATGGTGATTCTTGACAAAGAATTGATAATTACCTATTTTCAGCCAGTAGTTAGTTTGAGCTTGAAGACGTATTCGTTCACTGATGGATTTTGATACACTTGAGAAAAACTAAGATCTATAAATTTTCGATGAAGTCATTGACTTTCCATGAAGTTCGATGGGCTAGAACCCGTCTTATGGTGATGGGACTTCTGATGGGCGGAGCTATTCTCTGGTGTCTCATTGTCATTAATCAGCACTACGGTGATGTTTTTGGATTAGGATTCATACAACAGACTGCTCTGGTTAACGAGAACAGAGTCTTGCAGAACCAATTGCAATTTCTTACGCATCAATTGAATGGTATTCAGAAACAGCTTAGCCTTTTAGGTGACAAAGGAAATGAAATGCGGCTGCTTTCAGATTTGCCAAAATTAGATGAAGATTTGCGGAAAGCTGGAACAGGTGGCATGGAGTCACGAATTGATTTTACATCTTCCATGAGTGTAAATTCACTTCTTAATAATTTACGTTCTACAGCCGAGCAAGCAGAACATGAGTTGCGTCTCCAAGCAGCGAGCTATGAAGAAATTGGAAATGCATACGAACAGAATAAAGTACGCTTTGCTCATCTTCCGGCGATCAAACCGATGGATGGATTTTACTCTAAACATGATTTTGGAATGCGTTTCCATCCTATCTTGCATATCTTCCGAAGACATGAGGGTATCGATATCATCAATGAAGTCGGTACGCCTATCTACGCAACAGCTGAGGGTGTTGTGGAGTTTATCGGACGACAAGGCGGGTATGGATTAGCTCTAGAAATTAATCATGGTTTTTCATTGAAGACGCTCTACGGGCATCTCTCACAGGTTCTTGTGCGAGAAGGACAACGGGTGAAGCGCGGTGAACTCGTTGCTCGCAGTGGCAATACAGGACTTTCGAATGGACCGCATCTTCATTATGAAGTACGAATGAACGGGGTAGCGCAAAATCCATCAGATTATTTTGTTGACGATGTACGTGCAAGTGATTTCCAGAATTAATTCATAATAAGAATTTTTAAAGGATTGGACCGACGATGATTTGGACCATCGAGCTGGCAACATATTTAGATGATGCTCCTTGGCCTGCGACAAAGGAAGAGTTGATCGACTATGCGATGCGCACAGGTGCTCCGACTCAAGTTATCCAGAATTTGGAAGAACTTGAGGATTCGGATGAGCCCTACGAAAGTATTGAGGAAATCTGGTCAGATTACCCAACCGACGAAGACTATTTCTTTGAGGACGAGAAAGAGTATTAGAATTTCAACATTGGTTTTTTATCATCAGGGTACATCGGGATTGTTTGTCTTACGTGAAGCCCAGCACTTTCCTGCTGGGTTTTTTTATTGCTAATTTCTCATGCAGAATTCTATTTTGACCATACTCTTCAGTATTCTGTGCTCGCTACCGGTATTGGCTCAAGTTTCGGCACAGAAATATGAAGTCGGTCAGCTTCGTTTTGAGGGAAACGAAACATTGAACGACGATCAGCTTCTCAATGTCATGAATACACGTGAAACTCCATGGGCGATGTGGAAATGGATATATTCTATATTCGATAAAGAAATATTAGGCGGCCGTAAACCAGAATATTTTGATCCCATCACTTTTTCTGCAGACTTTCATCAAGTCAAACGATTTTATCAGGATAACGGTTTTATTCATTCTCAAATTGATACAAGCGTCAGCATCCGGCCCGAAAAAAAAATAGTGTCTCTCACTTTTTCAATCAAAGAGGGGAGACGGTCATTGATCGATACGGTCGTCTATCAGGGATTTGAGAATCTTTCGCCGGGGGTAATGGAAGAACTTACTTTGAATAAACAGACTCAGGTGGGACAGCCATATATCAAAAATAAAGTGGAAGAAGAATCCCATCGCATCATCGAAGTATTTGCCAATAACGGATATGTGAATGTGAAACTTGTTTCTGTTGATGCTCGTCATTATGCCTCGACAGATAATTTTACTCTTGTGTTTGTCTTCAATCCCGGAAAGCGTTATACGTTTGGTACTATTTCTGTTGAGCAGGATACCGCTTCGCCGCAGCGCATAGATTCTACCATTGTGCTTCGGCATCTCGATTTTACAAAAGGTGAATATTATGGTGAACAGAAGAAAATAGAGAGTGAGAGAAATCTTAACAGACTTGGTATTTTTGAAGCGACAAAAATTGAGAATGCTCTTCCGGATACAGCTTCAGAAATAACCAGCATTCCTGTACGAGTTTTTGTACGCACTCGACCGTTTCAAGAGTTAACACCGGAAATCGGTGTGAACGACGAAAATAATGCATTTAACGTCCTGCTTGGTATCGGATATATTCACAGAAATATTTTTGGAGGTGCACGGAACCTTTCAACCCGTCTCCGACTCAATCTCCAATCGATACGATTTGGGGCTTTTAACGGTCCCATTTTGCGAGACAGTTCGCTCGTTTCGAAAGTAGAGTGGACAACGCAGCTTGTTCAGCCCTACTTCTTTAATAACAAAACAAGTTTCAGTGCTGCATTTTCAGCTATGCTCGATAAACAGACTACGTATTATAATCCAAGTCTGAGCTTTCGTCTTGGTACTCAATCACAGACTGCGACCTACACACGACTATTTATCGATTGGAATCTTCAGCTGAGCGATCCAAAACAAGTTGCAACTCTAAAAGATACAATCATTCAAGAATTAGGATTTATAAAACAATTTAATTCATTCGTAACGGTCACTTTACAACGCGATAAACGCAACGATATTTTCTATCCGTCATCTGGTATCTATCAATCTATTTCGATTGAAGAAGGCGGATTATTTCCACGGACATTTGGTAGAACGCTTGGCCTGAATCTTCCCTATTCCCAATATGTCAAGTTAACACTCAATGGGCAATGGTATTGGGACCCAAACAATAAACGAGATCTTATCTGGGCAACACGCTGGCGCACTGGGGCAGCGCTCCTCTTCGGTGATTCACCATTGAAGGATATACCGCTTACTCAACGTTTTTATTCAGGCGGGAGTGGAAGTGTTCGTGGTTGGAGAGCGAGGGATCTTGGTGCTTCGATGACGACATACCAACGTCAACAAGGAAGTAATGCATTATTTGAAGGAACTGTCGAAGCACGATGGAATCTTCTCAATGGAGCCGGCACATTTTGGTTCCTTGATCTCGAAAAAATCTCACTTGTTTTCTTTAACGACTTTGGTAATCTCTGGACAGCGCCTCAAAAAATGCGTCTGAGTGAAATTGCTATGGCGTTTGGATTTGGATTGAGATATAACACGATTGCCGGACCCATTCGTATTGATTTCGGTATGAAATTGTATGATCCTGACGCCCCGGCAGCAAGAAGATGGGTTACACAAAAAGGTTTCTTCCCGGAAACAGTTAAAAATGGTATTCTCCATCTTGGAGTAGGCCACACATTCTAAGGTAGATCTTGTATGAGTTGGTCGTCAATCATAGGACAAGAACGCATCAAAATACAATTGAAGCAAATGCTGCAAAACCACCGGATTGCTCATGCGTATCTTTTCTATGGACATGAGGGAATCGGAAAAGATGCCCTGGCAATCGAATTCGCAAAAGCCCTGAACTGCGAGACCGGGGGCATAGAAGCCTGCGATACATGCAAGAATTGCAGACGGATGGATACTTTTCAGCATCCTAATACCAAGCTGGTATTCGCGCTTCCTACAGGAAAAAATGAAAAAACCGGTGATGATCCGATTACCGTACTTACCGAGGCACAAGTTGCTGATGTGCGGGAACCGATCCAATGGAAAGCAAAAGACCTGTACCATCGCATCGAAGTGCAAAAAGCAAACTTTATCAAGATTAACAGCGTTCGGGATATCAAACGAGAGGTGTCTATGAGCCGAACGGAAAAAGGGGAAAAAATTTTCGTCATCCTCAACGCAGATATGATGAATGCAGAGGCAAGTAATTCACTTTTGAAGACTTTAGAGGAACCACTGCCAGGAATAATTCTCCTTCTGACCACATCAGCAAAAGATCAACTGCTGCCAACGATCATTTCTCGTTGTCAATTACTCCAATGCGATTCTTTGCAGGATGTGGAAATTGAAAGTGCTCTCATCAACAGAGAAGGAGTTGATCATTCGGTTGCCCGGCTTGCGGCACAACTTTCCCATGGAAGTTATGGGAATGCACGGCGACTGAGTTCATTGAATATGGTAGACGAGCGAAAAGATGTCGTCGAATTCTTGCGCTTAGTACTTGGTAAGAATAGAGTGCCGCTTATCGATGCAATTGATGAACTTGCGTCGTCTTCTGATCGTCCCGGTATTGAGCGATGGCTGAAACTTCTCCAGTCTTGGCTGCGTGATGCGCTCCTTCTGCAGCAGAACGCACAAGCGCCGTTGCTCGACGACGAGAAGAAAAGCATGGAAAATTTTGTTAAGAAATTTAATCACGCAAATCTCATTGCATGCATTCAGGCTGTCGAGAAGGCGATTGCTCATCTAGACAAAAATGTCTACCTTCATCTTATTCTAACGACGTTAGTAATTAATTTAAGGACATTTATTACGGAAGCACCATCAGTATGAAATCTCCTTTCAAGCGAATCCTCATTACCGCTGCATTGCCGTATGCAAACGGATATCTGCATCTTGGTCATCTTGCAGGCGCCTATTTGCCTGCAGATATCTATGCCCGTTATCAACGCATGAAGAAACGGGATGTTCTCTTTCTCTGCGGCTCTGATGAACACGGTGTCGCCATTACCGTTTCAGCAGAAAAAGAAAAGACGACTCCAAAGAACATCATTGACCGCTACCACCCGGCAAATAAAGCGGCATTCGAAGCATTCGAAATGAGTTTTGATAATTACTCTCGTACATCGCTTCCTTTGCATCACGAAACAGCGAAAGATTTTTTTAGAGAATTCCACAAACGCGGTGTTGTGATCGAGAAGAAGGAACAACAGTTGTATTGTTTACAAGATGCCATGTTTCTTGCCGACCGTTATGTTGAAGGCACTTGTCCTAGATGTACATCAACGCAGGCGCGTGGTGATCAATGCGAGAATTGCGGTGCGTGGCTGGATCAAACTGAACTCATTGATCCAAAGTGCAAGTTGTGCGGAACGACACCAGTTGTGAAAGAAACAACACATTGGTACTTCCCGCTCGGGAATTATCAGCAGCGATTGGAATCGTACATCGATGAACGAAACAAAAGAGATGGTTGGAAAGATAATGTTCTTCGGTATTGCGAAGGATGGTTCAAAGATGGATTGAAAGACCGTGCGGTAACACGCGATCTGAACTGGGGCGTACACGTGCCTGTGGCAGGATACGAAGATAAAGTCATTTATGTCTGGTTCGATGCAGTGCTCGGCTATATTTCATCTGGGAAAGAATGGGCGGCAGCTCACGGAAAACCGGAAGCGTGGAAGGAATATTGGCAGAATGAAGACACAAAGTATGTTGCATTTATCGGCAAAGACAATGTTGTATTTCATTGCATCGTTTTTCCGTCGATGCTGATGGCTTGGAATGACAGTAATACCATTCACTATGTGCTGCCGGAAAATGTGCCCGCAAATGAGTTTCTCAATTTTGAAGGTCAGAAGTTTTCCAAAAGCCGTGGATGGGGAATTACAGTTCAAGAATTTCTGAAATTCTTTTCAGCGGATATGCTGCGGTATGCTCTTGCTGTCAACCTGCCTGAGACTCGCGATAGTGATTTTTATCTAAAAGATTTTCAAGCGCGTATTAATAATGAGTTAGCGGATATTGTCGGGAATTTTGTTAATCGCACGATTGCATTTATAGATAAAAATTTCGGAGGCAGTGTACCGAATCTTGGTGCATTAAACAAGCTTGACGAAGAAATGATTACATTAGTGAAACAAGCACCATCTAAAATTGGTGAATTGTTTGAGCATTACAGCTTTCGCGAAGGATTAATGGAAGTGATGAATCTCTCCCGCGCCGCGAATAAGTATTTTAATGATAGTGAGCCATGGAAGACATTGAAATCAAGCCCAGAACGGTGCTCAACAACTCTTCACATTTCGATCCAAATAGTGAGATCTCTTGCAATTTTGTTGGAGCCCGTTGTACCTGCCATGTCCGGAAAAATATGGAAACTCCTCAATCTCGATATTCCGATGAAGGAAGAGGGATGGGATTCTGCATCCGGATTCAGAATCAACGAAAGGCACCAGCTTAACAAGCCTGAAATTCTCATAACCAAAATTGAGGATAAGCAGATCGACGAGATTGTGAAATTCCTCGAAGGTGGAGACAAACCTGAAGCCGTTCCAATTTCTCCGCTAAAGCCTCTGATCACGATTGATGATTTTAAAAAGATTGATCTTCGCGTCGGACGAGTTATCGAAGCAGAAAAAGTACACAAGTCTGAAAAGCTTATAAAACTGCAAGTTGAAATTGGAGACGAAAAGCGCCAAGTGGTTGCAGGCATCGCCCAGCATTACAAACCGGAAGATTTAATCGGAAAGTTAATCGTTGTTGTCGCGAACCTCCAACCTGCGAAACTCATGGGGCAGGAGTCACAAGGCATGATTCTTGCAGCTAGCAATGAATCCGGCACATTAACACTCGTTGGTGTGCAATCGGAAATTTCCACCGGCTCAACAGTGAAATAGCGCCTTTGCCAGAGCGGAATTTTTCTGGTATATTGAAATGCAGTAGAGGAAATATATGGCGCTTCACAAAATTCAAAGTATTACAAGATTTATTAAGATCGAGCATACGCTGTTTTCACTGCCCCTGATCTTTAGCGGAGTGTTTCTAGCATCGAAGAATCCGCCATCTCCTCAACTCATAGTTTTAATCCTTCTCGGCGCAACAGGCGCCCGCACTGCTGCACTTGCTCTCAATCGCATCATCGATCGCCGAATTGATAAACGCAATCCCCGTACGATCAATAGAGAACTGCCTAGCGGAAATATGTCACTGGGAGATGCCGTCGTCATTCTTTTTGTGGGTTTAGGAGCATACTTTATCAGTGCAGCTCTGATCTCAAAATTTTGCTTGATGTTGTCTCCTCTACCGCTTGTAATCTTTACGTTCTATCCCTACATGAAACGATTCACTTCCTATGCACATTTTGGTGTTGGACTTGGACTTTCCATGGCACCGCTGGGCGGCTGGTTTGCGGTGAAGAATTCACTTAATGATATTGTACCGGGGTTGCTGCTCGCATTCTTCATGCTTTGCTGGGTGTCGGGATTTGATATTATTTATTCGACACTCGATGAAGCTTTCGACCGGGGTGAAAATCTTTATTCATTCAGTTCCCGCTTTGGCAAAGTAAAGGCACTGCATATTTCCGCATTGCTCCATCTCTTAGCATTTATGGTACTCGTTTTCTTGTTCTTCATACAAATTCGAGCGATTGCTGCGCTGCCATTCCTTATCGTATCCGGATATTTACTCTATCTCGAACAGAAGAAATCCCACGATGTTGAATTGGCATTCTTCAGAATAAATGCCGTGCTCGGATTTTCCGTTCTTGCCATGGTTCTTGCCGGAGTCTATTTCCCATGAGAATCATTGTAGGCATTACGGGTTCTTCGGGTGCAGCATATGCACAAGAATTTCTTAAGCAATGCGATGCTGATAAATTTCTCATTGTCAGCAAGTGGGGTAAAGTACTGCTCAAAGATGAACTTGGCATCAGTGACCATGATCTTGCGCCATATATCAAGCGGCAGTTCTCAGATGATGATCTCTCAGCTCCAACATCATCAGGAACTAACAAGTTCGATGCCTGTGTTATTCTACCATGTTCGACATCAACATTGGGCAAAATAGCATCAGGGATAGGAGATACTTTGATCACCAGAACAGCCCAAGTAGCGCTTAAAGAGCGTTACAAGCTGGTTCTTTGTGTGCGGGAAACGCCGCTTTCTACTATCACGCTTGAACAGTGTGCAAAACTTTCGCGTGATGGAGTGACCATCATGCCTATCTCGCCGCCGATGTATTTTGTTCCGAAAACTGTAGAAGAATACATGAACGCATTTGTAGATAAAGTTCTTGGCGTTGTTGGTGTGCGCCCATCCCGCGGTTGGAGAGCAGAAGAGTTGGAGTGATGACGGACTTATGAGATTTCCAGCCCTTGGAGAGTTTGTTCAACATCTTGAATCGATTGGTGAGCTGAAGCGTATTCATACAGAAGTTGATTCACATTTGGAAGTAACAGAAATTGCTGCGCGAGCGCTGCGCGAAAAAAAACCAGCGATGCTCTTTACAAATATTAAAGGATCAAAATATCCGCTTGCGATAAATATCTATGCATCGGATCGAAGAATAGAATTGGCTTTGGGTCGTCATCCTCAAGCTATCGGTGACGAGTTGATTGAATTCTTTGAACAAATGATTCCTCCTAAACCATCGCTGCTTTGGAAGAACCGTTCATTTGTTCGTCGATTGTTGAAAGCAAGATCGCGTACCGTTTTATCGGGATGTTCACAACAAGTCGTCATGGAACCGAATCTTGATATTCTTCCAATCCAGACTTGCTGGCCGGATGACGGAGGAAGATTTATTACGCAAGGTCAGGTGTTCACGTATGATCCAATTGATGAAAAACGCAATGTAGGAATGTACCGGATGCATGTCTACGACCAGGCAACAACCGGAATGCATTGGCAGATTCAAAAAGGCGGCGGATTCCATTATCATCGTGCAGAGGAGTTAGGAAAAGAATTAGAAGTTGCAGTTGCTCTCGGAACGGATCCTGCATTATTGCTGGCATCTATTTCTGCACTGCCGGAAGGTATAGATGAAGTGATGTTTGCATCGTTTCTGCGTGGAGAGCGTATTCCGATGACGCGAGGGAAGAATATTAGCATTCAGGTTCCTGCGAATGCCGAATTTATTTTGGAAGGTACTGTGCCTCCAAATGAACGTCGGATGGAAGGACCATTTGGCGATCACTTCGGCCACTATTCGAATGCGGCGCCGTTTCCT
>Ga0182021_10001366_pt1 | contig 27802 bp, 40 predicted proteins | sample 612E3MmetaG_FD_120493 | JGI IMG/M metagenome (GOLD analysis project Ga0182021, IMG submission 120493) | Permafrost microbial communities from Stordalen Mire, Sweden - 612E3M metaG (Illumina Assembly) | ecosystem: Environmental > Terrestrial > Soil > Wetlands > Permafrost | place: Sweden...
AAATTGCCTTAAAATCTCCCTTACAAGACAGATTGTGCTGGGATTTTGAGACAAACCCGGTCCGATTGCCAGAGCATCAAATTTTTCTGAAAGCTCCATGATTTCCTCAAAAGCATCCATGTGAATACTCAGATCATCTGTCTGCGCTACAGGATAAGTCATTGTTTCTGTGAGCTTTATTTCCATAATGCTGTTTAGCTCCCATGGGCAGACAAGAGTTACGAGACCGGCTCCTGCCCTCATTGCAGCTTCACAAACCATAGCTGCAGCTCCGGTTAATCCAAGTGAGCCTGCAATGACAAGAAGTTTTCCAACCGCATGTTTATACGTCAATGATTGCCTTGGCGGTATTTTTGCTGCCACCCATTCCAGATCGGCTTCGTAAATCTTTTCGTAGCTTTGATAATATTTTAATGGGATGCCTATATCAGCAATAATCACTTCTCCGGCAAAATCCCTCCCCGGATAAAGAGCAATACCAAGTTTTTTGCAGCCGAATGTTATGGTTTTGTCAGCCTTTACTGCTGTCCCAAGCACCTGCGCCGTGTCAGAATCAATGCCTGACGGAATATCTATTGAATATATAACGGCATTGGGACGGTTTTCTGCATCCAGGATCATGGGACCACCCGGTCCACCCGGCCTCCAGGGGGAAGAAATATCTTCCGGCTCACTTGGGGCAACTACCGTCGAAATCTCTCCCGGAGTATCCAGGGGCTGACTTGGAGCAACTATTCCCGAAACCTCACCCAAAAAGCTCATAGATGCTGCATTTCCGAATCTGGCCTTTAAGTTTTTTGCAGAATTTATGCATTCAATCACATCTTTTGCCTGCCCCCGTATTTCCCTGCCGCGAAGGCCCGTGCCAAAAATCGCATCCACAATAAAGTCTGCAATTTTAAGCTTTGAATTAAAATCCCGTCCGGTGTTTATATCTTCCGGATTCAGGAAATGAACCTTTACATTATCATTAATCGAAAGCGCGTCGAAATAGTATTTGCTGTCAACGGAAAATTTTTCTGTGCTTGTTATACAGAATACGTCTATTCCAACTCCAGCTCCGGCATCTGTTCCTGCAAGAATGGCCGCGGCAGCAAAACCGTCTCCACCATTATTCCCTCCACCGCAAACCACAACACCTTTTACCTTTCCGCCAGTGCGTCCATTTGGTAGAAAGCTGTCTTTAAAGTCTTTGATTATAGTTTCTGCTACTCTGCTGCCAGCATTGCCCATAAGCTGCCTTGAGTCTATCCCGCCCTCGACACATTTTGCATCTATCTGCTCGACCCTGCTGCCTTTTAATATTATTAATGCTTCCACTAAAAGCGCCTTTCACATTTTTAATCGAAAATTTTAATGATTATTATACTTTTAAAAACGATTAAAATTAAGTCTTTTGTATTTAGTGGCAAATTCTTATAAAATTCAAAAGAACATTATTTTGTGGATAAACAGCAGCCTCAATAAAGTCAGGAATTATAATATAATGGACAACAATTATCAGTACGAACCTAAATATTATTTTTAAACATAACTTAAGAGGTGAAATAGTGTCTGACCCTAATGTAACTTTTATATTTTCAGAAATTTTTAAAATATTGCCCTTTTTAATACCTATTCTATTGATCCAGTACAGTTTGATGGTATTTGCCTTAGTCCTGGTAATAAAGAACGAAGTGAATTATCTGCCCAAATGGGGGTGGATTCTGATTATTGTGCTGATTAACCTTATCGGATCGATTGTGTTTCTCATTATTGGCAGGAAGAAAGAAAAAGAACTTGATAAAAGTAGCTGATTTAAAAAAGAGTTACCAACGGCTTGAAGTACTAAAAGGCATAAGTTTTGATGTCAAAAAAGGCTCGGTATTCGGGTTTATTGGAAAAAATGGTGCAGGCAAGACTACTACCATGAATATTTTAACAGGGTTATTGAGATTTGAAAGCGGCCAAATATTAATAAACGGCATGGATTTTTTAAAAAACAAAATTGAGCTCTTAAAATCAATTGGGTACCTTCCTGAGAACCCGGTTTTTTATGAATATATGAATGCTTATGAGTATTTAAATTTTATTGGTGAAATCACAGGCCTTAAAACAAAAAAATTAAATTTTGATATTTTACACCTCCTGAAAGTAGTAAATTTAAAAATCCAGGCAAAAAGACGAATAAGCGGATATTCAAGAGGAATGAAGCAAAGGCTCGCATTAGCGGCAGCAATTATTCATGAGCCGGATATTTTATTTTTAGATGAACCGGCTTCAGCTCTTGACCCTGAAGGACGGCTCGAAATGCTCGCACTTCTTGAAGAACTCAAACGCCGGGGGAAAACAATTTTTTTATCAACACATATTTTAAATGATGCCGAAAGAGTTTGTGATGAAGTGTGTATAATTGAGGAAGGCAGAATATTGCTTGACGAAAAACTTTCCGATTTATATGACAAATACATACAACCGGTTTTTGATATTGAGTTTGAAAAAGAGCTGACAGTTGAAACTGAAATATTAAATAAACTCAGCTGGGTAGAAAGCATTAAGGCCTGCGGCAAAATTATTAACCTTTCTGTTAACAATATAAAGATTGGCAGAGCGGAAATATTAAAAGTTCTGTCCGGACTGGACAATTATGTTACAAGTTTTCAAATCCGGAAAAGTTCGCTTGAAGATATTTTTATTAATATTACAAACCAGGGCAGAAAAGTTAAATGAGATCATTTAGGGCTTATTTTAAAAAAGAGTTTAAAGAGGCAGCCAGGAATTACAAATATCTTATTCTGGCGGTAGGATTTATTTTCTGGGCTTTACTTGATCCGCTGATGTTAAAATTGCTGCCACTGATATTAAAGGCAAGCCTGCCGGTTGAATTGCTTTCACAGTTTACAAACATTAACCGTGATTATGCTTTTCTAAATCTTCTCAAAGACTTGTTCCAAGTCGGTACTTTGTTTTTTGTATTTTCGCTAATGGGTATAATTTCAAGCGAAGTAAGCAAAAAAAAATTAGTCCTGCCATATTCAAGAGGACTAAAACCTGAGGGGATGGTGCTTGCAAAATATATCCATTATGCAATAACCGTTTCCATTTTTATTTTTGCAGCATTTTTAACCAATTATTTCTATGTAAAAAGTCTTTTTAACAGTGGTGTGTTATCAATACAAATTGTTTTATGGTCCTGCTTTTTGTATATATTGTATTTTGCAGTAATCCTGGCACTGCTGTTATACATGAGCAGCTTATTCAAAAAGAGCATTATTCCGGGACTTTTAGTGCTGGCCATAGTTTATGGTTTCAACTTCTTTAACCAATTAAGTCTTATAAGAAACTACCTGCCCAATTACCTGATTCTGAGGGCTGCTGACTTGGGAGTTTTTTTTGACACTTCCCTTATACCGACTTTTTTTATTTCTGTTTTCCTTATTGCAATTTTTATTTTTCTTACTATTATCAGGATGAAAAAAATCGATGTTGCTTAAATTAAATAAAGGTATTAAAAGAGTATAGATGGATTATTCGAGCATAACACACTTTCTATTAAAATTTGGCTATCCGATAGTATTTTTACTTGTAGTTTACGAGGGGCCCTTCGTTACCATAATCGCCGCATTTTTAGCTGCAGCCGGTTTTTTCAACGTCTTTATCCTGTATCCGGTTGTAGTCATTGCAGATTTGACCGGTGATATCATATGGTATTATGTAGGGTATTTTGGCAGGGAAAAAGTCATAAACCGTTGGGGAAGATTTTTAGGGCTACCTTATGAACGGTTGGACAAGCTGGAAAAACTAAATGAAAAATTTAAAAACCATCAGGCTAAGATAATGTTCGTCGCCAAAGTAACCCATGTTATTGGTTTTCCTTTTCTTATTGCTGCAGGGATATTCAAGTGGGATATAAAAAAATATATCTGGTTTAATTTCCTTGCAACACTTCCAAAATCTTTGCTATGGATAATAATTGGATATTTTTTCGGCCAGGCAAGCGTCCTTGTAAACAAATACCTGAAATTCGGCACCTATATCAGTATAGGTATTTTTATTCTTTCAATAGCTGCCTATTTTGCCATTGTAAAAATATCAAGGAAGTATTTTAAGAATTATGAAGTATAGATTATTTGGAAAATTTCTTAAGGCGCCCCCTGAAAGAAATCCGCAATTTACAGGTAACAAAATCCAGCCATGTTTTTATCAAATATTAAAATTAATAAGTTTTTAATAATTGGATTTTAGGATTTAGTTTTCCCTAACTTATCAACTCTTTCTTTGTTTTTCGGCTGATGTAAGACATTTTCAAGAACTGATGCAGAATTTGGTTAAAAGGCATTGCTCTAATAATCTGGTTTATCATTTTCAGTTCACTGTACCACCCTCTAAAAACCCCTGCTTTGCCTGATTTGGTTACTAATTTCAGGTTGGGTAATTTTACCGAAATAAAAACTGATCCACTCTTGAGCAGAGATTTGTTCATAAGTATTTCCATACTGTAACCTATTTGCGGTTTTGACCAGATAAGAGGATCTTCCAGTAAATCTCTCCTTACAGCTCTCTCGCCACTCAGGCAATCAACTTTGAGAAATTTCATATGAGCGGCAGAATTGGAACGTAAACTCAGTGTCCAGTCCGCGTAACCATTAAGTACCGGGTTGACAAGATCATATATATTTTGATCAGTAAGTCCGATCAAATCTGCATCCAGGAAAAGTATGACCTCATTTTTTGCTTTTGCCAAACCTTTCTTGCAGGAAGCAGTTTTCCCGATGTTTATTTCATTTTCCAACAGCTTCACATTGAATTTTTTAACAACTTGTGATGTTTTATCAAAAGAACCGTCATTAACAACTATCACTTCGTCTATTAATGGATGATTTGCAACAACTGACAAAACCCCTCCTATTCTGGGTTCTTCATTGCAAGCTGCAATAATTACACTTACTTTTTTATTTATTATCACTTTAATAATTATCAGATTAATAGAAATTATTTAAAATCCGGTGTTTTATGTATATCTGGCAAGTACAATTACAAAAGCCACTGCATAATCCTTTATCCCAGAAAGTGATATCGTTAAATCAAATAGGCCTTTTTGAATAAGCATTTCCTGAGCTTTGGCGGACAATTTAATAATCGGCTGTCCTGAAGGCATATTCAGCACTTCAATATCTCTGAAAAAAATAGTTTTTCCCATACCGGTCCCTAAAGCTTTGGCAACGGCTTCCTTTGCAGCAAACCTTTGAGCATAGGAAATATACCTGGCGGTCTTATTTTTTTTGTCTTCGCAGAAGGTAATTTCGTGCTTTGTATAAACACGGGTTTTAAATCCGGGGTACTTTTCCAGGGCCGATTTTACCCTTTTTACTTCTATAATATCTGTGCCGATACCGTAAACAAAGGGTTGGCCATTATAAGGATTTTTACCCTGATATTTTTTAAGGCTTTTATTCGACTGTGACACTCTTAGCCAGATTCCTGGGCTGGTCGACATTTCGCCCGTGATTTTTAGCAATATAGTAGGAATACAGCTGGAGAGGGACAACTGACAGGATTCCATAAAACTCTTCAATTGTTTTGGGCAGCTCAAAAGTATAATCAGCATATTTGCCAGTATTAATATCTCCCTCAGAAATGATGGCAAAAATCTTTGCATTCCTTGCTTTTACTTCCTGGAGGTTGCTTAGCATTTTATCATAAACAAAATCCTTTGGTATGACCCCCACAACGACAGTCCTGGTATCTGTCAATGCAATGGGGCCGTGTTTCATCTCTCCGGCCGCATATCCTTCCGCATGGATATATGATATTTCTTTTAGTTTTAAAGCGCCTTCAAGCGCCATTGGGAAGCCATAGATCCTTCCCAGGAATAAAAAACATGTGTACCTGTAAGTCTCATCAGCTATTTTTTTTAGCTTGACTGCATTATTAAGGATCTGCTGTATCTTGTTCGGGATAACTTCAAGTTCCTCAATGATCCTGTCGAATTGCTCCTCCTGCATAAGCCCCCTTGCTTTTGCAAGGTAAAGCGCGGTAAGGTACATTACCATTATCTGGGCTGTAAAAGTCTTGGTGGCGCATACACCGATTTCCGGTCCTGCGTGAGTATAGATGACTGAATTTGACTCCCTGGCAATCGTACTGCCGACGACATTTGTCACTGCCACAACTTTTGCGCCCTTGGCCCTGGCTTCCCTGATGGCTGCCAGCGTATCTATGGTCTCACCGGACTGGGTTATTGCAATAAACAGGCAATCGGCATCGATTATAGGGTCCCTGTACCTGTATTCAGAACCTATGTCGACTTCTACGGGTATTTTTGCCCATTTTTCTATAAGAAGTTTTCCAGTCAGGGCAGCATGATATGATGTTCCGCAGGCAATTATCTGGATTTTTTTAAGTTTTTTCACCTGTTCATCAGAAAGCCCTATTTCATCAAAATTAAGCTTGCCGTTTATAAGCCTTCCCCTCATCGTTTCCCTTATGCCGTATGGCTGTTCAAACATTTCCTTCAGCATAAAATCTTCATAGCCTGATTTCTCAGCGCTTTCAAGGTTCCAATTTGCCCTGAAAGGCTCCCTGGTAATCAGTGAGCCTTCCAAATCGTAAATCTCGACCTTTTCCCTGGTAATGCGCACAGCCTCATAATCATTTATCACAATAAAATTATGAGTATATTCAAGTATTGCAGGCATGTCGGAAGCAAAAAAGTTTGCATCTCTGGTTACTCCCACAATAAGAGGACTTGCAATCCTTCCTGCAACAATCTCATCAGGATTGTTTACTGAAATTGCTACAATCGCTCCTGAGCCCTTTATTCTTTTTAAGAGCCTTTGCATTGCTATTAAAAGATCCCGGTTGTCTGTGTCATTCTTAAGATATTCCTCTAAAAGATGCGGCAGTACTTCTGTGTCTGTTTCTGAAATAAACTTATGGCCTTTTTTTTCAAGCTCTTCTTTTATTTCGGCAAAATTTTCTATGATGCCGTTATGGATGACTGCAATGCCGCCGCTGCAGTCAAGGTGCGGATGTGAATTGACCTGATTTGGCACTCCGTGTGTTGCCCACCTTGTGTGGCCGATTCCAACGGTCCCATCAATATGTTCGTCTTTTAACAGCTCCTCCAGAGCCTTTATCTTGCCGACTTCTTTTACAACTTTTATGCAATATCTGGCTTTGCGATCTTTATCTGTAGGGTTTGAAGCTGCGGCTGAACCGGCGGTGTTATTTTTAAAATCTGCCTCTTTTTTTCCATCTGCCAGCATTAAAATACCTATTCCTGCAGAATCATAACCTCTGTATTCAAGTCTTTTAAGACCCTCTATCAATATATTTTTACAGTTCTTATTTCCTATATAAGCAACTATTCCGCACATTTGAGCCTCCTACTTTTCTATTTCGGAAATCATATCGATAATATCGGCAGCGCTGTCGTCTGCAAGCTGCTGTGTTTCAGCTTCGACCATCACTCTTATGAGAGGTTCTGTCCCGGATGGCCTCACCAGTACCCTTCCACTTCTTCCAAGCTTGACGGAAACTTCTTCAACCCTGAAATTTACTCTGCTGTCACTCAAGATCTTTGCCTTGTCTTTAACTTTGATATTTTTCAATACCTGTGGAAATTTTGGGATTAACCTGAAAATATCATCGGGATGGTAATTATTATTTACATAAACGTTTAAAAATTCGAGAGTGCTTATAATGCCATCCCCTGTGGGGCTTATATTCCTGAAAATTATATGGCCGGATTGCTCTCCGCCAAGGATACTGTCGACTTCGAGCATCTTTTCAAGAACATACCTGTCACCCACATCCGTTTTATAGACAGTAATGCCTTTTTCTGCCATGGCTTTGTTAAAACCCATATTTGCCATGACTGTTGTAACAACGCTGTTATTTTTAAGTGTCCCTTTTGCCGACATGTCCATGGCTGCAAATCCAAGCATCAGATCACCGTCAATGATTTTGCCTCTGCTGTCACAGGCAATTACCCTGTCACAATCCCCATCGTAAGCAAAACCCAGCTGGGCTCCGCATGAAACAGTCGCGCCGGAAATAAACTCAGGATGTGTAGCGCCGCACCCCTTGTTAATATTTTCCCCGCCAAAATCTGTATTGAAACTTATGACTTTTGCGCCAAAACGTTTAAAAACCATGGGCGCAAGCCTGCCCGCGGCGCCATTCGCGCAGTCGATTGCAATTTTTACTGGCGAAAGGTCCAGGTTAAAGAAATTGTACAGGTAGTTTGTATAAAGTTCATATGCATTTTCAAGTACCGTATTCCTGCCTACACCCAAGTCATTTTTCCCATGCAGACATTTATCCTGATTATGGTGCTCTTCTGTGCCTGCCTGTGAATGGCTGCTGTTTTCGATATTCTTAATATCGCCTGCCGGGGTGTCAACGGATGCTTTTCCCTTTTGTTCTCCAAGTATAAAATCTTCAATTGCTTTTTCCTGGTCATCCGAAAGTTTCTTTCCGGCTTTCCCAAAAAATTTTATTCCATTATCCTGGACCGGATTATGGGAGGCAGAAATCACGATTCCGCCGTCGGCATTAAGCAATTTTGTCAAAAGCGCAACACCGGGAGTCGGCATGATTTGCGCATCCAGGACATTTACCCCGCTTGAAAGCAAGCCCGATATAAGTGCGCTTGCAATAAAATCTCCCGATGGCCTTGTATCTCTTCCGACTACGATCTTTCTGTCTTTACTGTCAGCAGAAAGAAACCTTGCGCCGGCCCTGCCTACCTTTAATACAAATTCAGGTGTCAGGTCACGGTTTGCAACACCCCTTATTCCATCTGTACCAAATAATTTTCTTAAATTTTTCATTAATAATTTCTCTATTATTTATAAAGCTTCCTGACGAATGGCGATGTCATGCAGGACAGAAGTCCAAAATAATTAGGTTGAAATGATATTATATCACCAACCTGGAAATTAAAATCATTGCCTGCCAGAAGTACTGTGTGGTCGCTGCTCTGATCTGCAAATTCAAGGCCCGCAGTTATCAATTGCAGGTTCTTAAAGCAGGCATCCTGAAGGCCAAGGCCTACAATTATTTTGTAACTCTTTCCGTTTTTTTGCTTGACTTCTATTATCTCTGCATTAAGAATAAACGCGTCTGCACTGGCTCCCTCTATGGGCCGGTAACCGGAGGTTTCATGCCCAAGCAGTATTGCTTCCCCTATCCTGACCTGGTTTATGCCTGCAGGCATTTGGCCGTTTTCAACCAGGCTGATAACACTTGAGTTTCCGCCTGACACAACCGGTATATGTATTGAAAAATCTTTTTCAATTTGTGCTTTGAGTTTCAGTAAAATCCCGACACTTGCTGCTGACGGTTTCCTTTTTGAAATACATCTTGCATTGGTGCCAATCCCCCATATATTGACACCCGGGCAATTATCAATCACATATTCTGCAAAAGGCAGGACTTCCCGGGCAAGCAGCCCCTCACGCTTGTCGTCTGTTTCAACCATTATCATTATATTGTGAGTAATATTCTTGCCGGAGCAAACCTTTGATATCTCGCTAACAGTTTTTTTCTGTGTATTCAAGCTTGCATAACAGATACCGGTCATTTCTTCAATTTCTGATACCATAGGTGTCCTGAGCAAAAGAAGCTTCTGATTTGGCCCAAACCTTTCTTTCAACTTTTTTAAATTATCAAGCCTGCTGTCTCCAATAATATCGATTCCCATACTTCTAAAAGCTTCGGCAACTTTCACGTCGCCCAAAACACACTTGGTTACGCCAACGACCGATATGCCAGACTGTGCACACCGGTCGTTTATAAGCTTGATATTTTTTTTAACCTTTGAAAGGTTTATTGTTATACAAGGATAATCCATTAAAAAAACAAAGTTTATCGTTTAGAGAACTGTGGTTTCTTCCTTGCTTTCCTAAGGCCGTATTTTTTCCTCTCCTTGATTCTTGAGTCCCTGGTAAGGAAACCTTCTCTTTTTAAGATCAGCCTGAATTCACTGTTTACTTCAAGCAATGCCTTGGAAATACCATGCCTTAGGGCGCCCGCCTGTCCTGAAGTACCGCCGCCTTCGATAAGCGCAATGACGTCATAAACGCTTTCTGTGGAAGTAAGCTTTAACGGTTCCACTATCATCGTCTTTGCTGTATCCCTCTTAAAGTATTCATTCATATCCCTGTTGTTTACAAGGATTTTTCCTGTGCCAGGAACAAGCCTGACTCTGGCGGTAGATTCTTTTCTCTTACCGGTTGCACAATATGAAACTTTTTCTGCCAACTTGTTCTCCTTTTAAAAACCTTAAATCTCAATTTTTTCGGGCTTTTGAGCCTCATGCGGGTGTGTATCCGTCGAATAAATCTTTAATTTCCTCAGACTATGCCTTCCAAGAATATTATGCGGCAGCATACCCTTTACTGAATTTCTTAAAACAAAATTCGGATGCTTTTTGAGCATATCTTTCATCGGTATAGTTTTTAAATTCCCCACATATCCTGAATGCCTGTAATAATTTTTTTCCTCAAGCTTGTCGCCTGTCACTACTATACCATTTGCATTTATTACTATTACAAAATCTCCGCAGTCTATATTCCTTGTAAAAATAACTTTATCTTTACCTCTTAATATTTTTGCTATCTCAGTGGAGATCCTGCCAAGATTTTTACCTTTAGCGTCAATCAAATACCATTTTTTCTCCATATCTGACTGCTTTGCGTTATATGTTTTATTCCCAACCTGTACCATTTCCCCTCCATATTTTTAAACAGAAACTTGTTTTTAAAAAATCAATAAACTACATTCGTAAGAAATAACCCTTTTGCAGGTACTATTTTCCCGGCATAAGTTCTTTTCCGTGCTTCAAAAGCTTTATCTATGCTTTCGATGCTTCTTTTCCCCGTTCCTATCTCTATAACTGTCCCTACAATAATCCTTACCATATTATAAAGGTAAGCATTTGCGGAGATTTTAAAAACAACCAGCCCGCCTGAATATTTTCTTATATTAAAACTGTAAACCTCTCGTACCGTAAAAGTACCGTTAGAACTATTGTTGCAAAACGATGCGAAATCCTTTACACCGCAAAATTTTTCTGCTGCTTTCCTCATCAATTCAACATCAAGACCCCCGGTTAAAAGCATGCTGTATCTTTTTAAAAAAGCGCTCTGGTAATTATTATTGACAAGATAATAACTGTATTGCCTTAAGGCTGCGTCTTTTCTTGAATCAAAATCCTCAGCGGCTATATTTAACTCTTTTATAACAATGTCATCAGGCAAAACACAATTTAGTTTCCATTTAAACCTGTACAGGTCCAGCTCTTTGCAGGTCTTAAAATTAATTACCTGGTGCTTTGCATGCACTCCCGAATCAGTTCTTCCCGCATAACCGAACTCTAGTATTTGCGCTCCTGACAAAACAATGTTAAGGGCTTTTAAAAGCTCGCCCTGAACTGTACTTACTTTTCCGGGTTGTGCCTGGAACCCCTTATAGGATGTTCCGTCATATTCAACTATTGCTGAATAATTACTCATAAAACTTAAATTTTCAAATCAGCATTTATATAATTTTATTAACAGCTTTAAAATTATTTGATGAGCTCAACTATAACAAGTTCAGCTCCGTCTCCATGCCTGTTTTTATATTTAATAAGCCTTGTATGACCACCGTTTCTGTCATAGCCTGCGGGCCCTATTTCATCAAAAAGTTTTTTAACTGTATCAGAATTATTCATCATCCTGATACAAACACGCCTTGAGGACAGGTCGCCCTTTTTTGCAAACGTAACCAGTTTATCTACAAAACCTCTTAAAAATTTTCCTTTTGAAACTGTTGTAACGATCCTTCCGTTTTCAAAAAGTGAAATTGCAAGATTCCTCAAAATAGATTTTTGATTGCTTGCACTTTTACCGAATCTTACAGATTTTTTTGGCGCTATCATAACTCTAATCTCCTAAACTAAACTATTTCTTATCAATTACTACTCTATTACCTGGCTATTTTTTTACTATTTCCCGACTATTGCTTATCTATTTCTTAAACGAGTATCCTAATTCTTTAACTTTATCCTTAACTTCCTGAATTGATTTCTGCCCGAAGTTTCTTATCATTAAAAGCTCGTCTTCTTTATAATTTAAAAGTTTCTCAACCGTATCGATGTTTTCACGCTTCAGGCAATTATATGCCCTTACTGACAATTCAAGCTCATCAATAGTCTTTGGACCTAAAATTATGGTCTCTTTTGCCGGCGCTTCTTCAAATGTAGGGTCTTTGCTTCCGGCATCTGAAAGGTCAATTAGTAAAGCCATGTAATCATTGATTATCTTTGATGCCTGGCTCAAAGCGTCTTCAGGTTTAATGCTGCCGTTGGTCTTGATATCCAGAATAAGCTTTTCATAATTAGTGATCTGTCCGACCCTGGTATTTTCAACCTTGAAGCTGACCCTTCTGACTGGCGAAAATATCGTATCAAAAGGGATGTAGCCTATCGGGTCGCCTTCAATAAAGTTTTCGTCAGAGGGCCTGTATCCTTTATTTTTCTCAAGTACAAGTGTCATATCAATTTTACCCTTATCTGTGAGCGTGCCAATATACACATCAGGGGTTATTATCTCCACCTCTGAAGGCAATTTTATGTCGGATGCCTTAATCTCTCCCTGTGAATTCTTTTTTAATTTCATTTCCACTGGGCCGTCGCCATCCATTTTAAATACTATGGTTTTCAAATTAGCAATAAATTCAAGGACATCTTCCTTTAAACCTTCAACTGTTGAAAACTCGTGGTTAACATTTTCAATCTTTATTTTTGTTATACCAACGCCTTCAATAGAGGAAAGTAAAACTCTTCTAATTGAATTTCCCAAAGTATGTCCAAATCCACGCTCAAGTGGTTCTATTACAAAAATCTCTTCAAATTCGTCTTCATGCTTTATTCTCTTAACATCTGGCTTATGCATTTTAAGCAATTTGGATCAACCTCCCAAAAAATAAATAAAAAATCTCAAAATTAAAAATTAGACTTTGGAATACAATTCCACAATCATCTGTTCGTTTACAGGCGCCTTTATTTCATTTCTTTCAGGTATTCTCAATATCTCGCCCTTAAGGTTGGCTATGTCCACTTTCATCCACTCTGGAGATATCAGGCTGCCGGCCGACTCTTTCGCCTCTACAATAGGCGCGATTTCCCTGCTTGCCGGCATGATGCTTATAGTTTGTCCTTCTTTCACCTTATATGATGAAATGTCCACTTTTTTGTCATTTACTGCAATATGCCCATGAGAAATGAGCTGCTTTGCCTGTCTTCTTGAAACTGAAAAACCCATGAGGTAAATAACATTGTCAAGCCGGGTTTCAAGAATCTGGAGGAGTACCTCACCAGTTATTCCTTTTTTCCTCACAGCCTGTTTGTAGTAATTACTGAACTGTTTTTCAAGAATTCCGTAATACCTTTTTGCTTTTTGTTTTTCACGAAGCTGTAAACAATATTCGCTCTCGATCAAACGCATTTTGGCCTTCTGTCCCGGAGGAGCAGGCTTTCTTTCAATTCCGCACCTGTCGGTAAAACACCTTGTGCCTTTTAAAAATAATTTTTGCTTTTCTCTTCTGCATAATTTGCAAGATTGCTCTTTAACAGAACCCATATGTCAAATCCTCCTAATAAAATACTTCTATTTGCCGGTTAAACTCTTCTTCTTTTTCTAGGCCTGCATCCGTTATGCGGTGCAGGGGTAACATCAGTGATAGACCCTATTTCAAGCCCTGCTGCAGCAAGGGACCTCACAGCAGTTTCCCTGCCAGCGCCAATACCTTTGACCAGGACATCAACTCTTGCAACCCCATGATCCTGAGCGGCCCTTGCGACACTTGCGGCAGTAAGCTGCGCTGCGAAAGGAGTACTTTTACGGGAGCCCTTAAACCCCTGGCCACCTGAGCTTCCCCAGGCAATAGTATTTCCCTGCTGGTCCGTTATATTTACTATAGTATTATTAAAAGTAGACTGAACGTGAGCTATACCAAACGGTACATTCTTTTTATCTTTCTTTTTAACACGCCTTGCTATCGTAGTTTTTTTAGCCAAACTTACCTTACCTCCTGGTAATTGATTCTTCTTAAATCCTAAAAAATATATTAACCCTAAAATTAAAAATTATAAAAAAATTAAAAACTTAAAATTTCAACAGCTTTTTAATTTAAAACCATTTAAAACTTTAAGAATTCCAAAGTAACAAAAGCAAACTCAAAGCTAAAATAGTTTAAAATAAAGGCTTAAAACTATTTACCTTTTGCCTTTATCCCTACAGCTTTACGCCTGCCTTTTCTTGTCCTGGCATTTGTATGTGTCCTCTGTCCTCTTACCGGGAGGCCTCTTTTATGCCTTATGCCTCTGTATGAGTTTATTTCAATCAGTCTTTTAATATTTAACGTGACTTCTCTTCTAAGATCGCCTTCCACCTTGTAGTTATTATCAATATAGGTTCTTATCTTGATGACCTCTTCCTCAGTAAGGTCCTTGGTTTTTCTTGCTTCTTCAATGTTCAAAGACTTTAAAAGCCTTTGCGCCAAAGGTTTACCGATGCCGAAAAGATACGTCAAGGATATAACTATGTGTTTTTCTTTTGGTATATCAATACCTGCAATTCTTGCCAACTAAACCTCCTAACCCTGTTTTTGTTTATGTCGAGGATTTTTACAAATCACCATTACTTTTCCTTCTCTTCTTATTATTCTGCAGCTGCTGCAGATTTTTTTTACTGACGGTTTAACTTTCATTTCAAATCCTTTTCCTAAAAATATCCAAAAATTAGCTTCCTGTTAAAATAAATGATAAAAGAGTTTACTGCTCTAAATCAACCTTATGCTATTCTTAAGTCCAATTAACCTTGCATTACTCTTAATCAAGTCGAACTTATACTACTCTTAATCTCATAAAAAAATTGCCGCCCCAAGCAAAAGAATAAAATTATATGTTATTTAAAAATCCAGCCGGCTTAAAAATAATACTGAAATTTTCATTCATACTTACTTATTTTATTTTTTCCTGAAAGTAATACGGGCCCTTGTCAGGTCATAAGGTGATATTTCCACCTTTACCTTATCGCCGGGAAGTATCTTTATATAATGCATCCTCATTTTTCCGGATATATGGGCAAGAACCTTATGGCCATTATCGAGCTCTACTTTAAACATTGCATTCGGCAAAGACTCAAGTATGGTCCCCTCAGCTTCTATAACAGCTTCCTTATTAGAAATCTTATCCCCCTTTAAAATATCTTTAAAAACAATACCTTTGCCATTGTTTGTTTTCCCGTTTTTCCAACTGATGGCAACCGATATAAAAAACCGAATCCATAAAAACGCAAACACATAGGTTATCAAAAAAACAGAGAAAAGTCCACTGTTTACTTAATCTTACTTATTTGGCCTAAATTATTTTGCGCCAACAGCTTGCCTGGCATTATTATTTAACATGTCTGCTTCAGGCCTTTTCATTAAAATCCCGCCGGCTTGCCTTATGCCCTTTCATTTAAGCCCTATAGTAAGCTTAAGCCAATCTGCCCTCAAATACGGGTCAGGATCAACGGGCCTTCATCAGTTATTGCCACAGTGTCCTCAAAATGGCAGGATAGTTTTCTGTCTGCTGTAATAACAGTCCACTTGTCATCAAGTATCTCAACATCAGAGGTACCGGCATTGAGCATCGGTTCAATTGCCAAAACCATTCCCCTTTTTAATACAGGGCCCTGTCCGGGATTGCCGTAGTTTAATATTTGGGGATCTTCGTGCATTTTTTTTCCGATTCCATGTCCCACAAACACCTTTACTACTGAAAAATTGTCTTTTTTCGCCCTGGACTCTATGGCATGGGATAAGTCAGAAAGCCGGTTGCCCACCAAACACTTGTCAATGCTTGCATTTAAAGCATCCTGAGTCGCAATATAAAGTCTTTCAGCCGTCTTGCCTACATTTCCAACTTTGAAACTGCGTGCAGCATCCCCGAAAAATCCCTTATATTTTACACCGACATCTATTGCAACAAGGTCGCCATCCTTTATTACTCTTTTTCCTGGGATTCCATGGACGACTTCCTCATTTACAGAAACACAGATTGTTGCCGGGTAAGGTCTGCTGTTTAATTTGCCTACATAGCCTTTGAATGCGGGGACAGCGCCATTTTTATAAACCAGCTCTTCGGCTACTTTGTCAAGAAACGACGTCTGCACACCGGGTTTTAAAATTTTTTCAAGTTGTAAAAGAACTTCAACGACAATCTCTGCCGCTTTCTGCATCAAACGAATTTCGTCTGCAGATTTACAAATAATCATAAGAGTGTCAGTACCCTTTCAAATATTTCGTTTTCACTACCCGAACCGCTTATTGAAAAAAGTATTCCATTGCGGCTGTAATAATCTATCAAAGGCATGGTCTGCTTTTCATATACCTTCAGCCTTTCTTTTATTACTTCCCTGTCGTCATCTTTCCTCTTGTAGAGGCTTCCTCCGCAAATCGGACATTTGGCCTCATCTTCGCTGTTAAAATTATTTATACTGCAAATACCGCTGCATTCATGGCAAACCCGCCTGCTTGTCAGTCTCTTTATGAGCTCGTCTTCGTCAACATCAATATTTATTACCTTGTCAAGTGATATTCCAAGGCCTGCAAGCATTTCATCAAATTTTTGCGCCTGGACAAATGTCCTTGGAAATCCGTCCATTAAAAACTCAGGTTCACGGCTTTCTTTTTCAATTTTTTTCCGTATTATCTCTATAATCAGTTCGTCGGGAACCAGCTTGCCTTCCTTCATATATTCATTTGCCTTCTCGCCAAGCTCTGTATTGTTCTTAAGCTCGCTTCGCAAAATATCACCGGTTGATACATGGCTTATGCCAAACTTTTCTGAAATCTTTTTTGCCTGCGTACCTTTTCCGGCGCCAGGCGCACCAAGTAAAACAATCCTCACTTTAAAAACCCTTCATAGTCACGCATTGTCAGTTGAGATTCCAACTGCTTCATTGTTTCAAGCGCAACGCTTACTGCAATAAGTATGCTAGTTCCGCCAAACCTAAACGGTATATTTGCATAAGTAATAAGCAACTCCGGAAGCAGTGCAATCATAGCCAGGAAAATAGCACCCGGCAAAGTTATCCTGTTTAAAATATGCGAAAGGTAATCAGCAGTATTTTTTCCAGGCCTAAGACCGGGAATAAAGCCTCCGTATCTCCGCAAATTGTCCGCGGTATCCATCGGGTTAAAAGTTATTGCCCCGTAAAAGTATGCAAAGAAAATAATAAACAATGTGTAAACAACCACATAAACAGGATTAATGGACCCCGAGGAGCTTGCAGACAAAAGCTTTGCAAGCGTCTGCAGCCAGGCTACATTGGAAAACTGTGCAATTGTTGCAGGGAAAAGAAGAATGGAAACCGCAAATATAATCGGCATTACTCCTGCCTGGTTTACCTTTAAAGGTATATATGTGCTTTGCCCGCCGAATACTTTTCTTCCAACAATTCTTTTGGCATACTGCACCGGTATTCGCCGCTCGCCCTGCTGCATTTCTATTATCCCCATTATCACCCCGACGAAAATGGCGAAAATTATAATGATAAAAAGAACATTAATTGTTTTCAGCCTGAAAAGGCTTATAATCTCTCCGGGAAGCCTTGATACTATAGAGGCAAATATTATCAGAGAAATCCCATTGCCTATACCATGTAGATTTATAAGCTCACCCAGCCACATTATAAGTACCGTGCCTGCTATGAGGGTCATAATGATAAGTATTATGTGCATGGCATCGAATTTGGGAATCGCCCCAAAATTCCTGAAATAAAATACCATTGCAACTGATTGCATGGAAGCAAGGCCCGTCGTCAGATACCTTGAGATCTGTGTAATTTTTTTCCGCCCCGTTTCGCCTTCTTTTGCAAGTTTTTCAAGTTTTGGAATAACCACCTGTAGTAGCTGCATAATGATGGATGCGGTAATGTACGGCATTATTCCGAGGGAAAATACCGCAAACTTTGAAAGCGCGCCCCCGGAAAAAAGATCAACCATGCCAAGAAGGCCTGTCTGCACCTGGTTTGTAATAACGCTTGCATCCACGCCGGGAACAGTTATATTTGCACCGAATCTGTATATAGCAATTATTGCTATTGTAAACAAAATCCTGTTTCTGATTTCTTTTATTCTAAATGCATTTAGAATAGCTCGCCACATATAGCCATCCTTTATAAAAATTAAATATTAGTATTGCCGGTTTCATCATCGCCGGTTTTCTTTTTTCTTGAACCGGCTTTACCGGATTTTGGCTTACCAATATGTATTATTTCTGACTTGCCTCCTGCACTTTCAATCTTTTCGATGGCGTTTTCGCTGAAATAATTTGCTTTAACTGTCAGTTTTTTTGTTATTGCGCCATTTCCAAGTACTTTTAAGAGGTTTTCTTTTTTCCTGATAAACCCTCTCGCAAGTAAAAAATTAAGGTCAACAATCTCTCCATCATTGAATTTATCAAGAACGCTGACATTAATAATATTGAATTCTTTTTTTCTTGTATTCTTAAAACCACTGAGGTGAGGAGTTCTTCTTGTCAGCGGCATCTGGCCGCCTTCAAAACCTACACGAATATTAGCGCCTGAACGGGAATTCTGGCCCTTAGTACCCCTGCCTGATGTGGTGCCGTGACCGGAACCATTTCCTCTTCCAACTCTTTTACTTTTTTTTAGCGAACTTTTATTTGGCTTAATATCACAGAGCCTCAAGATATTCTCCTTTCAAAACAGGCTGTATAAAAACCTTTGCAGCCTTTAAATTTAAATTTTTTAGTTAACAGTCCTTTTGCTCAAAATCTGCTCTTTGGTCCTTAAGGACTTAAGTCCCTTTACCGTAGCGTTTACAATGTTCATCGCATTAGCGCTTCCAAGTGATTTCGTCAGTATGTCCCTGACTCCGGCAAGCTCCATTATCGCCCTTACGGGGCCTCCTGCAATTACGCCTGTCCCATGGGAAGCCGGTTTCATAAAGACATGCCCTGCTCCATAATGGGCATTTATTTCATAAGGAATCGTACCCTCTATAAGCGGAACATCAAAAAGGCTCTTTTTTGCGGCATTGACAGCTTTTTGAATTGCAAGCGAGACTTCATTTGCTTTTCCAAAGCCGATTCCCACCCTGCCGCTCATATTGCCGACAGCCACAAGAGCGCTGAAAGAAAACCTCCTGCCGCCTTTTACAACTTTGGCAACTCTATTTATTTTAATGACTTTCTCAGAAAACTCATCTACTGTAGAAAACTCTGGCACCAGTTTATCCTCCTTATTGTAATTCCATAACTTAAATTCGACAGATTAAATAAAATAATCTTTTAAAACTTCAGGCCGCCATCCCTTGCACCCTGCGCAAGCGCTTTTATCCTGCCATGATATTTATAGCTTCCCCGGTTAAACACTACTTCCGAAATATTTTTTTCCTGCGCTTTTTGCGCAAGGACCTTGCCGGTTTTAAAGCTGGCATCGATTTTACCCTTTGCATCCGCAGGCATTTCAACATTTTTACTGGATATCCCAAGTATAGTCATACCTGAACCGTCGACTATCTGCGCATAGATAAATTTATTTGACCTGAAAACATAAAGGATATTTTTATTTAAATTCTGCTTTACCTTAAATGCCACCCTGGCTTTTCTTTTAAAAGCTTTGTCTTTTCTTTGATTTCTGGTATCCATAACTTACTCCTTATTTCCCGCCTTTACTTGAAGAGGCCGCTTTGCCAACCTTCTTCTTAACCACTTCATTAAAATATCTAATGCCTTTTCCTTTATAAGGCTCAGGTTTCCTGATATCCCTTATCTGGGAGGCAATTTGCCCGACTCTCTGCTTGTCAATCCCTTTTATGACTATTGTTGTATTGTCGGGTACATCAAAAGTAATATCGTCAGGTTTTTTAAAAGGCACAGGATTAGAATATCCGGCAAGTATTTCCAGGTCCTCGCCCTTCTTGCTTGCCCTGTATCCTACTCCGATAATCTTTAATGTCTTTTCAAAACCGCTGCTTACGCCTGTAACCATATTGCTTAAAAGGTTTCTGTAAAGTCCATGTTTTGCGCTCATTTCAGAACTATCTGACCCCGGCACAAGCACCATTTGGTTATCATTTATCTCAACTTTTATTCGTGCGTCCAACATCTGGCTTAGCTGTCCGAGCTTGCCTTTTACTGTCACATCACTGCCGTTTATGTTTATTTCAACTCCCAAAGGAATTAAAATTGGTTTTTTACCTACCCTTGACAACTTTTTTAAACCCCCTCTTACCTAAAAATCCTTAAAGAAAATATTTTTACCATATGTAACAGATTACTTCTCCGCCAATGCCCAGCTCTTTTGCTTTTTTCCCTGTCATGACACCTTTTGAAGTTGTAATGATGATTGTACCCATGCCGCCTAATATGCGGGGAATCTTTGTTTTTTCTGAATAAACTCTAAGCCCCGGCTTGCTGATTCTTTTTAAACCTTCAATAACACCGGTCTTGTCTTTACTGTATCTTAAATGAATCTTTAGGATCCCGCCGGCAGTCTCGCCGTCAATCACTTCATAGCTTGAAATATATCCCTCCTGAAGCATTATCTTTGCTATCTCCGACTTCATAACTGAAGTAGGCATAGCAACACTGTCAAGCCTTGCTTTAGCGGCATTCCTGATTCTTGTTAGCATATCCGCAATCGGATCTGAAACAGACATTTATCCTCCTTTTTACCAACTGGACTTTGTAAGCCCAGGAATTTTTCCTTCGTGAGCCAATTGACGCAAACAAATCCTGCAAAGGCCGAACTTCCTGAAGTAGCCTCTGGGTCTGCCGCATCTGTTGCACCTATTATAAGCTCTGACACTAAACCTTGGTGCTCTTTGCTGTTTAGCCATAAGAGATTTCTTAGCCAATCAAAATCCTCCTGTTAAAACATTTTCTATTTTCGGAATGGAAATCCAAACTTTTCTAATAGTACCAATGCGTCACTGTCAGTTCTGGCAGTACTTACAATAGTTATATTCATGCCTTTCACACTGACAATGCTTTCAAAATCTACCTCAGGAAAAATGGTCTGCTCTTTTACACCAAAAGTATAATTACCCTTGCTGTCGAAACTTTTTCTGGAAAGCCCCCTGAAATCCCTGATCCTCGGAATTGCAACACTTAACAGCCTGTCAAGAAATTCATACATCCTGTCTCCACGCAGTGTCACCATGCATCCTATCGCAACGCCTTCCCTTAATTTAAAGCTTGCGATTGACTTTTTAGCCTTTGTAATGACTGATTTCTGCCCTGCCAGCTTCGAAAGATCATTTGCGGCGCCTTCAAGTTCCTTTGGATTCTGGATAGCGCTGCCGACACCCATGTTAAGCGTTATTTTCGTTATTTTAGGAACCTGCATTATGCTGCTGCACTTCAGTTCCTTGAACAACGCCTGAGATATCTCATTTTCGTACTTTTCTTTTAATCTCGGTTTCATTAAAGCTGTCCTCCACATTTCTTGCATACTCTGAATTTTTCCCCTGAATCCTTCACTTCAAAACCAACTCTTACAGGTTTGCTGCAGCCCGGACATACCACTGCCACATTTGAAACATGTATCGGACCTTCTTTGCTGATTATTCCGCCGGATTGTCCCTGTTTCTTTGAGCGCGTATGCACCTTGACCACATTTACACCTTCAACATACAAGAATTCCTTTGCCGGCTCATAACGCAGGACTTTCCCCGTTTTACCGCTATCTTTGCCATGCAATATTTTTACTTTGTCATTTTTCTTTATCTTTAACATATTAATTACTCCCTAAATTACTTCTGGTGCTAAAGAAATAATCTTCATAAAATTCTTTTCTCTTAATTCCCTGGCAACAGGGCCAAAAATACGTGTACCCTTCGGGTTTTTCTGTTCATCTATAATCACTGCGGCATTATCATCAAACCTGATATATGAACCGTCCTTTCGTCTGTATCCTTTTTTGCAGCGAACCAGAACCACCTTAACAACATCACTTTTTTTAACGACACCGCCAGGGTTTGCAACCTTGACAGTCGCAGTAAAAATATCGCCTATCCTGGCATATCTTTTCCCGGTTCCTCCCAGGACAGTTATGCAACGCACTTCCTTGGCCCCGGTATTATCTGCAACATTTACTCTGGAATATTGCTGTATCATCTTGCTAACCCTTCTCTACTTAGTAACAACCTCAAATCAATTGCGCAAACTGACAAATTTTAAAAAATAAATAAAACTTAACTTCCTGCCAACGGGAAATATTATTATTTGGCTTTTCTGACTACTTCAACGATTCTCCACCTTTTAGTCTTGCTTACAGGCCTTGTTTCAGAAAGCCTGACAACATCGCCTGTCACCAGTGCATTCTGTGGATCGTCGACTTTTAATTTTTTTGTTTTTCTCAGGATCTTTTTATATAAAGGGTGCCTGTAATAAGATTCAATCTCCACTGTAGCTGTCTTGTCCATTTTATCGCTTACTACAGCGCCTGTTCTTATTTTTCTTTTTCCTCTTTCTTCCAAGAATATCCCCCTTAGACTAATTCTTTTTCTCTTTTGCTTAAAACTGTTTCAATTCTTGCAACATCTTTTTTCAGATTATGCACTGCCATGCTATTTTCCAGCTGGCCTGTGGCCTTCTTGAATTTAAGCGCCAGAATATTTTTCTTAACTTCTGAAAGCCTTGATTCAAGCTCAACCTTTGTCTTTTCTTTAATATCTTTCATTTTCATCAAAAATCACCCGTAAAATTATAATTCTTTTTCATAAATAAATTTTGTTTTTATAGGCAGCTTATGAGATGCCAGCCTGATGGCTTCTTTAGCATCCTCCATATGGACGCCTGAGAGCTCAAACATCACCCTGCCTGTTTTTACTACTGCCACCCAGAACTCCGGCGCGCCTTTGCCGCCGCCCTGACGGGTTTCTGCCGGCTTCTTTGTTACAGGTTTGTGCGGAAATACATTAATCCATACTTTCCCGCCTCTTTTCATATAACGCGTGAGCGCAACTCTTGCTGCTTCTATCTGTTTGCTGGTTACCCAACCCGGTTCCAAAGCTTGTAATCCAAATTCCCCAAAATACATCTTTTTGTTTCCTTTGGACAAACCTTTCATCCTGCCTCTTTGTTCTTTTCTGTGTTTAACCCTCTTGGGCATTAACATCGGTGACATAGATTTCTCCTTTTATCTTACTGCAACTGAAGCTTTCTTTTCTTCAAGTTCTTTCTTATCAAAAATAGTATCTCCCAGATAAATCCAGACCTTAACTCCTATTTTTCCAAATGTTGTCCTTGCTTCAGCAACACCATAGTCAATATCTGCACGGAGCGTATGAAGCGGCACTCTACCTTCCCTGTACCATTCGGTTCGCGCCATTTCAGCGCCTCCCAAACGGCCGGCACACTGCACCCTTATTCCTTTTGCCCCGGATTTCATTGCAAGAGACATTGCTTTCTTCATTGCCTTCCTGAAACTGACCCTGCTAACAAGCTGGGAAGCTATACTTTCAGCAACAAGCTTTGATATTATCTCCGGTTTCTTGACTTCAATTATATTCAGCTGTATGGTCTTGCCTATTTGTTTCTGGACCATTTCCTTCATATCGTTGATGTTAGTTCCTCTTTTACCTATTACTACTCCTGGTTTGGCAGTAAAGACATCAACTTTTAATTCATCAGCAGTTCTTTCTATTTCGATTTTGGAAATCCCGCCATTTGCGAGCTGTTCCTCCAGGACCGCCCTGATTTTTATATCTTCATATAAAAACTTGGCATATTCCCTTGATGAAAACCACCTTGACTGCCAGTATTTGTTAATTCCCAGTCTTAAACCGTTAGGGCTTACCTTCTGTCCCATTAGACTTTAGCCTCCTTTTTAACCTGCTTTGAAATTTTTTCACCACTGCCGCTTTTTCCGTCTGAAACAAAAACCGTTATATGGGCAGACTTTTTCAAAACTCTGTCCGCACGACCTTTGGCCCTCGGTTTAAACCTCTTTTGTGTCGGCCCCTGAGTTACAAATATTTCTTTTATAAACAAATCATCTTCAGCGACCTTATAATCCTTAAAATTTTCGGTTGCATTTGCGGCCGCGCTCTGAATAGCTTTTTTTACATGGACTGCCGCACCCTTGGGAGTAACCGACAACAAGCCTACAGCCTGTTCAACAGATTTTTTCTTTACGGTATCAATAACATATTTTATTTTCCTTGGTGAAATCTTGATATATTTTTCAACTGCCTTTGCTTCCAAAATAAGTCCCCTCTTTTACTTTTTCTTTTTGACTGTAGCTGCTTTTTCACTTTTGCCTTTATAAATATGCGGCCTGATAGAGCGTGTCGGAGCGAATTCGCCCAGCTTGTGTCCTACCATTGCTTCTGCTATAAAAACCGGTATGTGCCTTCTTCCATCATAAACAGCTATCGTATGGCCCACCATTTCAGGAAAAATAGTCGAACTTCGGGACCATGTCTTAATAATCTTTTTCTGGCTTTCCTGGTTTAATTTTTCTATTTGATTTGAAAGACTTTCATCTATAAATGGACCCTTTTTTAAAGACCTGGACATAATTATTCCTCCTTATTTCTTTCTGCCTCTGACGATAAACTTACTACTGGCCTTTTTTTTGTTTCGCGTTTTGTATCCAAGAGTCGGCTTGCCCCAAGGAGTCACAGGATTCCTTCCTGAAGTCTTATTCTTGCCCTCGCCGCCGCCGTGCGGGTGGTCATGCGGGTTCATTGCAGTACCTCTTACGCTTGGCCTTACACCGAGCCATCGGTTCCTGCCTGCTTTTCCAAGACTTATGATTCCGTGATCAACATTTCCAACCTGTCCAATGCAGGCTCTGCAATTCAAATCCACCATCCTGACTTCGCTTGAAGGCAGTTTGATTTGCGCATATCTGTCTTCTTTTGCCAAAACCTGGGCTGCGCTTCCCGCTGAACGCGCCATCTCAGCGCCCTTACCGGGTCGAAGCTCGATATTATGCACAATAGTACCAACAGGTATACTCTTTATGGGAAGGCAGTTACCCGGTACAATATCTGCGCTTTCACCTGATAATACCATTGCCCCTGCCTTTAAACCAACTGGAGCAAGAATATAGCTTTTTTCCCCGTCAGCATATTGAATAAGCGCAATCCTTGCGCTCCTGTTTGGATCATATTCAATCGCCACTACTTTTGCAGGAATGTTATCTTTGTTTCTTTTAAAATCAACAATTCTGAAAAGCCTTTTATGCCCGCCGCCAGCGTGCCTCCTGGTGATTCGGCCGTTATTGTTTCGTCCACCGGTTTGGCTTAAAGACTCTGTTAACGATTTTTCAGGTCTTTTCTTTGTTAACACAGAAAAATCTGAAACCGTTCCAAATCTTCTGCCGGGAGAAACTGGTTTATATTTTTTTAAAGCCAACTTAATACCTCCAAAACGTAATTGAATTCAATTGTTAAACTGTTGATTCGAAGAAATCTATCTTGTCTTTTGCACTAACAGTAACAATAGCCTTTTTTTTCTTAGAAGAATAACCACTTGTCTTTCCCAGCCTTTTTGGTTTAGGTTTTACATTTATAGTATTAACTCTAAGAACTTTTACATTGAAAATTTTCTCAATCGCTTTTTTAACTTCACCTTTGTCAACCCTTGTATCAATGAGGAAAGAATACTGCTTGTGCTGTGCGGCAGCATAACTTTTCTCGGATACTATAGGGCTTAGAATTATGTCTCTAGGATCTTTCATTTGTCAACCCCTTGGTAAAATCCGTTAACGCTTTTTTTGTAAACATCAAATAATCTGCAACCAGGATATCATAAGTAACAAGTCCCCTGGCGCTTACTATTTTAACCTCAGGAATATTCCTGAACGATTTGGCAGTGCCTGTATTTATATCATCCAGGACAAGCAGTACCTTTTTTCCAGTGACTTCAAAGTTTCCGAGAATCTCGTAAGCTCTTTTGGTCTTTGGCTGGTCAAAATCAAAACTATCTACAACCAAAATCCTTTTCTCATTGAACTTTTCAGACAATGCTATAAGCCTTGATTTTCTTATGACTTTCTTGTTTAGCTTGAATGAATAATCCCTCGGTGTAGGGCCAAATGTCACGCCGCCATGACGCCACAGCGGGGACCTGTTGGAACCGGCTCTAGCATTCCCTGTGCCCTTCTGCCTCCACGGTTTCCTGCCGCCTCCTGAAACCTCGCTTCTTCCCTTAGTCTTGTGAGTACCTGCCCTGCCAGTTGCAAGATATCTTCGGACTTCCTGATGAATCAGTTCGTCATTGGCTTTCAGGGTCACAATTTCATCTGAAATATCGAATTTCTCTTTTTCTTTGCCTTCTAAATCCAAGACATTTAACTTTGCCATTTTTTTCTCCAAATTTTATTTCAAAATTATCACTGCTTAAATATTGCTTAAGCTTTTTTCAGCATAACTATATTTCCTGAAGATCCCGGTACGCTCCCCTTAACCAATATAAGGTTCTGGTCCACAATAATGTCTATGATCTCGGTAGCCGGATTTGTTACTCTTTTTCCGCCCATCCTGCCGGGCATTTTCTTGCCTTTATGCACCTTGGAAGGAGTTGCGCACATCCCGACCGCACCCGTTTTCCTTATGCTGTGAGAACCGTGAGATACAGGGCCCCTATGGAAATTATATCTTTTTATAACTCCCGCGAAACCTTTCCCACGGGCTATCCCGGTTATCTTTACTTTATCCCCAATATTAAATACCTGCAAATCGATTAAGTCACCGGGTTTATATTCCTTATCAAACTCATCAACCCTCAGCTCTTTTACATATCTCTTTACCTGCAAGCTGTTTTTACTGAAAACTCCTTTGGCAGGCTTCGTCGCCTTATTTTCCTTGATAGAGCCAAACCCGACCTTAAGGGCTTTATAACCATCAGTTGCTTCCTGTTTAACCTGGACGACCATGCAAGGCTCAGCTTCTATTGCAGTTACATAAATTGCTGCACCGGAACTGCTGAATACCTGGGTTGACCCGATTTTTTTTCCATAAATTGCATTTACCATTGTTTATCACTTTCCAAGTTATTATTGGACAAAGACAAAAACGTTATTATATATTTATTGTTTTTTTCTTTCAAGACAAATCCGGTTTTCCTTTAGGCCGGGTATATAAACAAACGCATCTCCGGCTGGTTCCATTGGAAAAAAGCTATCCTCTTAAAAAACAATCCAAACTGATATAATCGCGCTTTTGCAAATATATATTTTTCAAAGTTTTAAAAATCTTAAAAGATTAATGACTTAAGACTTTATTTCTATATCCACACCGGCCGGTAAACTAAGTCTCATAAGCAAATCGACAGTCTTTGGTGTAGGGTCCATGATATCAATAAGCCTCTTGTGCACCCTTATTTCAAAATGTTCCCTTGAATCCTTGTCAACATGCGGCGACCTGATTACGCAATAAACATTCTTTCTGTTCGGTAGCGGTATAGGGCCGGAAACTTTTGCGCCTGAATTCTCAGCAGTCTCAACGATTTTCTTCGCTGACTTGTCGATTACTTCATGGTCATAAGCTTTTAATTTTATTCTTATTTTCTGTCCCAGTTTAGCTGCCAACTTAAATTTCCTCCTGATTTAATTTTTTCTTCTTCCAATATCTTTCACTTTTAAAAACCCGCTTAAGTACCTGTATCTAAGCCTGCACGAGCGCTTGCACTTTATGCTTATCTACTCGATTATCTTTATTATGCTTCCGGCGCCGATTGTCCTGCCGCCTTCACGTATTGCAAACCGCAGTCCCTCTTCCATGGCTATGGGAGCTATAAGCT
>Ga0182021_10001367_pt1 | contig 27786 bp, 22 predicted proteins | sample 612E3MmetaG_FD_120493 | JGI IMG/M metagenome (GOLD analysis project Ga0182021, IMG submission 120493) | Permafrost microbial communities from Stordalen Mire, Sweden - 612E3M metaG (Illumina Assembly) | ecosystem: Environmental > Terrestrial > Soil > Wetlands > Permafrost | place: Sweden...
CCGTATTCGGCGGGATGTAGTTGAACTATCCCCGCAGGGGGTAGTCGAATTAGCGCAACGCGGAGCTCAGGCTTCGCCGTTCCGCGCTTTGTCGCGCCTAAATTCAAAAATCGTACGCGCACGCGAAGCACCTTGATATAAGCATACAGCGAGTCCCGCCGCAGGCGGGTATGCACTTTAATATAAATATTTGGCGAGTCCCGCCGAAGGCGGAGACGCAGCACGTTAGCGTAGGCATACAGCGAGTCCCGCCACAGGCGGGGACAAATCGCTTCCGCCAAAAACAAGATACGGCGGACAGGCCATCGGAAATCGCGTATAAGTACGCGAATAAACCTGCCATCTCTATATTTTAAAGGTAAGCCGGCTTATCCGCTACCTTGATAGTGCAATGGAGTTTATCCTGAGCGAAGTCGAAGGGCTGAGCCCGGTATTAGATGAAAAAATAAACATTTGTTGACAAAAGGCACACAATATGTTATACCCTAATTGGGTAGGGACATGAAACTATTTGAATGGGATAATAATAAAAATGAAAGCCTGAAATCTACCAGGAATATTTCTTTTGACGAAGTGGTATTTTATATCGTCAACGATTTCGTTCTTGATGTTGTCCCCCACCCTAACCCGGATAAATACCCGAATCAGAAAATGTTTATCCTTAATATAGATAACTATGCGTATTTGGTCCCTTTTATCGAAACCGACGAATCAATTTTTTTAAAAACTATTATTCCCAGCCGAAAGGCTACAAAAATTTATCTGAAGAGGTGAAAAAATGAAACTAAACAAAGAAGAAAAAGAAATCTTGAATACTTACGAAAAGGGCGATTTTTCCTCCATACCAAACGTGAAAAAAGAAATAGAAAAATATCGAGAGTATGCCAAATCGACCTTGCAAAAGAACAAACGTATCAATATCCGCATTTCGGAAAGAGACCTTGTCCATCTTCAAAGAGAAGCGGTAACAGAAGGCTTACCATATCAAACCTTTATTTCCAGCATACTGCATAAATTCATCACGGGACATCTTATCAGAAAAATAAATTAAGCTTCTAACCATTTCATCCAGCGGACTTTTCCGCCGCGCGATGCGCGGCTTCAAGGCCGCTGATTATCTTGTTATGCAAAATAAAAATGGGAATAGAGTTCCGGGGACAGCTACCATAACTAATTAGCTCGTTTGTGATAGAGTTCCGGGGACAGCTACCATAACTAATTAGCTCGTTTGTGATAATCTGCGTAATCTGTGGACAAAAATTATACCTATTTTAAAATATCTTTTTCGTGGTTTGTTTTTGTCGGCATTTATTTTAACGCTATCCGTTGCGTCGTTTGCTCTCGATTTCCAATCCGCCCAGGTTGCCGATATCTCCGACCGCAAGTATGAGCCCGCTCTTGAAGAATTGATTGATTCCGCCAAGCAATCGATCGTGATGTCGATGTATATTTTTAAACCGGTTACCGCGCCGGTTTTTGTCCAATTCTTGCTTTTGCGGACAAGAAAATTACTCGAAAAGTATTGTATTTTTCCTGCCGTATTATATAATTTCTCTCACAGCAAACAACTCGTCATAAGCGGTTATTCTTGTTTTTGGCAATCGTAAAGTCTCAAAATATGTCTAATCATGGCGAATATTTTTTTACGAAGTAAAAAAATATATGGATATACCTTCACAATACAACCCCAAAGAAGTAGAAGATAAGCATTATAAAAAGTGGTTTTCTTCCGGCTATTTTAATGCCAAAGTTATGCCCGGACGTAAACCGTTTTGCATCGTTATCCCCCCGCCTAATGTTACCGGCATTTTGCATATGGGCCATGCTTTGAATAATACCATCCAGGATGTTCTTGTCAGGTATAAGAGGATGCAAGGCTTCGAATCTTTATGGATGCCGGGAACGGACCACGCCGGGATCGCCACGCAAAATATGGTGGAAAAAAGCCTGGCTAAAGAAGGGCTGAGGAAGGAAGATCTTGGCCGGGAAGAATTCACCCGGCGTTTATGGGATTGGACCGATAAACACGGCACGACTATTTTAAATCAATTAAAAAAGCTCGGCGCCAGCTGCGATTGGGATCGTACCCGTTTTACTATGGATTCCGCTTATCAGGACGCGGTTGCCGAAGTTTTTATCCGTTTGGCCCAAAAGGGTTTGATTTATAGGGGGACACGTTTAATCAATTGGTGTCCGCGCTGCAAAACCGCGCTTAGCGATGAAGAGTCGCCGCATAGAGAAATTGACGGGTATCTGTACTATTTAAAATATCCGGTGAAAGCGCGGGGCCAAAAACAAGATATCCCCGGACATGTTGTTGTGGCGACGACCCGGCCGGAGACAATGCTTGGCGATACTGCCGTCGCGGTGCATCCTAAAGATGAAAGATATAGATGGCTTAAGGATGCCATAGTGACCCTTCCTCTTGTTAACAGGGAACTGAAGGTTGTTGAGGATGAAGCGATTGACCCGGCTTTCGGTACCGGTGTGGTCAAGGTGACTCCGGCGCACGACCCGGTTGATTTTGCTTTAGGGAAAAAATATGGTCTGGAATTTATAAATATTTTTAACCATGATGCCACGCTTAACGAAAATGTCCCGAAGGATTTTGCGCGTATGGAGAGGCATGATGCCCGCAAGAAGGTGCTTGAAGAGCTGGCGAAGATCGGGCTGTACGACGATAAGGAAAAAAAGCCTTACAAAGTTAATGCCGGCCATTGCTATCGCTGTCATACGCTAATCGAGCCGTGGCTTTCGCCTCAGTGGTTTGTCAATATGAAACCTTTGGCGGCGCCGGCGATTAGGGCGGTGGAAAACGATGATGTCCGGTTTACCCCGGTGCGCTGGAAAAAAGTATATTTGAATTGGATGAATAATATCCAGGATTGGTGTATATCCCGCCAGATCTGGTGGGGGCATCCGATTCCCGCCTGGTATTGCCTGAAATGTAACTGTGACGCGGGTAAAATCATTAAGACGGTTTTACCGGGTAATTCTCCCCAGGCTAAATATGTTATTGCCGACGGCGCTAAGTATGTGATCAGCAAAGAGCGCCCGGAAAAGTGCCCGGATTGCGGCGCCGGCGAATTCATCAAGGATCCCGATGTTTTAGATACCTGGTTTTCTTCGTGGTTGTGGCCATTCGCCACGTTTTATTGGCCATTTAATCATGCGGGCCAGGGACTTGCGGCTGCGGGGCAGGGGAAAAATTTAACCTCCAGCGAAAAAATTCTGAAAAGGGAGCGGGAGGTATTTAAGAAAGAATTAGAGTATTTTTATCCCACAAGCACCCTGGTGACGGCATCGGAGATTTTATTTTTCTGGGTAGCGCGCATGATTATGGCGGGTTTTGAGTTTCAAGGCCGCGCACCGTTCAGCGATGTGGTTATCCACGGCACGGTCCGTGACGCTAAAGGCATAAAGATGTCTAAGTCCTTAGGCAATATTATCGACCCCTTAGAGGTCATTGAAAAATTCGGCGCGGACAGCCTCAGATTTTCTTTGATGATGATTGCTTCCAGCGGAGCCGATGTTTATCTTTCCGATGAAAAATTCCTTGTCGGGCGTAATTTTTGCAATAAAATCTGGAACGCCACAAGATTTTTATTACTGAAGATAAAAGAAAAAAACATAACTATTGATAATCTTGAACTTTCTAATCTGGAAGATGTTGATGAATGGATCTTGGATCGGTCAAACCTCGCAATCGAACGGATTAATAAAAACCTCGTTGATTTCCGTATCAATGACGCCGCTAAGGCGATTTATGATTTCTTCTGGCATGATTTCTGCGATTGGTATATTGAAATCGTGAAAGATGATTTTACTGCCGATAAGGCTAAGGCGCTTATCTATACTTTGCTTAACGCGATGAAATTGCTCCACCCCATAATGCCGTTTGTAACCGAAGAAGTATTCCAGGCGATTAAAAGCCATACCGCGCTCGCGCTTGATGAAACGATTATGACGAGCCGGTGGCCGGAAAGAAAAAATTTCGGGGATGTCCCTCGCGAGGATTCCGCGGTTAACCGGATAATTGAAGTTATCGAGAATATCCGTAATATCAAGGCCGAATTGGGTATACCGCAGAAAAAGATTCCTCTTGAGGTTTCAATAAACAAAATTAACCGAAATGCGGACGAAGAGATTTGGCGGAAGCATCAGAATTGGATTAAGCGGTTAGCGTGGATCGACCGTATAGAATTCAGAGACACGCTCAGCCGGGTGATTTATCGAACGCCCCAATGGGAGTTTAATCTGGTAAGCGATGAAGTGGATACTCAGGGGTTTAAGGCGGCGCTGGATAAAAAAATAGGCCAGGCCCAGCCGGTGTTGAATAAAACGTTGGCAAAACTTAATAACGAGGGGTTTGTTAAAAATGCCGATCCGGAAGTTGTGGAAAGCGAGAAAGAAAAATCAGCTCAACTCTCCGGCCAATTAAAAAGATTAACCGAATTAAGGGAAGCGTTTAAGTAAAAAATCCATATCGTTTCTTTCTTTCATCCGCGAAGCGTAAGCGGAGTCCCGAAAGCCTTGGGGAAATGTCCGAAGGAGATTCCCCCGATATTCAGGCGCATCGGGGCGAAGCGTAAGCGTAGTCCCGAGAGCTTTGCAAAAATGTCCGAAGGGGATTTTTGCAATATTCAAGGATAATCGGGACGAAGCGGGTGGCGGATATTTTTTGAGGAGCAAAAAATATATGAAAATTGACCGGGCGATCAAACATATTATCAAGCACGCGCTTAGCGAAGATATCGGCAGAGAAGACGTTACGACGCTTTTTACGATTCCCTATCATTTTAAAACCGAAGCGGTTTTTTTAGCTAAAGAAGACGGGGTTCTTTGCGGTATCGATATTGCCAAAGTCGTTTTTCGCGAAAAGGGACAGGTAAAATTCAAAGCTCTCAAGGAAGACGGCGATTGTTTTACGCGCAATGACCATATCGCTTATGTCAAGGGCGCCGCGCGCACGATTCTGGCCGCAGAGCGGGTAGCGCTTAATTTTTTATCGCGGTTGTCCGGCATCGCTTCTTTAACGCGTAAATTTGTCGATGCAGTTGCCGGCACCAGGGCAAAAATACTCGATACGAGAAAGACTACGCCTACGTTACGGGTTTTAGAAAAATATGCCGTAAGGATCGGCGGAGGGGTTAACCACCGCAAAGCCCTGGAAGACGCGATTCTCGTTAAGGATAATCATCTGCGCGCCGGGAAGTTTATCGAGAACGGACGAGTGAATAAAGACCGTATGGAAAAGTGTTTGAAATACCTGCATAAAATACCCCACGTTAAAGTGGAGATAGAAGTGGAGACGATGGAGGAATTGGAAAATGTAATCAAACATAAGCCGGATGTAGTGATGCTGGATAATTTTCCCGTAACCGCGATGGCCCAGGCCGTTGGCTATCGCGATAAGAATTTTCCCCGTATTAAATTAGAAGCCAGCGGCGGCGTAACTTTAGATAACGTCGGCGCAATCGCCCAAACGGGAGTGGACTTTATTTCCGTGGGGGCGCTTACCCATTCGCCGAAAGCCATTGATTTTTCCCTGGAAATATTAGATAACTGATTTTTTCCCAAAATACGCGGGGAAAAATCAGTTATCCGTTCAATAAAAATCTGCATGAAGGGCAGATTTTTATTGCTTACCAAACCAAAGATTCAATATTTTCTTAAGGGCAATAAATGGAAAACAAAAAATTATGTTATAAAATAATTTTTTGGCGTATATTTATTTTTTGCGGAGCAAAAAATAAATATGGATAAATTTAAATTAGTGAGTCATTTCAAGCCCACCGGCGACCAGCCCCGGGCGATTGAAAAACTGGTTGATGGCTTAAGCCATTCCCGGCAATTTCAAACCATTCTGGGTGTAACCGGTTCCGGCAAAACATTTACCCTTGCCTGCGCGATTGAAAAAATCAACCGGCCGGTTTTAGTTATATCGCACAATAAGACTTTAGCCGGCCAGCTCTACGCGGAATTCAAGGATTTTTTTCCTGCCAACGCCGTCGAGTATTTTGTAAGCTATTACGATTATTACCAGCCGGAAAGCTATATCCCCCAAACCGATACTTATATCGAAAAAGACGCCTCGATTAACGAAAAACTTGACCGCTTGCGGCTTTCTTCGTCCAGCTCTCTGGTGTCGCGCCGTGATGTTATCGTGGTGGCTTCGGTTTCCTGTATTTACAATCTCGGCTCGCCGGAAGATTACCGCGAATTAATCTTATCGATCCGGCGCAAGGATACGATTTCCCTCGAAAGTTTGATTAAGCGCCTGCTTTCCCTGCAGTATGAACGCAATGATTTTGATTTCAAGCGCAGTACCTTCCGGGTAAAAGGCGACACCCTGGATGTTTTCCCGGCGTATAAAGAGCGGGCACTGCGGATTGAGTTTTTCGGCGATACCGTGGAAAATATTTTTGAGATTAACCCGTTAAAAGGCGAAAAGATTTGCGAACTGAACAGCGTGGGGATTTATCCTGCCAAGCATTTTATTATGGGCCAGGATAAGATTGATGCCGCCTTGAAAACGATCGAATGGGAACTGGATGATCGGCTGGCTTTTTTGCAAAAAAGCGGCAAAATCGTTGAAGCGGAACGGCTGAAAAGCCGCACTCGCTATGATATGGAGATGCTTAAAGAGATGGGTTATTGTCATGGTATCGAAAACTATTCCCGTCATTTATCGGGAAATCCGCCGGGTTCCCGGCCCAGCTGCCTGATCGATTATTTTCCCGAAGATTTTATCACCGTGATCGACGAGAGCCACGCTACGATACCTCAGATACGCGGGATGTATGAAGGCGATAAGTCCCGCAAGCAGACTCTGGTCGAATACGGATTTCGCCTGCCCAGCTGCCTGGACAACCGGCCGCTGAAGTTCGATGAGTTCCGGGAGCTTATCGGCCAGACGGTTTTTGTTTCCGCTACGCCTTCGGATTTTGAGGTAAAACTATCCAGGGGCAAAGTCATCGAGCAGGTGATCCGGCCGACCGGCCTGCCTGACCCGGTTATCGAAGTCCGGCCTACGCAGAATCAAATCGACGACATTGCAAACGAGGTTAGAAAGCGCGCGGCAAAACACGAGCGGACTTTGATCACCACTCTTACCAAGCGTATGGCCGAAGAACTGAGCCAATTTTTAAAGGAAGAAGGGCTTAAGGTGACTTACCTGCATTCGGAAATAGAGACCATCGAGCGGACGAAAATTCTAAAAGAATTACGCCAGAGAAAGTTTGATTGCCTGGTAGGGATAAATCTTTTGCGGGAGGGGCTTGACCTTCCCGAGGTGTCGCTGGTGGCGATTTTAGACGCGGACAAAGAAGGATTTTTACGTTCGACTACTTCGTTGATACAAATATCCGGCCGCTGCGCGCGCAATCTCAACGGCCTGGTGATCATGTATGCCGATACGGTCACCAAATCGATGCGCCAGGCGATCGACGAATGTAACCGCCGGAGGAAAATCCAGCTCGAGCATAATGTCGAGTATAAAATTACTCCCAAAACTATTGAAAAAGCCATCCGGGAAGGGATCGAGATTTATTCTAAAGAAGAGGATAATTTAAATTCCCGCCTGGAATTGAGCGAAAAAGAACGGGAGTTGGCGGAAGTCATCAACCAATTGGAAAAAGAGATGCTGATCGCCGCGAAAAACCTGCAGTTCGAGCGCGCGGCGCAATTGAGGGATAAGATACAAGAGTTGAAAAATATATCTAAGGCCAATTTAAAAAATAAAACCTAGTACTTACCACGAAGACACTAGGGCACGAAAACCAATGACTAATTTATTTTAAAAGCATCATTGAACATTGGACATTTATCATTTTTAAAAATTTAAAATGATAAGTGGCCAATGAACATTTTAAAATGAAATTATGCATTTATAATCTTGGTGCCTTAGTGCCTTTGTGGTAAAGCTTTTGGTTTTATCTTATTATGGACGATTACCTTAAGATTATCAACCTCGACGAAGTTGATTCGACCAACGACTATCTGGCCGGCCTGGCGCGGGAAGGGGCGAAAGAAATTACCGTGGTAACCGCAAAGTCCCAGAGCAAAGGAAAAGGCCGGCAGGGCCGGGTTTGGGTTTCTCCCGCGGGGGCGGGGGTTTATCTTTCGTTTTTACTACGGCCGAAAAACCCGTTAAAAGAAGTCAACCTTTTGCCGTTATTGTTTGGCCTTGGCGTGGCGCGCGCGCTTTCCGGGATTGTCGCCGCCAAAATCAAGTATCCCAATGATCTTTTAGTCAACGGTAAAAAAATATGCGGTATTTTAGTCGAAACGCGCAGCCTCAATGATGAGGTCGAATTTGTCATTGCCGGCGTAGGCGTGAACGTAAACAGCAAACAAGAAGAAATCCCAGAACAGGCTACTTCGCTTTTTCTGGAGACCGGTAAAAAATATGACGTGAGCAAGTTGACTAAGCGAATAATTAAAGAAGAGGTTGGTATCTATCGGATATTTAAATCGGACAGCTTTAACGGGTTGATTGAAGAGGCCAATTTAAAATTAAAAAAACCTTAAACCAAAATTTGTCCACAGATTTCGCTGATTTCACAGAATATAATAATCCCATTAGAATCTGAGCAATCTGAAAAATCAGTGGACAGGATTTTTTATATTGCCGGCGGTTTAGTTCAAGGGGGCGGATAATCTGTCCAGCGATTCGATATTTTTCATCTTGATTATTTTAAAGCTGAGATAATCAAAATCTTTAATATCGAAATTAAAGAATTCTTTGGAAATATTATCGGATGATACGGTGGGGTTAATGTCGGCTAATTTAATACCGCCGACATCGGGGCTAACATCGTCGATGGCCGTCAGGATCGGTTCCGGGGGTGTCTCTGAGCCGGCGTTGCTGCTGCCATTGAGACGTTTCAAAAGGCCGTTTATTTTTTCTCTTTCATCATCTGAGCGCCCTTGCAGGTTATCCAGAAGCTTGCTGGCTTTTTTGAAATACTCTTGCCTCTCCTTGTCGTTTTTCAGGGATTTTCCAACTTTATAATATGCCAGGCTTAAGTTATACCTGGTTGTTAGATGGTTTGGGTATTTTGCGATAAATTTTTCGAAACGGGGTATGGCATCTTGGGCATTGCCGGATTGCAGGTAAATAACCCCCAATAAATAGTGCGCGTTTACCAACCGGGGATTTAACTCAACTGCTTTCCTCAGGTGGGTTAAGGCTTCTCCTCGTAGCCGCTCGTCTGATTGCTGAGCATTACCGAGGTTATACTGCGCGATCGCGAAATTCGGGTCCCGCCTTACAGCTTCAGCAAAACGCGTACGTTTTTCCTTTTCTTTTTTGCCGTCAGTATCATATCCTTCTGTGTTGAACAAAAGACTGGATATCCCATCCGGCGTTAATATCCGTATTTCTCTATGAAGGCCTAAAGGGTTGGCTCCATTTTTTATTATTCTGGAGATATCGCCTTTTTCATATGTGTCATCTAACGTAAACGGTTCGCTTACGGTAGCGGTTTCCTGGTAGATAGTCATTATCGTTTTTCCGTTTTTCAGAGTAAAAATACACTCTACGTGGCCGGTGGTAAGTATGCGGTCATCAGGCTGAGGCAGCTCTAATACTTCTACCATTGACACGGAAAGCCCCATTAGTTTTCCTAAAATATATAATATCTGCGCGTGGCCCAGGCAATCTGTGGTCTTGATCGATGACATCAAACCTAAATCCCATGTTTTCGCGCTTTTTCCCAGTCTTTTACCGATTTCATCGACCAGTTTTTTTATTATTTCTTCTTCTTTTTTCACTATCGCGCTTGGATCGCGGCTGCGTCTTGCTTCCGTAAGGGCAGACCTCAAAGCTAAAACAGAGAATCCCTGGGTTTGCCAATCGTGCACCATCCCGAAGAATGATTCCACATCGTCGGGCTTCCCGGGCCTCTGGCGGTAAAAAACAAGTTGTCCGACTTCGTACTTTATCGCGTCATGAAGCCGCCCCAATCCCAGAGAGGGTTTCGTCGTCGTCAGCGCTACCTGTTGCGGTGGAGGATTACCAAAGATATTTTGCACCTGGCCCGGCAGCAGCGCTAAACCCGCTAATGTTTTCGCAGCATCCCTTATAAACTTCCGGCGGCCGAGTAGTTCGGGGTCATGTTCAACCGCCGAGCTGGCGCGGGGATTATTGATCAGCCTTCGAAGACTGCTTATTTTTTCTTTCATGCGCGGTTCATTTTTTTCCTGATTTAATGTTTCTGCTTTATTCAGGTAACCTTCAGCTTTGCGGAAATAGTCTTGGGCTCGCTGGCCATTTTTGCTTAGCAGGGATTTTCCCGCTTCATAATGTGCCAGGCCTAAATTATAGTAGGCCGACGTAAAGCGGGGATGGATTCCAGCGGCATCTTCAAAGTGTTTAGCGGCGTCCCTGATCTTGCCGGAATCTAGGGCAATAAGCCCCAACAAATTATGGGCGTGTACTTGCCGGGGATTTATCGCGATAACTTTTTGCAGTGGGGCAATAGCGTTCTCTGGGCTGCCTAATTCATAAAACAACTGGCCGAGGTTGTAGTGCGCGTTAGCGTAACCATCGTCTAATCTTATTGCTTCTGCGTAACACCTGATTTGTTCGCGTGGGTTGTTGCCCTGCAGTCCCTTAGCGTTATATAAAGCGCTGGTTATCCCGTTTTTTTCCAATATTCGTATTTCTCTATGGATTAAGAGTTTAGCTTCGGGCCGCTTCTGTAATACGTTGCCTATTTTTACATAGATGTCATTAAATTCAAACGGATCGCTTATGGTATCGGTTGCCCGGGATGTATCGGTAATCATCGTTTTGCCGTTGCTCAGAGTGAACATACAGTCTCCATGGGTAGCATCGAATATGTCGTCATTGGGCCGGCTTAGTTCCGTTGCCTCTATTATTGACGTAGGGATTCCCAAGGTTTTTCCTAAAATATATAATATCTGCGCCCGGCCCAGGCAATTTGCCATCTTGATAGATGCTACCGTACCTAAATTCCATGTGTTTTTGCTTTTTCCCAGTTTTTCGCTGATTTTGGCGACCAGTTTTCTTATTATTTCTTCTTCTATCTCGGCTATGGGCGCAGGATCCGTTCCGTGTTTTCTTGCGATGTCCAGTTTATCTTTCCATTTCTTGAGAGTTGATTCGCCCGAAGCTTCCCGCCACCAGTCGCGTACCATCTGGTAGAATAATGCTGCTTCTCTGTTTTCTGTATCACCGGGTCTTTGGGTAAAGTTAGACTCCTGTGAGTAAAAATTAAGCGCTTCGACTTCGGCCATTATCGCTTTTTGAAGTTGTTCTGAAGGGTTTGGCCTTGTAGATGCCAGCGCTTTTCCCGGCAACTGGGTGACGACGGCGGCACCCGCCAAGGTTACTCCCCACCCTAGAGCAGTTCGGCGGCTGATTAGCCTGGGACTGTTTCCGGAGCTTGTTGGTTCATCCGAGGGGCTGGTGAGTAAGTTTGTTATTACACCGACTAATCTTCCGATTACATTAGGCATTATCCTGTTGGTACTATCTATTTTCATCGCGGAGCTTATCGCGCTGCTGCCGCCGAGCAAAACGCCTCCGGAAAAATAGCGCCGTCTTACCCGTTTTTTCGTTGCCGGGTCGGTCTCCGGTTTTATAATGCTGTACATCCCTTTTTTAAACGCTTCCACGTATAAGTTGTAGATTTTATCTTTAGCCCCTTTTTCTTTTAAATCGATTCCGGCGGTTTTGTTTTTATCGATATAATTTTTGTAAAATGATTCCTTAAGTTTTTTCTTAAACCATGCCGCTAAAACAAGCGAGTGGTAGATCTGGCGCAGCATCGCGAAATTCCTGCCCTGATTAACGTCGATATTCACTTTTGGTAAGATGATTTCCCGCATCACCTGGGAAGCGATTTTGTTAACCTTAGCCGCAGTTGGCCAGTTTTGTTTGTTGAGCCTGTTGTGCCGGTTGAGCCCGTTAGGGCGGTTAGAAGATTCTAACCCTACAACCGGCTTAACCGGCTCAACTGACCTAACACTTTTTTCTAATGCTAACAGGTCTTCTTCCATTACCGCTTTAAGGTTTGCCTGGGTGATAAAGACAAAATTTTTACGCTCGCTCAATTCGGCTTTATCCGGGATTATCCATACCTTGTTGAACGTATCGACGGGAAGGCTGGTTGTGCCGAAACTTTTTAAAACTTCCTGATAAGTCTTGGCCCAGTAATTTTTACCGGTATCACTTTCCGGGTAAATCACCGAAGCCATCAGTTGTTTTAAAATATAATCCTGGCTGAGCAGGTCTTTACCGAGGTCGGTTTCGCCTAATTGGGGCGGCACGATCCGGTCTTGTTCGTAAACCGAAAGGTTTACCCAGAGGTCGTCCTCAGGTATCGTCAGCCCGGCAAGAAAATACCGGATAAGCTTTGAGGCTTCGTTCGGGCCTACCTGCCGGTTATCCGCGGTGTCGATGATGAATTCGATGCGCAGGGGGTTGGCCGGGTCAAGCTTTAAGCCTTTGAGGATGGGCAAAGTATAACTATTGGAAAGGGGGACTGGTTCCTGGTAGTCCGGCAAACCGAAAACTGCGGCGCGTGCCGTATTCAGGTTGGCTGAGCCGGGAAAAATCATCCCGGCGGCGAAAAAGAACAATATCGCCGCGCCGGTTATTTTAAAGCCCCTGTTTTTCTTTATCGCGCTAAACATAGTAGTTCTTGAGCCTCCAGTTAGCAAAGTACTGTTGAGGATTTTTCAACAAGAATCCCCTATATAATATTTACCATTTATTCCCTTTAAAAGCAAGGGAGACAGGGGAGGCAGGAAGAGGCGGCTGGCGGTTATGATTTCATAAAAGTCTTGCGTGCTGATGGTGAAAATCTTTTACATCTCGACATATTTACGTGGTTGCGATATAATCTCGTCGTCATGATTCTAGTTGATGTGGGAAATACCAGCGCGCATTTTGCGGTAGAACGGAAGGGAGAAATCGTCAAAACCTTTCGTATCTTGACTTCCGATGCTTTCCGGGAAAATATTGCTAAAGCCCTGTCAGGATACCCCGGGGTGGATGTTCTGGTCTGTTCGGTTGTTCCCGCCGTTACGAAAATTTTTAAAAGTCTGGATAATATAGGTAATAATATTTATATCGCCGGCGATAATTTAAAAATCCCCATAAAAAGCCGTTATAACAAAAAACAAATTGGTATGGACCGGCTGACCGGCGCGTTCGCGGCAAGCAAGCTTCGCCCGCAATCGCGCATCGTCATTGATTTTGGAACGGCGATAACTTTTGATTTTTTGTCCCCGCGTGGCGAATACCTGGGCGGTTTTATTTTGCCGGGCATGGGCTCATCGTTGCGGGTGTTATCGCAATGCGCTCTTTTGCCCGATAAAATAAAATTAAAAAAAACAAGGCGATTGATTCCCGGTAATACTGCCGATAGCATCAGTAAGGGTATTGAGGAAGGCTATTCCGCGATGATCAACGCGATGGCGGCAAAATATAAGAAGATCCTGCGTTTGCCCTCCCGCCATAAAATCATTATTACCGGCGGCGATGGAGGATTCCTGATGCCCCGCCTGAATTTCCCCTATTCATACCGGCCGTTTTTAGTCTTCGAAGGCCTGATACTGCTTCAGGATTCCCCGGCCAGTCCCAAACCTTATTGAGAAAATCCTAAGGCGTAGCACGAGAAAAAATTGGCGGAAGACGGATAGTATTTATTTTTTTGCGTACAAATTGTTTCGCAAAAAAATAAATATTGACAACTTTTCAGTGTTAAGTATAATTAGCACTCTAAGGTTAGGATTGCTGATTTAGATTATTAGCGAGGTTCCCCGCGTGTGCGCGGGGAAACTTCATAAACAACATAACAAATTTAGGAGGTGTGGTATGGGTAGTGTCAAAATTAAACCTCTGGGAGACAGGGTAGTTATCCAGCCTTCCGAGGCGTTAGAGCAGACAAGGGGCGGTATCGTTCTTCCCGATACGGCAAAAGAGAAACCTCAGGAAGGAAAAATCATCGCCGTCGGCGAAGGCAGAAAATCCGACGACGGTAAATTGATCCCTTTATCCGTTAAGGTCGGCGACAAGGTTCTTTACGGAAAATACTCCGGAACAGAAATAACCTTAGACGGCGAAGATTATCTTATCGTCAAGGAAGACGATATTTTAGCTATTTTGTAACGACACAGATGATCACGGATTAGAGGAAGCAGATGATCGCAGATGAGCATCAGTGATCATCTGTTGATTCTCAATCAGCGATCATCAGCGGTTAAATTAAGGAGGAATTAATATGGCAAAGCAGTTGATGTTTAACGAAGATGCGAGACGCGCGATATTGAGAGGCGTGGAAATCCTTGCTCGGGCGGTTAAGGTCACTTTGGGCCCTAAAGGCAGGAATGTGGTAATTGATAAAAAATTCGGTTCGCCGACCATCACCAAAGACGGCGTTACCGTAGCCAAAGAGGTCGACCTGGAAGATCCTTATGAAAATATCGGAGCGCAATTAGTCAAGGAAGTCGCGGAAAAAACCTCCGATTTAGCCGGCGACGGTACTACTACCGCGACGGTTTTAGCTGAAGCGATTTACCGCGAAGGGTTAAAGAACGTTACCGCCGGCGCCAATCCCATGGCTTTAAAAAGAGGGATCGACAAGGCGGTAGCGGTGGTTATTGAGGAGCTTAAGAAGTTATCCAAACCGGTCAAAGACAAAAAAGAAATCGCCCAGGTCGCGACGATTGCCGCCAACGGCGATTCACAAATCGGCGAATTGATCGCCGACGCGATGGACAAAGTGGGTAAAGACGGCGTGATTACCGTGGAAGAAGCAAAATCCATGGCTACTACCTTAGAGGTTGTGGAGGGGATGCAGTTCGACCAGGGTTATCTATCGCCCTATCTGGTAACCGACGCGGAAAAAATGGAAGCGAGCTTAGAAGACCCCTATATTCTGGTTTACGAGAAAAAGATTTCCAATATTAAGGATATGCTTCCGCTTTTAGAGAAAGTTGCCCGCGCCGGCAAGCCGTTAATGCTGATTGCCGAAGATATCGAAGGCGAGGCCTTAGCGACTTTAGTGGTAAACAAAATCAGGGGAACATTCTCCTGTTGCGCGGTTAAAGCCCCCGGTTATGGCGACCGGCGTAAAGCGATGCTTGAAGACATCGCAATCCTCACCGGCGGAAAAGCAATAACCGAAGAACTCGGCATCAAGATGGAAAGTATCTCTCTGGATGATCTGGGAAGAGCCAAGAAAGTAAGAGTGGACAAGGAAAATACAACCATCGTAGAAGGCGCGGGAAAGACTGCCGCCATCCAGGGACGCGTTAATCAGATCAAGAAACAGATCGAGGGGACCGATTCCGATTACGATAAAGAAAAATTACAGGAAAGGCTGGCGAAATTGGCCGGCGGCGTAGCGGTTATCAATGTTGGCGCGTCGACCGAAACGGAAATGAAAGAAAAGAAAGCCCGCGTGGAAGACGCGCTTCATGCCACCCGAGCCGCGGTAGAAGAAGGGATTATTCCCGGCGGCGAAGTTGGGCTGCTGCGCAGTATCCCGGCGTTAGAGAAAATTAAACTCGAAGGCGACGAGCAGATCGGCGTAAATATCATAAAGCGCGCCATTGAGGAACCGTTGAGACAGTTGGTCACCAACGGTGGGCTGGAAGGTTCAGTGATGGTCGAGCAGTTAAAGAAAGAAAAGACCAATGTGGGTTTTGACGCCGACAAAAACAGAATAACCGACATGTTCGAAGCCGGTATCATCGACCCGACTAAGGTCGCTCGTACGGCTTTGCAGAATGCTTCTTCGATCGCGTCGTTATTACTTACGACGGAAGCGGTTATTGTCGATAAGCCTGAAAAAGAAAAACCGGCGATGCCTCAGATGCCCGGAGCCGGCGGCGGTTATCCGGAGTATTAATGAGGCTTAGCCGCTTGCAAGCCCGTAGGGCGCCGCAAGCGGCTGTAGCCGAATTATCCGGAATCGTGGGAGGGCTTAGAGCCCGACCTCAGATTCCGGATAATGAGACGTTTGCGCATCATTCTTCTCCCGCCTTCGGCGGGACTTCGCTTCGCTACGCAAGCGTACTCGCGCAGGAAAAATGATAGTTCGAATTACCTGGAATCGTGGGAGGGCTTAGAGCCCGACCCCAGATTCCAGGTAATGAGCCTGAAACTGTAGCCGAATTACCCCCGAAGGGGGTAATGAGGTTAAGAGTTTTCCGCGAAAATTTATCTACAAAAAATACCCCTGTCTTTTTAGACTGGGGTATTTTTTTTGATTAACCGGGAAAATACGTTACGCTTGTTTAACCCCAGGCAGGTATTTTTCCGGTTTGTAAAATTGCCAAAAAATCTCCTTAACTCCTCTTGTTTTTAAACAAAATTGGCATTTTCCTAAAAAATATGTTATATATGATAACTCCGCCGGAACCGGAATAATTCGACTACATATTTTCTCTGCGCTCTTCGAGCTTGCGTAGCGCAAGCGGAGTCCCGCCCGCGGCGGGAAGAAAATCTAAGTCTCATTATAAAAATATGTTTGAAAAGCCGATAGGATATGGTAAGATAATTTGTCTCCTTTTAAAATTATAAGAGATTTGTTTCCCCCGAAATTAATCCGCAAAAGCTGATAGATGTTTGTACTAATAGAGGCAGCATTGTCCCGCGCATAAACAAAGAGTGTTTTTTATTTTCGCAACATATCATTATGAAGAATACCTTTCACCTCAATTTTTCCACCGCCGATCACCTGGGGATAGGGTTGTTTAAGTATAACCTTTACCCCCGGGAAAAGTTTATCGTAACCAATTCTACCTTGCCGCAAATGCTGGGGCATTCTTCGCCGGCTGATTTCAAAAAAACTAAATTAAACGATTTATTTTTTGATCCCAAAGATTGGGAGGAATTTTCCCAGATCCTGCGCAAGAGCGGTAAGGTAATATTTTTCGAGGCTCTTTTTAAAAATAAAGAAAACAATCCGCTATGGGTGGCGATTACCGCCTCCAAAATTACCCTTAAAAACGAAAGCGAATGCCTTGAGGGGATTATCGAAAATATATCCGGCCATAAGGCAGTCGAGGAAAAACTGGCCATCGAAAAAGATTTTTTACGGGGGCTTCTCGACAATATGCCCGACGCGGTTTATTTTAAAGACCGGAACAACCGCATTGTTAAGGTAAACAAATATTACGCGCAGGGAGTCGGTTTGCGGCCCGAGGAAATTATCGGAAAAAGCGATTTCGACTTTTTTCCCCAGGAGCAAGCCAAAAGGATGTTTGACGACGACAATAAAATATTGGAAACCGGTATCCCTATCGTCGGTAAAATCGAGCGCACCCTTTTACCCGACGGGAGGTGGAACCAGGTGATTACCACCAAGATCCCCATGTATGAAAAAAGCGGAAAGATCATCGGGACAATGGGTATTACCCGCGATATGACCGCTTATGCCAATACGGAGAGAGAACGCTTGGAGATGCTGGTAAACGCTTTGCGCGTCGTCGGCAAGACGTTGGAAATGCGCGATCCTTATACCTTCAGCCACATGCGCCGCGTCGCCAAAATCGCGGGAAATATCGCCGGGCAATTAGGCTGGGACGAAAACCGCCTGCTCGGGCTTAAGCTATCTGCCGAGTTGCACGACCTCGGCAAGATGAGTGTTCCCCTGGAGATTCTCAATAAACCGGGTAAATTAAGCGAACTGGAGTATCGTTTTATCCAGGAGCATGTGGCCAAATGTTATGATATCGTAAAAGATATACAATTTCCCTTTCCTTTTGCGGAAACGATCTATCAGCATCATGAGCTGCTTGACGGTTCGGGATACCCGCGCCGGCTTAAAGCCGACCAGATTATTTTGGAAGCGCGCATCCTGACGATCAGTGATGTCCTGGAAGCGATGACCCACCACCGGCCTTATCGGCAAGCCGTGGGCGTCGAGGCGGCAGGGAGAGAATTGACGGAAGGCCGCGGTGTTAAGTACGATTCTAAAATTGTCGATATTGTTTTTGCCCTTATCGCTGAGAATGGCGGCAAGGCTTTTTGGATGAATGGCACTTAATTTTTCCGGTTTGCCGACGATTTCGTCGGCAGTCCAGCCGGAAAAATTTCCCGCCTCCGGCGTCCCGCCCCCTTAATATTGCTTGTTGAGGCGGGATTCCGCAGAAGACAATATGTCTGCATGCGGAAGGATCCCGTTTCTTTGATTTTGATACCTCGTTAGCTTGCTGGGAGGTAATCCCTTTTACTATACAACTTGTAGTGACAAGGACGAATATACCACAACTAATAGGGGTTTTAAAAAAATGGCTTGCAAAATCTTAAAAAATATGGTATAAAGCATTGTAAACGCTTTCCTTATATCTTAGGAAGCTGTTCTTGTCGGTTTTTGATAAAACCCTGCCGGATTAGGAGGAGCAATAGATGAGGCGCGCGTTATGGTTTATGGTAGGCATGGTTTTATTTTTTTCCGCTGCCGCTGACGCGAGCGCGGCCATAACGCTGACAGTTGAACCTTATGACGGTAGCCCTTCGCTGAGTTTCGGGACGATCAACCCGGCAGGGGTGGCTAATCCGTCAGGATTGACCAATAAAGAAGTAAAAGTAAGAATCAACTCCGATTTGAGCAGCCAGTACCGTGTTTTCCAGAGAGTTTTTGAGCCGCTGGCTAACGAAAATGGAGAACGGCTGGATGGAGCCGGCTTTACTTTTTATGTTTTGCGCGGCTCAAACGCCAATGGAACGGTATATGGGGAGAGCCCTCTTTCCCTGTCGAACAGCGATCAGCTTATTTATTCTTCCAGTTCCCCGGGCGATAGCGATTCGATGATTTTTGTTTATACCATCGACGCCAGTAAACTTAATGCGGCGGGTAATTTTTCCGGAAGATTGATTTATACCTTAAACTCGCTGACCGGCAATATCAAGCAGGAAGTTTATCTTAATGTTTTTTTAAACGCGGCCGGCGAGTTTAAAATAGAAACGCAAAGTTCTTCTCTGGGTAATGTTGTCGAGTTGAGTTCAAAAGACCAGAGCCGGTCCAGAGGTTATGCCCAGGTATCGTTCAAGGGAAACTTCGCGGGGAAAATTGATATTTATCAGGATATTATTACGCTCCCCGTGGATGAATCAGGCCGGGAGATTAATTCCGAAACCGTTAAGGTTTACAGCGATAATCCGGCGGTAGGGGCGCAATTCAGAACGCCTCAAACCTTATCACGCCGGCGCGTTCTTTTATATTCTTCCCAGGCCGGCGATGATACGATAATTTTAAATTTTATCGTAGATCAAGAAAAGATCTCCGCTCAAACCGCCGGGATTTACCGCGGTAAAGTAAGATATGTTATCGTCCGTAACGGCAGGGAGGAGACGGCGGATTTTGACCTCCAGATCGAGGTAGCGCCGGTTTTTACCGTTGATGTAAGCATGCCTCCCGAAGGGATGCATTTTGATAATATTCTGCCGAGTTCAGCGCCCCAGTTTCGGGAAGTGCTGGTGACGGTAAAAACAAATTTAAGCAAGCCTTACATGGTGATTCAAAACAGCGTATCTCCCCTGGCCAATGAAAAAGGAAAGACGATCGAGTCGTCCTTTTTCGCGATGAAAGGCGAAGCCATGCCGGGAGAGCCGGGAGAAGCGCGCTTTCCCGATTTTACGCCGGTCCCCGCGGGAACCGTGCCGGTGTTTTTTTCCGATGCGCAGGGAAACGGCACTAAGTTTAAAGTTATTTACCGGGTTAAAGTCAGCTCTTTAGTCAGCGCGGGCGATTATCAGGCGGCGTTTGATTACTCTTTGAGCGCGCGGTAGAAGAAAGTGTCAGAGTGTTGCGTTGGTCGTTGATTTATAAAAGTTCGAAATAATAAAAATATTCAAAGAATTATTTTTAATATTACCGTTTAAACGGTAGGGAGGTGGTGGCGGAGACGTATCAAAGTATTAATTGAAGTCCACGCAGGTTGTAATGCTCGTAGACTATTGCTTAGAAACCCCGCGGGAACGTTAATCGGGGTATCCAAAGAAAAAGAAGCAAGCAGGAGAAACGAGAAGTAAGAAGAGAAGCAAAAGGGAAGTAAAAAGGAGGAAAACAACATGAGAAGAAAACTTGCAACACTTTCCCTGATTATGTTTGTAATGGGAGCGGTGGCGTATGTGCTGCCGGGGGCGATGATGCGCGTTTTTGCCCAGCAATTTTCCGGTAATACGACGATTGGTGGTCGTATTCCTCTCCCGACGGGTATCAACGCGACTATCGCCCTTTCCCGAATTTTCTATCATGAGACTGGTACGACCGACGTATGGCATAATGACAGTAGCAGCCTGGTTTTCGCTAATTTCACTAATTTTGGTAATAGCGCTACCGCGACGTTGGATTACGATTCTGGAAATGGAGTTTTTCGTAGTCCGAACTACTACGCTATCGATATTGGCGGGAGGAGTAACTCTATTACCATAAAGTCCACAGGCGCATTTGCGAGGGCTAACAACGACACCACCCCCGGCTTAGGCGATTTTGTCAGTATAACCCCGGTGTTACAGGCCAACAGCACCATGGCTACTAGTGTTACCTTTACCAGCCAGGGTCTTGGCGCCAATAATCATACGGCTCTATTTAACCTTGGTACCCCTTCCGGCATTACCTTTACGGGAGCCACCAACCTTATAGTACCAGCGGGATATGGTCTCCCTAATGTAGGTAAACGTGGTTGGTTGAGGCTTTACGTCGGCCTCTATGGCGGCGCGCCTAGCGACGGTACCGATCCTAATTACTGCGATTCTTGCAACCCTATCACTTATGGCGTGAACAATGTCAGCGAAAATGGTAATATTACGGTAACATTTATGTAATTGAGCCATAAAGTTTAGAGTAGAGTAAATTAACAATTTATAAGAAAAATATAGCCCTCGACAAATTTTTTAATTTTGTCGAGGGCTGACCAAAAAAAAGGCTATGGGGGAGCGGGTAATACTAAACCACCGACGAAGTCGGTGGGAATTCACTTTAAAGAGGGTAATATACCGTTTCCCAAGAAAGAGAGGAAAATGAAAATAACTACTAGTTTATATTTATTTATTAAGAAAATGTTGCCGGTTTTAATGGTTCAAGCTATTTTATTTTTAGGTTTTACGCTATTTTTATGCGGTCCTTCCTTCGCGCAGTTAGTTTTCAGCAAAACCGAAGCGAAGCATACGATTAAACCGGGGCAGAGTATCAACGATGGGATTAAAATAACCAATACAGATAAAGTTGCCATTATTCTCCGGGTAGCTTATGAGGATTTTGAATTTACAGCGCCGTTTAGCGGAGCAAGAAACTTTTTGCCCCCGGGAGTGTTGAAGAATTCGTTCAGCCGCTGGTTCAATTATTCGCCCCAGGAGTTGATTATCGATCCCGGCAAATCCCAGGACTTTTCCTATTCGTTTAATGTACCCAAAAACCTGGAAGACGGAGGCTATTACGGGCTTATTTCTTTTGAGAGCGACGCGTTTAAACCGGTGGCCGGCGCTAGGGTCAGCGGCGGAATTACCGCCAGGAGAGGTATTTTATTTTCCCTGGAAACGGAAAAAACCAGCAGGAAACTTACCCTTGGCGCGATTAACATTGTTAAGGGGAAACTTGAAGGCCATTTAAACAGCGCGGGCAATATCAATGTTGAAACCGCCGGAACTTATTATATAATGAGTGAAGATGGCGTAGTCACTGACCGGGGAAAGGCGGGAATTTTTTACTTCCCTCCCGGTATTGTCTCGGGAACTTTTTCCATCATCTTGCCGGTTAAGAATATTGCCGCCGGCAAATACACTCTCGGCGTTACCTTTGATTTAGGCGCCGGAGAGTCCCTCACTAAAGAAGTCGAGCTTTCTTATAAAGCCGGAGAGGGGTATAAGATTATTAAGGTAAATGATTAAGAGTGTCAAAGTGTCAGAGTGGCAGAGTGGCAGAGAAGAACCGAAGGACGTAGGACGTCCGCGGAGCCGCTGGGACGAAGGACGTGGGACGAAAAAGATAGAAGAGTGGCAGAGTGTCAGAGAGATTAAACTTTGACACTTTGATACTATGACACTTCGACGCTATTCCCCACCGGTTCCCCGTTGAACATTCAGAAGGCAACTTTAGCAGTTATTGTAAGCGACGGGAACTGTTAAGGTTGCCTTTTTTCTAAATCAAATATTTTAATGAGAAAAAAACTTGTGGCATTTCTCCTGGTGATGCTTACGCTGGGAATGATGGCGTATGTTTTACCGGGAGCAGCCATATATGTTTTTGCCGCCGGTGGCCCCGGTACTGCCTCGGCGTCTTTTAACGGCAGCATGGGCGGTTGGTCAGGGGTGACGGTTACCGGTATAGCTGTCAGCCTTAGCATGATTGACAGCAATAATACGGCTGATCCCGCTGATGATACCTGGACGATTAACGCTTCAGAGATGAATTTTTCCCCATTGACCTATGATGCTGTATGGGATGTGTATCGTTGCCGTTATTATTACGCGATAGATGTAGGCACTAACGGCGTTGGCCCATGGACGATTACCCATACGGTTGGCGGTTCTTTTGCTCGTAGCAGCCCTGTTGGCGTAGGCGACCATATCGTCGCCACTGTGGTAAAGCAGACCGGCGACCATACCGCAGACGCCGGTTTTACTAAAACCGGCCTTGATGCCAATAGCCGCGCGATTTTACCCGCCCTCAACGGGATGGCTTTTAATAACCGCGAGTTTAGCGGCGGTTGGCTGCGGATTTATTACGGTATTTACGGTGGGGCTGACCCTGTTGCCGACCCTAAGAATTATACCGCCGGCGCCGAGCCGATAACTAATGGTGAAGGCACGCCCAGCGAAGGTTCTAACGGGACGATAATGTTAACCTTGACGCAATAAAATGGAGATCAGGAAATCGGGGAATCGGGATTTGGAGACTGGGAAATTGGGAAATTAGTATTATTGCCCAATCCCCTGATTCTCCAATTTCCCAATCCTAATCTCCCGATCCCCCATTATCCGTATTAAAAATTAATGTTCCAGTGCAGTAGGGGGCAAGATGAGGAAAAAACTCGCGATACTTTTCTTAATAATGGTTTTTTCAGGGGCAATGATGTATATTTTGCCGGGAGCAATTATGCGTGTTTTTGCCGCCAGCGGGACAAGCGCGTCGTTTGGCGGCAGCATGGGCGGTTGGACCGGAGCGACGATTAACGGCATCGTTGCCAACCTTAGCCGGATTGATAGTATGAATACTTCGGATTCCGCTGATGATACCTGGGAGAATGATACTGTTTACACCGGGGGGATAGATTTCGTGAACATGGCCTTCGATGACCGATGGAAGGTATTCCGTAACCGGTACTATTATGCGATTGACATAGGCCCGGCCGGCGCCATTGCTCCTTCCGGCGGTTGGGGGGTTACGGTTACGCCTACCGGTTCTTTCGCGAGCATTGACCGGTCGGTGCAAGGCATAGGCGATACTATTGTTCTCGCGGTGGTAAAGCAGACCGGCGACAAGACTACCGACCCCAATTTTACCGTCAACCTTCCTGTATCTAACGGCGGCGTCAGCAGGGGTGTTTTAGCTAACATCAGCGGCGGCCTGCATGTTCCCGATACAGGCTTTGCCGCTCCCAGCGGATGGTTGAGATTATACCTCGGTGTTTATGGCGGAGCCGCTAATAATTCCGCTGACTATATCCCGGGCGCCAACCCTATAAGCGCCGGGGATTATGGTAATCTTAGCGGCGGTATCGGCGCCGCGGGAATAACCGTGTCTTTTACGGGAAGATGAAAAGAAGAAATTGAGGAAAAATGAAAATATATAATAATCTATCTATCCTTGCGAAGAAAATTTTGAGCCGTTGGCCGGCAAGATATCTTTTGTGTTTAGGCTTTTTTTTGCTTTTATGCGATTCGGCGTTTGCGCAAATCCTTATTGACAATCTCAGTAAAAAATATACGGTTAAACCGGGGGAAGTGATTGGCGGCGCGATTAAAATTGCTAATAGTGGTAACAGCCCTGTCGGGGTACGGATTTATTTTGAGGATTTTCGCTACAAAGAGCCGTTTGACGGCGCGAAAGAATTTCTTCCGCCGGGGACACTTCCTGATTCCTGCGCTCAATGGTTAAGTTACTCGCCGCAGGATGTTACGCTCAGCCCTTTTAAAAAACAAGATGTAGCTTATTCGTTTAAGGTGCCGGCCGGCGTAAAAGAAGGCGGTTATTACGGGGTTTTATTTTTTGAGACAATACTTTCTAAAGCCGGCGGCAAAACGATTGGGGGCGGGATCTCTACGCGCGTCGGCTGTTTATTTTTTTTAGAGACGGAAACGAAGAGTAAAAAAACCAATATCGAAGCCGTTAAGATTAATAAAGGAAAACTTGGGGCTAATTTCATTACACAAAGTAATGCCGTTGTCATTGCTAAAGGTACATACTATATAATGAGCGATGATGGCGCAACGGTTGTTGCCCGGGGAAAGATCGACGAGCTTTATCTTCCCCTCCAATCTTCCGCGCCTTTCTCCATTACTTTGCCTGTGAAAAATGTTGCCGACGGTAAATATATACTAGGTATGACTTTTGATTTGGGCGATAACGATTCTCTGGTCAAGGAAGTCGAGCTTTCTTATACGATCGGCGAAGGCTATAAGATTATCAAGGTAAATGATTAAAAGTGTCAAAGTGTCAAAGAGTCAAAGAGTCAAAGCGTCAGAGTGATAGAGAGATTAAACTTTGACGCTATGACGCTATGGCACTGCGGCAGTATCGGCGGTTGGCTAACTTAGGTGAACATAAGGGGCAGCTTTGGTAATCAGCGTTTCACGCTTATTACGGGAGCTGCCTTTTTTTTGATATGCGAAAAATCCACCGCAGAGAAAAAAGATGTGGTATAATAAAATTAAATGAGAACTAAATTAGCGATATTTTTTTTTATGATCGTTACGTTAGGCGCGGCAGTCTTCGGTTTGTCGGGGGTGATTACGCGTGTTTTTGCCCAGCCTTTCGGCGTCAGCGTCGAATTTCCGCAGGCTACTTCTTTGAATGCCAACATGAGTAAAATCGACAGCCATGATTCAGCCAATCCCAGCGACCATACCTGGACTGCCGACGCGTCGGCGATGTCTTTTGACCCGATGGTATTTGACAACCGATGGAAGGTTTTTCGTTGCCGGTATTATTACGCTATAGATGTAGGCACCAACGGCGCCGGCCCATGGACGATTATCCATGGCGTTACCGGCGCTTTTGCCGGCACGGGCGCTAACGGTGTAGGAGATCATATTGTCGTTACCGTGGTAAAACAGACCGGCGATAGGACGATAGACGCCGCTTTTACTAAAATCGGCCTTGACGCCAACAATCACGCGATTTTATCCGCGATTAATGGGATGACTTTTACCAGCGGTGAACTTAACGGCGGGTGGCTGCGGATTTACTACGGTATTTATGGCGGCGCTGACCCTGCCGCTGACCCCAGGAATTATACCGCCACCGCCGTGCCGATAACCGCCGCCAATATGCCGGCTGGAGATACTACGGGAGGTATATCGTTTACGTTTACGCAGAGCTGAATAAAGGATACCAGGGTATTGGGATATTAGGATTTGGGTATTGGGGGATTGGGTAATCAGAGAAAATGCCGACTTTCAAAGATTTAAAGATATATCAAGAAGCTATACTGTTGATGTTGGAAGTAGATAAAATTTGTAAAAGATTGCCTCGTGAGGAAAAGTTTCAATTAGTTGATCAAGCCGGCCGCTTTTCGTCTTCTGTGCCGGATAATATTGCCGAGGGGTATAACGCGTACTATTTTAAAGATAAAATACATCGATTTTATGATGCCAGGAAAGAGGCGGGCGAAACGCAGAATCATGTTTATAAGATGGAAAAGAAAAACTATATTGATGTAAATGCTTCACAAAAATTCTGGGACGACTATCAATCGGTCATAAAAGGTATAAACGGGTATATTAATTATCTTAAACGTAAAAGAGGGGACGAGAGATAGGATATTAGAGGATTAGGATATCGGGATTCGGCGATTGGGTAAGTGGGGAATCGAGCTTGTTTCTAATATCCCAATTCCCCAATTCCCAAATCCTGTTTCCCCAATACCCCAATTACCGTATTTAAAAAAATGAAGAAAGCCATTTTATTTTTCTGTTTATCTCTGTTTTTTTGCTGCAACTCTTTCGCGCAAATCCTTATCGATAAGTCCAAAGAAAAACATACGGTTAAGCCGGGAGACGTCGTCAGCGGCGTGATCCAGGTCGTTAACGGCGGCAAGGCCGATGCTGATGTGCGGATTTACTTTGAGGATTTTCGTTACCAGAAGCCGTTTGACGGAGCGAAAGAATTCCTCCATCCGGGGACGCTCCCCAGTTCGCCGTCTCCCTGGTTAAGCTACGCGCCGCAGGATGTTTCTCTCAAGCCTTCCGGGGCCCAGAAGGTTTCTTATTCATTTCGAGTCCCCGCCGACATAAAAGATGGCGGCTATTACGGCGTTTTATTTTTTGAAACCCTTATCGCTAATCCGAGCGGTAAAGCGATGGGGCCTAAGATTTCCGAGCGAATCGGCTGTTTGTTTTTTTTCGAGACGGAGAAGAAGACTAAAAAAACCGCTATCGAAGCGGTTAATGTCAACCAGGGAAAACTCGAGGCTGATTTTACTACCGCCAGCAACGTGATTATCATCCCCGGCGGCACCTACTATATGATGAGTGAAGACGGCATGGTTGCCGCGCGCGGCGAGATTCCCAAGCTTTATCTTCCTCCCCAGGCTTCGGCGCCTTTTTCTATTGTTTTGCCGGTTAAAAACATCGCCGACGGTAATTACAGTATGGTCATAACTTTCGATTTAGACGATGAGGATGTCCTCACCAAGGAAATCGAACTTTCTTACAAAACCGGCGAGGGTTTCAAAATCGTTAAGATCGGCGAGTAACATTCATCAGCCCACAAAAATAAAGCTTGATTTACGCTGAAAATGTGGTATCCTGTCGAATTGAGCCTACCAATCTGAAAAAAGATGAAAAAGTCGCTCGCAATCTTAATAATTCTGGCGGCGTTATCCCTTTCCGCTTTCGCGGCAACCTTCGATATCGCCATAACTATTCCCCCGGCAATCAATACTACAGCTGTCCTCAGCGCGATTGACCGCCAAAATGTGTTATCCTCAGGCAACGCGACGGTAGGTAACGTTACGCCAACGGAACCTATCACTGCCGGCGGGACCGGTGTTATTCCTGCCGAAACAATCACCGTTACCCTTGCCCCATCCTGACGCGCGATTCGGTAATATCAAAAACAAACCACAGAGGCCACAGCCCTGTTTCCTTAATATAGTATATTACCCCTAAAACCAACAACATTGAGGTTTAGTCTTTCTCGGTGGCCTCTGTGGTTACCACCCTATTTTTTCCGCTAATTACGTTACCATAAAAATACCCTGCGGTTTCCGGAGCAGGGTATTCTTATTTGTAAACGCTTTCAAAAACCAGCCTTTTCACCCTTGTTTTTCCCTACCCGGCGTGTTATATCTTAGTACTCCCCAGGGAAGGGAGAGTTGACAAATCAAAAAACATAATTTGTATCAGCACTTTACCGGAACATTTTCCGGGGTAATTCTCCCTTGATTTATCAAGGGAGAATTAAGGAGGGAAATATGAAAAAACTAATACCAATTTTACTAATTCTTATTGTCGTGGGGGCTTGCGCATTCGCGGCTACTTTTAACATCGGCGTGACTGTCCCCCAGGCAAGCGATGTATCGGCTACGCTCAGTAAGATTGACGGCAAGAATACGCCGGCTACGGGCGATGATACA
>Ga0182021_10001368_pt1 | contig 27782 bp, 25 predicted proteins | sample 612E3MmetaG_FD_120493 | JGI IMG/M metagenome (GOLD analysis project Ga0182021, IMG submission 120493) | Permafrost microbial communities from Stordalen Mire, Sweden - 612E3M metaG (Illumina Assembly) | ecosystem: Environmental > Terrestrial > Soil > Wetlands > Permafrost | place: Sweden...
GCCACCCGGACGCGTGCCCACCCAGAGATCTCCGTTGGAAGCGTCCGTCAAGCCCCAGACGGGGTTGCCGGGCATCCCGTCCTCCACCGTATAGGTAGTAATCGAGCCATGCTCGATCTTCTTCAAACCGCTGTTGGTGCCGGCCCACACGGTTCCCGCCGGATACTCGAAAAGACAATGCACGCCCAACTGCCGGTTGCCGCCCCTGAAAACAATGCCGACTTTTCCGCTTTCATACTTGGAGAGTCCTGTGTCGGTCCCGATCCACACCACCCCGGCCGAGTCGGCAACCAGCGCACGCACGGTGGCATCGGGCAACTCGGAAGGCGGCGCAACCTGTTTGAACTTGCCGTCGCGGTAGCGGATGACTCCTTGACTCGAGGTGCCGATCCACAGCGCCCCGTCGCGGCCCGCTGCCATCGTCGTGAGCCGGTCATCCAGCAAGCCCGGCGCGTTGGCCGGAGTGAACACGGTAAAGCCCACCCCGTCGAATCGCGCCAGGCCGGCGGAGGTGGCTACCCAAAGGTACCGGTCGGGTGTCTGCGCGATGGCGCGGATGGAGTTGTGCGGCAAACCGTTGGCGGTCGTCCACACTTCATGCCCGTACTGGGTAATCGCCACCCTGGGATCGAGCGCCCAGGCAGGCGTGCCCAGCACCATCGTCAGAGCCAACAGAAAGCGGCGCATATGACTGTACGGTCCTACTCTGCGTAGATCGTCTGAAATTGCGATTTGTTTAGGGACCAGCCAGACGTTTCTACGGTAGTGCCGGTATTTGGGCACAAGCGTGGCTTTGATCGGTCATTCGCGCCTCCTATCCCCTTACTCCTGTATCTTCCGCGTTGTGGCATCCATCGTGCCTGATACTCCGGTGGATTTCCCATGTTGAAAATCACGCTCCATGACAGCGCCGCGGAACTCCGCCTCAGGCTGGAAGGCAAGCTGGCCGGCCTGTGGGTGGGGGAGTTGCAGCAGTGCTGGCGGACGGCAGCCTCCACCACCCAGGGTCGAAACACCGTCGTGGATCTGCGCGACGTGGATTTCGTGGACCCGGAAGGCCAGTCCCTGCTAGCGGATATGCACGGGCAAGGGGTGCGCCTGGTGGCGGTGACGCCGCTCATCCAGGCCCTGGTTCAGGAGATTTCGGGCCAGCCGTGTTGTGTTACGGTTGAAGAAAAGCCGGCTCGACGCTCCCATGCCCTCGCTAGCCCCACCTCCGGACGCGACCCGCGCTCGCTATGAGGCTTTGCTGGAGGTGGCCGAGGCGATTGCGGCCCACCGCCAGCTCGCCACCCTGTTTGCCGATCTGAGCCGCTTCCTGAACCGCCTGGTATCGTTTGATTTCATCAGCCTGACGCTGCTCGACGCCAGGCAAGGCGTGGTCCGTCTGCACATCCTCGAAACCGATCGTCCTGTAGTCGGGCCGGCCACGGAATGTCTTCCATCCGGCGAGGCCCCCACTGGCCTGGTGTTGCGGACCCGGCAACCGTACTACGTCCCCGATGGTGCCGAAGAGCACCGCTTTCCGGTTCTGCGGGAGGTGTTTCGAGCCAACGGCATCCAATCCTTCTGCGTTCTTCCGCTGTTCACCGCCCAGCGGGATCTGGGGGGCCTTCACTTCGGCTCCCTGCGGAAGAATGCCTATTCGCGGGAAGACATCGAATTCATGCAGCACGTGGCGCGCCAGGTGGCCGTGGCGGTGGACAACGCCCTGAATCACGAGGCCGCTCAAGCTTACGAAGAGCAACTGGCGCGCGAGCGGGACCGCCTGCGGACGCTGCTCGAAGTGAACAACGCCGTGGTGAGCTGCCTCTCCAGCAAGCAGCTCTTCCAAGCCATCGCCGCGTCATTGCGCCGCACCTTCGGGTTGGATTACGCCAGCCTGCTGATCCACGACCCCGAGATGGGGGCGTTGCGCCTGCAAATGCTCGACTTCCCGGATGGAGCGGGCGCCATACGCGTGGATGCGGTGGTTTCGCTTGACGATTCGCTGCCGGGCCACGTGTTCCGCACCCGCGAAGGCCGCTTCGCCAACCTCGAGGAAGCCCGCGTCCTCTTCAAGGCCAGTGGCGACATTCTCCGGAGGGAAGGGCTGGAATCCATCTGTTGCACCCCCCTCATCTCGCGCGGCGCGGCCCTGGGAACCCTCAACCTGGGTTCGCGCCAGGAGAACTTCTTCGCCCCCGGGGACCTGCAATTCTACTCCCAGGTGGCCGGGCAGATTGCCATCGCACTCGACAACGCCCTTTCCTACCAGCGCATCGAAGAGCTGAATGCCCAACTGGCGGAGGAGAAGGTCTACCTGGAAGACGAGATCCGCACCGATAGTCGCTTCGAGGAGATCGTCGGCCAGAGCCGAGCCCTGAGAGCCGTCCTCAAGCAGGTGGAGACGGTTGCGCCCACCGATTCCACGGTCCTGATTCTCGGCGAAACCGGCTCCGGCAAGGAACTGGTGGCGCGCGCCCTTCACGACCACAGCTTGCGCCGCCAGGGCACCTTCGTCAACCTGAATTGCGCCGCCATCCCCACCGGCCTGCTGGAAAGCGAAATGTTCGGGCATGAGAAGGGCGCCTTCACCGGCGCCATCGCGCAGCGCATCGGGCGGTTCGAGCTGGCCCACCGCGGCACCATGTTTCTGGACGAGGTGGGGGAGATCCCGCTGGAGCTGCAGACCAAGCTGCTGCGCGTCATTCAGGAGCGGGAATTCGAGCGGCTGGGCAGCTCCCGCACCATCCGCACCGACGCGCGCCTGGTGGCCGCCACCAACCGCGACCTGGCCGCCATGGTAGAGGAGCGCCTCTTCCGCGCCGATCTCTACTACCGCCTCAACGTTTTTCCCATCACCGTGCCCCCGCTGCGCGACCGGCCCGACGACATTCCCCTGCTGGTGCGCTACTTCGTCCAGCAGTATGCGCGCCGCATGAACCGCCGGATCCTCACCATACCGGCCGCGTCGATGGAAGCCCTCACCCGCTACCATTGGCCCGGCAACATCCGGGAATTACAGAATTTCATCGAGCGCGCCGTGATTGTCTCGCCCGGTCCCACGCTGCGGGTACCCGTGCGCGAGTTGAAGCGCGGCGGCGCGGCTCCCGGAGCAGTCACCCTCGAAGCCGCGCAACGCGAGGCGATTCTGCGGGCCTTGCGCGATTCGGCCGGCCGCGTGGGCGGCGAACACGGAGCAGCTGCCAAGCTGGGTATGAAGCGGACCACGCTTCAGTCCAAAATGCGCAAGCTGGGGGTCGACCCCAAGGCGCTCTGACGCCCGTATTTGGGCGCGTGCCCGCATTTCGGCGCGCGGCCCCTTGCATTCTGCGTTTGTTGTGGGGCGGGCAATCTTGCCCGCGGCCGCCTTTCAGGCGGCTTTTTCGCGCCGTGAGCGAGTCTTCGAAACCGCAGCCGCCGGCTGAAAGCCGGCTGCAGCCAGGATTGGCTGCCCCACGACTGTGGCCTCGGGCTGGATAGCCTTACGGCTAATCCGGCAGGCCAAGTGTTTGGACCGCAAAATGCAATCCCTAGCCGGGAGAAACCATGCCCAAGATAACCGCTAACCTGAGCATTCTGCTCCTCTTTGCTCTATCCGGAGGTTTCGCGCAGGATGCCGCCCCGGTGAAGCTCACCCTAAAGGATGCCGTCAACCTCGCGTTGAAGCAGAATCCCCAGGTGATTCTCGCCAATCTGGGTGTCTCGCAAAGCGAGCAGGACCGGGCCCTGGCCCGCTCCGCGCTTCTGCCGCAGGTGGGCGCCAGGGCATCCGAAACCGTCAACCGCCTCAACCTGGCGGCTTCCATCGGAATGAGCTTCCCCGGTTTCGCCCAGCACGTGGGGCCATTCTATGTGATTCAGGCGGGCGTCGGTGTCACCGCGCCGGTTTTCGACCTCACGCTGTGGCGCCGGTACCGTTCCAGTAAGTTGGGCGTGGATTCCGTCCGCGCGCAAGAGATGAGCGTGCGCGAGGAAAGCGTTCTGCTGGTGGTATCCCAATACCTTGGCGGCCAGCGGGCCGCGGCCGACGTTCAGGCCGGGCAATCCCGCGTGGACCTGGCCCAGGCGCTCTACGATCAGGCCGCCGACCTGCAAAAGAACGGCGTAGGCACGGGCATCGACACCCTGCGCGCCAACGTGCAATTGCAGAACGAGAAGCAAAGGCTGATCGTCGCGCGCACCCAACTCGAGACCTCCCTATACGGCCTCGCGCGCTTGCTCAGTGTTGAGCCAAACCGCAAAATCGAACTCGCCGACCAGGTGAGCTTCTTCGACACCCCGGAGGTTTCCACCGACCAGACCCTGGATCGCGCTTACGCCTCGCGTCCCGAATTGCGCGAGATCCTCACCCGCCAGCAACGCGCCGAGCTCGATGTCAAGACGGCCGATGCGGCCCGGCTTCCCAAGTTCTCCCTCAACGGCATTTGGACCGAGCAGGGGCTCACGCCCGCCAGCGCCATTCCGGTCTACATATACCAGGGCACCCTCGATGTTCCGCTGTTCACGGGGGGACGGATTCAGGCCGAGCGCGCCAAGGCCGAACTGGCCATCCGCCAGCTTCGCCAGCAGGAGCAGGAGGTGCGCAACGGCATTGCTCTCCAGGTCAAGACGGCCCTCGCCCAACTGGCCTCCGCGCGCAGTGAAGTGAACGTCGCCAACCTGGGGGTGGAGCTGGCCAAGCAGGAAGTGGAACAGGCGCGCGACCGCTTCCAGGCGGGCGTGGCCAGCAACATTGAAGTCGTCACCGCGCAAGACGCGCTGGCCCGCGCCGGCGACAACCAGATCGCCGCCCTCTATCGCTACAACCAATCCCGCGCCGACCTGGCGCACTCCGTGGGGCAGATGGAGGCCGTCTACGCCAAGTAGAAGCCCAGTCCCGTTCGTCAACCCCTGGATCGTCGCCATGACGGTCATGCTGGCGACCTTCATGGAAGTGCTCGATACCACGGTGGTCAACGTGTCCCTGCCGAATATCGCCGGCAATCTCTCGGCGGGCATCGACGAATCCACCTGGGTGCTGACCTCTTATCTGGTTTCGAACGCCATCATTCTGCCCATGGGCGGCTGGTTTTCCATGCTGTTCGGGCGGAAACGCTTCTTCATGATCTGCGTGGTGTTGTTCACCGTGAGCTCTTTCCTGTGCGGCCTGGCGCCTTCCTTGCCCCTGCTGATTGTCTTCCGCGTCATGCAGGGTCTTGGCGGCGGCGCGCTGCAACCGGTCTCCCAGGCCATTCTGGTGGAGAGTTTCCCGCGCGAAAAGCAGGGCATGGCCATGGCGATTTTCGGTATGGGAGTGGTGGTGGCGCCGGTCATCGGCCCCACCCTGGGCGGTTGGATCACGGACAACTACAGTTGGCGCTGGATCTTCTTCATCAACATCCCCATCGGAATTGTGGCCCTGCTGCTTACCGGGGCGCTGGTTTTCGACCCGGTATACCTAGTGCGCCGGACCTTCCGCGACGGCCTCAAGATCGACTACATGGGTCTGGGCCTGCTGGCCACCGGGCTCGGTTCGCTCGAAGTGGTGCTCGACGAAGGCCAGCGCGAAGACTGGTTCTCATCCCCCTTCATCGTCGCGTTTGCCGTCATCATGGTAGTCAGCCTGATTGCGGTGGTGGTTTGGGAGCTGCGGCAGGAGCACCCGGTGATCGACTTCCACATCCTCAAAGAGCGCAATTTCATGCTCTCCACGGTGTCCATGCTGGTGCTGGGATTCGTCCTCTACGGGAGCACCGCCCTGCTGCCCCTGTTTTTGCAGACGCTGCTCGGATATTCCGCCCTGCTCAGCGGCCTGGTGCTTTCGCCGGGCGGCATCGTAGTGATTATCTTCCTGCCCATTGTGGGTCTTCTGCTGCGCCGGTTCCAGGCGCGCTGGCTGGTGGTGTTCGGGGTCCTGACCTCCGTGCTGGGGCTGTTCCTCATGGCCCGGTTCAATCTGTATATCGACTACCGCGCGGCCTTGTGGAGCCGCATCGTGCAAAGCTCCGGCCTGGCATTTCTATTCGTGCCCATCAGCACCGTGGCATTCGCGTTTATCCCCAAGGAGCGCACCAGCTACGCCACGGGCTTGTTCAACCTGGCGCGCAACGTGGGTGGCAGCGCCGGCATCGCTACCGTCACCACCCTGCTGACGCGGCGCGCGCAGTTTCACCAGCAGGTGCTGGTTTCGCACATGACGCCTTTCGATTCCGGGTACCGCCAGTCCCTGGCGGGCGCCACCCAACTGCTGCACGCCCACGGCGCAACGCTCCCGGACGCGGCCGCGCAAGCCCACGGTCTGCTTTATGGAACCATGCTGAGGCAGTCGAGCATGCTGGCTTTTGCCGACGCGTTCTGGGTGATGGCGATGTTGTTCCTGTTGATTGTCCCGCTGATGTTCTGCATGAAGAAGCTGAAACCGGCGCGCGCTCCTTTGGTGGTGGAGTGAGGTGCCGGCTGTGTTGGAAAATGGAAATAATGGAAGGGTAACGACCACATGCCAAACGCACTAGAAGACTTGCCCCAGCCGGAGCTCGCGCCCGATTCGGTGCCCGCGCCGCGCAAGGGTTGGCGGGTCAAGGTCGCCTTGTTGGTGGTGCTGCTGGCGATTGCCGCCGCGGCCCTCTGGGGCTACCTGCATTATCAGTATCGGGTGTCCTCCGACGACGCCCAGGTGGACGGCCACATCACCGCCATTGCGCCCAAGATCGCCGGCAACGTGGTGGAAGTGCTGGTCAACGACAACCAGCCGGTGAAGGCCGGCCAGGTGCTGCTGCGCATCGACCCGCGGGATTTCCAGGCCCGCGTGGACATGGCCAAGGCGGCGCTGGCGCAGGCCGAGAGCCAGTTGCGTTCGGCGCGGGTGGTGGTGCCCTGGACCAACGAAACCACGCAGTCGGGCGAATCGAGCGCCTCCGCGCAGCTTGCCGACGCGCAAGCCGAAGTGGAGCGCGCGCGGCTGGGTCAGAAGCAAGCCTCCGGGTCGGACCTCGCCTTCGCCGAGGCTAACGTGCGCACCCGCCAGGCCGCCAACGATCGCGCGCAGGCCGACCTGGCCCGCATGAAACCCCTGGTCGAGAAAGCCGAGATCTCCCAGTTGCAGTTCGACGCCTATGTCGCCGCGGCGCGCGGCACCGAAAGTGAATTGCAGGCGTCGCGGGAAAAGCTGGCTTCCGCGCAGCAGGATGGCGGCATCCGCCAGGCGGCGCTCGATGCCGCTCAAACGCGCGTCAGCCAGGCGCGCGCCCTGGTGGCCACCTCAGTTGCCAACCGCAAGCAGGTCGATATCCGCACCGCCGACGCCGGCACCGCCAGCGCCGCGGTCGAAGCGGCCCGCGCCAATCTGGAGGCCGCCGAACTGCAGCTCAGCTACAGCACCGTCACCGCGCCCATGGCGGGCGTGGTCACGCATAAGAGCGTCGAGATCGGCCAGATCGTTCAGCCGGGCCAGGGACTCATGACCATCATCCCGCTGCACGACATCTGGGTGACCGCCAATTTCAAGGAGACTCAGCTCGCCGACGTGCACCCCGGCCAGAGAGTCGAGATCCAGGTGGACATGTACGGCCGAAGTGTGACCGGCCGCGTGGATTCCATCGCCGGTGCCACGGGCTCGCGTTTGAGCCTGCTGCCGCCCGAGAACGCCACCGGAAACTTCGTCAAAGTGGTGCAGCGGATTCCCGTGAAGATCCTGGTCGACAGCCCCGGCGACCTGATTCTGCGCCCCGGCATGAACGTGGACGCCACCATCTTCACGAGATAAGCTTTCAGCGGTCGGCTTTCAGCTTTCAGCTAAACCAACGCCGGCGCTGAAAGCTGAAAGCTGAGAGCTACTGTGCTACAGTTCAGGGTGATATGGCATCCCGAAGCGTCAACAAAGTTATCCTGCTTGGGAATCTCGGTAAGGACGCCGAGACCAAGTTCACTCCCAATGGCGTGGCACGCTCCACATTCACCTTAGCCACCAGCCGCCGCTGGAAAGACCAGCAATCCGGCGAGTGGAAGGAAGAAACCGACTGGCACAATGTCCTTCTGTGGCGCGCCGAAAACGTGGCCAGCTATCTACTGAAGGGCAAGCAGGTCTATATCGAAGGCCACCTGCAGACCCGCAGCTACGAAGGCAAGGATGGGCAGAAGAAGTACTTCACCGAAGTGGTCTGCGACGACCTCATTTTGCTGGGCGGCCGCGGCGACAGTGCGGGAGCGCCCGCCGGTCCGGCCGGCGAGTTCGCCCCTCCGGTCTCCATGCCGCGCTCCGCTCCGCGACCTCAAACCGCCGTCCCCGAACCTCCTGACGACCTGAATCAGGGCATTACGGACGACGACGTTCCGTTCTAGCCGGCGGCTTGCCGTTTGGCGGAATAGCGGGATCCGCTGGCGACGGAACCAGCCTTGGCCGGCGGCCCAGTCGCCGGCCTTGCCGGTGCAAATGCTCGAGAGTGGCGATAGCCTGGTTCAAGTTGTCCAATTCCTGGTGGAGACGGGCAAGCACCTTTGCGAGATCCATGTTCGGTCCACAGTATAGTGCTCTTTCGTGTCAATTCATAATAGGATTAATCCGACTATAACCTCCAGGACTAATCCTAGGATCGGCACGGACCCCCGGGATACGAAACCGTCATGAACCGAGGCTTATCCGGCCTTTCTCACGCCTTCATGGCTCCGCCATTCGAATGGTGTGCGAAAGCCCGGGGCCTGACGAATGTGTCCCAAGGCGGCGGCAACCGCTCTCTGACGGGACTGTGAAAAAATCGATTGGCAGGCGAAAGCGCCTGCCCCACAAGAACGCAAGCCCTTGCGCACCAATGTGGGACAGACGCTTTCGTCTGTCAACAGGGCGATCTCGGCGATTCTTTCACGCTCTCTGACGTTGGCGGCTCTGAACACCGATCCGAGCCGCGAACGTTAGAAGGTGTGAAAAAAACGCCCGCAAGCGGGCGAGGCAGGCGGTTCCGCCTGCGTAGCTGAGTTGTTTCACAGATTCTCTCAGTCCCCGTCTTTTCGCCCCTTTGCGGAGAGTCCCGATCCCGGTGTGGTAGAAATGCCGCTTAGACTGTGGGACGCTGGGCGGCGATGTCCGCTGCAAATTCCGCGGGGTCCGTGTAGGTTTGCAGAGAATCGAGCGACTCCAGCACGCGCTCCAGCAGACCGTCGGTCTGGGTGACCGTGGTCTTCAGCGCTTCTATGGAATGTGCCTGGGTGGTGAGGCGCTCGTCCAGGGACGTCATGGTCTTGGAGAGCAGTTGCTCCATGGCGGCGACGATTTGCGAGGTGGAGGGGACATCCGCCAGCTTGACGGCATGCTCGTCCAGGCGCGTCTCGGCCTGAGCGAAGCGCGCGGCGTCGGCCGATTCGTGCGCTTGCAGGCGGTTCTCCAGATCGGTGATCGAGCGCTTCAAGTCCTGTTCCGCTTCGGGACTAATTCCGTCACGACCGCGGCGGGAACTGGTCAAAACCCCCGCCACGATTCCGGCCGCGAAGATGGCCAGACGGGGCACGTAGCTGATAACTCGCGACATCGGTGTTTCTCTTATAATACCTTTCCGAAACTCCGTGCAAGTACTACGTTTAGTAACCATAGTACTGGGTACGTACCACCATTGAAAGGCAGGCGAAAAACTGGCATTCTATCTAGGATGCTTCCTCTGTCGGAGGAGACGTCGGGTTGAGTGACGGCTCGGAATCCGGGTCTGCCAGCCGGGGCGAGGTCACCCATCCATGGTTGTTGGGGTGCGACTCGCGCGGCCCAGTGCTCTGGATGAGCGGAAGGTCGTGCCTGGCGCCCGGCGTTGCGGAGAATCCGATTCACACTATGAAAGCCGGAACACGCTCCCGGGTAGATACCCGGTTGCCTGCCGCTGTGTCCGCGGGGCTGCTCCACTTGGAGAGCAGCCTGCTGCGGCATTATCTCAGGCTGCAGCTCGCCGAGCGCGATCTTTCCACCTTCGCCCGAAACCGGCGGCGCGGCACGGGGCGGGGCGCCGTGCGCCAGATCGATCTCGAACGGCAGCGTCTGGGCCGGGAACTGCACACCGGGGTGGGACAGATGCTGGCCGCCATCCGCCTGCAACTCGAGATAGTTGCCGCCATCCAACCCGATCCGCCGCCGCTGGTGCAACAGGCGCTGAGCCGTATTTCCACGCTAGCCAACGACGCCTTGGAACAGGTGCGCTCCGTCTCCGGGCGGCTGTACCCGCCGGAGTGGCAGCGGTTGACCCTCGCCGACGCGCTCCAACAACTGTGGGACCTCAGCGGTATTCCCCACAGATTTGAAGCGTCTCTGCGCATCCAGCCGCTGCCGCACGAGCCCGATCTGGAGGTGAAGGTATTGATTTACCGGGCCGCGCAGGAGGCCCTTTCCAACATTGCGCGCCACGCCGGCGCGACCCGCGTGGATGCCGCCCTGAAGACCCGCGGTGATTGCGCGATCCTGACCGTTCAGGACGATGGCGTCGGGTTTGACGCCGCCGGACTGCTGGGAGGCCCCGCCAGCGTGGCATCCGGCATTGGCCTTCGGTCCATCCGCGAACAGGCCGCCGCGCTGGGCGGAAGATTGGAGATTCAAAGTGGCCCGTCTGGCACTAGACTGGTAGTGTCGGCGCCTTTTTTTGAAGGACCCGGCAGCTAGCGGGAGAAGTATGCAGGAATCGCAGGAAACCACGGTCGTTCTGGTGGACGATCACGCCATCGTGCGCGAAGGAATCGCCGCCCTGTGCGCCGCCAGCGGAATGCGCATCCTGGGCCAGTGCTCCGAAGGTGCCGCGGCCGTGGAGATGATTGGCGCGCTCCAACCCGATTTTGGCATCCTCGACCTGAATATGCCGGGCATCTCCGGCATCGAGGTGATTCGCCGGCTGCGCGCCTCCGGTTGCCCGGCCAAGCTCATGATCCTCTCCATCAGCCGGGAAGAGACCACCGTCATGGAGGCGTTGCGGGCCGGCGCGGATGCCTACCTGCTGAAAGACGGTCCCTCGCGCCACCTTCTGGATGCCATCGGCTTCGTGCGCGACGGCGGCGTCTACGTCTCGCCGATGCTGCGCGGCGCCGGCCTCTTTACCAGGGCCGAAAGCACGCCGGCCCCAGATCCGCTGGCCTTGCTCAGCCCTCGCGAGAAGGAGGTCTTTTCCTACCTTGTGAATGGATTGCGCGCCAAGGACATCGCCGACCTGCTCGAGATCAGCCCCAAGACCGTGGACACCTACCGTGCCAGCCTGATGCGCAAGCTGAATGTCCACGACCTGGTCGGCTTGGTCAAGTTTGCAATCGAGCGGAACCTTACGAGCACTTCCGCGCAGCGCTAACCCCGATGGACGCGGTTGCGCAGGGTTTGTGGCACTGTTCGTAACCCTCTAACGACCGGATGAGATCTTCCACGGCGTCCCTTCGTTCGTAGAGACGTTCTAGAGCCCGTGTGCGAATGGCATCCGCGGACAACGCGCGGCTGCGTTCAGCAGAGCAAGGAGCAACAAGGGTAATCGGCATGTTCTTCCCAGTACTGTTATGACTATGGGACTACGGGAAAGAACTAGAATAGACGATCTGTATCTCTCAAATCAAGATAAATCTGATGAAAGTTTAGGATTTTTCTGTAACCAAAAACAGATAGCTGCCCAGCCGTTCCCGCGTGCTCTTCGCTCCCCGGCTAATCGAGCCTTGGCGGCAGCTAAGCTAGCGGGATCTCACCCACAGGATGTGGCTTTTTCACCCATTTCACGGTGACAGGCCACGTCACATTGCTGTGATGCGTTTTTCTTCACAGTGATAATAAATGGCTTGAGGGCCCCATCCCCACCCTTTCAGTTTGGACGGGCATGTGCTATCTTTTATCTGCACGGGCGAGCTGTCTCCCGGCGGTCGTGGTTGATTGGGGATCAGGCACGGGGTTGTCTGCGGTTTTTGCTTAGAGGAGAGTTTTGGGTCCTTGTACTTCTGGTTTGGATGGGCGTGAGCCCTGTTTGATAGCTGCGGCATGGTGCACCTGTGCGCGCGGGTGTTTTCCGGCCGTTTCGGCGTTCCTGGCAGATCGGGTTTCTTAAAACGGAGATGAATATGCGGATTCCTGCTTCGGTCTTCGCGGTTGGACGCTATGCTTTGGCACTTGTGGCGGTCGCCGGGTCGGTGGTCTTGGTGAGTGCCACCAAGAAGACCGAATTCACGATTCACGACAAGGAATATTATGCGGCAGCCAGCACGGTGAATTTCGTGCGGCCGGGACTCGCCATCACGATTGTTTCGGCGAGCGTGGCGCCCGACGGCACCATCGGCGTGGATTACAAACTGGCCGATCCCAAGGGGTTGGCCCTCGACTTGACGGGCGTGCAGACACCCGGCACCATCTCGGTCAGCTTCATCGCGGCGTACATTCCGAAAGGGCAGACGCAGTTCGTGGCCTACACCACGCGGCCGCAGACCAGCCCCATCACCAAGGCGACCGCCATCCAGGCGGGCGCCGATTCCGGCGGCACCACGCAAACCGTGGCCCTGGGCGAATACATCTATACCTTTAAGACCAAGGCTGTGCCGCCGTCCGGCGGCGCTTATGATCCCACGGCCACCCACCGCATCGGCATATACGGCTCCCGCAACCTGACGGAATTCGACCTGGGCACCAACTACGACAGCGAGACCATCACCTGGGTGCCGGCCGGAGGGGTGCCGGCGCCACGCGACGTCATCCGCACGGCGACCTGCAACAAGTGCCACGACGACCTCGCCTTCCACGGCGGCTCGCGCAGGGGCCTGGATCTCTGCATCATGTGCCATACACCGCAGACCATCGACCCGGATACCGGCAACACGCTCGACATGAAGGTCTTCGCCCATAAGCTCCACATGGGCAGCCAGCTTCCCAGCGTGGTGGCGGGCACACCGTACCAGATCATCGGGTTCAACCAGGCGGTGTCCGACTATTCCACGGTGGTGCTCCCGTCGGACCCGCGGCGTTGCGCCTTCTGCCACGAACCAACCTCCAAGACGGGGGCCGCGCAGGCCAACAACTGGCTCACCAAGCCCAGCCGCGCAGCCTGCGGCGCCTGTCACGACGACGTGAACTTCGCCACCGGCAAGAACCACGTCAACCTGCCGCAGGTAGACGACAGCCAGTGCTCCCAGTGCCACATTCCGCAGGGCGAGCTGGAGTTCGACGCCTCCATCATGGGCGCGCACACTTATCCGCAGGAATCCGCCGCCAACCCCGGGCTGGTTCTCAAGATCGCCAAGGTCGATAACGGCCAGGCCGGCAAAGCTCCGACGGTCACCTTCACGGTGAAGGACTTCCAGGGCAACCCTTACACCATGGCCCAGTTGACGGGCGCCTCCAACCGCCTGGCGCTGGTCATGGCCGGGCCGACTTCCGACTACGGGTACACCAGTTTTGGCTCGGACGTCGTCACCCCCGGCTACGTATCGGAGAACCCCGTTCCCACGGCCAAGTGCGACGGCTCGGGCACCTGCACTTACACCTTCACGCACGCCATTCCGGCCAAGGCCACGGGCAGCTACACCATTGGCATCGAGGGGCGCATCACCTTCACCGTCAACCCCAACACCGTGCTGTCGCAGAGCGTGAACTATGGCGCCGACAACAACGTGGTCGCCTTCTCGGTGGATGGATCGAAGCTGGTCCAGCGCCGCACCGTGGTAGCTATTAACAACTGCAACCAGTGTCACGCGCGCCTGTCTCTGCACGGCGAGAACCGCAACCAGATCGAACAGTGCGTGATGTGCCACAACCCCAGCGAGAACGACGCATCGGTGCGCGGCTCGGCCACCGTCGCCGCCGACAAGGCGCTGCCCCCGCAGAGCGTGAATTTCACGCTCATGGTTCACAAGATCCATACCGGCGAGAAACTCGCGGCGGCGGGCCTCAGCTACATCATCGTCGGATTCGGAGGCAGCCATAACGACTTCTCCGATGTCCGCTACCCCGTGATGGATCCCACCGGCACCACCGGCGATACCGCCAAGTGCTATATGTGCCACGTGCAAACGCCGGCTCCCACGGAAGCCATCTTCCCCATCGGCAAGAACAACGTCGCCGATACGCAAGGCCTGCTAAACCCGGCGCCGGCCACCACGTCGGCCTGTACGGCCTGCCACTTCACCCGGTCGGCCATGGCGCACGCGGTTTCGCAGACCGATCCCAGGTTCGGCGAGAGCTGCGATGTGTGCCATGCCACCGGCACGGATTTCGACGTAGATAAGGAACACGCCGGCAAGTAAGATAAAGGATATGACCGACATGCCCCGGCCGGTCGAAAATGCGCGCGGCGCTGCGTATTTGGCCATCGCCGCGCTGTTCACCGCCGCTTTGTGCGGCGCCCAGGACAAGCCTGGCGCCGCCGCTCCCGCTGCTCCTCCCGCTCCTCCGGCGGCCACTCAGCCGGCGGAAGGCGTCAAAGACAAGGCTGCCGCTCCCGCCCCACCCGCGGCCACCCAGCCGGCGACGTACGTCGGCTCGCAAGCCTGCCAGATGTGCCATGAGGACATCTCCAACTCCTTTCAGAAGAACCCTCACCAGCCGGTGGAAACCGGCAAGAAGTACGACTGGGCAACCAGGGCCTGCGAATCCTGCCACGGTCCCGGAAGCAAGCACGCCGATTCCGCCAGCGCCGTCGATATCAAGAATCCGGCCCGGCTCAAACCCGCCGATGCCGACAAGATCTGTCTCACCTGCCATCTGAACAAACCCACTCACGCCGGACGCATCGACAGCAGTCATGCCCGCAACCAGGTGAGCTGCACCGCCTGCCACTCCATCCACGCCAACGGGCCCAACGGGCTGGTGGCGCGCAAACAGGCCGACATCAACAAGCTCTGCGCCGCGTGCCATGCGACGGTATGGGCCAGCTTCCAGCGGCCCTACAAACACCGGCTGCCGGAAGGCGTCATGTCCTGCGTGGACTGCCACAACCCGCACGGCGCCTTCCTGCCGCGTTCCATGCAGACCGTGCGCGCCAATGAGCCCGGCTGCTTCAAGTGTCATGGCGATAAGGCCGGTCCGTTCACCTACGAACACGCGCCCGTCCGCCTCGATGGCTGCATGGCCTGCCACCAGCCGCACGGCTCGGCCAATCCGCGCATGCTGACCCGTCACGAAGTGCGTTTCGTCTGCCTGGAGTGCCACTCCAACCTGCCCACGCCGACCCCCGCCGCCACCCTGGGCACGGTTCCTCCGGCCATCCACGATTTGCGCAGTCCGCGGTTCCAGAACTGCAACCTCTGCCACCAAAAGGTGCATGGCTCTTATGTGAGCCGGGACTTCCTCAAATGAGATACCTACTGGCCCTCATCCTGATAGTTCCGGCCCTGGCGCAGCAGCCGCCCGAACCGCCGGCCAAGCCCGCCGAACCGGCAGCCGCGGCTCCGGCGGCAACTGCCCCGCAGCCCGCGACAACTGCCCCGGCTCCCGCGGCGACCGAAGAGAAGATCGAATCTCCGCTGCCGAAGCCCGCGCCCGAGAGTTGGCTTACCGGGAGCCTCGATTTCGGCTTCCGCTGGGTCGCCGATGCCGGCAATTTTCAGGCTTACCGGAGCGTAGTCAACCTCGGCCAGGGGCCCAAACTGACCGGTTTCGATTTCACCATTCTGGATCCCAACAAGCGCCTCTTCGACCGCCTCAATGCGCGTGCCAATGGATGGGGTGGCGATCCCTACAGCACGGCCCACGTGGATGCGCGCAAGCTCTTTGTTTACGATTTTAGCTTCGACTACCGCAACATCGCCTACTTCAACGCCCTGCCCTCCTACTCGAACCCGCTGGCTCCCGCCGGCTTTAACGAGCAGGCCTTCGACACGCGCCGGCGCAACACCAGCATCCGTCTCGATCTGCGCCCGGGGAAGATGATTATTCCGTACCTGGCCTTCGACCGGAATTCCGGTTACGGACACGGCATCGAAACATGGGTCCAGGACTCCAACGATGAGTTCGCCGTGCCCACCCTCCTGCGCGACTCCACCAACAACTACCGCGGCGGCATCCGCATCGAATGCAATTGTCTCCACGTCACCCTCGAAGTCGGCGGCACCACATTCAAAGACGACGACCTGGCGTCCTATAGCGGGGCCAATCGCGGCGACCGCACCACGCCCCTGCTCGGCCAGACCCTGGTCCTCAATAGCCTCCAACAGGCTTATGGCATCCGTGGCACCAGCATTTACACCAAGGCGCTGGCAACCGCCAACCCGTTCCCGTGGCTCGACCTCTACGGCCAGTTCCTGTTCAGCGAGCCAAAGACGACTGTGCACTATACGGATTCGGCGACGGGCAACTTCGCTCTGCTCAGCTCGCTCCTGTTCTACAGCGGCCAGATGAACCTGGGCACCGGCGCCGCCAATCAGCCGCATACCTCCGGCAATGCCGGGTTCGAGTTGCGGCCATTCCGCCGGCTGCGCATCGTCGAAGCGTGGATGACGGACCGGTACCACGATACCGCATCGCCGGTGGCCTTCCCCCCAGGGACGATCACAGCGGTGCTCTCCACTACTCCGCCTGTAGTGACTGGTCTGGCCTTCCTGGCTAACCCGCCGAACTACACCCAAGTGGTCAACTACAACCAGCAGCAGAGCGACGTGCTGTTCGACCTCACCTCGAAGCTCATGCTGCGCGGCGGCTACCGCCGCGTGTGGGGCGACGCCACGGTCCTCGCCGGGCAACTCAGCCAGTCGGGCCCGCTCGCCTCGGGCCAGTTGAGCCGCAACGTGGGGCTGGCGGGTTTGACCTTCCGCCCCGCCCAGAAGCTCTCCGTCAACCTGGACTACGAGGGCGCTTCGAGCGACAACATCTATTTCCGTACCAGCTTGAACGACTACCACAAGATGCGCGCGCGGGCGCGTTACCAGGCCACCACGTCGCTCATGTTCCAGGCCAATTTCCAGGTGCTGAATAACCAGAACCCGGCCGCGGCCATTCAGTACGATTTTGAAAGCCGCGACAATTCCCTGGCCGTCTACTGGACTCCCGCGGGCGGCAAGCGCATCACCGTGATGGGTGAGTACGACCGCTCCAGCCTCCGTTCCAGCATCGACTACCTGGGCCTGTTCCTGGGCCCCGCGGTTTCGAACTACCGCGAGAACGCGCACACGGCCAGCTCGGCCATCGATATCGCGCTGCCCGGTTACGCCGGCCTGACGCCCAGGCTCACCGCCGGCGGATCGCTCTTCATCTCATCCGGCAGCCGGCCCTCGCGCTACTACCAGCCATTGATGCGGCTTTCGCTTCCGCTCCAGAAGCACGTGAACTGGAACACCGAGTGGAAGTATTACGGTTACGGGGAGCAATTCTACCTGTATGAGGGTTTCCGGACCCACGAGTTCATGACCGGGCTCCGGTTAACGAAATAGGAGACCAGCCCATGGGGATGCTGCGAGTGGTTGCCGCGGGCGCGCTGGTGGCCTGGTGCGCGCTGGCGGCCAAAATCGTTCCCGGCGACGCGCGCCGCGGCGAGCAACTCTTCAAGAGCGAGCAGTGCGTTCTGTGCCACACCTTCAGGGGCGTCGGAGGGGTGACGGCGCCCGACCTATCGACCCGCATCGGCCGCGACTTTACGCCCGCCGTCATGGCCAGCCTGATGTGGAACCACGCTCCGGACATGTGGGCGGGCATGAAGAAGCGCGGCATCGTGAAGGCCGAGCTGTCGCCGGAATCGGCGGCCGACCTGTTCGCCTGGTTCGTCTCGGCGCGCTACTTCGAAAGGCCCGGCGATGCCGCCCGCGGTAAGCTGGCATTCACCGCCAAACATTGCGCGCAGTGCCATGGCATCGCCAACTCGGTCGCCGAGAACGCACCGCCGGTGGCCAAGTGGGAGTCCCTGGCCGACCCGGTGGTGCTGGCGCAGCAGATGTGGAACCACGGCGCCCGCATGCGCGAGGCGTTCACCGCCATGAGGCTGGCCCGGCCGCGGATCGCCGCGCAGGAACTCACCGATATGCTGGTGTATCTGCAAAACCTGCCGGAGACGCGCCAACTGGCGTCCAACTTCACCTTCCCGCCATCGGACTCCGGCGAGGCGCTCTTCGAGTCCAAGGGATGCGCCGGCTGCCATACCGGCAAAATGGCGCTGGAAGGGCTCTTGCGCAACCAGACCCTCACCGATATCGCGGCGGACATGTGGAACCATCAGCCCAGCATGAAGCAGCCGCCCCCTTCGCTTTCGCAGGAAGAGATGCGCCAGATTGTCGGCTACATCTGGGCGCGCCAGTATTTCCTGGGCAACGGCAACGCCGAGCGCGGCAGCAAGGTCTTCGCGGAAAAGAACTGCGCGGCATGCCACAACGACCCGTCGAGCGGCGCCCCCAAGCTGGCCAAGGGCAAAGACGCGTACTCGGACATCACCCTGGTGGCCGCCCTGTGGGACCACGGCCCCCGCATGTTAGACCTGATGGACCAGAAGAAACTCGCCTGGCCGCGGTTCACGGCGCAGCAGATGTCGGACCTGATCGCGTATTTGAATTCGCTGTAACGTCCGTGACTTTTCGCCCTCTCGTGGATATATCTCACGGAGGCAGTCATGGCAACAGCAGTTCTTCCGGAAGTCGGATACGCTCCCCAAAAGGCGGTCGCGCCGTGGCGGCACACCGCAATATTGATCGCTTTCTTCGTTCTGATGGCCGCCGGTGGCGCGGCGCTTCAGCACCGCGCACGGGGCCGCGCCGATCTGGTGGAACACCGGCCCGATGTCACTCTGCTCTACGTCTTGCTGGTGGCGGGGGAATGGGGCCTGGTATATTACGTTTGGAAAGGTGGGCTTCGCCGGAGCGGAGTCAGCCTGCTTCAACTGATCGGCGGCCAGTGGACAAGCCTCCGATCGGTCTTCGTGGATGCAGCCCTCGCGTTTGGGCTCTGGATCGTGTGGCAAGGCTTCTCGTTCCTTTGGGTGCGATGGCCGGGCGCGGGCCACGCTGGGTCCATTTCGCCGCTACTGCCGAACGGCATGACGGAAGGGGCGCTCTGGGTGTTGCTATCCATCAGCGCGGGCATCTCCGAAGAAATCGTCTTTCGCGGTTACCTGCAGCGCCAGTTGACCGCGTTTACCGGCCGCGCATCCCTGGCCCTCATCCTGCAAGCGGCCGTATTTGGCATTGCCCACGGATATCAGGGTGTACATGCCTGTCTCTCCATCGCGATCTATGGCGCAATGTTCACCCTGCTGGCGCTGTGGCGGAAGAGCCTGCGGCCGGGTATCATTGCTCATGCCTGGACGGACATCGCGGGTGGCCTTCTGAGGCTGGGCTGAGCGCCCGCGGATTGCCATGACCGATTTCACCGCCCTGTACCAGAAATACGCGCCGGATGTTTTCCGATTCGCGATGTATCTATCCGGCAATCGCGGCGAGGCCGAGGATATTACGTCGGAGACCTTCGTGCGCGCCTGGACCGCGCCCGAGCCCATCGCCATGGCGACCGTGAAGGGATACCTGTTGACCATCGCGCGTAATCTCTTCCTCCACGAGCTGCGGAAGAGGTCCCGCGCCGTTCCGCTCGACGAGCGCATGCGCGACCCGCAACCGGGGCCCGACGCCGAAACCGAAAAGAAGGCCGAATATTCCGCCGTGATGGCGGGCCTGCAGCGGTTGCCGGAACTCGATCGCGCCGCGCTTTTGATGAGTGCCTTTGAAGGCATGCCATACGCGGAGATTGCACGGGCGCTGGGGATTTCACTGGCCGCCGTGAAGATGAAGATCCATCGCTCGCGGCTCGCGTTGAGCCGCCTGGAGGAACCCAAATGAGTATTCCAAAGGAAGTGATTCTAGACCTGCTGCCGGTTTATCTGGCGGGCGAAGCAAGTCCGGCAACGCGCGCGTGGCTGGAGGAGTACCTGGCCCAAGATCCCGAACTGGCGGACCAGGTTCGCCGGCAGCGGACCGAGAGCTTCGACCAGGCTCTGCCGCCACTTCCACCCGAGTTGGAACTGCGCGCGCTGCGGCGCACGCGGCGCGTGATGGCCCTCCAACGCTGGCTATTCGGCCTCGGCATTGCGTTCTCGGCGGTCGCCTTCTCCTGTCGGATTTCACACCCGCCTTTCAGCTTCCGCCTTCTGCTGCTGGATTATCCGGCGCAGCTTGGGCCATGCCTGGCTGCCGGAGCTGCTTGCTGGACGGCCTACTTCATGTTGCGGAGGCGGCTCCGGGCGACCAGGGTGTAGCGGAGAGGAACGCCGCATTGTGGCCCACGACCCGGTGCTGGCTTTCACTCTGGCGCACGTCCGCAAGAGTCGCGAGAACCCGCGGCAGTAGGTGTCGAGGCCCATCCATTTTCTTCTTGACACTCTGAAAGGCCGCGGGTTACTTTGGGAATGGATGGATGTGGTCTGCAACACGGGCCGATCCACCGGATTTGCATGGATCCTCGGTAGGCGAGGCGTCCGCGCGGCATATAAGCCACTGCCCTCCGGCGTCGAAAGATGTTCGTCAGGGTGGACCAGGGACTCCCGGGTTAAGGGTTTCTCTAATGTGGCTGAGGTCTTCGGATCTCTCACGGCGTGCGGTGCTGAAGCTTGGACCAGTGGGGGAATCCGTCAGCAATCGTTCTGCGATAGTTGGCCATTTCTTCCGCTCCGGGGGGAATGGCTTTTTTGTTCCCCGCTGAGCTTCGAACTTGTCTCCAGAAAGGTATATGGAACCAAACGACGATCAACCTCCCGGCCCTGAGGGCACCCCGGGAGGACGCGGCGTGGAAGTTCCGGCGGCAGTCCGATAGTCCTCGTGCTATCGCCTCGGCCGCCGCTTCTTCCACAAGTATTTTGGTGGTGAACGCGGAGGGCTGAAGGCGAACGCTCCGGCTTCCAGGGCGGAGCGGCTTTCCCTTTCGACATCTCCAGGAGCACGTCAATTGCCGGTTTTCGGCCGCGCAAACGGTCGAAATCCGTAACGGCCTCGTAGTGTCTGCGCGGGGCGGAAGGGAGATGCTCCCATGAGCAATCGGACAGTGGTAGCGCCCGCGTCCGGCGTGGAGACCGAAGTAGTGCCGGTCCGCGGGCGGGTAGTGAAATCCAAGTGGACGCGCGATCTGCTCACCTTCCTGATGGTGGTCGGCCCCGGCCTCATCGTGATGGTGGCGGACAACGACGCGGGTGCGGTATCCACGTACAGCCAGGCCGGGGCGCAATACGGCACTCATCTCTTGTGGGTGGTTCTGCTTTTATTACCGGTTACCTATTTCATTCAGGAAATGGTGGTGCGGCTGGGGATTGCCACGGGCAAAGGCCATGCCGCGATGATCTACCAGCGCTTCGGGAATTGGTGGGGCCTGTTTTCGCTGGTCGATCTGGAACTGGTGAACTTCCTCACCCTGGTGACCGAATTCGCCGCCATCGACCTGGCGCTCAATAAGATGGGCGTAGACCCGCGTATCGGCGTGCCGCTGGCAGCCGCTGGCTTGGTTCTGATCGTGGTGACCGGGAGCTACCGGCGTTGGGAACGCACGGTGGTCCTGCTGTGCCTCCTGGACCTGGTCTGGTTCGCGGTGGCGTTCGGGCTGCGGCCGCCCGTGGGGCAGATTGTGCGCGGGGCCTTGGTTCCCTCGATGCCCGCGGGAGGGCTGACGCCCGACCTGATGTTCCTGGTGATCGCCATCGTGGGAACTACCGTCGCGCCCTGGCAGCTCTTCTTTCAGCAGAGCTCGATCGCCGACAAGCGCCTGCGCTTCGCCGACGTGAAGTGGGCCAGGCTGGATACGCTGATGGGCGCCTGCATCACCATCACCGTGGCGGGGTGCATGATGATCGCCGGCCATGCCTCGCGCGTCCACGGGTTCACCTTCACCGATCCGGCGCAGATGGCCGTGGATATCGGCAGCTTCACGAGCGGTTTCTTCAAGAACGCCATCCTGCTGCTGATGATCAACGCCGCCGTGCTGGGGACCACGGCCATCTCGCTGTCGAGCGCCTGGGCCTACGGCGAAGTGCGCGGCTGGCCGCATAGCCTCCAACTTCCCGTGCGGAAAGCGCCGGGCTTCTATGTGGTCTACGTGGTGTCGGTAGGCGCGGCCGCCGGGCTGGTGCTGATTCCGCGCGCGCCGCTGCAATTGATCATTTTGGGAGTGCAGGTGCTGGCGGGAGTGATGCTGCCTTCCGCCATCATATTCCTGCAACTGCTGCTCAACGACAAAGAACTGCTGGGCGAGTACGCCAACAAGCCCTGGAATAACTGGGTGAACTGGACCATCATTATTGTCCTGTTCGCTCTGTCCCTGATTTTGGCCGCGCAGGTTGCGGCCCCCAACCTGTTCCCGACCGGGACTGCGTGAGAAGGAGAAACGACCATGGCTACGATGCTGAATCCGATGAAGACGAAGAAACCGACCAACTGTTTCGTAGTGATTCACCCGCTCGACGACCTGCCGGAGGAAAAGGTGGACACCGAGGGCCTCGGCCCCATGGCCATGACCACCAGTGTGCGCATTTCGTTGCTGAGCCTGCGCGCTTACCTGGTCTTGATGATGCTCCTGGTCTTCTACCATGTGATGGGCATGGCCGGCCTGTTCGGCCATCGCGGGTAGAGGTTCACGCCACCGGGTTGCGCAGTACGCCGATCCCCTCGATCTCCACTTCCACCACGTCCCCCGGCGACAATTTGCGGGTGGCGCCCGGCGTTCCCGTGTAGACGATGTCGCCGGGCATGAGGGTGACCCAGCCGCTGACCCAGCTCACGATGGTGGGGCAATCGAAGATCAGGTCCGAGGTGAGTTGTTTCTGCACCACCTCGCCGTTGAGCCGCGTCTGGAGCGGCAGGTTGCCGTAGTCCAGGCCGGTTGCGATGGCGGGTCCCAGGGGCGCGAAGGTATCCGACCCCTTGGCTCGCCACCACTGCAAGTCCTTCTGCACGCCGTGCTGCCAGTTGCGCTCGCTGACGTCGTTGCCACAGGTGACGCCGAAAATGGCCGCGCGCGCCTCTTCGGGCGATGCGTTCCTGACAGGTTTGCCGATCACCACCACCAACTCGCCCTCGTAGTGAACGTCGGTGGCCCCGTTGGGGATCGCTATTGGCTCATCGGGGTCCTGGAGCGCCGTCACCGGCTTGTAGAACATCTCCGGATGCGCGGGCTGCGGGCGCCCACCCAGGTGGCTCTTGTAATTCAGGCCTACGCCCATGATCTTGCCCGGCTGGCAGGGAGCCAGCAGCTTCACGTCGGGAAGTTTGTGGACAGCGCCGGTCTGGGCGTGGCTGCCGAAAAGGCCGCCATGGATCTCGCGAACGGTGTCGCCGTCGAGGATGCCGTAGGACACCCCCGCCGCGGAGCGATAGCGAATGAACTTGGTCACGCTTCGAACATTGTAACGCGGGTCCGCCCTCTACGAGCCGGTGAGGGCTGGCAGGCACTTGCCGCATGATTGGCAATTTTTGCCAGTCTTGCTAATATGGCTTCGAGGACCCAATGCCGACTCGAAACATCAACCTGACAGACCACCTCGACCGTTTCATCGAAGCCGAAGTGGGCTCCGGCCGTTATGGCAACGCCAGTGAAGTCGTCCGCGAAGGCCTGCGGCTGATCGAACGGCGCAAACAGGAAGAGCGGGCCAAGCTCAAGTGGTTGCGGGGCGCTGTAAGAGAAGGCCTCGATCAAATCGATCGTGGCGAAGGCGTGCAGTTCGACTCGATCGGCGATCTGGGTCGGCATATCGATCGGATCGGGGAGGAAGCATCGGTGGCACTCGCTGGCAAAGGCGAGCGTGCCTGATTCCGGCAGACCACTGCGAATTGTTCTGGCCCCGGCCGCGCGGAGCGATATCCGTGCAGCGTTGATGTGGAGCCAGGAGCGATTCGGCGAGCGCGCGGCCAGGCGCTACCGCAGCCTTCTCAAACAGGCTCTGGGCGACATCGCTGCCGATCCGGAGCGGCCAGGATCCAGACAGCGGCCGGATCTGGCCCGCGGCGTCCGCACCTACCACCTGTTCCTCAGCCGTGATCGGGCTCGCGGCGACCAGGGCATTGTCGCGAAGCCTCGGCATTTCCTGGTCTATCGCCGGCGCGGCGAAACGGGGATCGACGTTGTGCGGGTTCTTCATGACGCCACCGACCTGGAGCGGCATCTGCCCAAGGAATATTCCGGCCTGCCGTACGAGGCGCTGGAAGAGTAAGAAAGCGCACTGATACCCGTCGATTGTGTGTGGGTGCGGACTCGCCGGCGGGAAGACCGATTGCCAGTCCTTGCCGGTCTGCGCGCCGGGCGTCGCCGCGCCCAGCAGTAGAGGCGCGATGGCCAGCGGCGCGGGGATCACTGATCCTTCACCTCGGTGCCGTCGGGCTTCACCAGCATTTCCAGCTTCTTGCCGGCCTTGCTGGTATAGGCGGCTTCGTAGAAGGTGGCGCCTCCCCTGGTCATGGTCTCCACCATGCGCATCTTGCCGTCGGCGACCTTCTTCTGAATCGTCGCCTTGGCCGCGGCGGGGATGCTTTCGAGCGCGGTCTCTTCCTCCACTTCCGTGACGGCGCCTTTGACATCCACCAGGAAGTCCCGGTGCTTTCCGTTCACCATGGTTTCCACTTCATAGGTGGTCTTGCCCTTCTCCGTTTCCGCGGAGAGGCCCTTGATCTCCGCGCCTTTGGTCTGCTCCTGCACGGTCTTCCGGACCGCCGGCGGAAGGTCTTTCATCTGTAGCTTCTTCTCGGCAGCCGTGGCGGCGCGGCCGAGCGATGCGATTGCAAGAATGATTGTGAATGTTCGCGTCATGTAAGTCTCCTGGTTCAACCATAATCCCCAAACCTGAAAATCCCCTGAAACTCCCGTCCCAGCCGCGGGGACATGCGGCGCGAGGGCGAGGCATGCCTCGCCCCTACGACGGTACGGTGTAGGGGCCGGGCGGCCCAGAGGGCACCCCGCGGCCCGACGCGCCGAGGAACAAATCGGACGGTCGCGGCACTATGCTCTCAAAATGAGCCGGAACCGCGCGCCGGCACCGGGTGCGCTCTCCACTGCGATCTCCGAACCGTGGGCCTGCGCGATGGCCTGGGCGATGGACAACCCCAACCCGAACCCCGAACCGCTGCCGCGCGCCGGGTCGCCGCGGTAGAAGCGTTCGAAGATGTGGGGCAGCGCCTCGGCGGCAATGCCCTCGCCCGTATCCTCCACCGTCAGCACCGCGCCGCCATCCCCGGCGGCGGCTGAGACGGTCACCGTGCCGCCCGCCGGCGTGTGCTTCAGGGCATTGTCCACCAGGATCGCCAGCAGCCTGCGAATTCCCGCGGCATTGGCGGAGGCCAGCACGGCCTGTCCGCCGGTCCGGGCCTCCAGGCGGATGCCTTTCTCCGCGGCAAGTCCGGCGTTGCGATGCACTACGTCGTTCACCAGGCCGTTCAGGTCGGTGGCGGCCAGCGGCATGTCGCCCCCGCCGGCATCCGCCCGCGCCACGGTCAGCAGCGATTCGGTGAGCGCCGTCATGTGTTCGGCTTCCATCTCGATGGCGCGCAGCGAATCCCGGTATGCCTGCGGTTCGCGGTCGCGCCGCAAGGCCAGCTCGGCGGTGGCGCGGATCGCGGCCAGCGGCGTGCGCAGCTCGTGGGATGCGTCCGCGGTGAACTGCCGGATGCGCTTCACGGAGATCTCCAGGCGCTCCAGCACTTCATTCCACGTTTCCGACATGCGTTGCAGCTCGTCTCCCGTTTGCGGCACGGCCACGCGCTGCGCGAGGTTCTGCACGCCGATCGACCGGGCGACACTGGTGATCGCGTCCACCGGCCGCAGAGCCCGCGAACTCAGCCAGTATCCGCCCAGGCAGGCCACCCCCAGAACCGCGGGAATCATCAGGAACAGAAGGCGGCGGAAATCCTGCATCACGGCGAGCATGTCGTCGAGAGAGTTCGCCACCAGCGCGTCATACGCTTGCCCGGCGCATACCAGGCGCGCCGTGACGACGCGGAAGGGCCGGCTTCCCAGATCCACCGTGCGGCGCGCGGACCGCCCGGTGGCGGAATCCTGCGGAAAGACCGCCTGATTGGGGAAGGGCAGGATGAAGGCGCCGGAAGAGTCCCGCAACTGGATGAAGCCGCCGTCGGGAATGTCGCTGGCGAATTCCGCCAGCTCCTGCTGAAGCTGGCCGCGGTCCTGGATATCGTTCTCCGCTCCCAGCGCGCTCCGCAGGCCCTGTACCCGCTGCGCCAGCCGCGTGTCCACCCCCGCGATCAAACGCTGCTCGAGCGCCAGCCACATGCCCAATCCGAACAGCGCCAGGCCGAGCAGCAGAACCGCCGAGTACCAGGCGGTCAGACGCAGGCGTATGGAGACTCTCGTCATTCCGCCTCCGGGTTCAAGCAGTAGCCCACGCCGCGAACCGTGCGGATCACCCGGCCCCGCCCAGGCTCTTCGATCTTGGCCCGCAGCAGGCGGACGAAGGCGTCGAGGGTGTTGCTCTCAATGTCCGAGGCGCCGCCCCACACTCCTTCCATCAGCGAGTCGCGCGTCACCACCCGGCCCGCATTGCGCATGAGCAGCTCCAGGATGGCGTACTCGGTGCGTGTGAGGCCGATGGCATGGCCGCCGCGCCGGACTTCGCGCGTGCCTTGATTCATGGTGAGGCCGGCCGCTTCGAGGCACACCGGCTGAGGGATCGGCCCGCGCCGTCCCACGGCCCGCACCCGCGCCAGCAACACCTCGAACGAAAAAGGTTTGGTGAGATAGTCGTCGGCGCCCAGGTCCAGGCCCTCCACCACGTCGCGGGTCGAATCGCGGGCGGTCAGCATCAGGATGGGCGTCTGGTTCCGCCGGGCGCGCAGTTGCCGGGCGATTTCGAAACCATCGATACCCGGAAGCATCACGTCCAGAACCAGCAGGTCGAACCCGCCGCCCCCGGCCAGGCTGAGTCCCTCGCGGCCCTCCAGCGCAACCGTCACCACGTGTCCATCTTCGGTCAGGCCCTGCCGGAGCAACTCCGCCATCCGGCGTTCGTCTTCGACTACCAGGATTCGCATCGCACCAGATTCCTATCGTAAGCCGCCAATCTGAAGATTTCCTGAATTGCCGCAACCTCTGCTGCGACCGCCGCCGCTGCAACGACCGCCGCTGCGACCGCCGCCGCGACCGCCGCTGCAACCGCCGCCGCGACCGCCGCTGCAACCGCCGCTGCAACCGCCGCTGCGACCGCCGCTGCGACCGCCGCTGCACGCTATACTTGTTCTCGATCTGGAGGACTCATGGAATCGCACGTAAAGATACTCGGCACCCTGCACATCGTCTTCGGAGCGCTCGGGCTGCTCGTGGCTGCCGGGTGCTTGCTTTTGTTCGGCAGCATCGCCAGCGTGGTCAGCCTCTCCGGCTCCACCAGCGCCAGCGACGCGGCCCTCGCCGTCCCCATTCTCGGCGGCATCGGCACCATTCTCTTCGTGGCGATCGGCGCCCTTTCGCTGCCTGGCCTCATCGGAGGCATCGGCCTCGTGAAGCTCGCGCCCTGGTCGCGCATCTTCATGATCGTGATCTCCGCCTTCGACCTGCTGAGCATCCCCATCGGAACGGCGCTGGGGATCTACGGCATCTGGGCGCTGACGCGGCCCGAGACCGAAGCGCTGTTCGCGCGGCGGCGTTATCAGCCGGCTGCCTAGCCCCGAGGGGTCGCGGCTCTGTTCGCGGTTACATTCAGAGCCGCGACCGTTGGGGAGCGGCAGCGCGATGAGCTGAGCGGCGCGGATCGCGCTCGATCGCGGCGCGTTTCTCGTTGCAATGATCGGCGCCGCGCCACCCGAAACACGCCGAAAGATAGCGTGCATGCATTTTTCTCTTGACTTTCATCGCGAACAACCTTATATATGAATCACATTGCGATTTTTTTCAGATCGCAAAATTTGATGTTTAGGGAGATCAATCGATGAAGAGCGCAACGAAGAAAGCCCCC